>Ga0063454_100000004_pt1 | contig 16362 bp, 14 predicted proteins | sample HopSoiMetagenom2_FD_57976 | JGI IMG/M metagenome (GOLD analysis project Ga0063454, IMG submission 57976) | Grasslands soil microbial communities from Hopland, California, USA - 2 (version 2) (version 2) | ecosystem: Environmental > Terrestrial > Soil > Grasslands | place: USA: Hopland...
ACCGGCGACCGCAATGGCGATCGCCCGTCCGGTCTCCTCCAGCTCCTCGGGGGTCAAGACGTTGTTCGCATCACACAGGCGCCAGTACTGCGTGGGATCGCCCGTGTAGCGCGCCGTGATGCGATCGAGGCGCTCGCCCTGTGCGACGGTGTGCTCGACGAGCGTGCTCGAGCTGCCGACGGGCGGAATGATGCGCCGGCTCACAAAGCGGATCTCGCGCGTGCCATCGTCCTTGTCGGGAACGACGAGCGTCTTGATCTCCAGTCCGAAATACCTGCTGGTTGAATCGAACATGATCTCCTCTCAGCCGAACGTGGCGCCGAACGAGCCCGAGACCGCGCCCGCCGCATTGCTCGCGCCGCCAATCGTGGCCATGACTTCCTTGACGATCTGGTGGGCCATGAAAATCGCGCCGCCCGCGCTCAACAGGCCGAGGTCCTGATACGTGAGCACGCGCAGCGAGAGATTGACTTTTGCTCTTATGGGATTGAGGTGCGTATCGAATGCTTCCTCGGTAATGCTGAACGACGACAACCGCACCGGCACGACGCGCTTCACGCCCCAGATGAACAGCGTCAGCGGCGCTTCTGCCGGGATGACCTCAATGATTCCGATCCGGGCGAGGACTTCGTTCGCGATCATCAGCGCCGATTTCGGATAGAGCAGCATTTCGAGCGAGGCGAGCGTCGGATGCAATCCGAGCGTTGTGGTGATTCCGTCGGCCTTTTCCAGCTGATCCGCCGCATCGATCTCGATGTTGACGGTGATCGTTTCCTGCGGCGGCCCTTTCAATCGCAATGCTTCGCCCTGTGCCGCGGAATTCCCCGCGACCTGCGCGGTGATCGTGCGCGTGAGCTGGTCCGGGTTGTACTGAAACACGATCACGCTGGCGAGCGGATTGAACGGATCGAGTCCGACGATCGCGCCTTTCTGGACTTGCGGTGAGCCGGGGAAGGTGGTCACAACATTCCCTTTCTGTTCTCGCCGAAAATGCGAGTCATGACGGCGACGGATTCGTCGATTTCCAGTTGGGAGCGGATTGCCAGATAGCCGTTCATGAAATTGTCGAAATGAAAGTCCCAGTCGGTAAGCCCGGCGCGGACCGCGTCGGAAATGACAAATGCAGTAAAGACCCAGCTGACGATCTGTTCCGGAGTGTCGATACCGCCTTCGACGGAGTACGTGGCGAGCATTTCTCCGAATGTAAATAGCACTTCCTTTGCCGGCGCTGTAGATGTGCCGCGAATCAGCGCCAGGACGTCGTCATCACTAAGATTGTGGATATCGACGCCGCCGTCGTTGCGAATTCTGGCCGCAAGTTTCTCGTCGCTGAATTCCTCGCCGGTCAGCCGCCGCCACAGGCCCGCGTAAAGTTTGATGTCATTCACGAACGATTCACCTCGTTACAGTCCTGCCAGTTTTGCCGTGCATTTCGCGAGCACCACGAGCAATTGATCCCTCTGTTGTTTGTGGCCGCGCTCGGCGATCGCGCTGCCCCGCCCGATACTGCCCGGAAGCACGTAATCGCATTTCTTTTTCAGGTACGCCTCGCGTCCGGCGATTTCGGCAGTCAGGCATGCGATCACCGCCGCGATTTCCGTTTTGCTCGTGGCGTTCTTACAGCTGCCGCAGGGTCCGATGGTTTTGTATGCGGCATACAGCGCTTCACATTCCGTCACCGTTCCGGCGAGCTTTTCGGTTTCCTTAACCGCCGTTTCGCCTTCCTTGAGCGTTTGCTTCTCGACGGTTTCGCCTTCTTTGACGACCTCTTTTTCAACCGCGCTCGTTTCCTTCGCGGTGAGTTTCTCCACCGCTCTCGCTTCCTTGAATCCCGCCTCGATTCCTTCTTTGCCGAGCCGCTTGACGGCAGCGTTGGTGAGCTTGATTCCGTCTTTTGCGAGCGTTACGCCGTCGCCCAGGAGGGGAATGATTGCAATTGCCGACAGACCGGCGTTCGCCCAGTCGCCTTCGACCAGATAAATGCTGGTATTGATGGCGTCCGGAATGGCGCCGAGCGCGGGGATCAGGCCGAGCAGGTCCAGCGCGCCATGAAGGATGGTGAGCGAATCATCCGGCACTTTCGTGCACGACTCGCCCTGTGTAGCGGGTTCGTCGAAGGCATCGATGACGCCTTCGAGGCAACAATTCGGATTCGTGTTGGCGCCCCAGATCGTCAGGTAATACGTTCCGGGCGGGATTCCGCGCCAGACGCGCGTGCTCGGCCCTTCGGGGTCGAAATCGCAATCGCCGTAGCTGTCGTCGAAAATGAACCCCTTTTTCCGGAGCGAGACCTGATAGGGCGATGTGCGATGCGTCTCGCAGCTCGCGGCTCCCTCGTCAGGTCCTTCCCATCTCGCATCGATCCCCACCTTCACATTGCCGTCTTTGACCTCGAATTCGCGCGAGTCGAGCTGCCAGTGGCAGATCTTCAATGTGCTGGAGAAAAGCAGGCGGCGCTGAATCCGCCGCTGCACGGCGCCGCGTTGCTGGATGACGTGCGCCAGCTCGTGTGCGAGCAGCTCTTTGCCGTCGTCTGTGTGCGGTGCATACGCCGCCGGTGAGAACACGACGTGCGATTCGGAGGTATACGCGGCCGCATTGATGGCCCGTGCCGATCGGCCCGCCTTCTCGTCAGTGTGCACGCGTACATTTCCGAAGTCGTGTCCGAATCGCGACTCCATGAACGTGCGCGTCCGAATGTCGAGCGGTTGGCCGGAATCCTGTAAGACATCGTCCACAATGCGGGGTGCACCGACGAGCGGAGGCGCTGGTGCGGACGGCCGGTAATCGATGGGCCGGTTCATGACCGCCGCGGCGGTCTTGTCCGCTTCGTGCTCCTGCGCATCACCAGGCTGGCTCAATGCAAGCTCGCCGGCGGGTTTGAGCGACAGTTGCTTCTTCTGCTCGCACCCTTCGCACGCGGCATCTCCTCCGCATGCGCATTTGCGCTGCAGCGTCCGCATTCGGACCGGCATGATTGGCTTCGGGGCCGCGGAGGTGGGGGCGTGTACTTGCATGGCGCTAGTCCAGGTCCTCCGCGCTCTTGATCATCTTGTCGGTGAAATCCTTGCGGATGCGAATGAGCGATTTCGGGTCGTGGCCTGTGGCGATGATCTCCTCGAGGTATTGCATTTCGGCGGACACCGCCTCGACGTTCAGCCCCTGCCGCTCGAGGTCGCGCAGTGTGGCCAGGCCGCGGTTTTCCTCCATTTCGTAAATGCCGTATTTGTCGAACAGCAGCACGAGGTCTTCGCGTAATGCGGGGCCGGTATCGGCACCGAGCGGGTCGAGGCGGCCGCCTGTAGCGCGCGCATTGGAGAGCTCCGTAATCGGTTTCGTCGCGCGCGGCGGTATGTACTGATACGTCGCATAACGATCGACGAAGCCGAAGAGGTGGAACAGCTCGTGCCCGAGGACGTCGGGTTTCGACATGTGCAGCGGCGGAATGCTCATGACGCCGCCGGCGCAGAGCGGCTCGGTGACGGACGTCGGGTCGCCGGCCGGCGGTTGTGGCAGGCTGCAGCCGGGGAACGACACCGGCCCCTGATCCGTCGCGCGCACGGTGATCAGCCATGCATCGAGATTGCGCGACGCATTGGCCGCGATTTTCTTCACGTGCGGCACAATCACGAGCTTTCGTCCGCCGAATGTGCCGCCGGAGAGGCGCTTGTTCCACGTCGTGTCGATGCCTTTCTGCAGGCTGTCGACGAGCGTGGCGAATTTTGCTTCGTGCTGCGGATCGTCGAAACGCACCTCGAAATTCACGTCGATGCGGACCTGCTCCTCGGTCACGTCGAACGACAATGGCCGTTTGTTCGCGGCGGCCATACGCGCTTCGTCTTCCTGCCACCGCTTCTGCATGGCGATGACCGGCTCCGGACCTTCCTCATCCATCTTGCGGCGCTTCGCCAATTGTTCGTCACGCTCCGATTTCGTCGCGGCACGGCGGCCCGCGCGGACGCTGTATTCCTCCATGTATTTCTGCAGCAGCGCGAGCCGTTTCTTTGCGCGTTCGACGACCAGCTTTTCGCGCGGCGTCTCGTGCAATACGGACGAAGGATCGGCGGACCATTGTGGCGCGGGCGCGCGGCCCGCGAGGATCGCCGGCGCGAGCGCATGCGCCTCCCATTCGAGATCGAGCACGTCGCCGCGTTTACCGCCGCCCCGTTGTTGCAATGTATGTACGGCTTCGTGCGCCAGCAGCGCGTCGAATTCGTTCTGTGCGAGATTCTCGGAGCGATCGCCGAGGTGGACTTCGGCGTTCGTCGTCAATGCGCGGGAGGGGAGCGGTTGCGGCGGATGAATTGCGATCTCGCTGAAGAGATGGCCGCGCGGAGGAGGCGCGCTGCTGTTGTGTGTGTTGCACGAACGCGATGCAGACCCGGATGCGCCTGCGTGCGCCCTTGCGTTCGGTGCTGCTGTATGTGCGTCCGGACAGCAGCCAGAATGTGTGGCGCCGCCGACTCGGCGGCGGTCGGTGACGGCCGTCGGTGGCGAGATCGCCGGCGAGGTCGCCGGCGCCACACGTTCTCTGCTATCCCGTCGCATCTTAGAGCCCATCCGGATTCGGTTCGGTGCGGACATTGCGCACGATCTGCCGCAATACGGCGTCGCGGTCCCACTCGCGCGTTTCGGAATAAAGCGCGTCGATTTCGAGCGTGAGCTCGCCTTCGTCGCCGCAAAGGAACGACACGGCGCGCAATTTTCCCGGCGGCTCATCGTGAAATTCGGCGTGCTCGTAATCCGCGCCGCAGCGCGCGAGCAACTCGCCGACCGTCTTTCCGCGCCAGTCCTTCATACGAGGTTCGCCACCTTCGGAACCGGACTCGCGTCGTCGGGCCGGCACACCTTGTAGTAACAGAGGCCGCAGCCGGCGATTGCGGTGCTCACTGCGGTCTCGACCTGCTCCTGGAACGTGCCGGTGGCCGCCTTGTAGGCCTTGTCCCAGGCCTTTTTCGCGACCCCTTTCTTACAGGAGTCGCGCTCCGTGTAACTGAGCGTGTCGAGAATGAAAATGCAGCTGCCTGCGCCGACGTATTTGACGCCGCCCTGCTTCTTGTCGATGAGGTTCTGAATGTCGTCGCCGGAGAAGCTCACGCCGATACGGGAATGCTCTTTCTGGCTGTAAGGATGGGTGTGGTATGTGCCGGTGGTCGTGTCGCCTTTCTTTTCCGGCGGCAGACTAATGGAGCCTGATTTTCCAGAGCCTTCCCGGATCTGTTCCTTACCGCTTGCGTCATTGACGATCCGGCCGCCGTACTCCTGGACCGTGGCGCCGCCGTGCCCCGATTTCCCCCACGCCCGGCCGATTGCGTCATAAACATCGTCCGGAATCGTGAACGTGCTGGCGCATTTCGCCGCCGGCTTTTCGCCCAGTACTTCCTCCCGGCAGTATTCGGTGTTTTCCTTTCCCATGATCTCGAGGCATTTCGCGAGCTCCGTCGCCTGGACATAGGGAAGCGGCCCCGCCTGGATCGCGTCATTCGAATCCTCGGGAGCGCGGCTCAGCACCGGTCCATGGACGTGCGCATCCGCTTCGCGCTCGGCCGGATCGTCCGGGTCGCCGATGCGCAATTGCTCGATCGAGCCGATCGATGCGCCCTGCTGTTGAACGACGTGCGTCAATTCATGAGCGAGCAGTTGACGGCCGGCATCGGTCGACGGCGCGTATTGGCCGGCGCGGAATGCGATGTGATCGCCGACTGTGTACGCGAGCGCGTGAACCGCCGACGCCGACTCGCTCGCTCGCGCGTCGTCATGCACGCGGACATGGCCGAAGTCGTGGCCGAAGCGCGACTCCATGAACGTGCGCGCGGAGACATCGAGCGGATGTCCGGACGATTGCAGCACATCGCCGACGATCGGCGGAACGCTTGCCGGCGCCGCGCCGCTCGGCTGGCGCTGCAACCCATTCTTCTTCGCGCATCCTGCGCAGTCGCTCTCGCTGCCGCCGCACGCGCATTTGCGCCGGAGCACCGGCGGTGAGTTCCGCGTCGGAACGAATTGCCTGCGCGCGGAGGAGATCATCGGCGCGCTCCATGAATCGCGTTGGCGATTGCCTTGGCGATCGTGGTGGCGGTCTGCTTCTGCGCGATCTGCGGAACACCCTGCTCCTGAAGCTGCTGCGCGAGCTGGTGCTCGGCGTTCTGCCCGGGCATCTCGTCCACCACGAGCTCCTCGATGTGCAGATGCACGTCGCTCATACCCACCCCCTCACTTCCGCCGCGGAGAGCGACTTCTCCAGCTTGGTGTACTCGCTTTGCGTCGCGCGGAGGAGGTGCGTCATGCGCACCGGCTCGTCCGCATCGGCGGCGAGGAACGCGGCGCCGAGGGCGATGTTGCGGATGTGCCCCCCGGCGACGTTCAGCGCGGCGAGCTTCGATGGATCGAGGCCCTCCGTCGGCGTCTGCGCGGGGAAGATGCGGCGCCAGATCCGTTCGCGCTGACTGGCGTCGGGGAAGGGGAACTGGATGATGAAGCGGATGCGGCGGACGAACGCGGAGTCGAGCGCGTTCTTCAGATTGGTGGTGAGAATGGCGAGGCCGCGATACGACTCCATCCGCTGCAGCAGGTAGCTCACTTCGATGTTCGCGTAGCGGTCGTGGCTGTCCCTGACTTCCGTGCGCTTGCCGAACAACGCGTCGGCTTCATCGAACAGGAGGATCGCTCCGCCCTCTTCGGCGGCATCGAAGACGCGCCGCAGATTCTTCTCCGTCTCGCCGATGTACTTGCTGACGACCGCGCTCAGGTCGATGCGATAGAGGTCCAGCCGCAGCTCGTTCGCCAGCACCTCGGCGGCCATGGTCTTTCCGGTGCCGCTCGATCCCGCGAAGAGCGCGCTGATGCCGAGGCCGCGCGTCCCTTTCGTCGAAAAGCCCCACGCGTCGTAGACCCTGGTGCGCCGGCGGACGTGCAGCGCTACGTCATGAAGGATGGACTGCTGCGCTTCCGGAAGGACGAGATCGTCCCATGTCGCGGCCGGCTCGATGCGCTGGGCGAGATCGTCGAGCCGCGGACGCGCCTGCATCCGGCACGCGTCCCACAGCGCGCGTCCCAGCTCGTCCGCCTGCGCGAGCGATGCCTCGGCGCATGCGCCCTGCACTTTCTGCAGCGTGAGATCGAACTGCGCGGCGAGGGCATCGACCGTGCCGTTCAGCGGAGCGGCGTCGTGTCCGAGGAGGTGGTGCCAGGCCTCGCGTTGTTCGTGCATGGCCGGCTTCCTGACGTCGATCGTCAGCATCGATGTGTTGCGGCTGCGGCGGCGATCGGTCGTGCTCACGATCAGCGGCGAGCCGAGCGTCTCGATGAAGCGGTCGATGGCCGAGGCGCGTGCGGTGTCGCCGGCATCGAGGTCGTGGCATTCGAGCAGCAGCGCGGCGTCGCCCAGCGCCGACTCGCGCCGCCAGAGCCGCAGCAGTCCGTCGAGCTCCGTCGCCGACGCCGGTATCGACTGCGCGTGCAGCTCGGCGAGATGGAGGCCGAGCGTTGCGCATGCGGCCATGGCGATGGCGCCGCGCGTGACGGAATCGGTTCCGGTGAGCTGCACGACCGGCGGCTGCCGGTCCTGAGACCAGGCGTGTGCGATACGGTCGGCGATCGTGCGATGCGACGCCACGAGCTCGCTCTCGCCATGCAGCGGCTCGATCAGTCCGGCGAGACGTTCGTCGAGATGCTGCACGCCGGCGAGGTAATGCAGGATGCGCTCGTCGACGCGAAGCGCGCCGAGCGTGAGCAGCGACGTGCCGGTGATCTCGATCATCCGCCAGCGGCGGAGCGGCGCCGCGGGCGAGAGCGCGCTCCAGTGTGCGGACGGAAAGGCGGCGAGCGCGAGGCTGAACGTCGGCTGCACGCGCGACGGATCGCCCTGAGCGCGCGCGCAGAGTGCGGCGAAGCGCGAGTCGAGCTCCACGCCGGCACAGAGCAGCAGCACGTCGCGCTCGAAATCCGAAAGAGCGAAACGCGTGCAGAGGAGCTCGAGCGCCGATGCCGACGGCATCGCGGCCGATGCTTCCGCGAGCCGCGCACGTGCTTCGTCTTCCGCAGCCTCCACATCGTTGATGTGCCGCTGCAGCATCGCGCGCACGACGCCGACCGCCGCCATGAGCTGGCGCTGATTCGCCTGCGTCCAGCCGGCTCGCTCGCTCACGTGATCTCCACCAGCGGTTCGATGTAGCGTGGATTGTTCGGATCGGAGTCGGTCTTCAGCGGCGAATCGGCGCCGTCGATCTGCACGCGCGCCAGATACTTGCCCGGCTTCAGGTTCTTCGTCGGAAACACGAGCGATTCCGTGTCGTCGGCGTGCGCTTCCGCGACGAAGCTGTACGCGCGCGGCGCGGCGACATCGAATTGATTGAGAAAGAGCGTCACACGCTGCCGCTCGCCGGTTTTCGGTTTGATCTTGACGGTGATCTCCGACGCGCCGGGAGACGTGCTGACGATCGTCGGATGGAGCACGAACGGCGCGAGATTCGATTCCGTGCCGCGATGTGGAACGGGCGGCGTTCCCATCAGCGCGGGGTGCACGATCTGCAGTCCATGCACGCCGGCACGCAGACCGGCGGGAAGTGTCGCGGTGAGCTCGGTGTCGCTGACCTCATCGATGGCCGCCAGCGATTCGCCGACGTGCACTTCCGTGATGTCGCCGCGCAGTTTGCGGCCGCGGATCACGATCTTCGATTCTGCGGTGATGATCGCGTCGGGCCCGTCGATTGATTCGACGCGCTCGATCACCGTCGGGCTGATTGGAACGACGTAGATGTTGCGGCTGCGCACCGGCAGCGCGCCGTGCGTCGATTCCTCGCTTTCGATCAGCACGACCGTCGCCTGGTATGCGACGGAAAGGCGGTAGGACGTCTGGAAGTAGACCGACCAGAGCTTCGACAGCTCCTCGAGATTCAGTCCGAGCGGCGTGAAGCGGACGAGATCGACGTCGTCGGCGAGATTCGATTTCGCCAGATAGCTGAATGCGGTTTTGCCGATGGTGGTGCGGATCTCGGCGCGGGTGAGGAGCGGATGCATGTGCAGCGTGCGGACGACGAGTCCCAGCACGCGCTGCGGCTCGAGATTGGCGTCGTTGCCGTAGCAGCTGAGGAGGTAGTGCAGATCGATTGCGGCGCGCGGACGGCGCACCGTGCCGCCGCCCGAGTCGCGAGTCGGCAGATCGGTGTTGCGCCACGCCGGATTCGGCGTGACGCCGTACAGAAAGATGTTCACGCCGGGTGAGGGCATGTTGCCGTCGTTGTCGGGACGAAGGGTGGTGACGGACGCGCCGCTGTAGTCCGCGACGAACGCCGCGTTCACCAATTCGCCGAGCGTGGCGGTGACGGTGGCGATCGCCAGAAAGTTGCTCATCGCGTCCGTCCGTTGTGCGCGCGGAGATAGTCGTCGAGCGAGATGCGAGGGGTGGGCGGAGCGGCCGGTTCGGCGGCAGGTTGCGGCGGCGGCGGCGGAGTCGCCGCGCGCACTTCGACCCGCCCGATGGTGACGTGAACGACCGGCGTCTGCGGCGGCTGCTGTTGCTCTGTTTGCGCGACGAGCACCCGCTCGATCTCGCGCGTCGTCATCGTGCTGTGCGTGACCTCGGAGCGCGGGCGTCCCGCCCGCAGTCGCCGAGCGTCCCGCTCGGCGACTGGTTCTTCTTCTTGTTGTCGTTGCTGCGGCGCTTGTTCGGGGATTGCTGCAGCCGGATCGTTCACCGGGGGATCGTCGCCGGACGGGACGTCCGGCGACTGCGGGCGGGACGCCCGCGCTCCGAGGGGTGGCGAAAGTTCAGAGATTGCCATCGTTGTCGTTGCGGGCACCGACGGCAACTCGCGTTGTTGAATCACACGACGCGTCGTTTCCAGCCGCGGAGCAATCGCGGCGATCGCGCGAGGAGCGGCGCGAGGAGCGGCAGGCGGAGCGGCAGACGGAGCCGCGGGAGGAGGCGCAGGCGGAGTCGCGCGACGCGCCGCGCGAGGAGGCGCCATCCGCGCACTCTGCGCATCGGACGCAATCGGCGGCGGCATCTCCGCCTCCGCCGCCTCCGGCACTTCCGGCGCGGGCGCGTAGCGCGTCGCGGCGAGCACGCGAAGGCGCGGTGCAAGTCCGAGCGCGGAGCGGGCGGCGCGGGTGAAGAAATCGGTCATTGGAGGAGCAGCTCCATGTAGTCGCGGCGGCGGCGGGGACTCATCGACAGAATCTCCGGCTCGCTCCAGCCGTACGCCCGGGCCAGCGCATCCACTTCCCGCAGCAGCCGCCGCGCCTGCATGTCGACCTCGGCGAATACGAACGAGGCGACATCGAACGCGAGCTGCGTCACGCGCTCGCACGCGGGACAGGTGAGATCGACGAGCGTTTCCGCCTGCGGGTCCGACTCCTCGACGCGCGCGGCGAGCCGTTCGATCACGCCACGCGGCAGCTCGCGCGCCGTGACGATCGCATCGCCGCATCTCACTTCGAGCACGCAGCGCTCGATCAGCAGCGCGCGCGCAGACGGCACGTCGCGGCACGACGATGCGGCGTGCAGATCGCGGCTATCGAGCAGGCGGAAGCGGATCGCGTAACCGTCCGCTTCGAGCTCGTGCTCGAGCGGCGATGCATCATCGAGCGGCGGCGGAAACCGATCCGTCTGCAGCGCGAACTCCAGCTCCTCGCCGCATTCATCGCATTCCGCCCAGGCTTCGAGCGCCGATCCGAACTGCTGTTCGTGCAATGCGAGCAGGCGCGCATTGCGGCGGCCGAGGGTCAGGCGCTCGAGAGCGTCCGCGCTCTCGTCCGGACACGCGCGGGCCAGCAGCGTCAGCGCGGTCCGCGAAGGGTCGCGTTCATCGGCCGCCTCGCGTGCGAGGAGGAAGTCGCCCGGCAGGAACGAGCGCATGGTCGATTACACCGGCGGTTCAGTGAACGTAGGCTCGCTCGGCTCCGGCACCTCGTAATCCCGCTCCCAGCCTTCGTTCTCCAGCTTGATGTGCTGGATGGCGACGGCGTTCGCATTCGCATCGAGATCGGGCAGCGCCTGGTACTCGGAGACCCAGCAGCGATAGAGCTTGTACGCGATGGCGAGCTGGCCCGCTTCGTTGTAGACCTCGATGATGATGTCCTTGCGGAAGTCCTTCAGCGAGACTTCGCTGCCGAGGCCGGAGCCGAAGTTCCAGATCTTGTTCGCCCACTTCTCGAACTCCGTGTCGTGCGTTACGCCGCGGTCGAGCGAGATCGCGTCGTACTCCGTGCGGCCGGGCGATTTGCGGCTGCTGCTCGGATCGCCCCCTTCGCGATGCTTGACCACCTCGGTCGTCCGTTTCAGTCCGCCGACCTTGCTGATACCGGCGACATAGCGGCCGTCCCACTTCACGCGGAATTTGAAATTCTTGTAAGGGTCGAAACGGGTCGGATTCACGCTGAACTGCGCCATGTTCGCCTCCCTTTACACTTCAATCTGACCGGCCATCTGCTGGATCTTGATGACCACGAACTCGGCGGGCTTCAGCGGCGCGAAGCCGACGAGGATGTTCACCACGCCGTTGTTGATGTCGTTCTGCGTGGTCGTCTCCTTGTCGCACTTGACGAAGTACGCCTCGCGCGGCGTCGTTCCCTGGAAGGCGCCCTGGCGGAAGAGACCGTGCATGAACGCGCCGAAGTTGAGGCGGATCTGCGCCCAGAGCGGCTCGTCGTTCGGCTCGAAGACGATCCACTTCGATCCTTCGAACAGGCTCTCTTCGATGTAGAGCGCCGTGCGCCGGACCGGGATGTACTTCCACTCGCTTGCCGCGAGGTCTGCCCCTTCCAGCGTGCGCGCGCCCCACGACACGTTGCCGAACACGGGGAAGGTGCGGAGCACGTTGATGCCGAGAGGATTGAGCACGCCGTTTTCGGCATCGGTCAGCGTGACGGCGAGATTCGCGCCGCGCAGACTCGCTTCCGTGCCGGCAGGCGCTTTCCAGACGCCGCGATTCGCATCGGTGCGCGCGTACACGCCGGCCAGCGTGCCGCTCGCGCCGACGTCGCGCAGACGGTTTTCGTTCAGCGGATCCGGAATCTCCAGGCGCGGGAAGTAGACCGCGGCATTCGTGTTCCGCAGGCCGTCCCACTTCGCCATCCACTGCGTCATCAGGGCGCGCGTATTCACGCTTCCCGGGACGTCGACGATGAGAAACGCGCGATGGTCCTCGCACGACTTTTCCGCCGCGGGGATCACGAGCTGGAATCCGGCGTCATCGAAATTCGCAGCGGCCGGAATGCAGAGGATGTTGAAGATGAACGGCGCGATGCTGTCGAGTGCGGTGAGGCCGTTCTTGATCGCGGCGGGTCCGTTCGTGGTCCAACCGGGATTGCCCGGCTGGTCGCCGTCGCTCGGTGTGCCGGCGAGCTTCGTGAACGTCGCATTCGCAGGATCGCCGATCACGTCTGCGCCGCTGCTGGCGGGACGTGCGCCGAGCCCGGGGTCCGTCACCTGGATCAGCGTCGAGGCGTCGTTGATGACGTTCACCACATACCGCGAGCTCGTCTTGTTCATGCTCAGGTTGCGGTAGACCTCGGAGTTGACGACCTTGCCCTTGTCGTTCACCTCGCGCACGACGAGGTTGAACAGCTCGCCCGGCGCCGTTTTGTAATCGATGCCGACCTCGAGGCTCGTGCCCCACAGGCCGGCACTGGCCGCCGATACCGTCAGCGTCCCCTGCGGCTGCGAAGCGCCGGTCAGCGTCACGTCGGCCGCTTTCGCGTTGCTCGTCGCCACGCGCACGATCCACGCGCGGCTCCCGCCGTTCAGGAAGAACTGCTGCACGCCGTACGACGCCTCGCTCAGCGGACTCAGTCCGCCGTACGTACGCTGGAAATCGGCGAGGCTGGTGATGAGCACCGCTTCGTTCACCGGTCCGCGCGGGAAGTAGTCGATGAACGCCGTATCGGATGTGCTCACGCCGGTAATCGTGTGCACGCCGCTCGGGACCTCCTCGATGTACACGCCGGGATATGTCAATTGAGCTGGCACGGTTCCTCCGCTTTTCAGTTCATTGCTTCCAGTGATTGCCAGAGCGCCCGGTGGCGTTCGGCGGTTTTGGGCCAACTATGTTCGTGGCAGTAGTCGCGCGCCGCGGACGCGGTCTCGTCGCGCAGCGCCGTGTCGTCGAGCAGACGGCGGATCCCCTCGCCGAGATCGTGCGGCTGGTAGGTCGCCGCGCGCAGATCGCGGAACCACGACGTGGGCGAGGCGAGGACCGGCACGCCGCTCGCCAGTCCGACGCGCACTGCGCCGCTCGCCGAGAAATGCGCGATGTCGTCGTACCAGTAGACGAGCACGTCCGCTTCCGCGGCGAGCAATCGCGCCGCTTCATCGACCGGCAGATATTCATTGTGATGGCGGATCGGCAGCCCCGCCGCCTCGCGGTCCCACTCCGCCTGGTTCTGCGGATACTTCGGATGCGCGACGAGGAGCAGCTCGCAGTCGGGCATCGCGCGCAGCATGTCGAGCAGGCGCCAGAATCCTTTGTAGCGCTCCAGGAATCCGAATGCGCCGATGACCCGCCCGCGCGTTTTCTTGCGCGGAGGGAACCAGGTCGGGCAGCCGTGCGCGACGTACTCCACGCGCTTCTGCGGCCAGCGCCGGCGCAGCAGCTCGGCGCCCCCTTCCGTGAGCGCCGTCAGCACGTGCGCCTCGCGCTCCCACGGCAGGACCATCCCCTCCTGCACGGTGTGTTCGGTGATGACGACCGGCACGCGGCCGGCGCGCGCGCGTTGCAGCGACGTCGTCAGCGTCGTGTCGTTGAAGAGCGAATGCTCGTGCTGTACGTGCAGCACGCCGACGCCGCGCAGGTCGGGTGCCTCGGCTGCGATGCGCACGTTCGGCAGCGGTCCGGCGAGATACGCCGTGTACTCGGAGATGCCGCACTCGCGTTGCCAACTCGGCACCCAGAGCGTCGGCAACCGCCGCAGCGGCCGCGATGGAGTGATGTGTTTTTCCATCGCCTCGACGACCATCGGCCCGGTCTTCCAGACGTCTCGCTCCGCCCGTGCCCATTCGGACGCCGCACGGCCCATCGCGCGCGCCTGATCGCGATGCGTCGCCACCCAGCGCAGACGCTCCGCGATGTCGTTCGCTCCCGGCACGCCGCGCTCGCCGCAGACACCCCACGGTCCGTCCTTGCAGACTTCCCACCGCTCCGGCGCAATCGCGAGCAGCCGTCCGCTGCCTGCATCGGTGCACGTATCGCCCTGCCCCTCGGAGCTCAATGCGATGACCGGCAGCCCGGTGGCCATTCCTTCGATCAGCGGCAGGCCGAAGCCTTCGTTGCCGACCGCGACGAGGACGTCGGCGCGCTCGTACCAGTGCGCGATGCCGCGCGTCGATTCGTTGTCGTCGACGAACGAGATGCGCGGATCGTCGGGTCTGTAGTTGCCGTACTGAAACCGCGATTTGATGATCAGCCGCGCCGCGGCATCGCCCGCGAAGGCCAGCTTCCATCCGGCGATCGCTTCGCGCACATGCTTGCGTCCGATCACCGATCCGACGATCAGCGTCGTGAAGTCGTCGCGCGCCGGACGTTCGATGTAGCGATAGATCGCGGGGTCGATTCCCAGCGGGATCACTTCGAGCGGCACCGTCACGCCGCTGTCGCGGCACACCCCGGCGACGAAGCGAGTCGGGACGAACACCGCACGCGCGCCGTTCAGCTGCGGCGTCCAGCTCGCAGGCAGGCGGCTGCTCTCCCACATCGTGTAGACGAAGCGATCGTGCAGCGGCTCGCCATTCGGCCAGCTGAAGTAGAGCGCGAGCTCGCCCGCGTTCGCGCTCGAGGTGCGCACGATCTCCACCAGTTCGGGTGAAAGGCCGGCCTCGTCGAAGCAGAGCGGGACGACGTTGATCAGCGCTCCGGCGCGTTTCATGCCGAGGACGAGGAACTCGGCGAGGCTGCCGTAGCCGTCGTAGATCATGAATGGAGCGATCACCGTGATCGCCTCGGCGGCACCGCGGCGCGGGGCCGTGTCGATCACCCGGCCGTGCCGGAGAGCAGCGTAAAACTCGCAGTCCGGCGCGAGCCGCGCGGCCACTTCCTCGAACGGACGGCGCTCCCAGCGCGGATCGCGGAACAGCTTCGCGCTCGTGTTCTCGGGATGAATCAGCGCGACGTAAAACGACGCATCGGGCGCGGCGAGCAATGTCTCCGGCGGATGCCGGTGCAGGAACTCGACATCTTCTCCGATGTCGATCGGCGGAAACGGGACGCGCTTCCACGCATCGCGCCGGTAGAGCAGCGTGCCTCCGGCGAGCCACCGCGGATCGCCTTCGAGTGGCCGGTAGAGCCACGCCTCGGCGGTCTGAAGTCCGTAATGCAGCAACTCGCGCGCGCCGCAGATATCGGCATCGCTCTGCTGCAGCAACTGCATCTGCATGCTCAGGCGATGCGGCGCAATCCAGTCGTCGTCATCCCAGTGCGCGATGAAATCACCGCGGCTCGTTTCGCATCCGATGTTGCGCTTCGCGCCGAGCGCCATGCGACGGTCGAGACGCACGTAGCGAATGCGCTCGTCCGCCGGAATCAGATCGGCCACCGCGTCGTCGCCGTCATCGATGACGATCAGCTCCTTGCGCGGATAGTCCTGGCGCAGGAAGTACCAGATCGCCTGGCTGACGAACCGCCGCCGGTTGCGTGTCGGCATGACACACGAGACGAGAGGCGAAGACCTCTCCGCTGCATGATCCGAGCGGTGCATATCTTTAAAAATGGAGCGAAAGAACTACCAATATGCGTCCGCAATACGGATCAGGCAATACGGCTAAAAAATGGCACCGGGTCAGCGGATCACCGGAAGCAGCGCGGAGGAGGCAAGGGTGACGCGCGCTCAGCACGCGCGTCACGAGGGGCGGGTTCAGTGATCCGACGCGCCGAACGGCGCGCGGGGGAAGTTGGCTCGCAGCGTTTCCATGATCGACTTCACGATCGCGTTCGAGCCGGTGGTGTGGCTCGTGTCCATGAACGAATAGCGCGGGCCCTTCACCACCTGGAAGTTGATCTGGAAGCAGACGTCGCCGGCCGTCTGCGCCTGGCAGGTGTACCAGATTTTTTCGAGGCCGCTCACGTTGAACTCGAAGTTCTCTTTCGGATCGGCGCCGTCGATCCACGAGAGGTTGTCGCCCTTGAGCACGAGGCGGCCGGGCCGCTCCTTGCGCAGCGGACCCCATCCGCGGACGAGCAGCAGTTCGTTGAACACCGTCTCCGCCGGCACGGCGGCTTTTGGGACTTCTTTCGATGCGAGCAGCGCGGAGATGACGGAGTCCTGCACGCCGTTCTGCTTGAGATAGAGCAGGTCGTTCATCGTCAGCTTGTACGAGTTGCCGGACTGCTTGATCTGTTCGGCGATGAGCGACTCGGAGATGCCGGACTT
>Ga0063454_100000005_pt1 | contig 15743 bp, 7 predicted proteins | sample HopSoiMetagenom2_FD_57976 | JGI IMG/M metagenome (GOLD analysis project Ga0063454, IMG submission 57976) | Grasslands soil microbial communities from Hopland, California, USA - 2 (version 2) (version 2) | ecosystem: Environmental > Terrestrial > Soil > Grasslands | place: USA: Hopland...
CACCGTCTCTTCCATCGTTCGCGCGAACTCCAGTCCGACGAACGCAGCGAGCGTCGACTACACCGTCACCTTCTCCCAGTCCGTCACCGGTGTCGACACCGCCGACTTCGCGCTCACCACGAGCGGCGTCGCGGGCGCGTCGGTCTCCAACGCGGTCGGCAGCGGTACGACCTACACCGTCACCGTCAACACCGGCACCGGCAGCGGCACGATCCGCCTCGACGTCACCGACAACGACACGATCATCAACGGCAGCAGCACGCCGCTCGGTGGCGTGGGTGCGGGCAACGGCAACTTCACGACCGGCGAGGTCTACACGATCGACAAGACGCCGCCCGTGGTGCAGTCGATCGTCCGCGCATCGACCAATCCGACCAACGCGGCGAGCGTCAACTTCACCGTCTCCTTCGGCGAGAGCGTCGTCGGCCTCGATACCACCGACTTCTCGCTCACCACCACCGGCGCGGTTACCGGCGCCAGCGTCAGCGGCGTCACCGGCAGCGGCCCGTACACCGTCAGCGTCAACACCGGCAGCGGCAGCGGCACGCTCCGCCTCGACTTCACCAGCAACGGCTCCGTCACCGACACCCTCGGCAACGCGAACGTGACGAGCTTCACCGGCGGCGAGGTCTACACGGTCGACAAAGACGGCCCGACCGTCGTCTCGAGCAACCGCGCCAGCACCGATCCGACCGCTGCGTCCCTGGTCGACTTCACCGTCACCTTCAGCGAGAGCGTCACCGGCGTCGACACGACCGACTTCTCCACCACGAACACCGGCAGCGTCACCGGCACCTCCGCGACGAACGTCGCCGGCAGCGGCACGACGTACACCGTCACGGTCAACACCGGCACCGGCGCCACCGGCACCGTGCGTCTCGACGTCAACAACGGCGCGTCGATTCAGGACGCGGTCGGCAACACGCTCGCCAGCGGCTTCACGGGCGGCCAGTTCTACACGATCGACCGCAACGCGCCGACCGTCGTCTCCATCAATCGCGCAAACACGAACCCGACGAACGCCGCGAGCGTCGACTGGACCGTCACCTTCTCCCAGTCGGTGACCGGGGTCGATACGAGCGACTTCGCACTCGCGAACGGCGGACTGACCACCCCATCGATCTCCAACGTCAGCGGCAGCGGCGCGACGTGGACGGTCACCGCAAACACCGGCACCGGCGACGGCACGCTTGGACTCAACCTGGTCGACAACGATTCGATCATCAACGGCACCTCCGTGCCGCTCGGCGGCGCGGGCGCGAACAACGGCGACTTCACCGGCGAGGTCTACAGCGTCGACAAGACCGCACCGTCCGTCTCGTCGATCACGCGCGCCAATTCGAATCCGAACCGCAACGCCAGCATCGACTTCACCGTGACCTTCAGCGAGTCGGTCACCGGTGGATCGACGAGCAACTTCGCGCTCGCGATGTCGGGCGTCTCGGGGGCAACGATCTCCGGCATCAGCGGGAGCGGCGCAACACGCACCGTCACCGTGAACACCGGGACGGGCGACGGCACGCTGAGGCTCGACATGCTCACCGGCTCCGGCATCGCGGATCCGGCCGGCAATGGAGTGAGCGGGCTCCCCTTCACCACCGGTGAGACGTACACCATCGACAAGACGCCGCCGACCGTCGTTTCGGTCACGCGCGTCAACACCGATCCGACCGCGGCGGCAACCGTCGACTTCCTCGTGACGTTCTCCGAGGCCATCAGCGGCTCATCGATCGCCGACTACTCGCTGGCCACGACCGGCGTCTCCGGCGCCTCGGTCGGTCCGATCAACGGCAGCGGCTCCACGCGCACCGTCACCGTCAACACCGGCAGCGGCGACGGCACCATCCGCCTCGACGTCGTCACCGGCGGCACGATCATCGATCTCGCCGGCAACCTCTTCAACACACCGTTCAGCGGCGGCGAGACGTACACCGTCGACAAGCCGATCGCAGCGCCGGCGAATCTCGTCGGCGCGGTCAGCAGCGGCAAGGTCGCGCTGAGCTGGACCGCGGTCACCGGCGCGATCACATACAACGTCAAACGCGGCACCACGCCGGGCGGCCCGTACTCGACGATCGCCTCCCCCGCCTCGCCGTCGCACAATGACACCACCGTCACGAACGGCGTGCGCTACTACTACGTCGTCACCGCCGTCGACGGCACCGGCGAGAGCGTGAATTCGAACGAAGTCCACGCCAAACCCGATGTGGCGGCGGCGCTCGGCATCGTGATCAGCCAGTTGTATGGCGGCGGCGGCAACACCGGCGCTCCTCTCCAGAACGATTTCATCGAACTGTTCAACCGCGGCAATTCGTCTGTCGATCTGAGCGGCTGGAGCGTGCAGTACGCCTCCGCTGCCGGCACGAGCTGGCAGGTTACGCCGGTCAACGGCACACTCGCGCCGGGTCATCACTACCTCGTGACGGAAGGCGCAGGCAGCTCGTGCTCCGGTTCCCCCTGCGGCGTGCCGCTTCCGTCGGCGGACGCCAGCGGCGCGATCGCCATGGCTGGTACCGCGGGCAAGGTGGCGCTCGTATCGACGACGTCGGCGCTGACCGGCTGTCCGACCGGCCTCCTCGACCTCGCCGGCTTCGGCACGACCGCCAGCTGCTTCGAAGGCAGCGGCCCGACGCCTGCACCCAGCAACACTAACGCCGTGTTGCGCGCCAGCAATGGCTGCGTCGATACAAACAACAACGCCTCCGACTTCAGCGCTGCGGCTCCGAATCCGCGCAACACCGCGGCCGCACCGACCGGCTGTCTGCTCAGCGCGATCGGCTCCGCGACGCCGACCTCCGTTCCGTCCGGCAGCTCCGTCCTGCTGAAGGTCGAGCTCCCGCCGCCGACCCTCACCGGCGTCGTCACCGCAGACCTCACCACCATCGGCGGCAGCGCCACGCAGAACCTGTTCGACAACGGCACGAACGGCGATGTCACCGCGGGCGACAACATCTACTCCTTCTCCGGCACCGCCACCGGCTCGGCCGGCCAGAAGTCGCTGCCGGTCACGGCGAACACCTCGACACCGCCGGCGTCAACGAACACCACGATCCTCCTCACCATCACGCCGCCGCTCGAGACGATCGCCGCGGTGAAGGTCGACACCACGCCGGCCGACACCGTCCCCGATCGCAACGGTCAGGCGGTCCTCATCCGCGGCGTCGTCACCTCCATCGACTTCCGCGGCGGCACCGGCATCGAGTACTACATCCAGGACGCCACCGCCGGCATCGACATCTTCAGCACCTCCGATGTCGGTCCTGCCCTGACCGTCGGCTCCGAAGTCGAAGTCTCCGGCACGGTGACCCAGTTCCAGGGCCTGACCGAGATCACCCCGACCTCGATCACCCTTCTGACACCGGGCACGCTCCCGCCGGTCACGCCGCAGACCGTCACGCTCTCGCAGCTGCTCGACGGCGTGGGCGAACCGCTCGAAGGAAAACTGGTCCGCGTCGACAACCTCACCGTCACCGCCGGCACCTTCCCCGCCAGCGGTGCCTCGGGCAACGTGACCGTCAGCGACGGCACGAACAGCGGCACGATCCGCGTCGACAGCGATACCGACATCGACGGCACCACCGCTCCGGGCGGCATCTTCTCGGTCATCGGTCTCGTCGGCCAGAGCGACACGGTCGCGCCGTTCGACAGCGGGTACCAGATCCTGCCGCGCAGCACCGCCGACATCATTCCGCGCACCGCAGCAACCGGCAGCGGCGCCGCGAATCCGCCCAGCGTTCCGCCGGGTGCGACCACTCTCCTCACCGTCACCGTCACCCTCGGCCAGAACCCGCCGAGCACCGGCGTCACGGTCGTCGCCGATCTCAGCTCGATCGGTCTCAGTGCAGCGCAGACCTTCTTCGACAACGGCACGAACGGCGACGTTTCGCCGGGCGACCAGATCTACTCGTACAGCGCGACCGTCAGCAACGCGGCCGCGCTCGGACCGAAGTCGCTGCCGTTCCAGGTCAGCGACGCGCAGGCGCGCGTCAGCTCCGGCTCCATCTCGCTCAACATCCAGTCGGCCTCGGCCCCGCCGACGCCGGTGAATCTCGTCGCCACGCCGGGCAACGCGCAGGTGTCACTCACCTGGAACGTGAGCCTCGGCGCGACCGGCTACAACGTTAAGCGCGCCACCGTCAGCGGCGGTCCGTACACGACCATCGCGAACAACATCGCGCCGAACAACTACACCGACAGCAGCGTCACCAACGGCGTGCACTACTACTACGTCGTCTCCGCGCTCAGCGGCGCGAATGAGAGCGGCAACTCGGCGCAGGCCGATGCGACTCCCACCGCACCGCCCCCCGCGCCGGGCGTGAAGATCTACTTCGTCGACATCGGCCAGGGCGCCTCGACCCTCATCGTCTCGCCGAGCGGCAAATCGATGCTCGTCGACGGTGGTCCGGGCGGCTCGGCCACGACTGAGCTCACGAGCACGCTCAACACCGCGCTCGGCCCATCGGGCAAGATCGATTACCTCGTCCTGACGCACTACCACGTCGATCACGACGCGGGCCTCACCGACATCATCAACGCCGGCCGCGTCTCCCCGACCGCTGTCGCATACGACAACGGCGACGGCGCGAACGTCGTCCCGCCGGTACCGACCAACAGCACCGGCACGGCATACACCTCGTACAAGAACGCGCTGTCCGCGCACAGCATCACGCGCCAGACCGCCGTTCCGGGAACGACCGTCGATCTCGGCAGCGGTGTCCGCGCGACCTTCATGGCCGCAGGCGGCGTGCTCGCCAGCGGAGGCCACGTATGGGTCTCCGGCACCGATCTCAACTCGACCTCGGTCTCCACGCTGATCGAGTACAACAACTTCGACTTCCTGATCTCCGGCGACCTCACCGGCGGCGGCCAGACCACGACGGCGAAGACGCCCGATGTCGAGACCTTCGTCGCGCAGATGACCCGCGACGTCGACTTCGTGCAGCTCGATCATCACGGTTCCACCACCGCCAACGGCCGCCGCTTCCTCGCACAGTTGAAAGCCGAGGCATCGCTGGCGTCGGTGGGGGCAACGAACACGTTCGGGCATCCGAACCGTGAGACCGCGAACAAGTACCTCAACATCCCGGTCACCAACGGCAACACGTACGGCGGCGAATCGCTCCCGAATCCGGGCAACGGTCCGGTCTTCTATCAGACCGATCCGAGCCCCGCGACCGACGACCGCACGGCGAAGCAGGGCTACTCCGGCGCCGACCAGGCGCACGCCGGCCTCGGCACGATCCTGCTGAGGACCGACGGCTTGATCAGCTTCACCATGGAGAGCGCCGACGACGGCGGCGCGCGCATCTCGCCGAACGCACACGTCTACGCGCTCGACGGCCAGGGCAACGGTCTCGCCTCCGACTTCCCGCCGACCGTCATTCCGTACATCAACCCGGGCGCCCCGACCGCGGGCGACATGGTGACCGTCACCGCGCTCGTCAACGACGTGCAGCCGATCACCAGCGTCACGCTGAACTACTCGCTCAACGGTGCCGCACAGGCGCCGGTGACGATGACGCCGACCGTCGGCAGCGAATTCATCGGCGTGATCGGACCGCAGCCGAACGGCACGCGTGTCGACTACACCGTCACCGCGATGGCCAACAGTCTCTCGACCACCTACGCCGGCGGTTACTTCTCCGGCACGACACCGATCTCGACGCTGCGCTCGATCAACGCGCTCGGCGAGCCGACCTATCTCGATTACGCCGCGCGCATTTCCGGCCTCGTCACCTCCGGCACCGGTGCTTACTCGTCGACGAACAACGACGACTACATCGATGACGGCACGGGCGCGCTGAACCTCTCGCGCACGATCGATCCGTCGTCTCCTGCGACGCAGCCGACGACCACCGGCAACACCTACACGGTCGCCGGCTTCATCAACCAGCTGAACGGCCGCCTGCGCCTCGACGTCACACCGCCGTTCGACGGCGTCGACAAGCCGTGGGCGACCGGTCCGAACACATACAACCCGTACTCGGTCACCTCGACCGGCACCGCCACCGTCACGCCGATCGCGCGGACCATCGCGCAGATCCTCGCCGACGGTGAAGGCAGCGAGGCGCACCTCGTCTCGGTCGCGAACTGCCACGTCACGAGCGGCACGATCCCCGGATCGGGCGGACTCGATACCTTCCTCACCGTCACCGACGGCACCGCGTCGATCGAAATGAAGATCGACAGCGACAGCAACATCTTCGGCACGCCGACGCCGGCCGGCACCTTCACCCTCGTCGGCATCGTGCAGCAGGACGATTACCTGCGGCCGTTCGACACGCGTTACGACATCTCGCCGCGCACCGCGTCCGACTTCGGCGCCAGCGGCAGCGGTCCGTCGCTGATCACGATCGCGGAAGCGCGCGAAGACATCGACCCGACGACGAACACCTCCCCCGATGACTTCGTCCCGGATCGCCTCGGACAGCAGGTGAAGATCCGCGGCGTCGTGACTTCAGTCGACTTCCGCGGCGCGTCCGGCACCGAGGTGTACATCCAGGATCCGACCGGCGGCGTCGACATCTTCTCGACGTCGATCAACACCACGCTCAACATCGGCGACAACATCGAGGTCGTCGGCACCGTCTCGCAGTTCAACGGTCTCACCGAGGTCACGCCCGCCGGGGCGCCCAATATCACCATCCTGTCGCCGGGAACGCTTCCCAATCCGGTCATGGAAGTGGTGACGGTGTCGCAGCTCGGCAACAGCGGCGCGGGTGAAGCGTTCGAAGGGAAGCTGATCCGCGTGAACAACGTCACGCTCGTCAGCCCGCCGGCGACATTCGCCGCGAACACCAACTACGACATCACCGACGGCACCGGCACCGTGCAGATCCGCATCGACAGCGACACCGACATCGACGGCACGGCTCCTCCGGCCGGCACGTTCTCGATCATCGGCGTCCTCGGCCAGTTCGACAACGCGTCGCCGTTCGACAGCGGTTACCAGCTCTTCCCGCGCATCCGCGCGACCGACTTCCTGCCGAGCGTCCCCGCGGCCGCGGCCATCAACGCCACCGCCGGCACGCCGCAGACGGCGAACATCAACACGACATTCACCACCAACCTGCAGGCGACCGTCACCGACGGCAGCTCGAATCCGATCAATGGCATCGGCGTGACATTCACCGCGCCGACGACCGGCGCCTCGGGCTCGTTCACCAACAACAGCAACACCATCACCGTGGCGACGAACGCGAGCGGCGTCGCGACCGCCCCGCCGTTCACCGCGAACGCGCTGTTCGGCAGCTACAACATCGTCGCCTCGACCGGTGCCCTCACCGCGAACTTCGCGCTGACCAACGTCGACAACACCGCGTCGCACTTCAGCGTCAGCGCGCCGGCGAACGTCACGTCGGGCCAGTCGTTCAGCGTGACCGTCACCGCGCTGACCGCGGGCAACACCACCGCGACCGGCTACACCGGCACCGTGCACCTCAGCATCGCGCCGTCCGGCGACACACTGCCGGCCGACTACACGTTCATTGCCGGCGACAACGGCACGCATATGTTCACCGTCACGCTGACCACGACCGGCGCGCAGACGCTCACCGCGACTGACACCTCGACGTCGATCAACGGCGCGGCGAACATCACCGTCGATCCGTGCAACGTGCCGCTGACGCCGTCCATCAGCGCCGACACGAACGGCACCGGCACGCAGGATCAGGCCTGCCCCGAGCAGCCGCTCACGCTGCACGCCAACGGCGCCACGGGTGCGACTTCGTACCAGTGGTACAAGGACATCGACCTGCTGGCGGGTGAGACCAACGCCACGTATCAGGCCACCAGCGTCGCCACGTACTACGTCACCGCGACGAACGTCTGCGGCACCACGGTGAAGTCGGCCGGCTACGTCGTGCAGAACCCGACGCCGCACTCGCCGTTCATCGCCTTCCAGGGTCAGAGCTCGTCCGTGACCACGCTCGCCATCTGCCAGGGCAGCAGCCAGACCATCACGTCTGACAGTGCGACCGGCATCCAGTGGTACAAGGACGGTGTCGCGATTGCGGGTGCGAACTCGCAGAACTACGTCGCCACCCAGGCCGGCGTGTACACGGCGCAGCTCAACGCGCTCGGTTGCCACAGCCAGTTCGGCCGCGATGTCACGCTGACCGTCACTCCGCTCCCGGCGCAGCCGACCATCACGGGCGGACCGACCACCTTCTGTCAGGGTGGAAGCGTCACGCTGACGTCCAGCAGCGCTTCCGGCAATCAGTGGTTCCTGAACGGCAATCCGATCGGCGGTGCAACCGGCAACACGTACAACACCTCGGTCGCCGGCGATTACACCGTTACCGTCACGACCAACGGCTGCACCGGCCCCGCGTCGGCCGTCACCACCGTTTCGGTCAATCCGAATCCGAACGCCACGATCACCGCGGCGAGCGCCGTGCAGCAAAGCTCGACCGGCAACGTTGCGTCGGTCGCGAGCGCAGGCGGAGGCGCGACCTACAACTGGTCGATCACCAACGGCACCATCACCGGTGGAACCGGCACCAACAGCATCACGTACACCGCCGGCACGGCCGGAACACTGACCTTGCAGGTCACCGTGACCACGTCCGCAGGCTGCAGCGACACCAAGTCCGCGAACGTGAGCGTCACCGTTCCGCCGCCGCCCATCACCGTGACTTCCGTTACGCCGCCGGCCGGCAAGACCACCGGTGGCCACGCGGTCACGATCAAGGGAAGCGGCTTCGTCACCGGCGCCACCGTCACCTTCGGCGGCGCGGCCGCGACGAACGTGGTCGTGGTCAACGCCACGACCATCACGGCGAAAACTCCCGCCCACGCCGGAGGCTCGGTCAACGTCACGGTCACGAATCCCGACACGTCGTCCGCAACGCTGACCAACGGTTACAAGTACGTGCCGGTGCAGTTCGATGCAAACGGCGACAACGTCATCGATCCGTCCGACATCTTCTATCTCGTCAACTACATCTTCCTGCACGGACCGTCGCCGAACGGCGAATCGGGCATGCTGTCCGGTGACGCGAACGACGACGGCGTCGTCGACGCGGCCGACATCTTCTACCTCGTCAACTACCTCTACCTGCACGGACCGTCGCCCGCAGCGATGCCGGGCCATGCAACCGCCACCTCGGTTCGTGCGGCGTTCACCGGCAACATCATCCTCGGCACTCCGGTCCGCGACGGCGATCGCTACGTCATTCCTATCTCGCTCGACGTGCCCGCGGGCAGCGAGCTGCCGCAGTCGATGGCGCTGCGCGTCGTCTTCTCGGGCGGTGCGGTTCGCGACGCAGCGATTCATCAAATCGGCGGTACGCCTGTGTTCGAGATCAGCCGCAGCACCGGCGATTCACTGGCGTATCTCGTCGCCTTCGACAGGCCGCTCGCTTCCGGTGTCGTGGCGCAGCTCGAGCTCGCGGCGCCTGCCGGTGCGGTCAGCATCGACCTCGATCCGGCCGTGACGCTGCTCAGCAACGGCGCCGGTACGCGGAAGGCGAACGTGGAAAGCGGAACACTGCACGTGAAAGGCACGACGATCGGCAGCGATCGCCGGAACCATGAACAAAAGGAGAGAGAGTAAACGTGAGAATGGGTAAGGGGTTTCTCTTCGTGCTCCTCGGCATCGCTGCAGCGTTGCCGGCCGTGGCACAGCCCACGCCGGCCGATGTCGTGACCGTCGGCACCACCAGCGCACCTGCAGGCTCGACCATCGACGTGCCGGTTTACGTCCGTGACGTTTCCGGCACGCCGCTCGGCATCGACCAGCCGTTCGGATCGCGCATCCAGTCGTACAGCATCACCGTCAACTACGCGCCCACGGCCGCGGTGCAATCGGTGACGTTCACGCGCGCCGGCATCACCGCGCCTCTGACGCCTGCGTTCGAATCCTCTCCCGCCACTCCCGGCACCATCTCGCTCATCGACACGTTCCAGGAATCGACCGACCTGATCCCGTTCGTGTCGAATGCTCCGGCGCCGGGGAATCAGATCGGCGTGCTGCACGTGACGATCGCGCCGGGCGCGCCGGTCGGGCCGCTCACGCTCACCCTCGACACCACGCTCACGCAGCTCTCGAATCAGGCCGGCACGACGAAAGAGACGACGACTCTCGCGAATCTCGTCCTCGTCAACGGCGCGATCACCGTCACTCCGGCGACTACCGTCCCCGCCCTCTCGCCGCTCGCGCTCGCGCTCATGGCGCTGATGTTGAGCGCGGCCGCGTTCGTCCTCCTCCGGCGATAAAACATTCGGCAGGGCGCAGGCATCCGCTTGCGCCCTCACGCCCGTAACTTCAGAAAACATCTGGAGGACACACATGCCCACTGTCATGTCGATGCACTGGCCCGAGGTCACGCGCGAGCAGTACGACGCAGTTCGGACGGAAGTGAACTGGGAAGGGGAGCAGCCGGACGGCGGACGATTCCACGTCGCCTGGTTCGGCGAAGACGGCCTTCACGTTCTCGATCTTTGGGATTCGCCGCAACAGTTCGAGCGCTTCGTCAGCGACCGTCTCATGCCCGGCGTGCAGAAGGTCGGCGTTCAGGGTCAGCCAAACGTGAAACTTTCGGAGTCGCACGCGCTCTACGTGCCTGGTCCTGTGGTCTGATTCGGCACGCAGTGCCCACACTCGGAATCATCGGCGGCATCGGTCCGGAATCGACGGCCGAGTACTACCGGCAGCTCATCGCCGAGTACCGCCGTCGAAAACCGGACGGCAGCTATCCCTCCCTCATCGTCGACAGCATCGATCTGAAGCGCTTCCTCGGACTGGTCGCCGCCGGCGAATTTCAGACGCTCATTCGCTGGCTCACCGAGGAGATCGAGCGCCTCGCACGCGCAGGTTGCGATGTCGCGCTGTTCGCGTCGAACACGCCGCACATCGTCTTCAGCGAATTGCATCCGTCGATTCCGCTGATCAGCATCGTCGAAGCGGCGCGCGATCACGCGAACGCGCGCGGCCTCAAACGCCTCGGACTTTTCGGGACGAAGTTCACCATGCGCGGACGCTTCTACCCCGAGGTCTTCGCACCGATGCAGATCGTGCGGCCGAGCGACAACGAGCAGGACTTCATCCACGACCGCTACCTCGGCGAGCTCGTGCCCGGCATCCGCAATCCCGAGACGCGCGAAGCCCTCCTGCGCATCCTCGATCGCATGAAGGACGAGGAGCAGATCGACGCCCTCATCCTCGGCGGAACCGAGCTCCCGCTGATCCTCGGCGATGCCTCGCATAACGGCGTCCCCCTCCTCGATACAACCCGCATCCACGTCGCCAAAGCCCTCGATCACCTCGTCTAACCGGAGCGCGGGCGTCCCCGCCCGCAGCCGTCGGGCGTCCCGCCCGGCGGCCCGTTCTCCGTGCCCGGGCGAGACGCCCGGGCACTGCGGGCGAGGACGCCCGCGCTCCATTAAAATCAACAACTTACAACTGGCATCCACCTCGCAGATATCCGCTGCAGGAGGTATCTCATGGTTGCCAAGAAACTTCAGGCTGTCGTGCTCGCTGGAGCATTGATGCTGCCCGCAGGCGGCGCGTTCGCGAACGACTGGTCGAAGTCCAACAGCCGTACGAAAGGTACCGTGATCGGCGCCATCGCCGGCGCGCTCGTCGGCGGCAAAAAGGGTGCGCTCGTCGGTGCCGCAGTCGGCAACGGCGTGCAGGCCGTCCGTCACAACTCGAGCAGACACAAACATCGTCATCACACGCGGCACCGCCGCCATTAACGGCGCCGACTCCGGAGTGCGGCGGCCATGCCGCCGCTGTTTCGCGCGACGGCCATGCCGTCGCGCCGCGGAGGCACGGCCTCCGCGTACAAAGCGGCGGCATGGCCGCCGCACTCCAGAACGTTTCATGGCGTCCTTTTAGAAACTCTTAATGCCTCGCCGCGCGCGCCCGATCTCACAGGGCGTGCGCGGCCACTAGTGCACGAGCGTCAGATCGAAATTGAAATCCCCCGCCGTCTTGCATCCGCAGAAGGTGCCGCCTGTCGTCTGCATCGCCGAAACGTGCACCACGTCATACGGCTTCAGATCCCACGGCAGCGTGTAGATCTGCGGATCGTTGTCCGGATCGAACGTGATGGTTTTGGTCGATGACAAATTGCCAACCTGAAACGTGAGATCCACGGTACCGGCGAAGCAGCAGCCGCCGGTGAACTTCACCTGCAGCTTGCACGGCGACTTCGCGCAGCCGGCCGGCGACTCGTCGTCGGCGATGGTCATCTGCGTCGACACCGTCGGCGAACACGCGCCGATGCATGCCGTCATGATCGGGCACTGTCCCACCACCGGTTTGCACTTCCCCGCCGATCCCGCGGCGTAGATCGCATCGAGCTCGCTCTGCGTCAGGCCGCTGGGCGTGCTGATCTCGAGCTCGTCGATGCAGCCGCGGAAGTACTCGCCGCCGAGGTTAGGCATGCGGCGCGCGACGTAGAGATCGGCCGAGTTGGAGAGATCGTGGAGCGAGATCGGAATGGTCGACGCCAGGCCGTCCACGTAGAAGGTGAGATTGGAGAAGAAGCAGGCCGTCTCCAGAGTCACGGCCACGAAGTGCCATTCGCCGTCCGCGATGAAGAAAGGCGACGTGTAATTCGTGCACACCGCGCCGGCCCCTCCGCAATAGAGCGGCCCAACTCCGTTCGCCGCCTGGAACCCGAGACGGCCGTACGACACGTACACGTGGTATCCCTTCAGGTACGAGAAGCCATCCGACTCGCGCTTGTCGAGGATGGAGTACGTGCCGGTGCTCAGGTCGGTCTTCACCCAGAAATCGATCGTCATCGCGCCGCCGATGTCGACCTCGCAGTGCGTGCGGAAGTCGATCTCCGCGCCGTTCGGCACGACGGTTGACGCACCGATGCCGTCGTAGCACGCCGCGCCGGCGACCTTTCCCGCCGTGAGCGCGACCGCACCGGCGTGCGCGCCGTCGTTTTTCGTCGCGCCCGCGACATCATGGGCCGTCGTGCCCGACGTCTCGTCGAACGTCCACCACGATGTGACGTGCGCCGGCGGTGGAGTACATCCCGGAGTCTGCGCGAACGCAGTTACAGACGAAACAATCAGAACGAACAGAAGCTGCTTCATGGACCACCTCTCACTGACGTAGTGAGGCGGTTGCGGCGAACGTTTCATGGCGTCCTTTAGAAACTCTTAATGTCTCGCCGCCTGCGCCCGACCCTAGACTCGCAGGGCGTGCGCGGCAACTCCCGGGTTCTTTCCCTCTCCTTCCTCGCTCTCGGGATCGTCTACGGCGACATCGGCACGAGTCCCCTCTACTCGATGCGCGAATGCTTCTACGGCTCGCATCCTGTCGCGCTCACTCCGGACAACGTCCTCGGCGTCCTCTCCCTGATCTTCTGGTCGTTGGTCGTCGTGGTCACGGTCAAGTACCACGTCTACGTCCTGCGATTCGACAACCGCGGCGAGGGCGGCATCCTCGCGCTGATGGGACTGGTCGGCATGGTCAAACGGCTCCCTCCCTGCGTGCGACGCACGCTCCTCATCCTCGGCGTCTTCGGCGCGGCATTGCTCTACGGTGACGGCATGATCACGCCCGCCATCTCCGTCCTCAGCGCCGTGGAAGGACTCGAAGTCGCGACGCCACTCTTCAAGCCGTACGTCATCCCGCTGACGATCGTCATCCTCATCGTGCTTTTCTTTTTCCAGCGGCGCGGCACCGCCGGCATCGGCGCGGTCTTCGGCCCGGTGATGCTCGTCTGGTTCTCCACGCTCGCGCTGATGGGCATCCGCGGCATCCTCTGGCATCCGTCCGTGCTCTTCGCGCTCAATCCGTGGTACGCCGTGCGCTACTTCCTCCAGAACGGTGGTCATGGCTTTCTGGTCCTCGGCGCCGTTTTTCTCGTGACCACCGGCGGTGAAGCGCTTTACGCCGACCTCGGACATTTCGGCGAGAAACCGATCCAGATCGACTGGTTCAACATCGTCGGACCGTCGCTCGTCCTGCACTACTTCGGACAGGGCGCATTGCTGATCGAACGGCCGTCCGCCGCACACAATCCGTTCTACCTGCTCGCGCCGAAGTGGGCGCTCTACCCGCTCGTCGGACTGGCCACGATCGCCACCGTCATCGCATCGCAGGCGATCATCTCCGGCGTCTTCTCCCTCACGCGCCAGGCGATCCAGCTCGGCTACCTGCCGCGCATGGAGATCGTCCACACCTCGGGTGAAGAGATCGGACAGGTCTACATGCCGGTGGTGAACTGGACGCTGATGGCCTCGACGATCGCGCTGGTGATCGGCTTCCGCAGCTCGACCAATCTCGCCGGCGCGTACGGCGTGGCGGTCAGCACGACGATGATCATCACCACCATCCTGGCGTACGTCGTCGCGCGCGAAACACTCGGCTGGAGTGTCGCGCTCGCAGGCACGATCACCGCCGGCTTCCTCATCGGCGACCTCGCCTTCCTCGCCGCGAATCTATTCAAGATCGCGGACGGCGGCTGGTTCCCGCTCCTCGTCGCCGGCATCGTCTTCACCGTGATGACGACCTGGCGCCGCGGACGCCAGATCCTCAACGCACGGCTGCGCGAAGGGGCGCTGTCCCCCGAGGATTTCGTGATGTCGCTCAAGACACGGACGCCGGTGCGCGTGCCCGGAACCGCGGTGTTCATGCATCGCACGCGCGAAGTGATTCCGCCCGCGCTGCTGCACAGCCTCAAGCACTACAAAGCGCTGCACGCGAATGTGATCCTGCTGACCGTGATGTCCGAGGAGGTCTCGCATCTTCGCGATGACGAACGGCTGCAGTTCGAGAACCTCGGCGAGGGGATCTTCCGCGTGACCGGACGCTACGGCTACATGGAAGAGCCGGACATCCCGTCGCTTCTCGAGCGCGTAAGCAGCGACCACCAGCTCCCCGCCCCGCCGATGGACACCACGTACTTCCTCGGACGCGAAACGCTCATCGTCACCGGCCGCCCGAGCGGCATGGTGAAGTGGCGCGAGAAGCTGTTCGCATCGATGACGCGCAACGCGGAAAGTGCGGCGCGATTCTTCCGCCTGCCGCCGAATCGCGTGGTCGAGCTCGGCGCGCAGATCGAGTTCTAGGCGGTCGAAAGACTTCGCCGCCGCGTGCTGTTTCACAACACATGCGTTCTCGTCTCGCACTTTTCGCTCTCGTCGTCATCATGCTGAGCTGCATGCAATCGAAAGCGACCACTCCGTCGCCAAAGGAGAAATCGATAACTTCAACGAAAGGGATGGAGACCGCGACTCTCGCCGGCGGCTGCTTCTGGGGAGTCGAGGAGTTGATCCGCAAACTGCCGGGCGTCGTCGACACGCAGGTCGGCTATACCGGCGGCGACGTTCCGAACGCGACGTACGACAATCACGAAGGGCATGCGGAAGCGGTGCAGATCGTGTTCGATCCGAAGAAGACCTCGTACGAAGACATCTTGCTTTTCTTCTTCAAAATGCACGACCCGACCTCGCTCAATCGGCAGGGCAACGACGTCGGCACTTCGTATCGTTCGGCGATCTTCTACCACGATGAAAAGCAGCGCGAGATCGCGGAGCGCGTGAAGGCGCGCGTCGACAAATCGGGCGCGTGGAAGCGGCCGGTGGTCACCGAGATCGTCCCGGCCAAGCAGTTCTGGACCGCGGAGGATTACCACCAGGACTACCTGCAGAAAAATCCGGGCGGGTATACGTGCCATTACGTGCGCCACATCAGCTTCTAGAAGACGCGCCGGCCCCTCATCCGCCCCTTCGCTTCGCTCAGGGGCACCTTCTCCCCGCAAGCGGGGCGA
>Ga0063454_100000006_pt1 | contig 14945 bp, 9 predicted proteins | sample HopSoiMetagenom2_FD_57976 | JGI IMG/M metagenome (GOLD analysis project Ga0063454, IMG submission 57976) | Grasslands soil microbial communities from Hopland, California, USA - 2 (version 2) (version 2) | ecosystem: Environmental > Terrestrial > Soil > Grasslands | place: USA: Hopland...
CAAGCTGAGAGCTTGTCCTACACGATGAAATGGACCAGAACGGCGGTGCTGACGAGCAGCATGAGAATTTGCGTAATGACGACGATCAACAGCACGAGCAGCGGCAGCACGAGGACGGGAATCGCTGCATTGACGACGAATGTCCGCAATTCGCTCATAGCGCCTCCGCGGTCAGCAGCTCGTGGGAATTCAGTCCGAGGCGCCGGATCGTGGCGATGATGCGGGGCCATTCGATCGACAGAAACCGCCGCCGCTCCCCCTGCATCAGCGACTCCCTCGCGCCGGGGTTCACGAACATTCCTCGGCCGCGCTTCGTCTCGACCAGCTGCTCGTCCACCAGCTCCTGGTAGCCCTTGAGGACGGTCAGCGGATTCACCCGGTACTCCGCGGCGACCGTGCGGACCGATGGGAGCGGATCGCCGTCCGCGAGGAGGCCGTCGAGGATCATGGCGACGACGCGGTCGCGGATCTGACGGTAGATAGGCATGCTGCTTGTCCACTCGGTGTTCATTCTAGTGATGTAGTTGACTATAACACTAGGCAAGATGGGTTGCGCGGGGAGAGTTGTCAAGGGGAGAGACAAAGAAACTGAGAGATAGAGGAGGAGGAGGAGGGCTACGGGACGAGAAGGGGCTCGAGCATCGCGTCGGTCACACGGACTCTCGCCCGCAGCGCGGCGGCGGATCGGGTGTGAGGCAGGGCGCGGCCGGGGTCTCCGAGATGCTCGTGAATGCGTCCGAGCATCTCATGCGATTCGAGCTCGCCCCAGAACCAGGAGCACTCCTCCCGCTCGGTGAGCGCGAGCGCGCGCGTGGCGAAATCGAGCGCCTCGTTCGCGTTGCCGTCGAGCAGCCGAAGCTCCGCGATGGCGTTGCAGAGCTCGACCCGCAGCAGATCGAAGCCGCACGTATCGGCAATGCGCAGGCCGTCTTCTGCTTCGAGACGCGCGCGGGCGAAGTCGCCGGCATCGCGCTCCAGCCGCGATCCGAACAGCCGCGCATGAATGAGCAGCTCCTGATGCTGCGCCGTGATCGCGAACTCGCGAGCGCTCCGCAATGACTCGCGCGCGGCGGCGAGCTCGCCCGACCTCCGCAGCGCTTCCGCCAACGTCAAATCAGAGCGCGCGATCGAGTCGGGCCACTCCTCCCGCTGATGAATCTCCCTCGCCGCCGCCGCCTGTGCGCGCGCTTCGTTCACGCGGTCGCAGCGCAGGAGCGCGAGCTGCAGATTGAAGCCGCGCGTGCTGTAGAGGAACCAGCGATTGGACTCCTTCCGGTTCTGCGCGCCGCGGCAGTGCGCGAATTGCACGAATGCTTCGCCGATGCGGCCGAGCTCGAACAACGCCATCGCGTGCCACGGCAGCGCGCCGATCGTCTCCTCGTCGCTCCTCTGTTCGTCCGCGCACTGCAGCGCCAGCTTTGCGATGCGCGACGCCTCCGGCAGCTGCCCCGCGAGCAGGTACGCCTGCGAGACGTTGTGGAGACGCACCTCCAGACGAGGATCCTCCGCGCGCGCCGCGGCGTAATCGAGCGTCTCCCGAAAATAGACGAGCGCTTCGCCGAGACGGCCGAGGTTCTCGAGATAGAGCGCGAGCTCGGCGCGCAGGAGGTAGATCGCGCTGTGCGACAGCGTCCGCTGCTCCGCCGCTGCTTCGAGCAGCCGGCGGCAGACGCTCTCTCCGATTCCGTACTCCGCGTGATGCCAGGCGAGTTGCCGATAGGAACCGAGCCGCTGCCGATACAGGTCGTACGCCAGGACGACATCGCCTTCGTCGGCGCGGAAAAAGATCAACTGCACGATGAAATTGCGCGTCTTCGAATCGCGCAGATCGAACCCGGGGCGGCTTTCAAGGCTCGCTTCCACCGATTCACGCGCGGCACGGACGAAGTCGAGGCGCGACTCCCCCATGCCATGCACGATGGCATCCTGAAGGAACGGATGGATCGAGTAGTACTCCTCGCCGTCGATGCGCTCTTCATGCACCAGGCGAAGGGTGGTGAGACGGTGCAGACGGCGGCGCAGCTCCATTGCCATGCGGACACGCTCCGCTTGATCGGTGCGGCCTCCGAGGGCGGCAAGCAGCGTCGCGATGGCAACGGTCTGCCGGTAGATCGCGACGCGACGCAACGTGTCGAGCACCTCCGGCTCATCGCGCTGGAGATAACGCTCATAGGCATCGAGCACGTGTTGAATCGTCTTCGTCGTTTGAGAGACCTCGAAGCGCGTCCATTCACTGCGGCCTATTGCGCGGAACTGACGCGCGTCGCCGTCGAGATACGTCGCGATCAGCCCTCCGAGGTGATCGATGGTCAGCGCGTGCGTTCCGAAATGATCGAGGATCGCGTTGAGCTCCGGATCGGAGCCTTTGACGCCGCGGCGCCGCAACAGCGAACGGGCCTGCGGACGTGTCAGCAGATCGACATCGACGAAGCGGACGCGGTCGCTCCCCTCCTCCGTTTCCAGGTCGGGGAGCGGAAAGCGCGTCGTGACAATCGCCCGCGCAGGCGCCGGTATCTGCGCAAGCCAGAGGAGGAAGGTTCGCAGGACGGTGTTATCGAGTGTTCCGCGAACCGCACCCCGCCGCTCTGACTGCAGTTTCTCGAGTCCGTCGAGCACGAGGATGACCGGAGCATCGACGGGCATCGCATTTTGCACCGCCTGCAATGCCTTCAGTTCCGTCGTCTCGACCGGCATCTTCTTTCGCGTGAGGTAGTTCGCGAGGCTGCGAAAGAACGCTTCGGCGGATGGCTCGACATAGAAGCTCCAGACGAACACTCCGCCCAGTTTCCTGGCGATCCGGCCGCGCAGAATCGGATCGATCGCCTCCCGTACGAGCGCGGTCTTGCCCGCGCCGCCCACGCCGATCAACGCGAGCACGCCACCTTCATCGGCATCGAGAAAATCGTCGATGGCCGCGCGGTACAGCGGCCGCGGCTCGAAGTACGCCGCGCGCAGCAGCGGATGCACGACGCGCGGAAACGGTGCGCTCTCTCTCGCCGTCCCGCGCTCGACCTGCGCCTCGACCTGCATCTCGGCATGGCTCGACGATTCGGTGCGCTTCACCAGGTCTTGCATCAACGCGGTCAGCGGCGTGTCGCGATCGCCGTCATGCTCGTAGAAGATCGGCTGCACACCCCACAACTCGCGATACTCGGCCGCCAGGAAATCGGGCGGCTTGCCTCGCCCGATCGGCAGCACTGCGTAATGCGTTTCGCCGGGCGACCCGGCCATGACGTCGCGCAGCGTGTGGTTTACGTCTGCGTCCGTCAGCGACGCGCCGAGCACCAGCAACGTATGCGTGCGGCAGATCGCGGAGAAGTTCTTCCGGACCGAGCCGGGAGAGTTGTACGCGTAGCTGTAACTCTTCGCGCCGAGGATCACCTGGCTCCACTGCAGACCCTGCGGATCTGTCTCCATCCCGACGCGATCGTTGTAGCGGCCATGCAGGTAAACGAGACTCGTGCGGCCGTCCGCACTGCGAAGCGCGCGCGCCAGCTGCGCCGACTGATACCACCGCACTCCTTCGACCTTCGTGAACTGCGCGGCGCGTTCGATCTCGTCCGTGTAGTTCGTGGTCAGCAGGAGACGGAGCGGAAGGTCGTAGATCAGGCGGATCCATTCCGGCGGATCGATCGGGACTTCGCGCGGCCGGAACGTCTGCTCGAAGATCTGCTGGTACTGATCGGCGAGATGCGCGGCCATACGATCGAGCCGCGTGCGCACATCGCGCTGACGCAGCTCGTCGAGCACACTCGCGAGCAGGATCTTCGCGAGTGGTTTTTCGAGCGATTCGAGAAATTCATTCCATCCCGGATACCCGCACGCGATGCTCGACCCGGCGCCGACGAGCACCGCAAGCCCCTTGTGCCGCGCCGCTTCCGCGACGTTCGCCAGATGCAATTCGTTGTACTCGGCGATGGACCAGTCCACATTTCAGGAGTGTGCGCGGCGGGGAAAGTCCTACCTGATCACGAGGTACGATGACGCGCACCATGGCGTTCACGATTCGAAGAGCCGAAGGCCGCGACGTCGATGTGCTCGGGCGCCTCGGCGCGATGTTGATGCAGACGCACTACGGGTTCGATTCGCGGCGATTTCTCGCACCGCGCGAAGGGAGCGAGCACGGTTACGCCGCGTTCCTCGGGCACATGCTCGACTCGCCGGACGATGCGATCTTCGTCGCCGAGGAGGATGGCGAGGTGGTCGGGTATGTGTATGCGGGACTCGAGCCGCTGTCATGGAAAGAGCTGCGCGGACCGGCGGGGTTCGTGCACGATGTCGCGGTGCTCGAAGACGCGCGGCGCAGTGGCATCGCGACGGAGCTCATGAACGTCGCCATCGACTGGCTGCGCGAAAAAGGGGCGCCGCGCGTGCTGCTCTGGAGCGCCGCGCCGAACGTCCACGCGCAGGCGCTGTTCCATCGCCTCGGATTCCGCGACACGATGATCGAGATGACAATGGAGTTGTCATGATGACGTTCGATTCGATTCTCGGCTGGCTCGTTTCGGTGGTCGGCATCGCGACCGGCGCCGCGTACATTCCGCAAGCCACGCGCATCTGGAAACGCCGCAGCTCGGACGACGTCTCCATCGTGACGTACGCCCTCTTCCTCGGCGGGCAGCTGGTCTATCTCGTGTACGGAATCCGCATCCAGCAATGGCCGCTGATCATCGGAATGGCCGCGAACATCGCGGGCAGCCTCGCGGTGATCGGGAGCGCATTGCGGTTCCGCGGACGATGACCAAGAATCGCGCTTCCGGGTAGGGAAATCGACCAAATCATCCTCTCCTCCTTAGGAAACTCCGGTTCCAGTCCGTCCAACAACCATTGAAGGAGCAGGATCACCATGACTGTCGCATCGCGTTCGCTCCGCAGCGCGTTTCTCTCGTGTTGTCTGCTCGGGTGCGGCGCTGCTTTCGGGCAGACCAGCACCGATCCGTGTACGACCGGTACGGTGGCGACACTGACGACGACCGTGCCATCTCATTCCGATTTCGCCGTCGCGGTGCAGGACGATCTCGTGCCGGGGGACGGTCACTATGGTCAGAGTTTTCCACTTCCTCTTCCGGAAGGACGAGGAGGAATCACGCCCGAGCTGGTTGCCCGCTATGTTTCAAGCGGCGGCAACGGCGTTCTCGGTCCGGGATGGACGTTCGAGCTCGGCGCGATCGAGCTCTCCCGGCGACTGCGAGTCACGCTCGACCGTCCCGAATACGAACTGCATCTGCCATCAGCCGTATCCAGACTTGTTCCTTGTGCCACACCTGCAGGCGAGTTTCGAAGTGAGGTGGAAAGCAACTTCTTCCGGCTCCGTCAAATCCCGGATGGCAGCGGAACAACTTCATGGAGCATGACCGCCCGCAATGGGACGCAATACCTCTTCGGGAGCTCACCGTCTTCGCGCGTAGCCGATTCCGGAGGTACGCACATCGTCCGCTGGGCGCTGACGAAAGTCATCGACGTGCACGGCAATTTTCTCGACATCGATTATCGGACCGACCTCGGGACATCCCTTCCTTCAGAAATTCGCTACGCCGGCCACATGAGCGCTGACGGTGGGTTGGATGTCGCGCCGGCGATCCGCATTACATTCACATGGGAACCGCGCGGCGATACGATCACGTCATTTCGATTCGGCGCTCGCCAGCGTCTCGATCAGCGCCTGAAAGAGGTCGCCGTCCAGGGCGGAGGCAAGCTGCAACGCACGTTTCGCTTCTCTTATGACCGCAGCAGAGCGACCGGGCGACCATTGCTCGCGAACCTGACGACAGCCGGCGCAGACGGCAGCGAGGATAGTCCCATCCGGTTCAACTATTCGGAGCCCGCGCTCGTGATCGTGTCGCCCGATTTCAATATCCCGTTCACCGGTACGGCGCAATGGATCAAGAGCGACCGGCCCGGTACAGACGCCAGTAAAAGCTCATTGCGATTTGGTGACGTCGACGCCGATGGCCGTACCGACGCCTGCCTGCTCTCGGAAAAGGGATACGAGTGCTTTCTGTCGCAACAGGTCGAGACCGACGTCACAACGACGTTTTTCGACAAGCTGGGCGAGCACGAACTGGTGGAGAGACATTTCGAATACCGTTTCACCAGCTCGATCGGCGGGCCGGCGTGGACCGGCCCTCAGTGGCGCGATCTGATCAAAGTTGCGGCAATCCGTCTCGTCGATCTCAACGCCGATGGGCGTATGGACGTATGCGGGCGCGACGCTGACGGCGTGATCTGCGCACTGAGCCCCGGTCGATCGGTGACCGGCTGGACCAGTTTCCGCGGACCGGCATGGAAAGACGCCGACGGCTGGAATGATCTCTCCACTGGCGGCACGATGTCGTTCCCCGATCTCAACGCCGATGGCCTGGCCGACATTTGCGCGCGTGCACGGAACGGAGTCGTTTGCGCGTTTGGCACGGGCAGCGGATTTGGACCTGAATTCGATGGTCCGCCGTTCTCCAATGCCGGCGGCTGGAATGGATCCGGACGTTTTGCCACGATTTCTTATCCTGATCTCGACGGCGACGGCCGCGCCGATATCTGCGGCCGTGCCGCCACCGGCATCGTCTGCGCCCGATTCGACGGCCTCAAGTTTTCCTCCCTCAAAAACACCTTGCTGGCGTGGTCGGACGCCGCAGGGTGGACCGCGGCGTCGAGTCACGTGACGATTGCGTTTCCCGATCTCAATGGCGACGGACTGGCCGACGCTTGCGGCAGAAAACCGGACGGTAATCTTCAATGCGCGCTCGGCACCGGAGACGATTTCACCGAGGCCGTCAATGCACCCACATTTCCGGACAGCGAAGGCTGGGGTCACCCATCGCAATTCGCTTCCCTTCAGTTCGCCGACGTCAATCACGATGGGCTCGCCGACCTGTGTGGCCGTACTCAGAAAGGATGGCGGTGCTGGCGCGGAAATGCATCGGATCTCGTCCCTTACAGCCAGTCGCCTCTCCTTGGCGACGACAGCGATTGGAAGGGGGACGATCGCGGGAGCACGCTGCGCATCGCAGATGTCGACGGTGGCGGAAATCCGTCCGTGTGCGGCCGCGGCACGGATGGCCCGGTGTGCATGCATCCCTCGAGCAATGCCTGGGAGCTCCTTTCGGAATGGACAAACGGGCGAGGAGGATCGTGGAAGCTGACCTACGATTCGTCCGCGAAGTTCGACAATCTTCGGCTGCCGTTGGTGCTACCCGTCCTGCGCATCATGGAAATGAATGCGGGCCTCGACGTCGTCGAGAAAACCACCTTCAGTTATGCCGGCGGCGCAATGAATTTGCGGGAGCGCGATTTCCGGGGCTTTGCTTTCCTGCGCATTACAGGCCCGGAAGCTCAGGGCAGCGGACCGGCCCGAATTCGCGAATTCTGGTTTCATCAGGGCGACCATCCGAACGTACTGCCATGGCATTTTCAGGCCAGCGGAGAATCATGGCTCTTCGAGATGTCGCGCGCCGATGAGCCGCTCGCCGGGGAGCACGATCACGACGACCCGTTCGGCTCGCTTCGCGGGCGCGCATACCGCACGATTGAACGCGACACGGAACACGCGTATTACGAAGAGCATCTCCTCACCTATCGCGCCGATCCGAACGGCGCACCGTTTTATCAGCCGCTTGTGCGAGACGACGCATTGTTCTGCATCGGCACCGATTGTCTGTTCCCTCTGCCAACGGCTCCCGATCCGATCTTCAAAGGAAACGAAGCTGATTTCCAGGCGCAGCTGGTGGCGCGTCTGAAGGCGGACAGGACACGGGCGGCGTTCGCGGCATCATCCTTCCGCCGTCTGACCACGTGGACCTACGACGAGGTCGGGAACGTGTTGGAGCTCGCCGAGGCGGGCGATCCGACCAATGCCGACGACGATCGCGTCACGCGAATGACCTATCAGAACGATACCGAGCACTGGCTGCTTGGTTTGAAAACATCGCAGGAAGTGCTGGAAGGAACCGGCTCGTCTGTGCATCCGTTGAGCAGGACGACGTTCACTTACGATCAAAGTCCGGTTTGCCTGGGATCGCCTGCGTTGGCGGCGCTGCCGCGAGGGCTGTTGACCGGTGAAGAGCGGTGGGATGGTGCAACGATCGCCGCGACGTCGCATTACGACTATGACGCTTTCGGCAATTCGATCTGCATCCAGGATGCCGAGGGACGGGCTCAACGAACGGAATTCGACGCGACGACCAGGAGTCGCAAAGTCGTCGAAACGAACGACCTCGGTCATCGCCGCACATACACGTGGCACGGCATTTCATCAGCCGGTGATGCAGGCGCTTACGGCCAGCTTGCAACGGTCGTCGACGAAGCAGGTGGAATCACCCGACTCACGTATGACACGCTCGGGAGGCTGCGGCGGATTCAGCGGCCACAGAACGCGGTGGAAGAAATCGTCCTCATCAACATCGGCGACGCGAAGAAACAACGCATCCGAAGAACCAAACCGGCAGGCAATTTCGAAGAAACCCGGTTCGACGGCGCAGGCCGTACGGTGCAGCGCACGGAGTCGGCGGCGGAGGGAAAAACGATCGTCGAGGACATCCGGTACGACGGACGCGGAATCATTTCGTCCCGAAGCTATCCGCATTTCGACGGCGAGCCCGCGCGCAATATGCAGATCACCAGCAACGCACAGGGAAAGATCGTCCAAGTCCGTCACCCCGACTCCCGCGTCGAACAATGGTGCCGGAGCGGACGCCAGATGATTTTTACCGATGCAAGCGGGCGAAAGCACCTCGAAGAGACGGATGGACTGGGTCGCGTGCGCAAAGTCGCGAATCTCGTCGCGATCCCGCCGACGCCGAAGCCGCCGTCCGGACCGATTACGAATCCGGTCAAGACCATTCTGGAAGAGCCCCTCGTGCGTCCGTGCGGACTTGACGAGCTGACCACGGCCGGCGGATTCGAAACGCTCTATCGCGCCGACGATTTCCCGCACTTCTTCACCGACGCCGCCGGGAACCGCACGGAGCTTCTTTACGATGCTCTCGCAAGACATACCGGCACGCGCTATCCGAACGGTGCTGTTGAGAGCGCGACATTCGACAGATCCGATCAGCGCGTGACGGAAACGGACGCCCGAGGAGCGATCCATCGGTTCCACTACGATGCGATCGGGCGGCTCGAAAGCGAGGCGTGGACTCTCGGCGCCGCGACCAGAACGGTTCGATATCAATACGACCAGGGTGCGCTCGGGACCGGTCGTCTGTCATCGATCACGTCGCCTGAAGAAAGTATCTCATTCGGCTACGACGCATTGGGCAGAGTGACCGATAAGGTTCATCGAATCGGCGGACGGACGTTCGCGTTTGCCTTTGAATTCGATGGTGAAGGTCGCCCTGTTCGGGAGCAGTATCCGAACGGTCTGCGCCTGCGCATGATCTATGACGGACCGCAATTGACGGACGTGCTCGACAGCACGCAGCGTCTATTGAAGTTCTCCTCGTTCAGTCCGACACGCATCGCACGGCGGGTCGAATACGGAAACGGTATCGTGATCGACCGCACGCTCTCCGGCGACTCCGGAGCGGCATGCACCGCGGTCAACTTCAGGCTCTGCGACGAAACCGCCCACCAGGGGACGACGACTCTGTTATCGCGGCATTACGTCTATGAACCCTCGGGGCTCATCCGGCACGTCGACGAAAACGACGGAACGCTGGATTACGAGTACGACGAGCAGGGACAGTTGACCCGCGCGACGCACGCGGACAGCGCTGCTGCGACACATGTCGAGCACTTCCGATATGACCGGATCCGCAGCGTCGTCGAGAAAGGACAGACTTTACTGACGTACAGCGGCGGTTCGCTGCTGCCCGAAGCCGCGTCCACGATCGGAGGAGAGCCCGCGCACTACGACGGCGATGGCCGTCTCCTTCAATGGCACAACCATCAATGGTCCTTCGACGCGGCGGGACGACTGGTGACGGCGCAACGGAACGGGGAATCCCTTTCGCTGACATACGATCCATACGGGCGGCTGTTCAGCTCCGTGCTCGGCACGGACGAACGATTGCGCCTTAATCCTGACGCCGATTGCACGTCGAGTGGCTGCACCAGTTTTGTCGTCGTCGGCGGACGCCGGCTGGTGAGCCGCGCAGCGGACGGCCACATCGAATATGCAGTTCACGACCATCTGGGTTCGCTGCGTCTCGTCACCGACGACAACGGAAATCTGTTGAAGCGGTACGACTACGATGCTTTCGGCGAGCCGGTTGAGCGCGGTTCGGCGGCCGTCGAGCCGCTGGACCACCGCCGCTTCGCGGGCATGGAATGGTTTCCTGCGCTTGGAATCGCCAATGCCGGTCTGCGGTGGTATGTACCGGAATCAGCACGGTTTCTGACCCCCGATCCAGCGCGCCTCGCCAATTTCACGGTTCGCGATTTCAACGCGTACGGCTACGCAGGCAACAATCCGGTCTCGTTTCAGGACGAGAACGGCATGACGAGCGTTCCAGCCGCGTTTTACGCCGCAGAACTGGCGCGCCAGTTCCAGGCCGCGCATCCCGTCGCAGCGAACATCACATTCGGTACCGGACTCGCCGTTCTCGGAGTCATCGGCATGTTCACAAGCATGGAGACCCTCAATCCTTCCATGGCCTATGAATCTGCGCTTCTTTTCGGAGCGGGCTCGGCCCAGCTTGCGGTCGGCCTTACAGAAGCTTTCAGTTCGCCACAAACCGCCGCACAGCTCCAAAAGGACTGGAGCAGCGTCTCCGATTTGCTCGATCCCGACAAAATATTTGCAGGTGCCATTGCGGAGGCACTCGGTCTCGACAAACGCGTCGGATATCTCGGAGTCGACATCTTCAAAACCGGAAAAGGAATCAAGGATCTGACTCAGGCTCCGAAATCGAAGAACGAGGGCCTTCTGGGAATCGGCAACTTCGTCAACGACGCAAACAGCTTCCTCGACAAACTGACTGGTTTTGCGGAAAAACGCGAGTCCAAGCCGGCGGAAAAGATCAAACCGGAACATGAACCAAAGGACCCGTTCAAGAACTGGGAGCCGAAAGAGATCTTCCGCGGAGGCACTCCTCAGGAGCCCAAAAATCCGGTTGCGTAGTAATCCGTAGCAGTCTCCCCGCAGTGCGGACGCCGGCAAGCCGATGCGATGAATGAGCGGACTGAAGCGCAGCGGATCGCATCCGCGGAACGAGCACCGTTCGGGCGGTGAGCGGCGTCGCTATACTTTACGTCCCTTGTTCGAGGTCCCCAGGGTTTCAGTGCTCCTCCCCGCCTGGAATGGCGAGACATTTCTGGCTGAGGCGATGGAGAGCATCGTGCGGCAGACGTTCCGTTCGTTCGAGCTGATCGTGATCGATGACGGATCGACGGACGGAACCGCGGCCATCGCCGAAGACTTTGCGGCGCGCGACGAGCGCGTTCGCTTGATCCGCCGGCCGCACGAGGGGTTGTCGCCCGCGTTGAATGCCGGCATCAAGGCGGCCCGCGGCGAATACCTCGCACGAATGGACGCCGACGACATCAGCGCGCCGGATCGGTTGCAGAAGCAGGTCGCGTTTCTCGATGCGCATCCGGACTGCGTCGCCGCCGGCGCGTGGATCGAGGTGATCGACGAGACGCGGCGGAAGATCGGCGTGAAGACGTTCGTCACGACGCACGACGAGATTTTTTCGGCGCTGCTGCGCGGCATTTCGCCGATGGCGCATCCGACGGTCGTCGCGCGCGCGGATGCGATCCGCGCCGCGGGCGGCTACGACGCCAGCCGCTATCCGAGCGAGGACCTCGATCTCTGGTTCCGCCTCGGCGAGACCGGCAGGCTGGCGAATCTCGGCGAGGTACTGCTGCAGCATCGGCGGCACAAGGCGGCGATCGGCGTGCGCGACCGCGAGAAGATGAAGGCGATGGCGCTCGCGATCTGCAACGAGGCGCGGTCGAAACGGGGACTGCGACAGCGGCGCGGCACGCCGATCCTGACCGGCACGAATGCGGACGCGCGATATCACTTCGAATGCGCGCGCACCGCGTTGATCGCCGGCTCGCGACTGACGGCGATCCGTCACGCGCTCGCCACGCTCGCGGCCGAACCGGCGCGGCTCTACAGCTACGCGACGCTCCTCGCCTGCCTCGTACCGGCGCCGCTGCTGCGATCTCTGCTCGTGCTGCGGGCGCGTTTGCGATGAACATCGAGCGGGCGATCGAGCGAGGCGTCGCGTATCTCGAATCAGCGCAGCTGCCGAGTGGCGAGATTCCGCTGGAGCTTGCGTCGACGGCGGAGATGACGGGCCACCCCGTTCCCGATCCTGTCGTGTTCGCGACGGCGCTCGCCGCGCGCGCGCTGTCGATCGCGCCTGCCGCCGATCGCGTGCGAGCTCGCGCGCTCGATTTTCTCGAGCGCGAAATGCATCCCGACGGTTTGTGGCGGCATCCGTCGCGTGCGAAGCGGGATCATTACGCGACGCCGCTCGATGTCGATGACACTGCGATCGCATCCGCCGCGCTCGAGGCGGCCGGCCGCACGTTTCCGGACAACCGCCGCTTCGTGCTCGCCAATCGCGATCGCAGCGGACTCTTTTTAACGTGGATCGTGCGGTGGTGGCCGCATCCACTGCTGACGTACCGGTTCTTCAAGTACATCGCGGAGCCGGGCGACGTCGATTCCGCCGTCAACGCGAATGTCGTCCTCTACCTCGGCGATCGCGAAGAGACGCGGCCGGCGATCGAGCACATGCTCGACGTGCTGCGCGCGAATCGCGAGATGCAGTCGACGATCTGGTACGGCAGCCGGTTCACGGTCTGGTATTTCTTCTCGCACGCGCTTCGCGGGATTGCGCCCGAGGCGGGCGAGTTGATCGTGCCGCGAGTCCTTGCCGCGAGGCCGTCGAATGCACTCGAGCTCGCGGCCGCGATTTCAACGTTGCGGCTGTGGAATCGCGTACCGGACATTCAGCCACTGCTCGATGCACAACTCCCGTCCGGCGCCTGGCCGCGCTTCGGCTTCTACCACATGGGTCAGCGGCGGCAGGAGCGTCAGCCGAAGCCGCCGTGGTGCGGATCGGAAGCGTTGACGACCGTCTTAGCAGTCGAGGCGCTGACTCGAAGCAGGTGAAGCGCGCGTCTCGGGAACAGCACGATGTGTGCGCCGAGAATCCACAGGTCCCGCCGGTCGCGCGCCGACGCGGCGATGAGCAGCGCAATCGGAAACAGATCCGAATAGAACTGGTGCAGCACGATGAAATACCGCGGCTTCGGCGCGACGATCACCGGCGATGTTTTCCATCGGCGTGCGCTCCAGATCGCATACAGCACATAAAGCGCGAGAAATGCCGGCGGTAACGCGCTGCGGATCTGCCGGAGCATCGATGCGAGCGCGGCGAGCTCGATCGGAAAAATGACGAACGTGCCGACGCGCGCAGCGAACGATGGATGACGACGCGCAAATGTGTGCACATCCGCGGCGCGATCGTTTTCGACGTCGGTCAATTGATGCCAGAGGATTCCGCGCAGGCCATACGCGAATGCCCAGGCGCCGACACTCAACGCCCACGCCGCGCTCACCTCCTGCGGCGCGATGAAGACCGCGACGAGCGCGGGAAACAGATGCGCACCGGCCGCGTCGCACAGCACACCGGCAACACCGCGGCTCTTGAATCGAAACGGCGGCAGCGAGTAGAGCGTGAACGCGAGCCACGTCGCGGCGTAGCAGCTGACGAGTCGGACGTCGTCGCGCCAGAGCCAGACGAAGCCGCATCCGGCGGCGATGGTGATGACGAGAACCGCGTACGACCACTTCGTCGCACGATTTCGTTTTCCGGCGGCGACATCGTCCGCGCGATCGGTGAGGTCGTTGATCACGCTCGCGTAGATCGCAGCCGGGATGATCGCGAGCAGCAGCGACACGGCTTGAATCCACAGCGAGCTCACGGCGATGCGCAGCACGAGCGCGGTCGCGTAGAAGGTCGAGAGAATCGGGACGAGCTTGTACGCCCACCACTCGTCCGCGCGGATGAGGTCGATGAGATCGCGGCGAATGCAACGAGAATAGCGCAGTGAGATTCGTCTTCGTGAGCGGAAACCGCGCGTGGGGCGGCAGCGAAGAACTGTGGAGCGCGGCCGCCGCCGTGCTCGCGTCGGACGGACATCAGGTCACGATCTTCAAGAGCGGCGTCGACGAATCGGAGCCGCGCATCCGCCGGTTGCGCGAGCTCGCCTCCCCCATTCGCGATCTCGCCCGTTTTCCGCTGATGCCGCGCCGTCTCTTCGCGCTGATTCGAGTGATGTCGTCCGCCGCGGCGTACGGCCACGAGCTCACCCGTCTCTTGCTCGGACTCGCATTCTCAAAGCGTCCCGACCTCGTCATCGTTTCGCAAGGCGGCAATCACGATGGCTATTTTTTCGCCGAAGCTTGCCGCCTGCTGCGATTGCCGTACGTGCTGATCTCGCAAAAAGCGAGCGAGCTGTATTGGCCCGCCGACTGGCAGCAAAAGACGATCGCCGCCGTCTATCGCAATGCGCGCGCGTGCTTTTTCGTCTCCGAGCACAACCGCCGGCTGACGGAAGAACAGCTCGGATTTCTGCTGCCGCACGCGGCGATCGTGCGCAATCCGTTCCTCGTGTCATGGGAGCCGCGCACCGATTGGCCCGATGACACGAACGAGCTGCGGCTGGCGTGCATCGGCCGCCTGCATCCGAAAGAAAAAGGACAGGACCTGCTGCTGCGCGTGCTCGCCCGCCGCCGCTGGCGCGATCGCCCGCTGTCCGTCGCGTTCTACGGCGACGGTCTGCAGCGCGCGAGCCTCGAGCGCCTCTCCCGCCGCCTCGGGCTCACCAACGTGACGTTCGCCGGATTCGTGCGCGATGTCGCGTCGATCTGGAGCACGCACCACGGCTTGATTCTGCCGTCGCGCTGCGAAGGACTGCCGCTCGTGCTGGTCGAAGCGATGCTGTCGGGACGCGTGCCGATCGTCACCGATGTCGGCGGAAACGCGGAA
>Ga0063454_100000007_pt1 | contig 14911 bp, 15 predicted proteins | sample HopSoiMetagenom2_FD_57976 | JGI IMG/M metagenome (GOLD analysis project Ga0063454, IMG submission 57976) | Grasslands soil microbial communities from Hopland, California, USA - 2 (version 2) (version 2) | ecosystem: Environmental > Terrestrial > Soil > Grasslands | place: USA: Hopland...
GACTTCTTCGCGATCCTTCGCGCGGAGAATCGCGCCGCCGCCGAGGAAGCCGACGCCGGCCACGATGCCCTGGATGGTGCGGGTGATCGCGGAGATGTCGCTCGCATCGAGAAACTGCATCGTCGCGACGGTCGCCAGCGCGGAGCCGAGCGCGACGAGCGAATGCGTGCGCAGGCCGGCGGGCTTGCTGCGCAATTCTCGATCGAGTCCCAGCACGCCGCCGAGCAGCGCCGCAGCGGTGAGGCGGACGATGACCTGTTCGGTTCCGATCATTGAATCGTCGCGCTCACGTCGAACTGCGCCGTGACGGCCGGATCGTTCTTCGACGTCACCACGACAGTCTCGCGCAACGCGCCTGCTTTCGCGCGCGCACCGTCGATGGTCACGGTGATCGTCTCCTTGCCGTGCGCGGGGACGTTCTGCGCATAATCGTAGAAGAGACACCTGCACGTGGAGCGCGCGGCTTTCACCGGCACCGCGGCCGCGCTGGTGTTCTCGATGGAGAACTGCCGCACGGCGCGCGTACCTTTGCGAATCGTGCCGTAATTCGCGGCGAGCGGCGTGATCCTGAGCACCGCCGTGGTCGCGGCGGGAGCAACGGTTGTCGTCGCGGCAGGCGGCGCGTTGGTCGCCGTCGTTTCGACGACCGGCGTCGTGACGGTGACCGGTTGTTCCACCACTTTGTTGCGATCGCCGCTCGCGCGCCAGAGCAGCCAGACGATCGCCGCGAGCACGATCACGCCGGCGATGACGATCATCAGCACGCGCGAGCTCTGTCGCGACGGCTCGTCGGTCGCCGGCGGGATGTTGTCCGTGACGAGCGTGTCCCGTTCATCCTCGGGCGTGGTGACGAGCGGACGCGTGCCTGCGCTCGTTGACGCCGGCGGCGACGCGGAGGCAGGCCGGCCTTCGATCTCGTCGAGCTTGGCGATCGAGTTGTCGATCTCGCGAATGAGCCTCTGATACTCCGCCGCGAGATGCTCGGTCGGCGCATCGGCCACCATGCGCACCAGCGCATCGCGATGATGCCGGTACTGCTGCCGCACCGCCTCGATCTCCTTCCCCCGCTCCCCCCGCCGCACGTTCACGGTCCCGAAATCGTCAGACATCGCACACCTCGAACGTCAATCTTGCAAAAAGCGGGACCAAAAACAAAGTGATACAGGAGAAACGGAGTGATAGAGGAGAGCCGAGTGATAGAGGCTGCTCGTTTCTCCTCTGTCACTCCGTTTCTCCTCTATCACTCCGCTCTCCTCTATCTCTCCGCTCTCCTCTATCACTCACATCGGTAACCAATACGACAACTTCACCAAAAACACATCTCTCGACTGCGCGTTCGCAATCGCTCTCAAATCTCTCCGCAAACGAAAATCGCCGCGCACGAGGGTGTCGGCGCGATTCTCGTTCCACACCACGTACAGCGCCGAGCCGGGACGAAACTCCCAGCGCACGACGGCACTTCCGCGCACGCTGTGAAAGTCGAAATCGGGATTGTCGACGGCGCCGGAGTACGCAGCGTAGTCGCCGGACCGGGCGCGCGCGAGCTCGCTGAAATCGTGATAGTCGCCGGTCGCGATGAATGGCTGCATGTAGAGCTGGAACGAGAGGCGCGAGCTCGCGGTCCACTCGACGCGCGTCGCGATGTCGATCGTGTGCTGCTCGATTTTGGAGAAGACGTAATGCGAATCATCGGTGGTCGTCACGTATTGCGCCGCGTCGTGCGCGCGATCGAACGTCGGCCCGAGACTCAGCCTCAGGCCGGCGCTCGGACGGTAGTTGAGGAGAATCGTTGCGCTGCGATCGTAGCTGCCGTCGTTCGCGATCCAGTCATTCGCCGACGCTTCGAACGACAACTTCTTGCGGCTGTCGCTGCCGATTCCGATGCCGCCGCTGCGCGTGCCCGGTCTGCGCGCGAGCGGGCCGCCGCGCGTGCGCCGGTCGTCCCACGCGTTCGCCGACCAGCCGAAGTTCCCGAACGCGTACCAGTAATTGATCGTCTCGACGTACCAGTTGCCGTACAAGCCGTTCGCGATCGTGTCGCCCGCGCGATTCCAGTTCATGTAGCGGCCGGCCCACAGCTCCGTGTCGCGGAAATGCTTCCGCACATCCTCATTGATGTAGTAGCCGACGGCGTGCACCGCGGTGATATCGGCGCGCGGCATGAAGCCGGCGTCGTTCGTCTCGAATCCGGGCGAGTACGTCTGCGCCTGCAGGTTCGTACGCCACTTGCCGGTCTGCTTGTTCAGCATGATCCGCGCGCCGGTGCCGCTGAGCGACGTGCGCGTTGGGTCGTATCCGTAATGCGCGTCGGGCCGCTGAAAGTAGTGCGCTGACGACGTCTGCGTCGCATCGATCGCTTCGGCGGAGCCTTTGACCATCGAGCCGGCGACGAGCCACTCGAGCAGCCACGTCTTGTCATCGAACAACTTGTAGCCGTCGACGCCGGCGGTGTACGCGCCCGACCGCAGATACGACAGCTCCTGCGGTACGTCGCGATTGACGGCGGTGAACATGAAGCCGAGGCGCGAGTTGCCTTTGTCGAACTCCTTCGACATCCGGCCGGTGAGGTAATTCGTCATCGGCTCGACCTGCTCGGAATGAAACGCGCCGCCGCTGACGAAGCGGGCGCTCTCGCGATTCGTCACCGCATCGAGCACACCGACCGCCCAGCCGTTGCCGATCTTCCCGCTCAGCTTCGCGGCGCCGAGGATCGTCGTATCGCCGGGAGCGGTGACGTAGTCGGCGCTGATGTTGCCGGTCCCCTGCGGCGAGCGGCCGATGCGCCGCGAATAGAAGAGACTCGGCGCGAAGAGGTTGAAGTTCCAGCGGCTGTTCGCCGGCCCCGAACCGAACTTGAACCACTGCGCGCCTTCGGTGAAAAACGGCCGTTTTTCGGGGAAAAACGTCTCGAATGTCGAGAGGTTCACCACCGCCGGATCGACTTCGACCTGACCGAAGTCGGGATTGATCGTGCCGGTCAGGGTGAGACTCGACGAGAGCCCGTACTTGAGATCGACGCCGCCTTCCATCTTCGCCTGCTGCTGCCGCGCGAATGGATCGAGCCGGTCGAAACGCGAGCGCACATCGGAGCGCGCGACCGCGTACGGCGCGAGCTCGAACGAACGCGTGGGATGAATGCCTTCGATGCCGCCGAGGTCGGCGAAGCGCGACACGAATCCGCTCTCCGTCTTCAGCGTGTTGGCGAGGCGGTCGACTTCCTTGCGCCGGCAGATGCGGCGGATGAAATTCACGCCCCACGTCTGCTGCGGCGCATCGCTGAATCGCAGCTGCGAATACGGGATGCGCACTTCGGCGATCCAGCCGATGCCCGGCACGATCTTCGCCGCCGATTCCCACACGCCGTCCCAGCTCCAGTCGTCGTACAGGTCGTTGTAGAGGATGCCGTCGACCTGCACGTTCGATGGATTGATCCAGAACTCGGCGCCGGAGAGGCGGTCGTGCTGCGCGTCGATGTAGATGCGGAACCAGTCCGATTCGAGGCTGTTGTCGCGGCGGCCGAGGAGCGTGGTGACGGCGTGCGAGTCCTTCATCAGCGCGCCGATGTAGACCGCGTTGTCGTCATAGAGGATCTTGACGATGGTCTCTTCGGTGGCCGGCTTGCCGTCGTCGGGATCGTGCTGCGTGAAGCCGGCGATCTCCGGCGCCGATTGCCACACGGCGTCGGAGAGATCGCCGTCGAGCTGCGGCGGCTGCGTCGCGCGCGCCGCTTTCCATTCGGCCGCGTTCGTTGCGAATGAGAACAGCAGCGCCAGCAGCGCGAGCGTCGTCTTCATGATGCGATGTAAGACGACGCCGCGCCGGGATCGTTAGTGGAGCTTTTCGGCCATCAACGGCCACTCGTTGCGCAGGAACTGGCGGATCGAGCCGAACACATCGACCGGATCGTCGATCCACGATTCGTGCGCGCCGTCCTTGATCGTGACGAGGCGCGCGTCGGGCAGCGTCGAGGCCCATTCGCGGCCGCTCTCGTACGGCGCGTTGCGATCCTTCGTCCCGTGAATCACCAGCACCGGCATGGTGATCTTCGCCAGGTTCGATGCCGGCCAGTCGAGCGTGAGCACCGATCCGAAATGATGTTGCAGGTGCCGGCTCTGATTGGCCGGCCATTCGTTCTCGTACATGCAGAGCGAGCGGACGCGCGGCGCGTTCGCGGGATTGCCGACGAGCATCGTCTTCATCTCCGCTTCGAATGCCTCGCACGCCTCGCGTTGCGATTTGTATTTCGATGTGTCGGGCGCCGGCGGCAGCTCGATGCCGGACGGATATTTGCGCGGCACGGGACCGAGCTGGATCACGCGCGAGACATGCTCCGGATGCTCGGCGGTGTACATGGCGACCATCAGTCCCGCGTACGAGAAGCCGACCGGCACGAACTTGTCGATCTTGAAGAACTCGCGCACCGCCTCCAGGTCCTTCACGTCCTGCTGGATGGTCAACGTGTTGACGTCCTCGGCGTGCGACGAGCGTCCGCGGTTGCGCGGATCGTAGAAGTAGAGCGTGGCCAGATCGCCGAGCTGCTTGAAGTCTTCCTCGAGGATGAAGCCGAGCGGCACGATGAGCTTGATCGGACCGTCGCCGAACGTCTTGTAGTGCAGCTTCGCGCCGTCGCTCAGCGCGATGTCGCCTTCCTTGATCGGCGCGGCGTTGTCGGCGAGACACGCGGGCGATTCGCCCGGTCCGTCGAACAGGATCTTCCACGAGCCGTCGGTCTGCTTGAGCCACACCGAGGCGTAGATGCCGATGATGCTCCCCTTCGGATCGACGACCGGGCCGGTGGAGAGGCCGATGTTGCCCGCCGCATTCACCGCGATGCGCTCCGGCGTCCAGTTGAACGGCGCCGCCGGCGCCTTGAAGAACCGCGACCAGCGCGCCACGACCTCCGGCTTCCCGTGCAGCGTGTTCAGACCGCCGAGGAACGTGGCGTCATCGAGGACGAAGCTGAAGAACTTCGCCTGATCGCGATCGGTGAACGCCTTCGCGAAGGCGATCTCCGTGTCGCGCAGGTTTTCGAGATCGCCGGCGAGGACGGGCGTCGCAAGGAGAAGGAGGAGCGCAAGCAGTTTTCTCATAATGAATTAGTGGACTGTATCAATGTTCCGGTCACATGCCGGTTACGACTCGCCGAGAAAAGTGCTGCGGTCAGGCAAACGGCGATGACCAGATCGGCGTAGAGCGGGATGAAGAAGAACCAGCGGTAGACCATCGCGGCGTAGCAGAGGTTGGCGATCAGGAGGATGGCGATGAGCGCCTTGTCCGGCCGGCTGGAGAGGAACCAGAAGAGCAGTGCTTCGATCAGGCAGTTGAACGCGGCGAAGAGGCCGTAGCCGAGGTACATGTCCCAGTACGAGTGCGGCTGCGAGCCGTGGAAGTCGAAGCGGTAGCTCTTCATCACCTCGACGACGCGCACTTCGTCGGGGCCGTGCCTCGGAACGTACTGGAGCAGGAGCGTGGTGTGGGCGGCGAACTGGAGCAGGGCGACGAGCGAGGCGATGCGCAGGAAGATTTTCATGACTTGAGAATGTAAGTTCGGCGCTTTAAAATATCAAGTATGAAATCGTACGAGCAGTTCTGCGCGCTGGCCAAAGCGCTCGACGTCATCGGCGATCGCTGGACGCTGCTCATCGTCCGCGAGCTGCTGATCCGCGGCGCGTGCCGCTACACCGACCTGCGCGACGGCCTTCCCGGCATCGCCACGAACCTCCTCACCGACCGTCTGCGCGATCTCGAGCGGAACGGCATCCTGGAGCGCGAGGACGCGCCGCCGCCCGTTGCCACGACGCTCTACCGCCTCACTCCCCGCGGCCGCGAGCTCGAAGCGGTCATCGAATCCCTCGGCCGCTGGGGCGCGCCGCTTCTCGCGCACAAATCGAGAAAGGACTCGTTCCGCCCGCACTGGATGGCGCTTCCACTGCAACTCCACCTGCGCGACAAAGAGCCGCAGAAGCCGCCGGTGCACATCGAGATCCATTCCGGCACCGGCGAGCCGCTGATGATGGCGAGTATGCCGGACGGCCGTTTGCGCGCGGTGCCGCGCACGTCCGCGAAACCCGATCTCGTGGTCAGCGGCGATCCCGGACCGGTGCTCGCCTTCCTGCTCGACCATCGCGCAGCGGGTGTGCGATGGGAAGGAGATCGGAAGGTGTTGCGCCGCATCTCGCGCGCGTCATGATCCGCGTCGCGAAAAAGCCGAGCAATTCGGCGAGCGCCTGCTCATGGTCGTGGTGATCGTCGCGATGTTCGACGCGGCCACCGCTGGGGAAAGAGCGCGAGCTCGACGTGTGGCTCCGCCGACTCGGCGGAGGTCGGGGCAGAGGTCGCAGACGTCGCCGCCGAGGTCGGCGGCGCCACACACGGAGAGATTGACCGGGCGGTGACGCACTGAACGAGCGGAAGCATTCATAGTGATTCCATCGAGCGAATCAATGAATGCACTGCATGCAGCGGAGTCTCGACTGGTTCAATCGGTGCCGCCCGATCAACCCCGCTGTCCGCTGTCTGCTGTCTGCTGTCCGGCAATGACGCCCCGCAAAAATCGCAGCGACGCCGGACTGACGTGCACGTCGTACCGTCGCATGCGTCCATTCAGGTCCGCCACCTGGACCTCATCGAGATACGCGCCCGACAGGAACACGCGATCGGCGGCGATCGCGCGCGCGAGCTTCTTCGGCTGATCGATCGAGCCGACGATGAATTTGCGCTCCAGGCCCGCGCCTGCGAGCGTCCGGCGCATCGCTTCCGCGCCGCTTTCCCGGAAGCAGACCAGTCCGATCGTCGCATCCGCCGGCAGGTCCGCGACATCGGCGATCACTTCGCGATACGCCGCTTCGACCATCACCCCAACCACTCTCCGCGTCGCGCCCGCCATCTTCTGCACCTCGGCGAGATGCGAGAAGGTGGTGGTGATGAGGTCGAAGTCATCGAAGTACGCGCGGTGCTTTTTCTGCAGTGAGTCGATCGTCGCGCGGACCGGATCGACGCCGATCGCGTCGCGGATCTCGTCGCCGAGGTCGCGGAGATCGGCGTCGTTGCATTCGACGAAGAGCGCGCGCGTCTTGCGGCGCTTCGCACGGAACAGCTTCGCACGCGTGTAGGTCATGCGCGCGAACTCCGCCGCGGAGACGCCGGCGCTCACCGCGCGCGCGAGTGCGTCGTCGACCAGCTCGCGGATGATCGTTACGGCGTGGTCGCGGCTGCGCGGCGGCTTGCGCGCGACGAACGTGCCGCGCCCCTGCGTGACCTCGAGGTAGCCCTGCTTCTCCAGCTCCGCGTAGACGTTGCGGACAGTGTTGTAGTTGATGTGCAGGTCGGCCGCGAGCTCGCGCACGTTCGGCAGTCGCTCCCCCGACGCGAGCGTGCCGTCCTCGATCTGATTTCGCAGCTGCTCGCCGAGCTGCAGCCGCGGCGAGAGCGGCTCCGTCTTCGAAACCACGTTCCTATCACGACGACGTCGGCGGCGGCGGTCACCAAATCGTGACGGGGGCGGCGTAACCTTGACATGACTACATTCGTAGTCGATATTGACTACAGATGTAGTCACGGTCACCGAGCGGGACGCTCGATGACTGCGGGCGGGACGCCCGCGCTCCGAGGGGAGGCAGCACGATGGCGAAGACGCCGGCGATCTCCGATGCCGAATGGGAAGTGATGGACGTGCTCTGGGAGCAGTCGCCGCGGACGGCGGGCGAGCTCGCAGACGCGCTGTGCGAGCGGATGAACTGGTCGGCGAACACGCTGAAGACGCTGCTCAGCCGCCTGGTCAAAAAGGGCGTGCTCAAGACGCAGCCGCAGGCGAACCGCTACCTCTACTCGCCGGTCATTCCGCGCAGCCGCTACGTGCGGCAGGAGGCGGACAGCTTCGTCGATCGCGTGTTCGGCGGCGGCGAGGCGCCGATGATCCTGCACTTCGTCCGGCGCGCGCGGCTCACCAAGGAAGAGATCGCGGAGCTGCGCCGCATCCTCGACGAGAAGAGTGGTGAGAAATGAGTCTCTTCCTCGATGCAGTCTGGAAAGGCTCGCTGCTTGCCGCGATCGCGCTCTGCGTCGTCACGATCGGACGCGATCGCATTCCGCCGAAGTGGCGCCACGCGTTGCTGCTGATCGCGCTGATCCGCTTCGCGCTGCCGTTCTCGATGTCGTCGCCGTTCAGCATCTTCAACCTCACGCAACGCGACACGGAGCCGGTGACGTTCGCAGCACCCGCACCGGCCGCCGCCATCGAGCGCGTGCACACGCAAACGCTCGCGCTGCCGCGCATGACGCGCACCCGCGTGCCGTCCGCGCTGTTCGGCATCTGGGCCGCAGGCGCGTTGCTGTGCCTCGTCCGCGAAGCCATTCGTATCGTTCGCATGCGCCGCCGTCTGCGTCGCGGATCACCCGCACCGATCACCGATCCATCCTTCCTCGATGCCCTCGACTCCGCCCGCGAAGTCCTCGGCGTCCGCCGTCCCATCGCGCTCGCCACCAGCGACGCCGTCTCCACGCCGTCGCTTCTCGGCATCATCCATCCCACGCTGCTTCTGCCGCGCGACGCGCCGTTCAGCGCCGGACAGCTGCGGTACGTGTTTCTTCACGAAGTCGCACACCTCCGTCGTCTCGATGTGCTGGTGAACTGGTTCAATGCGTCATTGCAGGTGGTGCACTGGTTCAACCCGCTGGTCTGGTTCGCCGTGTCCCGAATCGCCGAGGAGCGGGAGCTCGCGTGTGATGCCCTTGCGCTCGAGCAACTGACCCGGAGCGAACGCTCGGGATACGCCGAGACCGTGATCGAGCTGCTGGAGCGGACGCCGGCCCTTGGTCCCGCTCCCGCGCTCGTCGCGATGACGAGCAGCAAACATCAGTTGAAAAGGAGAATTGTCATGATCGCGAATTTCCGTAGTCATTCACGCCGCGGAGCGTGGCCGGCGGCACTGGTGCTGGCGTTCGGCCTCGCCGCACTCACCGATGCCCGCGCCGGCGAGCATCCGCCGCTGATGCTCGAGCGGCATCCGCTCTCGCCCGCCGCCGCGGCCGTCATGCAGCAGCTCGATCAGAACGTCAGCCTCACGCTGCGCGATGTCCCGCTGACCGAAGTGCTCGACACGATCCAGCGCGCGACCGGCGTGACGATCAACGTCGCGAAGGACGCGCTCGATGATGCGAAGCAGCAGGCGCGCATCGATCTCAATGCGGATCGTGTCCCCGCGCACATGGTGTTGATGGAGTCCCTTTCGTCCCTCGGGTTGAGTCTCGACTTCGACGAGAAGGGCGTGACGGTGGTCAACCATCCGGCCGAATTTTTCGAGACCGCGGTGCCGCCTCCGCCGGGTGCGGATGGCGGACGCGATGTCGTGTTTTTCCAGAAGCTCTCCCACACCGACGACAGTGGCGTGACTCATCGGAAGATGACGCTCCGTGGAGGCCATGAAGGGCAGACGGACGGCACACTCGAGCTCGAGGTTCGCCGGGCGCCCGCATCCGACGCCCGCTGAAGCCGCAGGGTCACACCGCAACGGGAGGCGCCGCGCGCGAGGCCGCCTCCCGTTGTTTTTTCAGCCGCGCTCGACGAGCGGGCGCACCTCGATCGTGCCCACCTTCGCGGACGGAATCCGCGCCGCGATGCCGATCGCCTCGTCGAGATCTTTCGCCTCGACCAGGTAGAAGCCACCGAGCACTTCGCGCGTCTCCGCGAACGGCCCGTCATGCACGAGCCGCTTGCCTTCGCGAACCTGCACCGAGGTCGCGGTCGACACCGGCTGCAGCTGCGCGCCGCTCAGCATCTGGCCGCTCTCGCTGATCGCCTGCGACAGCGCGCGGTACTCGCCCATGTACTTTCCGACCTCTTCTTCCGTGAAGCTTGCCCAGACCTTCGGATCGTCGTAGATGAGAAGCAGATATTTCATGATGTTGTCCTCCGACAGTGAATCGAACGGCGCGACGTGAAATCGACACGCCGCGAAAATTTTTTCTTACGTCGTCATCCCGAGCGTAGTCGAGGGACCTGGGGGACGGGGCGGCGCGATGAGCGTGCCACCCATCCCCCCGGGTCCCTCGACTACGCTCGGGATGACGAGGATGCCCGAAATGACCGACGCCGCCACAGCCGTCGACACGGTGTATCGCTCCGACTGGGGCCGCATCGTCGCCACGCTCATCGGCATGTTCAACGACTTCGATGTCGCGGAGGAAGCGGCGCAGGAGGCGTTCGCGGCGGCGGCGCAGCAGTGGAGCGAGAGCGGCGTCCCCGAGCACACCCGCGCCTGGATCATCCAGACCGCGCGGCACAAAGCGCTCGATCGACTGCGACGCCAGGCCAATCTCGCGGAGAAGCTCGCCGCATTGCCGATCCAGGTCAGCGAAGAGCCGGACGTCGATTTCGATCAGATCCCCGACGATCGCCTGCGCCTGATCTTCACTTGCTGCCATCCCGCGCTCGCGCTCGACGCGCAGGTCGCGCTGACGCTGCGCACGCTCTGCGGACTCGAGACCGACGAGATCGCGCGCGCGTTTCTCGTCCCCGAGCCGACGATGGCACAGCGGCTCGTGCGCGCGAAGCGGAAGATCCGCGACGCCGGCATTCCGTACGTCGTGCCGTCGGTGGGTGACATGCCGGAGCGCCTCGATGCGGTGCTGACGGTCATCTATCTCGTCTTCAATGAAGGCTACGCGGCGACGCGCGGCGAGCCGCTGATCCGCGCGGAGCTCTGCAACGAAGCGATCCGCCTCGCGCGCACCCTGCGCGCATTGCAAGCGTCCGCCGAGGTGACGGGACTGATCGCGCTGATGCTCCTGCACGATTCGCGGCGCGATGCGCGCTTCAGCGACGCGGGCGAGCTGATCGTGCTCGAGGAACAGGATCGCTCGCTCTGGAATCGCGCGCAGATCGAGGAAGCATTGCCGATGGTCGAAGAAGCATTGCGCGGCGGACCAGGACCGTTCGCCGTGCAGGCCGCGATCGCCGCCCTGCATTGCGAAGAGACGACGGACTGGCCGCAGATCGCGCACTTGTACGATGTGCTGGAGCGACTGCATCCGTCGCCGGTCGTCTCGCTCAATCGCGCCGTGGCGATCGCGATGGCCGTCGGACCGCAGCGCGGACTCGATCTGATCGACGCCCTCGACCTGTCCGATTTCCATCTCTTTCACGCTGCCCGCGCCGAGCTCCTTCGCCGCCTCGGCAACACTCGCGCCGCCGCTGAAAGCTACGAGCGCGCACTGTCGCTCGCGACGAACGAGAGCGAGCGCCGTCATCTCGAACGCCGCTTGCAATCACTCCGATATTGAACCAGTGAACGCATTCATGGCGTCTCATAGCGCCGACCGCTCGTGCCGCGAATACGGCGAACGCGAGGCGAAAAACGACCGCTCGTGAACCGTGCTGTATCATCGCGATCGATGCTGAAAGTCGCGCTGTCGAGGACCGAACCGCTCTCGATTCACTTGCAGGTCGGCGAACAGTTGCGGCATCAGATCGAAGACGGAACGCTTGCGCCGGGCAGCCGCCTGCCCACCGTGCGCGACCTCGCCGCGGAGCTCGGGATCAACTACAACACCGTCCGCAACGTCTACACGGAGCTCGAGCGCGACGGCTATATCAGCTCCGAACAGGGGCGCGGCACGTTCGTCAAACAGCGCCCGCCGCGTGTCGACGGAACGAGCGCGCAACTGGTGCGCGAGATGGTCGACGAAGCGCTGGCGCGGGCGATCATGGGCGGCATCTCCGCGGGCGAGTTCGCGCGGATGACCTACACGCGCGCGAAGATGTTTCGCCGCCGCCGCAAAGTGCGCGTCCTCTTCGCCGAATGCAACGAGACGGAGCTGAAGCAGTTCGGCGGCGAGATCGCGGCGGCGATCGGCGGCGCGCCCGACCTGGTTCTCATCGACGCGCTACGCAAGAAGAAGCGCGCATTCTTCGATGACTACGACGTGCTCGTGACGACGCTGCCGCATCTGCAGGAGCTCGCCGGCCTGCATCCCAATGTCGTAGGCATGACGCTCGAGCCCGATTACAACGGAGTGATCGCGAGCATCTTCAGCCTTCCAGCGAAGACGAAGATCGGTCTGGTGGGCACGGATCACATGCTGCAAGCGCTGCAAGCCGCTGGACTGCGTGACTACACGTACGTCGCCGCCGATGCGAAGTCACTGCATCGATTGAAGGGCGTGCGGCGGACGTACGTCTCACGGCGATTCGAAGCGGAGCACGGGACGGAAGGTCTGCCGGGTGACGTGCTCCCGTTCGATGTGCACGTGACCGGCGCGTCGCTGCGCTACCTGCGGCAGCGGCTCGCGGAGCACGCGGCCGGCTGAACGGAGCGCGGGCATCCCTGCCCGCAGTCGCTGGCCGTCCCGGCCGGCGACTCAGCGCGGTGGCCGCCGGGCGCGACGCCCGCCGGCTGCGGACGAGACGTCCGCGCTCCCCAGGTACGCGAACGCCTCGTTCGCGAGCGCGAGCCAGTCCGCTTTGCCCGGCGCGACGACGATCCACTCCTTCATCACCCGTCCATGGCCCGGATCGAAGCGCCGCCCCGCGCCCGCATCGACCAACTCGTCGACGCGCGCCTTCGGCAGCTTCACCACGAGCTCGCCGCGCGGAAACATCGCGAAGATCTTGCCGCCGCGTCGACGATCGGTTGAAAGCGCGGATCGATTTCGAGGTTCATGCCTGAAAGTCGTACGTGCGCTCCACCTTGCACACGCGCGTCACGTAGGCCGAGTACCAGTCGCTGCGTCCGCGCTGCTGCGCCACGCGATGTTCGCCGTGCGCTTTCCAGCGGGCGATCGATTCGAGATCGCGCCAGTAGCTGACGGTGATGCCGACGCCGTCTTCGCCGCGCACGCTCTCGATGCCGAGGAAGCCGTCCTGCGTCTGCGCGAGCGCGAGCATGCGGTCCGAGGTCTCGTCGTAGCCTTCGTGGGCGTGCTTGTGCGACGTGAAGATCACCGCGTAGTACGGCGGCTCGGGCGTTTTGGCGAACATGCGCCGATGCTAGCAGGTCGCGCGATCCGGCATCACGAACACGCGCCGCGCGCGCTCCGACGCCAGCGTCTCCGCTTTGTAGTAGCCGTCGAGCACCGACGGCTTCCAGCGGAACAGCTCCGGATTCGCGGCGCGGAACTCCTCGAACGACTCCTCGCCGTTCATCCGCTCGTGGATCAGCAGCAGGTACGCCCAGGTGATCGTCTCGTGATAGAGGCCGGGGACGCCGTTGTGCGCGGCGAAGCGCTTGATCGCCGTGGTGAAGCGCTCGATTGCCGTCAGCAGCGGACATTCGCCGAGGTAGAGCCACGCGAGGCGGATGTGATCGGCGTGATGGAAGTCGGTGCTCGCGACCGCGCAGGCCTCGAACGTCTCGATGAAATTTTCCTCTGCGACCATGGTAATAATGTACCACGGTACAAAGGTAAGATCAACGCGTCCGCTTCGTCTCCCGCAGCTTGTGACTGGCCCGGCTGTCGAGCTCGAGCCCGTAGATCTTCTTGAGGCTGCGGATCTTCTCCAGGCTCGTCTCGCTGAACGGCGTCTTGCCGTCGAACGCGTGGAGGACGATTCCCTCCAGCAGATCGCCGAGGGAGATGTCGTGAAATTCGGCGAGGCCTTTGAGCACCTTGAGGAGGCGCTTCTCCATCCGCACGCCGGTCTGAACGCGTTCCACTTCGATCGTCTCGTCTGCCATGACTGAATCCTACGTTGTCCGGCGCGCTCGTGAGAACATTCGCTGTCGATGAAGATCTTCATCGGCCAGATCAATCCCACCGTCGGCGCGCTCGCCGCGAACGCTGAGCTGATCCGCCGCGCGTACGACGACGGCGTCAAAGCGGGCGCCGACATAGTGATGGTCCCGGAGCTCGCCGTCACCGGCTACCCGCCGCGCGACCTGCTCGATCGCGAAGTGTTCGTCCGCGCCGCGCTCGACACACGCGACGCACTCGCATCGATGACCGGCAAAGTCCCGCTGATCTTCGGCTGCATCACGCGCAACACGTACTGGTGCGGCAAGCCGCTGCACAACACGGCAGTGGTCGCGCAGGATGGCCGCGTGCTCTTCGAGCAGCACAAGATGCTGCTCCCGACATACGACGTATTCGACGAGCTGCGCTACTTCGAGCCGGCGAAGTCGGAGCGCGTGATCGAGCTCGCCGGCATGCGCGCCGGCATCTCGATCTGCGAGGACTTCTGGTTCGACGACGAGCTCCTCGGCACGAAGCTCTACTGCGAAAACCCGGTCGATCAGCTCGCGCGGCAGGGCGCGGAAGTGTTCCTCAACATCTCCGCGTCGCCGTTCAACGCGGGCAAGCGCAAGGCGCGCTACGAGATCTTCTCGCGCATCGCGCAGCGCTACCGCACGCCGCTGGTCTACGTGAACCAGGTCGGCGGCAACGACGAGCTGCTGTTCGACGGCTCGTCGATCGTGATCGATAACGAAGGCCGCACGATCTTCTGCGCGAAGAACTTCAGCGAAGACTTCGCGCTGGTCGAGCTGCACGGCGCGCCGTGCGAATCGATCGCCTCCATCCCCGACGACGAGGAGATCGCGCGCGGTCTCACCCTCGGGCTGCGCGACTACATCCGCAAGTGCGGATTCAAAGACCTTGTGATCGGACTCTCCGGCGGCATCGACTCTGCCGTCACCGCGGCGATCGCGGTTGATGCCCTCGGCGCGGAGCACGTCACCGGCATCGCGATGCCGTCGAAGTTCTCGTCGCAGGGCTCGATCGACGACGCGCGCGCACTCGCGCAAAACCTCGGCATCGCGTTTCACATCACGCCGATCGAGCCGATCTACGCGCCGTACGAAGCGGCGTTCGACGAGCTGTTCGGCGAGAAGAAGTTCGACACCACGAACGAGAACGTGCAGGCGCGCATCCGCGGCAACATCCTGATGGCGTGGTCGAATCGCACCGGCGCGATGGT
>Ga0063454_100000009_pt1 | contig 14505 bp, 11 predicted proteins | sample HopSoiMetagenom2_FD_57976 | JGI IMG/M metagenome (GOLD analysis project Ga0063454, IMG submission 57976) | Grasslands soil microbial communities from Hopland, California, USA - 2 (version 2) (version 2) | ecosystem: Environmental > Terrestrial > Soil > Grasslands | place: USA: Hopland...
GACGTGGCGCGGCGAGGGCGGGGGCCGGGCGGGTGGTCCGCGATGCGCGTGCCACTCGCGCGGGGGTAGCGGCGCGCCCGTTGCCGCGAGTACGGCGGCTTCATCGCGGTCCGAGCATGCAACGGGGGTGACGCGAGGGCGGGCGGGTGTGGCATCCGCGCAGAACGTGCCACTCGCGGGGGAGCCGCGGCGGCGCGCCCGTTGCCGGCGAAGTACGGCCGCTTCATCAGGGTCCGAGCGTGCAAGGGGCGTGACGCCGCGGCGTGGGTGGGCGGGGTCGCTTCGGCGCTACTCGACCGCCGGGCATCGGAAATCGATCGCGGATCACGTGTAAGTGGTGCGCGATGGTTTTGCGGTCGCAGACGAGGATTTCGCGTTGCGCAGGGCTCGGCGTGAAGTGATCGCGTGTCGTAATCGCTCGCGGCGTCATCGGCGCGATCTGGCGCGATGCCGGTGTGATGTGCGCCTTCATCGGATTAAAGCGATGCGGTGTGGTTTGAGCCGGGACGACATCAACGGCAGGAGATCGTGCGTCGCGTGTCATTGATGACGGTTCGCCTTTAAATCGTGGACGGTGGCTTCGCGGTAATGCCCGGTGATCGCTAAACGGGGCTCAGGGTCGTGAAAATCGGCTTCGGGGCTTGCTGGCGATATTTGCGGCCGAATTTCGGCTCCGCGGCGGTTCGCGGTGATGCTGGGGGGAGCTCTAAATGATGCTCCGGGGAGTGTTTGGGAGTCTCCGGGAGCCGATTTCGGCCCTGGCGCGGCCGATTTTGCGGCCCGGTCGCTTTCAAGTGATGTGGGCCTTCCCGTCTGCCGAGATCGCGGACGAAGTTGACGGCGGCGACGATGGCACGTGCTGCTTCCTTGATGACAGCACCGCCGACGTGGTACTCCGTGGCCGTTGGTGTTCGCTCCGAGATGCTGCCGTTCGAGCCGCCATGGCCGCTGTGCTCGAGCGGCCCCGCGGAATGCGGCGACGAGGAGGCGGAGCACGGCGATGCGGCGGCGGTACTCGTCGCAGGTTACGAGGGTGATCCTACCCGCACGGGGCGGAGGCGACGTGAGAATCCGCACGTGGTAGATCGATGTCCTATATTGGACATGGCGAGTGATGAGGACGAGGGGCTGAAAGTCAGGCGACCGACCGGTTCCGGCACGTTATTCCACCAGCTCACGCATGCGAACTTGCCAGCGAAGAACGAAGCGTCGGCACATGCACGATCGCGCCTAGCGAACAGGCTCACCGCTCCCCCGATAGCGGTCGCATTTGGCCACGAAAGCATTCAGCCTCGGAATGCCGGCGAACCGTGCGTGAAGTCGCCATCCTGATGGCGCAGAAGGCCCGGATGCGACGGCGCGCGCGAGCGCGGCGATGACCGAGATCCTTCACGCATGCTGAGTGGTAGACTTTCCAAAGCTGATAACCTCTCCGGAGGTTGGCTGACGCATGAGAATCTACCTCGGTGGGGCTATGTTCACAGCCGGACAAGTCGCCTACAACCTCGCGTTAGCCGCTCGGCTTCGCGTTGAAGGCTTTGACGTCTACTGCCCCAACGAAAACATGGAGATCAATGACAAAAGCCGGGAGGACATCACCGGCGAGAAGATCTACTTGGCGGATATTGCTGAACTTGAAAACTGCAACATGTTTCTGTGCCAGGTAACCGAGGACTCGGGCACCATGTGGGAGTCTGGATACATGGATTGTCTTTCGCGACGGGTCGATTCTGCGCGCTATTTGGGCTGCGTCGGGCTCGCCGAAGACATCCGATTAGCAACGCCGCCGAACCCAGCCCGAGCTGGCTTCGACAATCAAGCGATGTATCTCAATCAGTTCGTCGTTGGCGGCCTAAAGTTGTCGCTCGGGATATATTTGAGTGTCGACGCCGTCATCGATCGTCTCTTAGCGCTCAAGGGAGAATGCCGTGCCTGATGGACCGCTGCACGTAAGCATATCCGGTGGCATTGCGGTTGGTAAGACGACGCTCACTCTCCGCCTCTCTGAAAAGCTCACGCATTGCGTGTCTCTTTTGGAGTATCCCGAGAACAACCCTTATTTAGCAGATTTTTACGCGGACATGAAGCGGTGGGCGTTCCATAGTCGCATTGCGATGCTATCAATGTTCAGCATGCGCTACCGGACGTTGCAGAACGAAACGCCCGACGTACAAATCGTCCTAATGGACAGATGTATCCACGAGCTCGGAGTGTTCGCGGCATTACAGCACGCGGCCGGAAACCTCAGCGATCGAGACTTTGAAATCTATCGCGGTCTTCACGAATCGTTTATGACGCTCGTCCCCCCTCTTAACGTCGTCATTTACCTATGGTGTTCGACGGACGCTGCGCTCGCTCGAGCCAAAAAACGGGCGCGCCATTTTGAAGCAGGTTTAACCGCGGAATACGTTCACCGCGTCTCTGACTACTATCGCACTTGGCTTGCAAGCCTACCGAACGCCACCCGCGTTTGGGAATACGACACTTGCGGCGACGTCGACGTCGACGGCATCGCCCAACAACTGACGGCACTTGCAGTGAATTCGGAACCACGTGATTGACCGCAAGGATATCTTTCTCGATTTCCTTAGCCCAGACAATGACTTACTTTATGGTGCATCCGCGAACTTCGCCTCAAACCGGGACGCGTACGTTCAACTACTTGAGGATGCTATCAATGTGGCCGTACTGCTTTGCGGTCAGCGATGCCTTTTGCCGCCGTTCTTCCCTCTTCAGTCCGACGCTGTTCGACGTGCGCTGGCGGCAAAAACAGAGTACGTCCGTAGCGGCGTTATTGTCCTTCCACTTCGTGAGACAACGCTCGATGAGTACTTCGCAAAAAAGGTTAGCGAGTACAGCAGAGTTCGTCATGCTTACGGCGGGCTATATACCCACGCTGGTGAGGAATTTATCTTGCAGCATGCAAACGCAGTAACGCGGCGCAGCGCCAAGGTCGGGAGCAGCCTCGCCAGCGCGTGGGAGGCCGGGCCCGACGTTTCAGTCGCGTGGCGACCGATCCTCGAAACGGTTCCGGCATCAGCGATCGACACGTTGCGAAAAATACCTCTTCGTCTGAAAGAGAGCGGCGAGTCCGTGACATGGTTTGGTATACAACCGTTTCTCCCCGCAGCTGCCAAGTTTGCCTCATTCGAAGTCAATCAAGCTCTGCAACATGACTATACGGCTGTCTATCTAGCGGAGTATGACGCGACCATAGTATCGCGGTTGCCGCCGAAAACGACGGATCTTCTTCTGCAGCCACTGGACCTATCTTACGACTACGTAGTGTTACGGGAGACGCTCGGCGCACTACGCCTTTGGCCGACGTTGATTAAGATGCGACCGGATGACACTTTGCGTCTCCGCGATACTCACGGTTTCCTGCAGTTTATAACCGCTTACCAGTCGGTCTGCCGCTCTAATACTTCGCACCAGGGCGTCAAGCGCAGGTTTGCTGCTAGCGCCTTCGCTGTCAGGTCTGCGTTTCCGGCTATCGAGAGACATCGAAAAAGGGCTTGCGCGCGACTACAAACATCGCGCCCGCTGTCTGACATCGACCTAGAAGTACTGGACAATTATCTGCGCCTGATCGCCGTCGGCACGACCCGAGGCGATCTTGGCCGTGAGAGACAGAATCACTTAGGAGCGAACATGGCAAGTGTTTTCTTGGTACACGGACACGCACATGAGGTGCGTGATCAGATTGAGTTATTCCTCCGCCATGAAGGTCTCGATGTCGTCGTCATGCAGGAAGCCGCGTGGAGTGGCGCGACCATTCCTGAGAAGCTCGAAAAGGTGACGGAGACGGCTGCGTTTGTCGTTATTGTTGCCACACCGGACGATCATTTGACTCTTCCAGATGGGCGCGCGATTAAACGTCTGCGACAGAATGTAGTTCTGGAAATTGGATATTTCTGGGGTCTTCTCGGACGTCACCATCGATTCGCCCTGCTTCTGGAGGAGGCTGACGACCTTGACTTGCCTAGCGATATCGCCGGTATTGGATATATCCGCATAACCAAGGATCTCGGAGAAACCAAACTTCGACTGCGCAAGGAGTTGAAGGAAGCGGGCGTACTTCATTAGAACGTCTATGAACATTCGCATTCAATTCCTAGGACTTGTAGGTTCAGGCAAGAGTCATGTCGCCCGGCAGTTTGCGATCAAGCGACATGGCTATGTCCTCTCGTTCGCTCAGGACGTGTATCGGCTCGCTGAGCTCGTGAAGGGTGCGCCGATCGACAAGCGGCTGCCGTCGGATCGGCATCTCTTGAAACTTATAGGCACAACGTGGGGGCGCGAATGCAAACAGTTACCGCCAGAATTCGAGGAAAAGCTTCGCGCGCGACGCCCGAGCGAGTGGGGAACGGCCGACATATGGGCGAATCTGTTCATTCGGAACCTTGCGGCGCTGCCTCCCGATGCGGCCGTGTTTAATGACGACACGCGTTTCGCCAATGAGTTGGCCATCGCTGGTCGGGTTGGGTTCATTCCCGTGTTTGTTAAATGCAGGGAAGAGACTCGGCTTAAGCGCTTGGGCTTTCGTGGCGACCATGACGACCCCAACGATCCGGAGCACAAATCTGAGGAGCTGATTAACCTGCTCAACCGCTACGTTTTGGATCGACCACTCCTTCCTGTTGTCTGGAACGACGACACAGCGACGCAACCGGGACGCGCTTGGGTTCATTCACTACGCGAATTCGATGACATCATTACGCACGCCGCCTCTAACGAGGACATCGCGACGCCGCTGTGTTGGTCTCCAGACGCTCACCGGAGATTGCTGGAATTTGCAAGTGATAGCACGACCGTTGCTGACGCGGGTGCCTATCGAGGCCGCACAGCTGGCGGATGGAGATGACAAATATAGCCGCGCTAACGGATCTGCAGACATTGAAGTCCAAGCCACTCACTACGCGCATCGCCGTCATAGATGCCCTCACGGGCGCGTTGAAGTCTGGTGCAACGGCCTTTCGTGGCCTGCTCGCGACCGACACTGTCATTGATCTATCGTCGGAAGACGACGAGCGCCTCGTTCGGTATGTCACGATTTCGATCTACGCATCGGACATCGCGTCGATACCTGACCGTGCGAGTCGTGCGAAGTACCTCGATGACCTCCGCGAAGTGACCGACGCATACAACATGGATTACAACCGCGTCATTTACCTGACCCAATTCGAAACTAAGTTAGCCGGCGAAGTGGAGCGGCAACTCAGCGGCAATCAACAGTGAGCTATTCGGCCACAGGCTGCCACGAACAAGCGGTCCCTGGATGCGGCGGCTTCCACGATCTCGATTCTAAGGAGAGGCATAGGTCATCTTTTGTAGTGGGCGCGGAATGCACTCGCCAGCAAGGGATTTCGTGAGATGACGCGCACGATCGACCGCGTTTTTGTTTCTACGACCTTGTAATTGTTAGCATCCCGCACAAGCTCGAGTTGCAAGCTGTTCGTTATTAGTGCCACCAGGAGGTCCGCGCAGCTATCAATAGACCGCACAACCAAAATCCCGTTCAGAATGCCCGTGCTCAGGATAACCTGAAGCGCGAGCGGATGAACTTCTCGGAACATCTCTGCCCGCCGCTCGAACCGCATTGCAATGGCCACGAGCATGCTTTGGAATGGTTCAACTAAGCTCTGCGGTAGCGCGAGAGGATGGCCGCCTTTGATCACTGAATCTAGCCATTTCCGAAACATTCTGCGTTCACTCTCGTCCACCAACCGTTCGGCTTCGCCATACAGGTCGAAGTCAGCCCAATGCGCCTTTGCGATTGCCGCGAGATCATCACGACTGGCACGTGATAGACGGATTGCCAGAAGACGGCTGTGCAACGCTTCGCGATCGAAGGTAGCATCAATCTCGCGGTCACCCTCGCGCTCGACTAGCGCTGCTAAGTCATTTCGGCTCATCAAACCTAGTTCTGCCGAATCGATGTTAAGACTTGGTGCGTAAAGACGAGGCACATAAACTGCGACGGGCTTCCCCTGCCCCAACGCCACCGATGCCTCGGAGTCCTTTCCGAAAGTGTCATCCTTCTGAGCCATGTAGATCGTTACGAACGACCTTCTCAGCATCAGCGCTTCAACTAGGCCCTTTGCGACCCGATCCTCGATCCAAGACTGCGTCGGGTTGAAAGAGCGGAGATTCAGCGGCGCGACGTCGGGGTGTGCGAAAAGCGATGTCACGAATCGGTTGACTGATACAAAGTCTGCATTCGTACGCATGGATGTAGCGACATACACATCCATGTAGTCGGCTGTTAAATAATTCGCAAGATTCTCAAGCGCTTCGGCCTGCGTGCGCTCCATCCTCGACAGATCCCTCTCCTCCTTAGGGCCGAGTCGATCAGCCTCTCGGCGGAGCGCGTCGCCGTCTGGGGCGAATAGCGGCGACAAAAAACCATGAGGTATAGTCGACGAGAACTTCCGCAGCAGCGAGTCCATACGGCGGAGCTTTTCTTGGCTGATCTCTGCGAGCGCGGACGGTCCTGATTGTTCGATCTTCCCAGCGACTTCGATCAAGAATTGGCTAAGTGCGCTCCGTTCATCACGCTCTTTGCGTATCGCCGACGCTGAGATGTAGCCGAGATCAGGAAGCCTTTCTTCATCTATGAGACTAATTGCGCTCCACGGTCGGCGTGCTCTGAATTCGTCATCAGGTCGAGGCTCCAAGACTCGACGGTGAGATTCGAGATCAGGCGCACCGTTCAGGGCGGCATACGCTTGAGCGAAGCTACTGAATAATCGTATAGCGTCGACTTGGTATCGCCTTACCGCTTCAGTGAGCCGCTGCTCAGAAGAAAATGCCCGGGGTGTAAGGTAGTACTCAAAGAAAGGGCGAAACATCGGATCAGCACCGTAAAATGTCAGCAACCTGTTCAGCAGCGCCAAAGTTTGCGTAGCGGTTGCCGACCCGCCCATCAGCTCGTCGAGGATACGATCAGCTGCATGAGCGGCTGCGTTGTCAAGATGGTCGAGGGTCAGCGCCACACCGACGAGTTCCTCAAGCGTCTCCTCGAACTTCTTGCGCTTGGCCGACTGTGTCGACAGAAGTGGACGCCAGTGTTTCTCGCCGACGCCGAGGTATTTACATATAGATTCAACGGCGTCGCGTCCGGGCAGCTTTTCGCCGGATTCAAGTTTGTCGATATCTCCTTCCTCGATGCCGAGTAGCCGTACGATGTCCGCGCGGGTTACCGCCTTACGTTCGCGCGCCTTGCGGACCTGCTCTGCCAGGTTGGAAATGCTCGCAGCCATTTAAAAGTCTCCAGATGTGATCCCCTCAGGTCTCGGCCATCCGCCTTGTAGGCGCGATGCCGAGTGTACACGGCAGCGCATCGTGGGATAGCATCAATCCGTAGCGTCAGAACGCACCATCGCGAGTACGGAGGCATCTCCGGTCGTGCGCCGAAGCGAGGCTTTAACGCTTTCTCGGCCAATGCTTCCTTTCGAGCGTGAATTCGCCGGGTCGAGGTCGTCGTCGTCGGGCTCGTCACGCCGGCGGAGGATCTGATCAGGCATATAGAGGAATGTTAAGACGGCGCCGTACCGCGGCATCGGGACGGAGGCCTCGTAGATACGGCTGCCGTCGATGACTGCGTCATCGTAGAGCCATGCCGTCGCCGGGACGTGATCTAAATCGCCTGGAACGGGGCGTGCGGCGGCGGCATCGGCGGCGAAGGTGTTTCGATCAAGCCGCCCGCGCTTGATCGCGGCCGTGAACTCGTTCGAGGGGATCGCCCACTTAGCGACGCTACCTTCGCTTCGTACCATCGCGACAGCAAATGACGACATGTGGACGTAGCGGACGAGCGTAGCTGTGAGCGACGTTCCGCATGCCTTGCGCATCTCGTTGACGACCTGCATTGACGGCTCTTTCCGCACATACGGTCGACAGACGGATTCGGGCATGAGGATGGAGGCTGCGAATTCGTTCGCCTCACGTTCGGCCGCCTTCACCGATGGATCCCACGTCTCTGACGTCCGCCGCGCGGCAGAGACTCGCCTCGCGGCCGTGGCGGGGCTGACGAAATGCCCGATTCGTGGGCGAGGGGAAAGAGCCGCCGTTCGGGCTCAGGCACATTGCGGTTGAGAAGCACTTTTCCGCGGTCTACGCCTTTCACGCGAATGAGCGCTCCATCGAAGGACGTTGCGTCGACATCCTTCACCGTGAGCGAGATCCGAGCGGCCACGTCGAAGAGGCGCGTCGACAAGTCGGTGCAGTAGCGGTCGACGAACGCCTCCGCCTAGAGTTCCGCGTCACTTCTTCTTGTCATGCTCAGCGTCGATGTCCTTCCGAAGTTCCTCAGCCTCAGCATCGAGGAGATCGCGGTGTTGCTTTGTTAGCTCGCCAGGACCCTTACGTGCGGCCCCGAGAAGCTCGTAGCCGCGAGCGATGGGATTGCGCCGCTCCAAGTCCTCGACCCGCCCGGCGGCGCGTTTTCGCGCGAGGGCTTCGTCGCGGCGTGAACGTACGAGATTGGCAGTCGAGCCACGGCATCTCGATCGTGATCAAGGACAACAGCGACACCGCCGAACGGATGCGCACCTCGGCGGGCTCACTCGCACTCGCCGAGTCGATCGCGTCGCGCGACGCGCACGTCATGAAGCGGTTGCGCGAAGCGGCGCGGTGATCCTCAAATGCATTCGACGGCCGACCGGATGAATCCCATGCGCGGATTGTCGGCGGTGATGAGCAGATCCAGCCCTTCGTGCGACTCGTATCCGCGTCGATCCGGACTCTGACCGCTGCCACCTGCCCCCGCCCGGCTACATCCCGCAGTGGTTCAGCGACATGAAGTCGTCGATGTGCACGACGACGGACGCGAGGACGTCGCTCGTCGAGTCCTCGATGACCGTGATGTCGAGCGTTCCCGCTCCGGTGTCCTCCGTGCCGGCGAAGTGGACGGCGACGGGATCGAGGTAGCCGGGGCCGGTCCACGGGCGCGCGCCGAACTCGCCTGCCGCGCTGAACGAGCCGTATTGGTCGACCGCCACCGCCTCCGTGGTCATGCCGGCGTAGCAGCTCTGGGTGAACGTGAGGACACCGGCGTTGTCGACCGTCACGTTGGTCGCATTCGCCCCCTCGCCGCCGGCGTAGTAGCCCTCGGTCGCGAGCGTTTGCGCGGACGCCGACATCCCGGCAAAAACGGTGATGAGCGAGATCGCCAGCAGGAGTGAGCTTTTGCGCATGATGGCAAAGTATAACGACTGAATGGCGGAAGTCGTGAAGAACGTCTGAAATTCACGTTCCTGAAGTCGTTCTGGCGGCCGCGGCCGTCGAACCGGAAGGGCCGTTACGATTTCAAACGGGCTTCACCCGTTCACCGCAATCCGCGCTACCATACGCCACTACAATCCGTTGCCAGTATTGCGTCTCGGAGAGGGGACGCACAACCAGGTCAAAATCGGTTCAGGAGGCTTTATGTTCGAACGCCGTTTGTCGTACCGACCGGCGATTTTGGGCTCCGCATTCCGGAGTCTCTTCATCGTCACATTAGCAGTGCTCTTCGTACTGCCTGCGATGGCGCAGGTGACGACCGGCAACCTCGCCGGGACAGTCACGGACGCCACCGGGGCTGCACTTCCCGGCGTCACCGTCGAAGCAATTCACACGCCGACGGGAACGCACTACCAGACCGTCACGGAGGCGAGCGGCCGCTTCGTCCTTCCGAGCGTGAAGGTCGGCGGACCATACAAGGTGACGGCAAACCTCGAAGGCTTCAAGGCAAGCCAGGCGTCGAACATCACCGTGAACCTCGGTTCGACCACGGAAGTCGGCCTGAAGATGCAGCTCTCGGCGGTCAGCGAATCGATCACCGTCACCGCTCGTCCGGACGACATCATCAATCCGAACAAGACCGGCTCCACGTCGACCGTGGCCGAGAAGCAGATCGAATCGCTTCCCACGGTCAACCGCAGCCTGCAGGACATGGCGCGTACCAATCCGTACTTCACGATCGACGCGCGCGATGACTCGCAGACCGCCATGCAGGTCGCCGGCCGCAACAACCGCTACAACAACATCCAGATCGACGGCGCCGTGAACAACGACCTGTTCGGTCTCGCCGCCACCGGCACGCCGGGCGGTCAGGCCAACACGCAGCCGATCTCGCTCGATGCAATCGAGCAGATCCAGCTCGTCGTCTCCCCGTACGACGTTCGCCAGGGCGGATTCACCGGCGGCGGCGTGAACGCCGTCACCCGCTCCGGAACGAACAAGCTCTCCGGCTCGGTCTACGGCACGAAGCGCAACGAGAGCTCCGTCGGCAAGGTCGTCCCGATCTTCGACGCGACCAAGTACACCGGCGTCGGCACCGGCTCCCACACCTCGATCGGCGACAAACCGATCTCCAACTTCGACTACAGCCAGTACGGCGCCCGCCTCGGCGGCGCGATCCTCCAGGACAAGCTCTTCTTCTTCGTCAACGGCGAGCGCAATCGCCAGACGCAGCCGAACGGCACGTCGGCCGACGGCAGCGCCCCCACGAACTACGCGAATGCGACGCAGGATGCGATCTGCGGAAGCCCGGGCTGCAGCGCCGCCCAGCTCCGTCAGGACCTCATCACCAAGTACAGCTACGATCCGGGCGCGCTCGGTGACATTCAACAGCGCACCCCGAGCGATCTCGGCTTCATCCGCTTCGACGTGAACGCGACGTCGAGCAACGCACTCACCCTTCGCCACAACTACGTGAAAGGCTCGACGGACGTCGTCGCCAACCGCACCAGCACCGCGTTCCGCTATCCGACCTCGATCTACTCGCAGGCCGACAAGACCAACTCGAGCGTGGCGCAGCTCAACAGCGTCATCTCGAGCTCGATGTTCAACGAAGGCCGCATCGGCTACCAGACGATCAAGGACGCCCGCAACACGGCGGTGCAGTTCCCCAGCATCGAGATCGGCGGCGCGAACCAGAACGCCACGCTCAATGCCGGCACCCAGCGCTTCTCCGGCGCGAACTCACTCGATCAGAAGGTCACCGAGATCACCGACGACTTCACCTGGGTCAAGGGCGATCACACGATGGTCTTCGGTACCCACAACGAGCTGTTCAAGTTCTCGAACCTCTTCCTCTCCGAGTTCGACGGCTACTACTTCTATCCGACGCTCGCCGCGTTCGAGAAGCAGGACTGCTCGGTCGGTTGCGAGTTCCGCATCAGCTACGCGACCGGCTCCGATCCGAAGCGCCCGACCCAGTTCGGCGCGAAGCAGTACGGCTTCTACGCCAACGATTCCTACCACGCCAGCAACAACCTGACGCTGCAGTTCGGTCTCCGCGGCGACATCCCGCAGTTCGACGACACCCCGTCGTTCAACCAGACGGTGCTCAGCGCAATCGGTCAGCACACCGACCGTCATCCGGGCGAAAAGATGGTCTACTCCCCGCGCGTCGGCTTCAACTGGAACCCGACCGTGGGTGGACGCCAGCAGCTCCGCGGCGGCATCGGCATCTTCGCCGGCCGTACCCCGTACGTCTGGATCTCCAACGCATACGGCGGCACGGGCGTCGAGCAGGTTGCACTCGCCTGCCGCACGGTCGACAAGTGCGCGGTTCCGGCCTTCAATCCTGATCCGAACAACCAGCCGAAGCTCGGCGCTGCGGGCGCCCTGTCGGTCGACCTGGTCGATCCGAACTTCAAGTTCCCGCGCGTTCTCCGCGCCACCCTCGGCTACGACCGCGACCTCTTCTGGGGCATCCGCGGCTCGGCCGAAATGCTCTACTCGAAGACCGAGGAAGACGTTTACTACGAGAACCTCAACTACGTGAAGACCGGCACGAGCGTCCTCGACGGCCGTCCGACCTACGCGCGCGCGACCACGCAGCTCGTCGACGCGACCTTCCTCACCAACACCAACAAGGGCATGGAGCGCACCGAGACGATTCAGCTGAGCCGTCCGTTCACGCACGGCATCACCGTGTACGGCAGCTACGCTCACCAGTCGGCCCGTTCGGCGTTCGACGCGACCTCGAGCCGCGCGATCTCCAACTGGCGCTTCCAGCACAGCATGGGCGACATCTTCACGCCGACCCTCGGCCGTTCCGCATTCGAGATCCGCAACCGCTTCACCCTCAATGCGACCTACGACCTGACCACCGGTCCGCTCACCCACTCGTTCGGTCTGTACTACAACGCGCAGAGCGGCCGCCCGTACTCGGTCCTCCTGGGCGGCGATCCGAACAAGGACACCAACACCAGCAACGACCTGCTCTACCTCCCGGGCCCGGGTAACTTCATCCTCTGCCCGTCGCAGGCCGGCGCCCCGACCGCGACGAACCCGTGCGGCACGCGTACGGCGATCGACGCGAGCATCTTCAACCTCTTCGCCGCCAAGGCGGGTCTCGATCCGTCGCGGCCGCACATCATCAACAAGTACGAGTCGTTCGAGCCGTGGTCGCGTCACCTCGACTTCCACTACGAGCTCGGCCTGCCGGTGCACACCATCCGCACGGCAGTGACGTTCGACATGCAGAACCTCCTACACTACCTCGACAAGGACTACGGCAACGTCTACTTCGTCGCGAACCAGAACATCACGCCGGTCAACTACGTCGGACAGGATCCGACCACGGGCAAGCCGGTGTACCGCGAAGCTTCGACGACCGTCGACGCGAGCGGCAACCGCATCTTCGGCTCGCTGACCCCGGGACGCCAGTTCTCCATCGCGAACCTGGTCTCCCGCTGGCAGATGCGCCTCGGCCTCCGCGTCAGCTTCTAGTCCGCTTTTTACGGGCCGCCTCGCAAGAGGCGGCCCTTTTGTTCTGGAGTGCGGCGGCCATGCCGCCGCTGACTCTTCGCAAGGCGGCCATGCCGCCGCCCCTCGCGCGGCATGGCCGCGCGTACCGCGAGCGGCGGCATGGCCGCCGCACTCCGGAGCTACTTGAACGGGTGCCGCTCCGGAGGCAGATCAGGCTCAGGCATGATGTCGATCAAGCCCCGCACCACGATGTTCATCGGCTCGATGCGGTGCCTGACGAAACAACGCAAGCCCCGCGGTTCCGCGCCGAGCCGCGCCTTCGGCTCCAACGCCGTTCGACCGAAAGAGATGGAAGTGGCACGCGCTGCGATCGCATCCTCGACCACGCACTGCAACAGCCGCAGATAAAGCGGCGTACCGCTCGCCGCGAGCTGTTTGTCATATCCGATGTAGTACGCCACCGCCCCTTCGTGGTCCCGGAGCGTCGTGACGAAACCAACCAACCGGCCATCCGCCGCGCGCAAGCCGGTGGTGATGAAGTTCTCCTGGAAGGCTCGCGCCATTGCGGGGAGATACGAAGAAGGCAGAGTCACCAGCCGAAAGCTCTGCGCCTCCTGCACATTCAGATAGAGACGATGCAGTGCTGCGGCCTCCGCTTCCACCTCTGTCGCGGCCAGCCGTTGAACGGAGATGCCTGCGTCGTCGATCTGCTTGTGCGTGTTCTTGATCGCCTTGCGGTAATCCTTGCGGAGGCTGGCGAGATAGTCATCGAAGCTCGCCCAGCGATCATCCAGATGCAGCACCATGTCCGGCTCGGTCTCGAACGGGCGATACGAGTACGGATGCAATGCCGCCGAGGCCACATCGTCGCCGGTTGGAAGGTCTTTCAGCAGCACCAGGTCTGTTTCGCCGGCTAACCGTTCCGCCCTCCGCAGCCGGTAGAGTGCTTCCGTAACTCCGGGCCAAACGTGCTGCGGTTCGGCATCATCGGCAAACGCCAACCCGTGTGATCCCGAGGACAACAGATTGCCGCAGACGAGCACGCGATGATCGAGCCCGTCCATCGTGCGCCGCAGCGCGCGCTCACGCTTGCGGGCCCGGGCCTCGGTCTCGGGACGCAACTGATCCTGCCGCACGCAGAGCGATTGCGCCGCAATCGCCGCGACCGGATTTCCGTCCCGGTACACCAGCGCAACATGCAGCCGCACTCCGGGCGGTGCATGGTCGCGCAGCAGCGAGAGGTACTGACGCGACAGAAACAACGACTTCCCCGCGGTCAGCCGATCCCAATGTTCCGGATTGAGCATCGAGACTCGATCCGCCAGCGCATATTCGCAGCCGGTCGGCGAATGTCTCAATCGAAAGCGGCGCGGAAGATCGAGCAGATGCCGGGCGAACCGTCGAAACATGCCGTCATCGTAATCGCGGTTCAGTGCACGCCCGGCGCGAGCTCGAGCAAGCCTGTGATTCCGCGCGTGATCGGCAACCTCGTCGCCAGCGGTACCCAGTATTGCGCGTGCTGGACCGGGTCGGGCTGACATCCCCATTCTTCGCAGCCACCGCCGGCGACGACCACGCTGGCAGATTTCATCCGGATCGTCGTCCCACGAACTCGAGCGACGCGCAGCCCGTCCATGTCGGCCGTGACCGTGTACGGCAGCGTGACGTTCTCGAAGTGATACGCGCCGTCGATGTCCGAGATCGTGACGCGAGGAACGCCGCTGAGATCGACCAGCGTGATTTTGTGTGGCGCCGGCGACCCGCCGGCGTCATCCGCCGCCGAGTCGGCGGCGCCACACC
>Ga0063454_100000010_pt1 | contig 13725 bp, 14 predicted proteins | sample HopSoiMetagenom2_FD_57976 | JGI IMG/M metagenome (GOLD analysis project Ga0063454, IMG submission 57976) | Grasslands soil microbial communities from Hopland, California, USA - 2 (version 2) (version 2) | ecosystem: Environmental > Terrestrial > Soil > Grasslands | place: USA: Hopland...
CGAGATCGGCTGGCTGCCGCCGCTGCTCGATCAGAGCCGCAACAACAACATCCGTCCCGGACAGAAGGGCTATCTCGACGCGTCGCAGGGCGTCGAGATCCTCGATCGTCCGACCGGCACCGTCACCCGCGCGATGGGCGATGTACATCCGCTCGGCAATCCGCACTACTGGCTCGATCCGGCGAATGCGGTGCGCATCGCGCGCGAGGTGCGCAACAAGCTCGTCGAATTGCGTCCCGCCGATCAGCAGTATTTCGATCAGCACCTCAATGGCTTCATCGTTCGATTGAACGAGGCGAACAAGCGCTGGATGACGCAGCTGGCGCCGTACAAAGGCGCGAAGATCGTCACGTACCACAACTCGTGGCCGAACTTCGCGCGGCACTTCGGACTGAACGTCGTCGGCTACGTCGAGCCGAAGCCGGGCGTGCCGCCGTCGCCGTCGCATTCGTTCGAGCTGGTCAACCTGATGAAGCAGCAGGGCGTGAAGGCGATCTGCATGGAGCCGTACTTCGATCAGAAGGACCCGCAGTTCATCGCGGCGAAGACCGGCGCGCAGGTCGTGGTGCTCTACCCCTCGGTCGGCGGCGCGAAGAGCGGCACGGATGACTACTTCCAACTGTTCGACACGAACATCGCGAATCTGGTGAAAGCACTGAAATGACCAAGTGTCATCCTGAGCCGCAAAGACGGCGAAGGACCCGATCATCGAGCTCGATCGACGGATCCTTCGCGCTCTGCGGCGCTCCGGATGACACCGAGGCGTAAGACATGAACGACATCCTTCAATTTCTCTACCTCCCCTTCCTCGCCGGCCTGATTCTCACCGGCATTCACGCATACCTCGGCGTGCACGTCGTCGAGCGCGGCGTGATCTTCGTCGACCTCTCGCTCGCGCAGATCGCCGCGCTCGGCTCGACGTTCGCCGTGCTGCGCGGCTTCGATCCGCACGGCGGCGTCACCTACTGGTGGTCGCTCGGGTTCACCATCATGGGTGCGGCGATTTTTTCGCTGACGCGCGTGCATCGCGAGACGCGTATCCCGCAGGAAGCGATCATCGGCATCGTGTACGCGGTGTCCGCGGCCGCCGCGATTCTCGCCATGAGCAAGGCGACCGGCGAGACCGAGCATCTCAAGGACATGCTCGTCGGCAACATCCTGTCGGTGTCGTCGCAGACGGTGATCAAGACCGCGGTGCTCTACGCGGCGGTCGGACTCTTCCACTTCATCTTCCGCAAGAAGTTCCTCGCCGTGTCGATGGGCGAAGAGATCCCGCACCTCAAGTTGTGGGACTTCCTCTTCTACACGTCCTTCGGTTTCGTCGTGACGTCGTCGGTGGCGATCGCCGGCGTGTTGCTGGTGTTCTCGTATCTGATCGTGCCGTCGGTCGCGGCGATGCTGTTCGCACGCACCATCGGCAAACGCCTGGCGATCGGCTGGACGATGGGCGCGCTGGTCAGTGCCCTCGGCGTCCTGCTGTCGTTCAAGCTCGATCTGCCGACGGGCGCGACGATCGTCTGCACGTTCGGCATCACCCTCGCGCTGATGGCAGCCGTTTGGGCCGTATTCGTACGGCCCAAACTGGCTGCGTAGTTCACTTCAGCTTTTCAGCCAGCGCGACGAGGATGCCCTCGGGTCCGCGCATGTAGCAGAGGCGATAGATGTCCTCGTACTGCGCGATCTCGCCAACGAGCTCGGCGCCGCGCTTCTTCAGACGCGCAACGACGTCGTCGATGTCGTCGACGGCGAACATGATGCGGCGGATGCCGAGGGCGTTCACCGGCGCGTTTTTCGGCTCGACGGCAATCGCCGCCGGCCGGTCGAACTGGCTCAGCTCGAGCCGGCTCTGCCCGTCGGGAGTGCGCATCATCGCGATGTCGACCACCATGCCCTCGAGCCCGACGACGCGGTCCGCCCACTCTCCCTCCACCTGCGTCTGGCCCTCCAACTCCAGCCCGAGCTCGCGGAAGAACGCGATCGTGGCTGGAAGGTCCTCGACGATGATGCCGACGTTGTCTATGCGTAGAACTGTCATGGTGGCGAGGATAGCTGACGCACGCGAATCACGCTCGACATCAGATCGCGCCTGCCGCCTTGCTGACGCGTCCCTCGATCATGCCGGATTCGAGTAAGTCCGACGTCGTGAATGCCGGACGATCCGCCGAAGCGGTGGATCTGTTCGGCGTGGAGGCTGCGTTGCGAAACTTCGTGCGGCGAGTGGAGTGCGGCGCGAGCGGTGACGTCATCCCGAGCGTAGTCGAGGGTGTGGGGGCCGCCGACTCGGCGGCCTGCGCCGCCGGGGTCGGCGGCGCCACACCGGGATGACGGCTCACGCTGGTCGCGGTCGAGATCCTGCGCGAATCGGGACCACCGCTCTGCACGCCGGTGGAAGGCGCGGCGATGATGGCCGTTCGCTCCCGCGCGGCGCTTCGCTTCGGAGTGCCGATGCGCGTGAGCTTCTTGATCATCGTCTGTACAGGATAGTAGTTGCGTACGTTCCGGGCGGCTCGCTCCCGTCACCGGAGTACCATCGCGCGGTGACCGACGAGCACCTCTTCCCCACCCTCACCGCCACGCAGCTCGCACGCATTGCGACCCATGGAAAGACACGCACCGTCGCTGCGGGTGATGTGCTCGTCGAGGAAGGACAATCCGACTTTCCGCTGATCGTCGTCGCGGACGGCGAGCTCGATGTCCTGCGCACGACATGCGACGGCGAGGAGCTCGTCACCAAACATCACAAGGGGCAATTCAGCGGCGAGTTGAATCTGCTGACGGGGCGCCGCGGCCTCGCGACGATTCGAGCCGCGGCCGCGAGCGAAGTGATCGAAGTACCGCGCGACGCATTGCTCGCACTCGTGCAGACCGACGCGGAGCTGAGCGAGATCGTGATGCGCGCGTTCATCCTCCGCCGCGCCATCCTGCTCGAGCGCAACTTCAGCGACGTGCTCATCCTCGGGTCGGCCTTCTCGCCGCGCACGCTCGCCATCCGCGAGTTTCTCGCGCGCAACGCGCACCCGAGCACCTACATCGATCTCGACGAAGACGCGAGCGCGCAGGAGATCCTCGATCACTTCCACGTCTCCGCCGATCAGATCCCGCTCGTGATCTGCCGGCGCACGACGATCCTCCGCGATCCGACGAACGCCGAGCTCGCCGACTGCCTCGGCTTCAATCAATCGATCGACGTCGACGAGCGGCACCTGCGCGATGTAGTGATCATCGGCGCCGGTCCCGCCGGACTCGGCGCGGCGGTCTACGCCGCATCGGAAGGACTCGACGTGCTCGTCGTCGAATCGAACGCGCCGGGCGGCCAGGCCGGCTCCAGCATGCGCATCGAGAACTACCTCGGCTTCCCGTCCGGCATCACCGGCCAGGAGCTCGCCACGCGCGCGTTCACGCAGGCGGAGAAATTCGGCGCGCAGATGATCATCGCCAGAAGCGCGACGCGGCTGCATTGCGATCAGCGTCCGTACACCGTGGAGATCGATGCGAACACGCGCATCGCCGCGCGCACGATCATCATCGCCACCGGCGCCGAATATCGCGGCCTGCCGATTCGCAACCTCTCCAATTTCGCCGGCGCGGGCGTCTACTACCTCGCCACGCCGATGGAAGCGCAGCTCTGCAAAGACGAGCCGGTGATCATCGTCGGCGGCGGCAATTCCGCAGGTCAGGCAGCGGTGTACCTCGCCGACAAAACCGATCGCGTGCTCATGCTCGTCCGCTCCGGCGCCCTCGCCGAGACGATGTCGCGCTATCTCGTGCGCCGGATCGAGAGCAATCCGGCGATCGAGGTGCGGACCAATTCCGAAGTCGTCGCGCTCGAAGGCGACCATCACCTCGAGCGCGTCCAGTGCCGCAGCAACAGCGATTCTACCGAGACGACGGAAAACGTGCGGCATCTCTTCGTGATGACCGGCGCCTTGCCCGCGACGAAGTGGCTCGACGGTTGCCTCTCGCTCGACGATCACGGCTTCATCAAGACCGGTCCCGATCTGACGCGCGAAGATCTCGACGCGATGCAGTGGCCGCTCGCGCGTCCGCCCTATCTGCTCGAGACGAGCCTCCCCAGCGTGTTCGCGGTTGGCGACGTGCGCGGCGGCAACATCAAGCGCGTGGCGTCAGCGGTTGGCGAAGGATCGATCGCCGTCGCGTTCGTGCATCAGGTACTGCAGCAGTGATTCATCCGCGAGTGGCCTTGCGGAAATCGCGTATCGCCTGTGAAACCGTGTCGCGATCGAGCATCGACGCGAGCAGCTCGAGGTCAAGCTCCGGAAAACGATGGCTGCGCTCGATTCTCGTGAGCTCACGGCCGTCGAGGATGTAGACCTCGATCACACCCTTGCGCCAGAACCACACCTCTTCAACGCCGAGCCTTTCGTAGATCGCCAGTTTGTCGATGCCGCGCTGGGTCCATTCGATCTCGATCGCAAGGTGCGGCCGGTTGCGTTTTTCCGTACCGAAGATGAAGCACTCGTCCGGTTCCACGCCGCGCTGGTCCTTCCTCTGCTTGAGCGTCCAGCTGCCGAATGGGCTCCACTCGATTCCCTGATCCGTGCACCAGGCCTCGAGCAGACGTCCGATGTAGGACTTGATCGCTTCGTGATCCTTCGAAGGACTCATGATCTCGACTTCTCCTTCGAGGTAGCTGATGCGGGGAGCGGAGTGTTCGCCGCGCATCTCGAGCAGCCGCTCGTAGTCCTCCCACGACACATCGTGCAGGACGACGATGTGGTCGGCGTCGGTGGTGTCGTCGTGATCGCGAAGGGCGGCGGCTCTCGACATATCAGGCCTCGCGTTTGGCCAACGCTTTGCGGAAGTCGCGTACAGCCTGCGTGATCGTGTCACGATCGAGCACGGATGCGAGTAGTTCGAGGTCGAGCTGGGGCAGTAACTTGCTGCGCTCCGTCCTCACCAAATTGCCTTCCGTGAGTGCGTAGACCTCGATCACACCGCGGCGCCAGAACCACACCTCTTCAACGCCGAGCTTCTCGTAGATCGCCAGTTTGTCGATGCCGTGCTGCGTCCATTCGATTTCGATGGCGAGGTCCGGCCGTTTTCGCTTGTCGGGGCCGAATACGTAGCACTCGTCGGCTTCCACTCCGCGCTTTTTGCCCCTCTGCCGCAGGGTCCAGCTGCCGACCGCCCTGATCTCGATTCCGCGATCGACACACCACATCTCGAGGAGATGGCCGAGGGTCGACTTGATGTGCTCGTGATCCTCGGAAGGACTCATGATCTCGACTTCCCCTTCGAGATAGCTGATGCGGGGAGCGGAGTGTTCGCCGCGCATTTCGAGCAGACGCTCATAGTCCTCCCACGACACATCGTGCAGGACGACGATGTGGTCGGCGTCGGTAGTGTCGACGTGATCGCGAAGGGTGGCGGCTCTCGACATGCGAAAAGTATATCGCCGGCGTTATTTGCGCGCGTTCTGAAGGTCTCTCATCCGGCGCGCGTTCCGTTCGGCACGGGACGCTCCGGAACGGCCAGCGCCGGCAGGATGCCGTCGGCGTATCCGAGGTCGAAGAGCATGCCCTCGGAGACCTCGCCGGCCATGCGGCGCGGTTCGAGATTCACGACGAAGAGCGCCTGACGGCCGACGAGCTCGGCGATGTCGGCGCGCTCCTGCCGGATGCCCGCAAGGATCGTGCGTGTGTGATCGCCAAAGTCGACGCGCAGGCGCGCGAGCTTCTTCGACTGCGGCACCTCTTCGACGAGCACGATGGTGCCGACGCGGATGTCGATCTGCTCGAGAACCGAGAATGGAACGAGCGGCTTCACCGGAGCCATCACTACTTCCCCAGCAGCGCCACGACACGCAGCGGCCCGCCCGAACCGGCGCCGATCTTCATCGGCAGCGCGATGATCCACGCGCCCTTCTCCGGCAGCTTCTCCAGATTCGCGAGATTTTCGAGGCCCGGCACCTGCGCGCCCATCGCGATCTGATGCACGATGAAATCCTTCGACGGACCGTAATCGATGCTCGGCGTGTCGAGGCCGATCGCGCCGGCGTGGCGCTGCTCGACGAGGAACTTCGCGGCGTCCGCGCCGAACGACGGGAAGTGCAGCTTGTCCGTCGCGCCGGGCGTGTCGTCGCCGAAGTACGCCTTGCGATCGCCGTAGTACTTGCCCCAGCCGGTGCGCAGAATCGCGATCGCGCCGCTCGGGATCTGTCCATTGCGCGCCTCCCACGTCTTGATGTCATCGACCGTGAGCCGGTAGTCGCGATCCGCGGCGCTCTTCTTCGTCACGTCGATGACGATCGCAGGTGCGATGAGTTGACGCGGCGGAACCTGATCGATCGTGCGGCCGGTCGCGGAGAAATGGATCGGCGCATCGAGATGCGTGCCGCCATGCTCCGGCGCGCAGAACGAGTTCGACGCGTAGAAATATCCGCCCGGCGTCATGCCGTACGCCTGTTTCTTCAGCTCGAAATTGCTCGGCGAGTTCGGCCAGTAGAGCGTGTGCTCATCGAATGAATAGGTGAGATCGATGACGCCGGCTGTGGCGAGATCGGGAGTTTTGGGAGCAGCGAAAACTGAGAGACTGAGAGACAGAGAGACAGCGACGATGAATGCATTGCGCATTCACGGAGTGTAACGCCGCGTCGGGATGCCTTCCGATCTGCTGATGCTGAGCGAGGCGAAGGTGCGGATCAGTTTCCGTCCCTGCATGTCCGCGCGCTCGTACGCGCTGCAAAGCCGTTCGATCTGATCCGGTTCTTCATCCGCCGAGAGGGTGAACCCCTCGGGCGGCTGATCGCCTCTCGTCGTCGGCGTGCGCAGCCAGCGTCCGGCGATGAAATCGCAGCGGAGGAAATTCGTCCCCTTGCCGGTCTGGACCGAAGCGGCAGCGGTGGCGGGGATGCCGCGCGCGTTCGCACGCTGCTCGTCGAGCGCGCGCTCGACGTAGTACGCGATCATCTGACGCAGCGCGGATTCGTACGCCGGCAGAATGCGCTCGATGTGCAGTCCGGAGTGAAACGTCGGCTTCTCGAACGCGGTCTTCGCCGCGCGATGCGTCACGTGGCGGACGACCACGCACTCGGCCAGGATCGGGCCGCCTTCCCACTCGATGCGCAGCGTGCACGGCGAGTTGATCGGCTCCTGGTGTGCGACGCGAAAACCGTTCATCGACGCATCGAGCACGAAGACGCGCGTCTGTCCTGCGCGCGCACGGATCGGATTCGGCGGTATGACGCGCTGATAGCGACGGCGTTCGGTTTTCGGCACTTGCTGACGGACCTGGAACGAGTTTACTGGCACAGCGTTAGCTCATCAATCACTGATGTCCTTGCCTCGCCAGCAGCCTGAGCGGCGAAAGTGGCCGCGCCCTCCCCTCTGGCTCAATCTCCTTTTGCTCGCCATCGCGGCCGCGATCTTCATCGCCGCGCGGCATGAGCGCGAGGTGATTCGTCAGAAAACCGCGCTGCTGTTTCAGCCCGCGCCGAAGTCGAGCGACGAGCTGAACCGCGTCCGCGAACAACTCGCCGACATGAACCTCACACGCGGACAGCTCGCGCGCGAGCTCGATGCGAAGGCCGACTACCTGCACGCGCTGCAGAGCGAGGAGTTCTACCTGGCCATCGATACGGCCAAGCGGAAGTTATCGCTGCGCATCGGGAAGGATGTCGTGCGGGAAGCAGATGTGGAGATCGGGCCCGCGAAGACGATCACCGGCAACGGACGGACGTGGACGTTCGTCCCGCTGAAGGGCGGGTTCAACGTCGTATCGAAGACGAGCGACTACGACTGGACCGTGCCGGAGTGGTGGTACGTGATGAATCACGAAACGGCGCCGGCGCGGCGGCCGATGATTCCGGAAGGACTGGGACACTACGTCATCGTCCTTCCGGACAACTATCTGATCCACTCCCCGCCGCCGGATGCATCGCCGCTGCACGGACAGCCGAAGCCGGGATCGTTCATGATGCCCGAGGGGGATCTGGCGGCGATCTGGCAACGAGTTACGAAAGGGACTCGCGTCTACATCTTCTGACCTATGCGACGCTGGATTGGACTTCTCGGTTCCTGGGCTCTCTTCGTCCTCGCGCTCGGACTGGCGGCGATCGCTGCGGCGGGCGAATGGATCAACGTGCGCGATTCGCGGCGGCTCGAGCGCGTCGAGCTGATCGATCAGATGATCGTCGAGCGCAGCGGAGCGAAGGCGGAAGAGCTGCGCAGCGTCGCGAACAAAAACGCGGCGGAGCTCAATCAAATGCAGCGCAAGGTCGACGACCTTTCGCAGCAGACCAACGACATGCCGGACACCGGTCAGTCGATCATCGTGTCGACGACGGAGAACCGGCTCTACGTCCGCAGCAACGGCCAAGTCATTTTCCAGGCGGTCTGCTCGACCGGCAAGGGAACGACGCTCGCGGTCGACGGCAAGACGGTCGTCTTCGATACGCCGATCGGCAAGCTGCACATCAAGTCGAAGGAACAGGATCCGGTATGGGTGCCGCCCGACTGGCACTTCGTGGAGGAGGCGCGCAAGAACGGAATGCGCGTCGTGCATCTCAATCCGGGCGGGACAGTCGATGCGTCGACCGGCGATTCCGTCAGCGGACGGAGCGAAGGGATCTGGTCATGGTTCCACGGACAGCGTCCGACGTTGCACATGCGCGGCAAGACAGTCGTTTATGACGATGGCTCGTCGCAACGCGAGCTGCCGCCGGGGAAGTTGATCACTGCCGGAAACACGATCGTGGTGCCGCCGGTCGACAGTCCGCAGCGGCAGTTCACCGGAGTGTTGGGCAAGTACCGGCTCGAGCTCGGCGATGGCTACGGCATTCACGGGACAGATGAACCGGACAAGCTCGGACATTCCGTGTCGCACGGGTGCGTGCGGCTAGGGGACGCGGACATTGCGAAGCTGTATCAGATTGCCAGGGTTGGGGACGAAGTGATCATTTATTGAGTGAGAGAGAGATTGAACGCAGAACGCAGAACGCAGAGTGAGAAATGAGAAAGGGAGCGCGGGCTCTGATTCTGAATTCTGGCTCTGCGTTCTGCTTTCAATCCCCGGGGATGAGTATGCGGTGCTGCGCAAGTACCGGCTCGAGCTCGGCGACGATTACGGCATTCATGGGACGGATGAGCCGGACAAGCTCGGACATTCCGTGTCGCACGGGTGCGTGCGGCTGGGGGACGCGGACATTGCGAAGCTGTATGAGATTGCGAAGGTTGGGGACGAAGTGATCATTTATTGAGTGGGAGAGGGATTGAACGCAGAACGCAGAACGCAGAGTGAGAAATGAGAAGAGGAGCGACGCGGGCTTTGGTTCTCAATTCTGGCTCTGCGTTCTGCGTTCTGCGTTCAATCTCTGGTGGGTGGGCGGCGGCAAGCCGCTATGTGCCCCTCCCCTGCCGGGAAGGGGCACCGATCATTCAGCGCTGGTAGCGCACGCCGAAGAAGTAGTACTTGCCGTTCTCGTACACGGCGCGTGGACGGAAACGGTCCGTATCGAACTGCACGATCTTCTCGTTCGTCAGGTTGACGCCGTCGAGCGTCAGCGCGAGGTTCTTGTAGATGTTGAACGCGATCGACGCATCGAGTGACTTCAGCGCGTCCTGGTTCAAACGCGTCGAGCGATCGAACGTGACGAAGAACTCCGAGCGGTAGCTGTACGCGACGCGCGCACCGAAGCGCGCGTTCTCGAAGAAGCCGATGAGATTTCCGGAATGCTTCGAATTGCCCGGAATCTCCAGGCCCGCCGTATCGGCCTTGGCGTCCGAGTACGTGTAGTTCGCCTGGAGGCCGAACCCGTGGTCGAACTTCTGCAGCGCGGCCAGCTCCAGTCCCTTCACGTTGCCGCCGCCGCCGTTCACGCGCTGATTGATCGTGAACTGGCAGCTGTACCGATTCGGGAACGCGGTGGTGAACGCCGGCGTGCAGAGCGACAGGTTCGGCGTATCGGTCTGGATCAAATGGGCCTGTTGCACCGGCTGGTCGGTGATGAACGACTGGATGTCTTTGTAGAACATCGCGGCGGAAAGGACCTCGTCCTTTCCGTGATACCACTCGAGCGAAACGTCCGCCTGATTGGCGCGATACGGATCGACATCCGGATCGCCGCCCTGTCCCGTCAGCGAGCCCGGATTGAGCGTCACGCGAGGCGACACGTCCGTGAAATCGGGACGCGACATCGTGCGCGCCGCCGCAAAACGAACCACCAGCTCGGGACTGATATCGCGTGAGAAATTCACGCTCGGCAGGATGTCGGTGTACGTCCGCTCCGCCGTGACGTGCGTGAAGTTGCCGAACGCGTTCTGGATCTCGCCCGCGCCGCCGACGATGTTTCCGGTCGAGGTCTGCTTGGTGCGCACCAGGCGAAGGCCGACGTTCCCCTTCCAGTTGTCGCCCTTCAGACTGGCCATGCCGAAGCCCGCATTCACCTTCTCCTGCACCGAGAACACTTCGGGCGGATTGGGGATACGCGTGCCGTTGAAACTGTTGAAGAGGATCTTCTCGACGTTACCGCGATTGACCGACCAGTAGCTCGTCAGCGTGCCGGCCGAGGAGATGCCGTTGAGGAAGTCGCCGGGGGTGAGACCGGCGGCAAAGTCGGACGGCGAGCACGCATGGCCGCCGCAACCGGTGGCCGACAGCGGCAGGAAGAAGCCGCCGTACGTCGTGGCCATGAAGTTCGTGTCGCGCTCGTGATCGCTGTATTTCACGCCGAACTTGAGCGACTTGAGCACGCCCATGTTGGTGAGCGCTTTCTCGCCGTCGCCGTACGCGTAGGTCTCTTTGTCGAGGTTCGTGATGTGGTGCAGCGACGCGAAGTCGAACGCCATCTGCGCCGGCTTGGTCGGATCGATGTTGAGGAATTTCACCTGCGGCGTCTTGCCGCGAAGGTCGTACGAGAACGTACCGGGCGCGCCGAACTCGACGAACGGCTGCGAGTCGGTGTCGCCGTCCGCCTTGGTGTGGCCGGCGTCGAAATGCAGGATCCACGAATCGCTCGCGGTGTAGGTGCCGTCGATGTCGCCGTACCACGTCTTCGCGAATGCCTTGCGATCGATCGCATCGTAGACGACGCCGCGGCCCGACGTGCCGTTCGCCGCGGACGCGATCGTGCCGGCGATCACCGTATCGTCTTTGATCGTGGTGTTGGTCAGCGTGCCGCCGCCGCCGAGTGCGTTCGAGCCCCACGCGAGGTAGTTCTGATTGATGTTGTCGGCACCGAAGCGGGACCAGAAGCCGTTGATATTGAGCTCGAGGCGGGGCATCGGGCGGAACTGCCACACGGCGTCGAACGCCTTGCGCTCGCGCTCCTGCTGGAAAAGCGCGGAGCCGATCAGCGACGGCACCAGGAGGCCGCTCTTCGGATCGGGACCGTAGCCGAGCACCTCCACGCCATCGCGGCGGATATTGCGGCGATCGAAGACGCCGGAGAAGAGGAAGCCCGACGTGTTGTCGGCGTTCTTCCAGCTCGCCAGGACGGAGCCGTTCGGATCGTTCGAGCCCGATTGTTCCGTGTAGGCGTTCTGCAGCGACGCGCTCATCGCACCCGATTTCAGATCGAGCGGCCGGCGTGTCTTCACGTCGATCGTGCCGCCGATGCCGCCCTCATCGATCTCGGCGGTGGGGCTCTTGTACACCGTCAGCAGGCCGATGAGCTCCGACGGCAGCAGGAGGTAGTTGAAGCTGCGCGTCGCGGCGAGCTGCTCGAGCACGAACCAGTCGGCGACTGCGACGTTGTGGCCGTTGACGGTGGTGTGCACGAGGTTCGGCGCCAGGCCGCGCAGCGAGACGCGCTCGCCTTCACCGAACTCGCGATTGATCACCACGCCCGGCACGCGCTGCGCCGCCTCGGCCAGATTCTTATCGGGCAGCTTGTTGACGTCCTTCGCCGCGACCGCATCGACGATCGCATCGGCCTCTTTCTTCACCTTCACCGCTTCGCGCAGCGACTCCGCGATGCCGACTACGGTGATCTCCTCGCCGACCGGCTGCTGCTGGTCCGCGGCAGGTGGTTGCTGGGTCGCCGGGGGCGGGGTTTGTGGTGCGGGAGGGGTCTGTGCAAACAGCATTGAGGACCAGGTCAATGAAACAGCAATGAGACATTTGAGCATCCTGGATCGCATGGGCGCGTTTCCTCCTAAACCGTTTTAGCTCGTTTGCTAAATCGTTTTAGCGGAATTTCTGATCGAGGTCAACAGAGAAGTTGCGGAGTTGGACGTCTGGTGCGGATCGTAGTAATCAATGTTGCAGGAATGATCGTCACCCGTCGTGCCGCGGTTGCGCTGATCGCCGGAATCGCTCTGCTCGGGCTTTCGTGCAGGTCCGCACAGCCGGGCAGGCACTGCGACAACGAAGCGTTGACCCGCTATCCCGCGCTGCTCGTCCTCGCTCCGCATCCCGACGACGAGACCCTCGGATTCGCGGGACTGATCGACGCGTACCTGCGTGCCGGCAAGCCGGTGCAGGTGGTCGTGATCACCGACGGCGACGCGTATTGCGATGCGTGCCGGTTCTGGAAGAGCGGCAGCATGAACGGCGCGATGTGCAGCGCGGCGGAGCTGGCGAGCTTCGCCGAAGTGCGGCGGAGCGAAAGCGCCGCGGCGGCGAAGATCCTCGGTGCGCCGAATCCACGCTTTCTCGGCTATCCCGATACCGGACTCGCAGCCGCCGCGCGAAACGAGCCGCTCCGCCGCTCCGACTTCTCCGCCTGCACGTCATGCGCATCGTGCGGTTACGGCGCGGGACCGGCGGCGAATCTCAGCGCGTCCACGCTGACCGCGTCGCTGCGCGAGCTCATCGCGGCCCAACCCGCCGGCGCGCTCATCGCCACCACGCACTGGCTCGATGGACATCCCGACCACGCGGCGCTCGGCAATTTCGTGCGCGGGCTCAGCGCCGGACATCCGGTCGCGTACGCGGTCATCCACGCCCACACGAAGAACACGAACAATGCCGATTGCTGGTACCCCGCCCCCGCGGCGCCGCTCTGTCCATGCATGAATGAGGAAGCGAAGGCGCTCGCCGATCCCGGCTGGGTTGCGCGAAACGCCGGCGGGCGCCTGCGTCCGTCGCTGACGGCATCGTTGCCGCAGGACGCCGAGTACGGTGAAGCAAAGCAATTCTGCGTGCGCGATGTCGACCTCAAAGCGCGGGCGGTGCGCGCATACGCATCGCAGTCCGGCCAGGCGGGCAACCATCCCGCCGCACTCGACGGAATCGTCGACTGCAGCGGATATCTGACGTCCTTCATCCGCCGCACCGAAACTTTCGTGCTCATCGAGCCTTGATTAAATCGATTTAGCGGGCTAAGCTCAGAACACGTGAGCACTCGCAAGCAACGTCCCAAAAAAATCGTGGCGCAGCGTGAGAGGCCGACCCTCAAGGACCTGGCCGGCCATCTGAAACTCTCGCCGGCCACCATCTCTCTCGTGCTCAATCGCTCGCCGGTCGCCGCGGCGATCCCGAAAGAGACGCAGCGCCGCGTGTTCACTGCTGCGCGCGAGCTCGGATACCGCCCCAACTACATCGCCGTTTCGCTTCGCAGCCGCCGCACGAATTCAATCGGCGTGCTGGTGCCCGAGATCAGCGACCCGTGGGCGGCGGAGATCGTCGGCGGCATCGAAAGCCATCTGCTGACGAATGACTACACCTATCTCCTGACCAGCCACCGGCGCTCCACGCCGAAGCTGCTGCAGGATGATCTGGAGCTGCTCGCGCGGCGCGCCGTCGACGGCATGATCCTCGTCGCGA
>Ga0063454_100000011_pt1 | contig 13700 bp, 9 predicted proteins | sample HopSoiMetagenom2_FD_57976 | JGI IMG/M metagenome (GOLD analysis project Ga0063454, IMG submission 57976) | Grasslands soil microbial communities from Hopland, California, USA - 2 (version 2) (version 2) | ecosystem: Environmental > Terrestrial > Soil > Grasslands | place: USA: Hopland...
GAATCGAAAGACGGGCGGCGCCATCGCTGCGCGGCGGACACGTTCGGACAAATCACGATCGGGCGGCAGCTCAGCCGTAAATCGAAATGCGTCGAAGGACGCTCCTGGGGCTCCGACAGCCGCGGTATCTGGGTCGACCGCGGCTGCCGCGCCGAGTTCCTGATCGCCGGCAACGGCGGCACATACCGTGACCGCGGCCGGAACCAGCCGTTGCAGACGGTGGTTTGCGAATCGAACGGACAGGGCCGCACGTATTGCCGCGCGGCCAACCGCTTCGGCGTCGACCTCACGCGGGAGATCAGCCGCAACAACTGCGTGATCAACCGCACGTGGGGCTCCGACGAAAACGGCGTATGGGTCAGCAACGGCTGCCGCGCGGAGTTCTCAATGAGGACGCGTCTATGAAAATCTACATCGGAAATCTTCCGTCGCAGATCACGGACTCCCAATTGAACGCCATCGCCCTGCGGTATGGAAACCCGGACTCCGCGAATGTGGCGCGGCGTGCGGTGGGCGGGGTGTCGAAAGGATTCGGATTCGTCGAGTACCGCACGGACGCCGAGGGCTCCGCGGCGATCGCCGGACTGAACGGCGAGATGGTGGATGGAGAAGCGCTGAGCGTCCACAGGGCGAATAAACTCGAGGTCCGCCCCTGGTCGGCCGCCGGTAGAAAGCGCTGAGTACGAGGCGTCGTGATTTGCGGCGCGGGCGTCGGAGAGCGAGGGCGTGCGGCGGATCGCCGCGCGAGCGTGCGATTGCGCTGCATCGAGGTCCTTGCGCTCGTCGTAAAGCCGGAAACGAATCAGATGCGCGCGTCGCGGCCGGAGTGTGAGAGCAGTCCGACCGCGCGCAGATACGCCTGCTGGCGCCCGGGCGTGGCGAGCGCGATCTGCCACGCGGCGCAGCGATTGATCGAGCCCCAGCAGGTTCGCCACGCTGCCGTCAATGGACTTCCGGCCGCGAGACGAGGAGCTCGAGGAGGTCGGAAGCTTTGGGTCAGGCGCACGATCTCGCCGTCGCGCATGAGGATGCGCTGGCGGTGATCGAGAATGAAACGATCAAAGCGCGAGACGCCATCCATCGGGTTCGCCATGAGGAAGGATTCTCGCCTTGACACCCCACCGCCCGGACTTTACGATGCGCGCTCCTCGGGGAATGCGCGTTACAGGCGCAGGGTTACCGAAGTTTCCACGCGGGGTGGTAGTTCAGTCGGTTAGAACGCCGGCCTGTCACGCCGGAGGTCGCGGGTTCGAGCCCCGTCCGCCCCGCCAAAATAACCCATTCATCGGCCGCCACTTGGCGGCTTTCGTGTTTCTGGGCGGGTCGCTTAGAAAGTTACAGACTCGCGCGAAAATCGCCGTAGGCCCCACGACCAAAAGCTGCAACGTCCGCCACTTTCGCACGAATGTTCCACGCAAAAGCGAACCGCGAGCGGGCTTAAAAGCGAGCGCACAGCAACGCCGCGAACACGGCGATGCTACGATTCCTAGAGCATCATTCGCCTCATGGCAGAACACCTCTCCGCGTGTCCGGCGCTTCCGGCTGAGCCAGCACATCGATCGTCTTCGGAGCGAGCGCTGTGCCCCGCCCGCCTTTGGCCGTCGCCTGGAACGCGCGGATCGTGAGCTTCCCTCCCCGCGAGAGATTCTTCACCGCGACGATGTAGGTTTGATTCGATTCGCCGACTCGGTCGGCGTCCGCCTCTGCAGTGTCGGGCACAGTGCCGACGATATAGCCGCCGTCAACGTTAAATCGCACCTTCGGCTTCGGATCGGCATCGGTGCGGAACGAGACCGCAAACGTCCCGCCGGCTTCGACGGTCGTGATGACAATGTGGGGCGCCGTAACGTCCATCGTGACTTTCGGCGTTTCGTCTTTCGGCGTTTCGGAGATCCGCAGGTAGCTGAGACTCTTTGTTGAAATCGAAGGTGTTGCTGGAGGCGGATATTCGGCAGTCCAAGAGTCAATGATTTGCGGCTCGAAGGGCTTGGAACCACCGCCTCGTTGAACCCGGACTGTGAGTTTTTGCGGCTCCACCGGATTGTCTCCGGTTTTGAGGTTCACCAGCTTGAAGGGAGAGGGAAAGGTAAATGTCGCACGTCGTCCATCTGTAGCCACGTCGACAGCGGAGCTTGCGACGAGATGCATTCCGTCAATGAGCAGCGATCCTTCCAAGGCGGTCTTGGTCAGATTCTTCGAGCCGACTAGCGTGATCGTCGCGACCTTTCCGTCGTCCATCAGCGTCCCGCGATCGCCTGCGAAGAATTGAAACCCGTCCTGCGGCAGTGCGAACCGTCCCGTTAGACGGCCGGACGATCGCGCGATCGACACGAAATCGAGCCAAAACATACGCAACGGTTCCAGACGCGTGCCGTTTAGATCAGGGCGGCCCGTGCTCACTGCCTTTTTTGCGAATTCGTCGTACGAATCGTATTGCGCGTAGGACAGCAACTGTTGCAGCAATTGCGCGTTCGTCTCGTACGGAATGCCCCAGTTCTGAGCGGTAGCTTGCAAGAGGGACGCGGAAGAGCCGGCGAAGCCCGACCGCAATTGAACACCGCTGTCCGTGTCGATGAAATGGGAGAGAGCGCTGAATGCGACGTCGCTGCAGAGCAAGATTTCGTCGGCGCCCCGCACGACCTCATCGGCATTGTTGACGTCGATGCCGTTCACTTTCTCCATCAGTTTCCCGGCCTTTCGAAACGCGTCGCTCAAGGTTTGATAGCCGGACCTCCACGCGCCGTTCGTTTCCATATTCTCCATGTCGTCGCTCGTAGGCGGATGCGACTTGCCAAGATACCCGCGCAATGTCGGCACCAGCACGAGCACCGTGACATTGTAGGTGCGCGCCAGCATCTGGTAGCCACCAGCAGCATTCATGGCGCCGAAGCGCGTCTCGACCGTATTGCCGGACAGCCGGCTGATCGTCTGCAACGAATTCAGCGTTCGCGCCTGCGCTTTTTCGATGTCTTGCGATTGCGCGTTGACCCCGACTTGCCCGCCGACGTTCTGCACGATTCCATTGACGCCGCCTTTGAGTCCGATCGCTCGGGTGCCGGCGATGCTGTCGAGCGAGGCCTCGATATTGTCGGTGACGAACAACGGAATCGCCTCCACGGTTTTACCGCAGACACCGGTCCCGGCGCCGCGAACAACCAGCTTGAGAATGTCGTCCTTCGGGTTGAAAAAGAAGGGCGGCGGCTCGACGACAGGATTCGCGGAGAAGAGCGAGATCGCCGTGTACGCATCGTACGGCTCGAATCGCGCGGACGGGTTGAGCGTCACCAGCAGACGCACGACATAGGGACGAGTGCCGCGCGTAACCGCGGCGTCGCGGACGTATCGATTGAGAAGCGCGATTTCCTGCTGCAGCGCTGCTTTCGCGCGGAGGCTCAACGCCGTGTCGAGAGCGAGCGTCGTGGTCGGAAGAGTGAGAGCATCGGGAGCTTTCAGATCGGAAGTCGGCCCGCTGGGCAACTTCGTCAAATCGGGCGGCGTTTTCGTCTCCGTATTGGTGAAGGTCACCGAGGGCTGGCCTTCCTTGGGCGTGTTCGTCATAGTCTTGGACTCGGTGACCGTCGAGTTGGGCAAGCCGAGACCTGCCTCAATCAGCAACTGCCGGAGTTGTTGGATCTGCCGGATCTGCGTCAGTGTGATCGCCGCCGCGTCCGCCGGCATCTCCACCTTCGGTTGTAATTGTTCGATGTACTGCTCGTCGAAGGGTGCGATGGACTGGATCGAAACGGCGATCGATCCTGCTTCTTCCTGAGAATGGAATCGCTTCGGCTTGACTCCGGTCGCGCAGGACAAACAGTAGAGACCGAGGATGGCTAGCGTGAGCAGCCGCCGCGCATGCTTCATTTTTCTCCTCCGATAGACCCATATAGGAGAGACACGAGCGCGTAAGTTCCCTACCTCGGCGTAGCCGAAACCAAGAAAGTAAGCCGGAGCGCCGGTCGGCGTTATCGTCAGGCGATGGCGAATCTGATCGAACGTCATCGCGAGCAGATCGAGGGAGTGCTCTCGGGCTCCGACCGCGTGGTGATCCAGGGAAACGTTGCCGTCGGTCTGTCACGCGAAGGCGATGGCGACGACGCTCGATGCACGCGGGATTCGGCTGTTTGGCGCGAATGTTCCACGGAAAAACGTGTCACGACGCCACTTGAAAGCGAGCGCAGAGCGCGACGTGGAGTACGTGCCCTCGGCAATCCCGGCTTCGGCCTGCTGCGCGGTCGATTCGAGTTTGCGCGCGTCCGATCCAGATAGGCGAGCTTACGCGTGGTCAGCGCGGCACGCTCCGCGGCAAACGGCGCCATCGCTCGGCATCGAGTTCCTTCTTGTCCTGGATGATCGGCACTGGGATCACGCTGAGGCGTAAGCTTCGTACACGGAGAGGTAGGGAACCGCTGGCCGGCGTAAACTCCAAGGCGGAGGGGATGACGTGACAAAGCCTACACTCATCATCGGTACAGGTGGGTCCTCCTTAGAAAACCAGCGCGACCTCGCGTTAATTAGCTTGACTCTCGGCGAGACTCTTCACAGGGCGGCAAGCGATCTGGGGCTCGCGCGACATCACGCGGCGATGATCGCGAGCGATTCGACGAATCCGCCGGCTACGCAAGAACGAGGCAGGGAGATTCTCCGGCTGATTCGAGACTACGGAGACGAACTGAAGCGCGTCCGGAACCTCCAAGCCGATCCTCCTGCGCTGACGCAGACGCACCTTCACAGCATGCTCGACGACGTCGCCGCGTCGGATCGCTTTCGTGTGATTCGACTCAAGAAGAGTTACCAACTCGCCGATGACTCAATCGTCGCGCCCGAGAGACAGTTGGCCGCGCTTCTTAAGATTCTGACGCAGAATGCTATCGACTCAATGTCACCCCGCGAAACGTTGACGATCGAAACTTTGACCACCGAGATCAATGGCGTTCCGGCAATCCGCGTTCTACTGCACCGCGAGAAAACAGGCGCCACGCAGGACCATCAATCGACCACATCGGAAATGGGTCTCTTATGGGTGCGATCATTTATGCGCTCGTATCGTGGTCAGATGCGAGTCGTCACGAGTGATCGCGGCGCGACAACGGAAGTTCTCCTCCCGCGCATCTTCAGTCTCGATCTGGTCTCGGACGAAAACAAAGGCGAATGACTTCGGTCGCGAGTCGCACATGAGCTCAAGATCTCAGCGCGCGTCGACGATTACTCTTATTCACATCGAAGATCACCCTGACTGGCAGAGAGCCGTCGAGGAGTTAGTTCGTAGCGTTTCGGATTTGCAATCACTGAAGTACGTCGCACACGAAGGTGCGGAGGCGCTCCGCACGATAAAAACCGGCCGACGCTACCTCGTCGTGATGGATCTACACCTCGGTCATCCGCGCGCTTACGACGGTTTCCTTTGGCTCCTCGACGAATTCGCTGTGTTTCGGGAGAAGAACCCGTTGGTCGAAGTGCTTGTATTGAGCGGGAATCTAAACGAAGCGGTCAGCTCCGCACTCGTGCGGCGCGGCGTACCGACAGAGCATGTCTTCGAGAAAGGCACATTCGACGGCTCGCGATTTATCGAAGCAGTGTTGGCGGCACACAATCGGCTACGCGTGCAGACTTCAAGGCACCCTGACCTTGTAACACCTTCCCGCAAGAAGGCTGGCGTTCCGCCAAGCGAACGCCTCTTCGTGGACGACATTGATAGCTTCGCGAACGTCAGGAAGGTCACGCCGACGGACGTCTCCGACGTCCTTGACAGGGGGTATCTGGATATATCAGAGGACTCCGTACAGACAGCACTGGAAGATATCCTGGCTGTGCCGGTGCACAAGCTCGATTGGGGCGGCGAAAGCAACGACTTGTTCACGGGAAACATCGTCATCAACGGCAGCCGCGTCGATGCCGCGTTTCTCTTGAAAGGCAACGGGCTTCGAAAGCGAGCCATGGAACTGCGGGACTGCGGAAAGAACGGCGATCAGATTCTCCGTCTCGTCGATTCTCCTGCCGCACTCTTCGTCGTTCAGTTCGTCGGCATCGTTTCGGAGAACGTCATTCGCGATCTCGCCGGGAAAGTCGCACACTTGCGGGGCCAGAAGAAGAACGCGCGTTACTGCATCATCGATGGTCAGGACACCGCTCGACTCTTACGTGCATATGGCAAGTTGTGATTGCTCATCACGATAGTCGCAACGACCTTCAAGAAAAGCGCTCAGACTGGGCAGTGTCCCGGGTACTCATCAACATGGACGGGGGTCTCCACCGGGTTACTGAAATAGCCGAATGCCGTCGACATCTCCTCGGCTTTCTCGCGGAACTCATCCGTGAATTCATCGTTCGGGATGTGGAGGAGATGGAGATCCCAGGACGCACCAGGCTCTCCGGTCTTCACCTCCGTGCCGATGCCGATGACCGTTTCCATGGGAGCGATTCGATGGCGCACGACGAAGCACCGCATCCCGAGTTCGTCGTTTCGCTTCCCGCGATCCTCGTCCCGCGGCGCAGCCAGGAAGACGTAGCCGATGCCGGAAAGTGACGGGACGACCCGCGACCGCACGCGGCCCTCGGTCGAGGCCTTGAAGAAACTGACGAGTCCTTCGCCGAGAATGCGGCGGTTGAATCGGTTCTCGCGCGCCATGACGCGGAGGACGCTCTCGTCTTCGCTGAGCGTGTTCTCGAAGAGCATGTTGCGGGCGGCGACATCTCGACCAATGCGTTCGATAAGCCGATCCCAGACGTAGCTGATCTCGTCCGCGGCGCGCTTCTCCTGAACCTCTGGCTTCTTCTCGAACTCGGCCCAAGATCCTTCCTCGATGAGCATGAGGTCCGCCGGCGGAAAGGAGCGATTGCCATGCAGGTAGACGGCGAGAATGTCCTCCTCGAGCGCGAATCGGACATCCGTTCTCGTGGAGAACAGTTCCTCCTTCGCGCGGAGGTAGTCGACGAAGTCGGTGATCGTGTCGAGGTTCGACGTGAGGATCGAAAACGAGCGCTCGTCGAAGACGTGGACAAACCCCTTGCCGAAGTCGCCGAACGGAAGCGGGAAGTGTCCGTCGCCGCCAAGGGCGACGGCGACGCGGTGGATGCGACGAACATCCTTCGGCGGGTATGGCAGGGCGTCCGATCCGTCTTCCTGCCGGATATGCGTGTGCTTGTCGGACTGGATGAACCGCTCGGCGCCGTATACCTGGTCGACGGATTCATCGACGGCCGCCCGCACCCACCGCTGCGCGCGGACAGCATCATCCGCGTGCTTCGTCGGCCGTACTTCCTTCACGCTGAAGATGATGATGTCCGGGTCGCAGACGACGAGGATGTCGCACATCTCCCGGCCATGGGTTTTCCCCTCCGGGCTCGCGTAGCTCCAGAGGGACAGAAACGACTGCCGGCAGACGGCGTGGACGAATGCTTCGGTCGGGGTCGGGGTACGCACGATGCCATCAACAAGTCGGCCGACAGTCGCGTTCCCAGTTGCGGTCACCCAAGGCCAGAAGTCAGCGTCTTGACCCCTTCCTCAATCCCGTGAGCCTGATAGGGATAGGAGCGGTCGTTCGGTCCCCCGATCCCTTGCGGTGGTCTCGAAGGAATCACGCGCTGGCAGTCTCTCCGATCTCTGCCCGCATAAGTAGATCAGATACACCCCGATAGGGGGAAAGGAGAAGCACTCCATGACTGCGAAACAACATGCCGCATCGCTTGCGCTGTGGAAGCGGATGCAGAAGTTGCGTCCGAACTGGAAGTAACGTCCGAAAAGGGGGTGCTCGGCGTCAGCGCCGAGTTGCCTCCTCTCCCCCTGTCGATGCCGTGCTCCGCTCCAAGACACGCTGTAGTGCGTCCTTCGCCTCCTCCGAGCGATCTCCTCGATGTCGGAGTGCTCGACGTACCCATCGACGATCTCATCGGCCTTCTCACGAAGGTGTTTGGCAGCCGGCTGTGGCACTCAACCAGCACATCGAATTTGGGGTGCTCGATGTCACAGAGACGTACTGGTAAGGAGCGATGGCGACAATCGAGGGGATGTACGCGGCGACGTCCGAAGCGAGTCGGTTAGCCCTCCGGCCTGTCACGCCGGAGGTCGCGGGTTCGAGCCCCGTCGGCCCCGCCAATCTAAGTGATTCACCAGCCGCCACTTGGCGGCTTTTTTGTTGCTCGCCGGAAAGCGCCGCAAAAGTGCCGCACTCATTGGAACACTCAATAGCGAGGCGCGGGACGGTGACGGTTGGAAGCGTGTGCATGGCGGTTCGGCACGTTCTCCGGTGGCGGCGGGCTGCGATGGCGGGCGGCGCTGTGGGCGCGGTTAGTTGGTGAGATCGGAAGGGAACTCGGTGAGTTGCGCGACGGCGGAAGGAAGCGCCTTCGGTAGGTCCCAGTTCGCGATCACTTCGTCATCCGCCGCGTACTGAAGGTTGAGGTAGTGACGGCTCACGGTCTGGCGTCGCTGCGGCTCGCAAGACGCGAGGACGCATCTGACGTGCGCCGCGTTGCTGTCGATGCGAACGTGTTCGTGTCGTTCTTCATCGATCGACACACCGGCCAGCACGCCGCCGCACGCGCGCTGATCCAGCAGGCCGAAGACGGCGAGATCGTCGGCGTCGTCCCGCAGTCCGTCGTCTTCGAAGTCGCGTACGTCCTGCAGAGCCAGTACAACGCCACCGCCGATCGCATCGCCACTGTCGTCCGCGCCCTGGCCGCCTTGCCCGGCGTGCAGCTCGTCGATGAATGCCCGTGGCAACGCGTGCTCGTCGCGACCGCCGAATACTGCGAGTCCGTTGCGACGTTCGATCGCAAGCTCACGAACAAACTCGAAAGCTTCGGCCTCGCGTCGTACTTCTGAGCCGCCTTTTCCGCGCATCCGAGATGCACACAAACCACTGCACCACCCCGTAGCTCTCACCCACCTGCCACCTGGCGCCCTTTCCGCTCCTACCCCGCCAACACCTCCCTCATCGCCGAGATCGACGGCGAGAAGAAGTAGCCGCCTCCGGTCTGGAAAATCCATTCGTTCTTCGTCGTCGGGTTCGCGGTCTGCAGGCCGGAGCCGAACAGCACGCAGGTGCGGGTGCGATCTTCGCCGGGGTGGCCGTTCATGCCGACGATCATGTCGTCGCCGCCCGGCATGCGGGGCGGTTTGGCGTCCCCCATCCAGTTGCCGCGCAGGAACTCGAACTGATCGACGATCGAGCTCTGATACGACACCCACATTAGCCCGCGATTCCCATCCTCGGGATCGGGGCCGAACGGATCTTCGAGCGGCAGGCCGAACGGCATGCCGCGGCGCAGCAGGCGCAGGGCGTACGTGGCGTGCGTCCCTCCCTGATCATTCGAGACGTCGCGCGTGTTCACCTTCCGGATGTGCGCGGCCATCGGACAGGTCAGGCCGAGCGGATCGGACTTCGCGTCGGGATACGAGTCGCCATCCGCATAGTTGGGCATCCTGTGCAGCGGCACCTTGCCGGTATTCGAGCCGTAGAAGAAATGGTTGTTCGCGTATTGATCCTGTCCGAGCGCCGGCTCGTCCGCGTCCGGCGTGCGTGCCACCGGCGCGCCGCTCTTCCAGCGGCCGACCAGATGCGCCGCGAGCTTGTCGGGCGTCATTCCCTCGAAGCCCGGCTGGGTCGCGAGCTCCGCCGCGGTCTCGGTCATGAACGTCCAGAACGCCTTCACGTCCTGCCGCAGACGATTGAAAACGAGATACGTACCGTTCGCCGCCCAGGCCGGCCCGGCGCTCGCCACGGGACCGGCCACGAGCGGATCCGGACCCTGCGCCGGATAGCCGAACACGAACTCGCCCGGCCAGACGAGATCCTGTCCCGGCAACCCGTAGAGCAGCGCCTCGACGCCGGCCGACGAGTCGATGTAGCGCGGCGTGAGGTAATCGTCCGGGATGTCGGAAAGCGTGCCGCGCGGCCCGGGCTGTGACACTCCGTCCTCGAAGCCGAAGTGCTCGTGTCCCGGCAGATCGCGACGCACCAGTCCGACCTCCTCCCACACCTTGACCACACCCCGCTTCTCCGCCTCCTCGGTGAGGGCACACACGCGCGCACGGAGGATGTCCTCGTCATCGCCGCCGGTGACGAGAAGGATGTCGGGAATGTTGCCCGGCCCGCCGATCACCCACTCCTTCGGATCGGTGGCGTCACCCATCCGCGCGGCACGCTCCGGCAACCCGAGGCGGAAGCCCTGGTCCTGAAACTCCTCGGCCGACGCGCCGGCGAGCTTGCGCAGCCCCTCGAACGAGAAACCGATGTTCGTGTTCGTGTCGACGAGATCGGGCGGCTTCGCGCCGCCCAGGCGCTTGCGGCGTGCGCTGAAGAGCCGCCGGAAGGCCAGCACTTCCTCGACCGTCGCGATGAACGGGATGACCAGCGTCAGCCACGCTTTCGCACCGGCGATGTCGTCGATGCGGAACGCGGTGAAGTACGTCGTCGGCTTGTTGAAGCCGGGGAACACGTTCCCCTGAATCTCGTCGATCGCCAGGCGCGGCTCGGGCGGCGCTTGCGGCACGTTCGGGCCGGTGTGGCGCGGCATGGCGTTGAACTTCGGAAGCTGTCGCAGCAGATCGGTCGGGGTCGGAGTCGTGACCATGTTCGTTCGTCTCCTCAGCGCATGCGGTGGCGGGCGAGCGACGGGCGTGGACGGGCAGCGGCGGCCAGCCTTGCGTTGGCCATCTTCAGCTGATCGCGGGATGGCGGCAGACTGCTGCCCTGCGGATTGCCGCCCCAGGCAAAGGCGGAGTACATCGTCGCGTCGCACGACGTGGCGATGTCGATCGGACGGCGGAGGAACAGCGGCTGCGCCGGCGAGACGCAGCACTGGCCGATTGCAGGAATCGAAGAATTCCTGAACTTGCCGATCGACGAGCCGACGCCGACCAGCTTGATCTTGATGTTCTCCGCGATCTGGCCGCCGTAGCGGATCGGCACGCCCGCAACCTTGATGTCGCCGGCGACATAGCCCTCGCTCTTCGGCACTTCGAACACCGCGCGCTCGATCAACCTGTTCTTTTCATCGCCGCGCACGACTTTGAAAAACTCGCTCGGGATCTGCTGTCCCGACGGATCCTCGAAGCCGGTCAGATTGATGCTGTCCATGTAGAGACCGACCGGATTGCGCAGCGTGATCGCCGCACCGAGGCGCGCCAGATCGTTCACGGTCGCGGAAATGGTCGGATCGCTGGTGCGATTCGGTCCGCCGAGGCGGCCGGCGCAGACCAGCGCTTCGCCGATGACCACCGGCGCCGTCGTTGCGTTGTGGAAGATCACCGTTGCCAGCGCGCCGAGACCCACTTCCGCAGAGATCGAGTTGTTCGGCTGCCCGAGGTGCATGATCCCGTGCGTGGAGTTCCACTTGTTGTAGGGGTTGTAGCAACCTTTGAAGTAGATCGTCTGTCCCGTGGTCTGGTCGACGAAATCGATCGGACAGCGGAGATCGTCGAGCGTGACATCGGGGCTGATCAACTCGCGGTAGAGATCGAGCACCTTTTTCGGATCGCCGACCGTCTTGTACTTCGGGTCGCCGTTCATGTCGGCAAGCGTGTCGCCGTGCAGCGCCTGCCAGTATTCAGGCGGCTCGGAGGTGAATGTGACCCGCACGATCTTCCCCGCATCGTTCTTTTCGACGCGCCACTCGCAGTACTCGTCGAGCGGCCGGTAGAAGAGCGTGTCCCAGATCGGCCCCGTGTAGAACGGCGCACGGCTTGGATCGCTCGACTGGGAAAGTGGATAGAGCTTGTCGTCTGCGAGCTCGAACGCGCCGGGGATGCCGTAGAGCACGCGCAGCATCTTCGGGAACGCGGCCCAGATGACTTCCTGCTCGAGCAATGGCCCCGGCTGTGGATTGGTGACCAGGTTGTAGAACTGGCACGGCGAGCCGGGTGCGAGCTGCTGCTCGACCTGGGCGATGATCTCGTCGACCCAACCCGACATCGCGTTGCTCCACGCCTCGAGCTGGCCCGGGATGTCATCGAAGTCCGTCATGAAGGCAGGGGGATCGTAACGACCGCTGCTGGCGGGCATGCGCGCTCCTTATCCGAATGGAGAACTCGAATGAGGAGAGGTGCCGGAACGGGATTTCCCTACCTCGGCGCGATCGCGTCGCCGGCGCGCGTTATCAGACGCAAAAACCACTTTCGTTATTTGCAGCTCACGTAAAAAATTTTCTCTCGTTCCTTCATCGATTTGCTTCCGGCTGCGCTCGTTCCAGCCGCGGCGGCGTCATCGGCGCGGGCATCGAAGCGGCACTGCCGCTCGGCCGTTTTCAACGTTGTTGCAGTTCCGAGCCCCATCCGTTCCCCGACGCCTTCAGCACAGCACCCGACGTAGGAGGAAGCCCAACATGCTCCGGAAGCTCGCCGCCGTTCTCTCCCTCATTTTCTGCTGCCTCGCTCTTGCGTCGCATGCGCCCGACGGCTTCACCGGGACGGACCTGATCGTCCCCGCCGCGGGACAGGTGCAGGCCGCCGATGGCTCGGTCTTCACGACATCCGTGTCGGTGACCAATCCGACCGCGAACACGGTCTCGTACGAACTGCAATTCCTGCAGTCGGGACGCGCCAATCCCAGTCCGGCGCGCACGACCGACTCCATCGCGGCAGGCCAGACGAAGGTCTACGACAATGCCGCCCAGACCCTCTTCGGCCAGAACGGTATCCTCGGAGCGATCCGCGTCGTCTCGAGCGATGAGCTCATGGTGTCGGCCCGGATCTTCTCGCTCGCTCCCAACGCCACGCCGAACGAGACGCGCGGCCTGATCTACTCGGCCGTCCCGGCGGGCTTCGGCATCGGACCGAATGAGATGTCGCTCCTCCAGGGCGTCAATCAAGGCGGCGACTATCGCTACAACGTCTTCCTGGTCGAATCGACCGGCCAACAGGCCTCGGTGACGCTGCGGATCCGCGACGCCAGCGGAACCGTCGTCTCGACGTCGACCTACAACCTCGGTCCGTACGAGCAGCGCCTGATCGGACTCGGATCGCTGGTGCCGGCGACGATCGTCCACGGCAGCGTCGAGGCGAGTCAGGCCGGCGGCACCGGTCACATCGTCCTGGCGGGATCGCTCGTGTCGGCGACGACGAATGATTCGACCGGCTTCGAGATGGCGTTCCGCTTCGGCGCGATCCGCTCGATCGTCGCCGGTCCGGGACTGACGGGCGGCGGAACGAACGGCGATATCACCCTCCGCATCGCGGAGGGGGGCGTGTCGAATGCGATGCTGGCCCCGAACGCCGTAACGCGCGACAAGATCGCGCCGGGCCAGGTGGTGAAATCACTCAACGGTGCGACCGATGACGTAACCCTCGTCGCCGGCTCGAACGTGACGATCACCAGAAACGACAGCAGCGTGCTGATCGCATCCAGCGGCGCAACCGGCGCAACCGGCCCGACCGGCCCGACGGGTGCCGTCGGTCCAGTTGGCGCGACCGGCGCGACGGGTGCGCAAGGGTTGACCGGTGCTACAGGCGCGACCGGCCTCACAGGCGCTACGGGACCGATCGGTCTTACAGGTGCGACGGGCGCTGTGGGTCCCGCCGGCGCGACCGGCGCGACTGGTCTCACTGGCGCAGTCGGTGCCACAGGTGCAATCGGCGCGACCGGTCCCGTCGGCCCGACGGGCGTCGCTGGCCCCGCCGGACCGACCGGCCTCACCGGTGCAGTTGGTGCCACCGGTCCGATCGGTCTCACGGGTCCCGCCGGCGCCACTGGTCCGATCGGCTT
>Ga0063454_100000013_pt1 | contig 13583 bp, 9 predicted proteins | sample HopSoiMetagenom2_FD_57976 | JGI IMG/M metagenome (GOLD analysis project Ga0063454, IMG submission 57976) | Grasslands soil microbial communities from Hopland, California, USA - 2 (version 2) (version 2) | ecosystem: Environmental > Terrestrial > Soil > Grasslands | place: USA: Hopland...
CGCCGTCAACGTGCAGTCGATGGTCTTCGGCAACATGGGCGACGACTGCGCGACCGGCGTTGCATTCACGCGCAATCCGTCGACGGGCGAGCACAAGTTCTTCGGCGAATACCTGGCCAATGCGCAGGGCGAGGACGTCGTCGCCGGCATTCGCACGCCGCTGCCGATCTCGAAATCGCAAGTTGTCGGCGATGAAAAGTCGCTGGAAGAGACGATGCCCGAGGTCTACGCGCAATTAGAGGATGTGTACAAGAAACTCGAAGCGCATTACCGCGACATGCAGGACATCGAGTTCACGATTCAGTCGCACAAGCTCTATCTCCTGCAGACGCGCACCGGCAAGCGGACCGGTTTCGCCGCGGTGAAGATCGCGTGCGACATGGTCGATGAGGGATTGATCAATCACACCGAGGCCGTGTCGCGCGTCGAAGCGGGACAGATCGTGCAGCTCCTCGCCGCGATCTTCGACGTGAAGGAAAAAGAGAAGGCGGTGCATGGCGGACGCCTCCTCGGACGCGGCCTGCCCGCCGGACCGGGCGCCGCGACGGGACGCATCGCGTTCAGCGCCGAGCGCGCGGTCTTGATGGCGAAAGACGATCCGGTGATCCTCGTGCGCATCGAGACCTCGCCCGAGGACATCGCCGGCATGCACAGCGCGGCGGGCATCCTCACCACGCGCGGCGGACTCACGTCGCATGCGGCCGTCGTTGCGCGCGGCATGGGCCGACCGTGCGTCGTCGGCGCGGGCGGTCTGCGCGTCGATTATTCGAAAGGTGAACTGCGCTCCGAGGGACACGAGCCGCTCGAAGAAGGAGACTGGCTGTCGATCGACGGCACCTCGGGCGAGATCATCGGCGGCAAGCTTGCGACGAAACCGTCCGAGGTCATCCAGGTGCTGATCGACGGCACGATGCAGTCCGCTGATTCGGAGATCTACCGCAATTTCGATCGCCTCCTCAAATGGGCCGATGAGATCCGCACCCTCGGCGTCCGCTCGAATGCCGACACGCCGAAGGACGCACGCGTCGCGCGGCTGTTCGGCGCCGCGGGCATCGGACTCTGCCGCACGGAGCACATGTTCTTCGCCGAGGAGCGCATCCTGCGCGTCCGCGAAATGATCCTCGCACGCGACGAGAAAGGGCGGCGGCGCGCACTCGACGAGCTGCTGCCGTTCCAGAAAGCGGACTTCGAAGGGATCTTCCGCGAGCTCGAAGGATTGCCGGTCACGATCCGCCTGCTCGATCCGCCGCTGCACGAATTTCTGCCGCAGAGCGAGCAGCAGATTTCGGCCGTCGCGCGCGACATGGGCTGGGGCTTCGTTGAATTGCGGGCGAAAGTGAACCAGCTGCACGAATCGAATCCGATGCTCGGCCATCGCGGCTGCCGCCTCGCGATCACGTTTCCCGAAATCTACGAGATGCAGGTCCGCGCGATCTTCCAGGCTGCGTGCGACGTGAAGAAGGACGGCGTCGATGCGCGCCCCGAGGTCATGATCCCGCTCGTCGGAACGGTCAAGGAGTTCACCATCCTGACGGAGATGGTGCGCCGCGTTGGCGCCGAGACGTTGAAGGAGCGCGGCGTCGATTTGCCGGTGATCGTCGGCACGATGATCGAGATCCCGCGCGCGGCGCTCGTCGCGGACAAGCTCAGTGAGACCGCGGAGTTCTTCTCGTTCGGCACGAATGACCTCACGCAGATGACCTTCGGCTACTCGCGCGACGACGCCGGCACGTTCCTCCCCGAATACGTCGACAAGAAGATCCTGCCGAAGGATCCGTTCGAGTCGATCGATCAGGAAGGCGTCGGACAGCTGGTGAAGCTCGGTACGGAGCGCGGACGGAGCGCGAATCAGAATCTGAAGGTCGGCGTGTGCGGCGAGCACGGCGGCGATCCTGATTCGATCCGTTTCTTCCGCACGTGCGGATTGAATTACGTGTCGTGCTCGCCGTACCGCGTGCCGGTCGCGCGACTCGCGGCCGCACAGGCGGAGCTGGAGTTCAAGCACTTCGAAGGGTGACGCCCTCTCACGTCATGCCGAGCGTAGTCGAGGCACCTGGGCGGGCGGCGGCGCGCCATCCGTCCACCCAGGCCCCTCGACTACGCTCGGGGTGACGGGTGACCCCAATCACATTCACGGAGGTTTGACGCTGCACGATACGAAGCATTAACACCGCACTTCCATAATCCGCGCACCAGAACAGCAACGCGGTACCAGATACCAACAAAGGGGCGTACAGCCCCTTTTTTAGTTTCCGGACCAATCACAGGGGCGTAAAGCCCCTTTTTGTTTTTCAGGGCCCTCAACACAACTTCGAAAAAAGAACGGTCATGCGACCGAAGGGAGAAGGTCTGTGTCACGAGGTTTCCACAGGGCCGAGCGGGGCGCTGCACTCGTCATCGTGCTCTTCGCGAGCACGCTGGTGCTGCTGCTGCTCGTCACCGCGCTGACGATCACGCGCATGTCGGGCCGCATGACCGCCCGCCAGCTGACGGCGCAGGGCAATGCGTACAACGCCGCGTCCGCCGGCATGACGAACGCGCTCTCGTGGTTCGTGCATCAGCGCGTGCAACCGGTCGTCTCATTCGCGCCCACCGGCACCGACACCGAGAACGCGACGATCGGCATCGTCCGCACCTACACCATCTTCGATCCGGGCCGTGTCATCGGCCGTTACGAAGTGCGGCGCACCGCAGTCACCGACGTCAGCGCGCGTCGCGGACGCAGCGCGGGCACGGTGTGGCGCATCGAATCGAACGGTTACGTCTACGTCCAGAACAATTCGAACGCCGGTCCCGGCGCGAGCGGCAACACGATCCTCGCGCAGCGAACGATGCGCACCGAGATCCAGCGCCTCGCGCTCGCGCTGCCGGCGAACGCCGCGCTCTCCGCGATCAGCGGCCGCAACGTTAACGTCTCCGCCTCCGGCCGCATCCTCGGCGGCACGAACGGCATCGGCATCGCCTATCCGCCGTCGACCGGCACGCCGCGCGTCAACGGCACCGTCACCGGCAATCCCGCGCAGAACACGACGAACGGCTCGTTCTCGCTGAGCAGCGTCTTCGGAGTCACGCAACAGGAGCTGATCGGGATGGCCGACATCGTCGTCGACGACGAGCGCGATCTTCCCGATCCGATGCCGACGATGTCGCTGGTCGTCATCCGCGGCAACGCGACCTTCAATCCGACCAAGCGCCTCAACGGCAGCGGCATCCTCGTCGTCCTCGGCAACCTCACGCTCAATCCGCAATCGAACGCGTTCTTCAACGGCCTGATCTGGGTCGGCGGGCAGCTCACCATCTCGCCGCCGTCGAGTCTCACCGGCGCCGTGATCGCCAACGGCAACGTGCAGCTCAGCGGCGGATCGGAGATCGGGGAGATCGATTACGACGCGTCGATCCTCGACCAGATTCGCCTGCAGAAGGGGAACTACCTCTTCAGCCGCACGCCATGGATCGTCAACAAGGGGAACGGATGATGCGCACGGCACACGCGCAGCGCGGCATGACGCTGGCCGAAGCACTCGTTTCGATCGCGATCACCGGCACGATGATCGTGTTCTCCTCGACGATGCTGACCACTGCGTATCGAGGAACGCAGGACAACATCAACAAACAATTCGCGACGCAGAAGGCGATCTCCATGCTGGAGGAGCTGCGCTCGCTGATTCAGACCGGCACCGGCGCGAATGCCGTCGTGCTCGATCAATTCGACGACGGCGTCACCAATCGCACGCTGCTCACGACGCAGACGTCGATCACCGATCCGGCCAGTCCCGCCAGCGGCAACACGCGCATCGGCAACAACGTGTGGCGCTTCGAGCGACGGGTCACGGTGCAGAAGATTCCGGGACAGAACGATCTGCGCGTCGTCAACGTGAAGGTGTTCGTCAACGAGCGGGGCGGCCAGCGCCTGCTCGCGGAAGTGGCGAGCGTGTTGAGCACGGTCGGACAGAACTCGCCGCCGACGCAGGTCTACGACATCTATCTCATCGCCATCGAGAACATCCCCGGCTGGTGGGTCTACATGCAGGACGTCGTGCCGTTCGTCGACAGCGCGATGGCCGACCTCGAGGCGCGCCAGCCCGGCCTGCAGTTCCGCAGACACTGGATCCGCAAGCTGTCGTACGGACGCGATCCGTATTACACGCCGTACGTCAATCGCGCGAACGATTCGACCGCTGCGATCGACTCGGTCTACTTCTACCCCGGCCTCATGCCGACCGGCTCGGCGGTGGCCAACTACTACCCACCCGATTTCTTCTCCGGCCGCGTGCGCGTCGACAGTGACGTCACCGGAACCTACTCTCTCGCCGACCAGTACAACAACGCGCTCCGCTATCCGGAAGAGCGTGCCCTGTTCGACGCGCGCGTGGCCGTAGGACAGGAGGCAGCGGATACCCCGACGCTGCGGCTCCTGTTCGATGACATGTACATGCATCCTGCGCAGTACAAGAACGCGATCATCATCAATCTGCACGGCGAGCTGTTCCCGTTTCCGCCGGTGCGCAATTACTCCGACGCGGCGAAGGATCCGGCGCAGTGGCCGAACGTCCGCGCGGTCACGCATCCGGAGCAGCTGCGCTACACGAACGGCGACGCGCTTCGCCTCCGCGTCTACTCGTACCACAACAACTCGAACAGTCCGGGCTCGGTGCCGAACACGCTGAACGTGCCGGTCACGGTGACGTTGAAGGGCATCCAGTACAGCGCATCGCCGCTCGATGTCGCATCGATCAGCGGCGGCATTGCGAACGCCGCGTACTCGATGCAGACCGCATCGACGACGTCCGGTCCCGGGATGTACTGGTCATCGCGCGTCATCGGCAACGACACCGTCTTCTCGCTCTACAACTCGCCGCTGAAGAGTCCATGCGTGACGACGACGAATCCGTGCGATCAGGGCGGACTCTCCACGAACGCGCAGCTGTACGGGCTCGAGTACATCCCGTCGCCGGTCGAGAATCTGCCCGACGGCACCTCGCCCGCAGCATTCACGAACAACCTCGCAACACATGGTGACGTCGAGAAAAACAGCGCGCGCTGGATCATCACCATTCCGGCGTCGGCGCTGCCGTCGAATGCATCGATCGAGGTCGACACGCAGATCGGCGATTCGACGACGCCCGCGCCGTCGAACGCCTCGCACACGTTCGCCTGGCGCGGCACCGACGCGTGGATCTTCGGCGATGCGACGACCGATCCGCATCTTCCGATCACCGAGCGCTTTCAATTCCTCGGCGATCCGCGCCACTGCCCGTACGCCGATCTGAAGATGCCGCACGGCTCGTCCGGCCGCACGCGCGCGAATCCGCTCGGCATGGGCTACAACCGCTACTTCGACGATTTCCAGTCGAGCGCGACGAACGCCGCATCGTCGTGGCCCGGCTGGTCGTACGACGCGCCGCCGCTCAGCGGCGCGATGTACGGCATCAAGAACGACGGCACCGCGAACAACGACGGCTGGGACACACGCAGCGGCATGCTGGAGATCGATGTGCCGCGCATCTACCAGGTGCTGCGCTCGTCGGTGATCCGCACGCACGCGGTCTACACGACGATGACCGGCTTCTCCTATTTCTACGTCGGCCTCGGCGATGAGATCGGCTACGACGCATCGAACGGATTCGCCAGCAGCATCCCGGTCTCGTCGAAACCGTTCACCGGCGCCGCCGGATCGCGTTTCGAGGACTCGATCACCGGCGGCGTGAAAGTAATCCGCGAGAACTCCAACGGCAATTACTGGTGGTCGATGTCGTGGCTCGGCGAGCTCACGCCCGACTCGCAATGGAACACGTGGACATCGACCGGCAACCTGCCGGCCGGCACCGGCGCCGGCACGTTCTCGCGTGTGCTCCGCTCGGCGATCACGCCGTACCTGCCGGCAGGCACGGTGTTCAACGACGCCGTCCGCCGTCCGCAGGAGGAAGGAAGCACGACGTTCTTCTGGAGCGGCAGTACGAGCTCGACGTTCCATCATCGCTACCAGGACAACACGAACGGCTCGCTCGACACGGACGGCACCGACATCGCGAATACGTTCGAGCTGCCGCTGCCGTCCTCGATCGCGAACTCGCGTCCGTTCGACATCAACGTCAACGACACGTCGATGAACCCCGATCACTTCCTGCAACCGGTCTACGGCTCGGCGACGACACTCAGCTCGCTGGCGCATTTCTACAAGCACTCGACGAACATCCAGGGCAGCTCGCTCCTCGCGATGCGCAGCGGCAGCGACACCGCGTTCGTGGTCGTGAACGGACTCTCGCCCACCGGCCAGTCGGGCGTGTCGTTCATCTCCCGCTGGTCGTTCCTCAGCCTCGTGCAGAGCTTCATGGCCAGCGGCCTTTACAGCACGAACGGCACGACGCCCGATCCGTCGCGCGTGCGCGAGCTGCCGCGCGTCGCGATCAGCACGCCGAATGATGACGTCGATCTGCGCAATCCGTCGGCGATCCACATCACCTGGACCTCGACCTGGCAACGCTGGGACGCCCTCAAGTACACGCCGCAATATCCGGACGGCTGGAGCGACGACACCACCGTGCGCTTCGCCACGATCTACAGCCGCGACAACGGCCGCACGTGGCTCAACATGCGCGACGAGTCAGCCGCGCAGGCCGGTGTGCGGCCGGCCGATCCGTTGAATCTGATCACCGCGACGACGTATGACTGGCCTGTGCCGGCCGCGCAGTTCCCGAAGGGCAACTACATCATCCGCATCGAGGCGTATCGCGACGAGGTGCCACTGCACTATGCGTTTCATCAATACAGAGCGTTCATCAAGAGGTGACCGTTTCCGCGCGCATATTCGTCCGATCGACGATCGTCGGGGAGAGGGGCAACGCTTCGGGGAGTGCGGCGGCCATGCCGCCGCTCGATGCGGCGAGGCCATGCCTCGCCGCCGCGACGGCATGGCCGTCGCGTGTCAAAAGCAGCGGCGGCATGGCCGCCGCACTCCGGCGCAGGCCGGCTTCTCGCTCGCCGAGGTCACCGTGACGCTCGCCGTCGTCTCGGCGCTGATGCTCATCGTCTACTCGATCATGGACCAGACGCTGCGCGCGTCGATGTTCAACGAGAGCCACAACGATCTGATCATCATGTCGCAGCGCGCGATGAACACGATGCAGACCGAGACCGCCCAAGCGCGGCAGGTGTTTCAGGAAGACACCGACGGCGCCGCGTACCGCTCCGCGCTGCAGATTCCATCCACCTATCTGCAATGGGGCTCGTCGCTGCTGCCGATCGTGCAGACCGACGACACCATGATTCCCGACACCAGCACGCGCTACACCGGCAACGCGTACTTCATCGTCCGCCAGCTCGAGCCGCTGTCGTTCATGTACGACAACGACAACAACTCGCACACACCCGACGTCGAGTTCCTCGCCGATCGCTATCGCTTCGAGTACTTCTTCCTCTCGACGAACACATCGCGCAAGTTCTCGTCGAGCCCGTACACGCTCGATCTGATGCAGAGCACCAGCGTCGAATATGCCGATTACTTCCAGCTCACGAACGAGGGACTGACGAATTCGCAGATGCAGACCATCGCGTCGAAGCTGAGCGCGGCCGGCATCACGACGGCGTGGAATCCCGGCCAGCCGCTCGCCAGCGCGTTCTACACGATTCCGGCGAACGGCAACTGGAGCTCGTCGATTAGCCGGCCGGCGATCGACATCGCGTCGACCATCTCCCTCTTTCCGGAACTGCGCGGCGGACGCATCTCCGGACGGATGGACTACTCCGTTGCCTTCGGGACATACCCGCTGCCGATGCGCATCGCGATGTACGGCACGACGATCAATCCGCCCGTCGGCTTCGAAGTGAAAGTCGCGGGGCCGGCGAAGGCCCGCAAAGTGATGACGCGCGTGCTGCTGATGGCGCGCTACGCAGTAAACACGTACGAAGCACAACAAGGATTCGTGACCACATCCGCGAGTTTCTGACGTTTGTGGGGAGAGGGTGGCCGTGAGGTATGCCGGGCGAGGGACACTTCGAACGACCGACAGCCACGCAATGTTTCTCATCCGCGCCTCGCGGCCACCCTCTCCCCCACAAGATCACACCCGAAATCGCGCCACCTCGTGTGGAGCATGGGCAGGGATTTCATTGGGGACATCCGGCGCCGTTCACTCCTCTTCACGCTGCCGCCGCTCTTTCCACTGGTGATAACCCCAGATGCTGAATCCCACCACGACCAGCACGAGCAAGCCCCACTTTTCGATGTGCGCGGCCTTGCCGAGAACGCGCTCCACGACTTCGCCGAAGAAGTAGCCCGCGCAGGAGATCGCGGCGGCCCAGACGACGCAGCTGATCGCTTCGTAGATCAGGAACTTCATCGTCGAGATGCGCGAGATCCCGATGATCACCGCACAGGTGATGCGAAGCCCGTATAGCCACTGTGTGATGAAGATCGCCGGCGCGCCGTAGCGCTCGAACATGCGGATCCCTTTGCCGAAGTGCTTCTTCATGCGCGGGAAGCGGTCGAGCAGCTTCACTCCTCTGCTCCGTCCGAGCCAGAACCAGAAGACGTGACCGGTGAATGCGCCGGCAAATGCGACCATCGCCACGATCACGATCTGCATGTAGCCGCGCTCGGCCATGAAGCCAGCGATGACCAGGATCGTCTCGCCTTCGAGGAAGGTCCCGATGAAAACGGCGAGGTATCCCCACTTCTGAAGCAGCAGCTCAGGCGTCATCGCGACGGCCAAAAATGCAAGATTCGGGACGGGAGCGGGCACGACGGCGGAAATCTACGCGAGAATTGACGCATTCAGTAGTGTTAATAGGAGACCAGCGATGAACCGAGCTCTGTCATTCGCCGCTACGTTGATGATCGCCGCACCTCTTTTTGCCGCGGATCCGAAGCCGGTTTCGAACCCGACGCAGCAGCCGCCGGCGCAGGCGGATTCACCGCTCGTCGCCGCCGCCAAGCGCACGAACCGCCTCGGCAAGAAGCCGGGGTACGTCATCACGAACGACAACCTGGTCACCACCGGCGGTCACTTCACCACGACCGCGCAGCAGGTTCCGCTGACCACGCCGCTGCCTTCGTCGAACGCCGCTGTCAACCCGCAGCTGCAGCAACAGCAGCAGGCCGCCGCGGCCGCCGAGCAGGCGAAGCAGAAAAAGGCGGAAGAAGATCGCCGCCGGCTGAAAGGCGAAACGCGGGCGCAGCACGAAGACGATCTTTACGAGAATGAAGATCCCGCCGCGCTCGAACATCGCATGCAGCAGATGCAGACGAAGCAGCCGGATCAGATGCAGAAGCCGAGTCAGGATCAGACGCAGAAGAAGCAGTAAGCGTCAGCGGCGAACTTCCATCTCGCGCAGCACGCGCTCGAGCAGCGTCCAGATCTGATCGAGCCTCTCCTCGATGTGCGTGAGCCGGTCATCGATATCCGCGCGGTCGAGCTCTTCGATCAAATCGAGAAAATTCGGATCGGTTGCCGGCGTGCTCGCCACAGCGCGGTGCGACAGCGTCGAGTCCTCGTCGATCTCCGGCGGGTAGAACTTGTCGATCATCGTCGCGATCGAGCTTTCGGGCGCGATCAGCGGCGAGACGACCATTCCGGTTTCGCTCTCCAGCCGCGCGAGCAGCTCGACATCGGTCGGATCGACCATCGCGACATCGAGCCGTCCTTCCTCGATGCGCACGGGGATCGCCTGACATTCGACCGACATGTTGCGGTTCATCTTCCGCAGCACTTTCTTGGGAATGTCGATGTGCAGAAGCGAGATGCAGGGGATGTCGATCTGCTTCGATAGAAATGCGGCGAGCACGTTTTCGTCGATGAACTTCAGATCGACGAGCGTCGATCCGAACCGGCGGCGGGTTCGTTTCTGTTCGGCGAGCGCGATCTGCATCTGCACTTCGTCGATCAGATTTGCGGCGAGCAACATGTCGCCGAGGGTCTGCCTGTGCACGAACGAAAGTGTAGGACAGGCTCTCAGCCTGTCCCGCACCAATTACGAATGACGTTTCATGTACTTGAGGCCGCCCCACAGCCCGACCGCGCCGGAGATGGTGTGCAGGCCGATCGATTTCGCGAAGCCTCGCGACGCTTTCTGGCCGACACGGAAGAGCAGCAATTTCTTCAGGAAGTGAAGCATATGCGTCCCTCCTTCCTCAGCCTTATGTTGCAAGGCGTCAGCCACTTAAGCGCTCAGCAGTTGCTTGGATGGCGACGTACGCGTAGCCGCCGAGGAAGAGCAGCACGAAGGGGAGCGAGACCCATTGATGAGCCGCGATGAGGGTGGCGGTCGCGAACGTGAAGAAGGCCGCGAGTACGACTTCGGACAGTGGGATGCGCGGCGGTCGTTCGAACGTCTCGCGCCTGGCCGCGCCGCGTTTCGGGGTCCGCCGGAAATGCCCGCCACGTTCGAACAAACCTTCGAGCACCGCGGCTGCGTTGCGAATCGAGATGCCGATGCCGATCGGCAACACCGCGATCAATTCGCGCAACGACGGAGGCGGCTGATTCGCGAAGCGCTGTCCTTCGACGTAGAACAACATCACCGAACAGGTCGAGCTGAAGAAGATCAGCGCGTCGATCGAGAACGTCCATGCGATGCCGAGCCGCTGACGGATGAAGATCGCCGGCACCATCAGCAGTGCGACGATCAGCGACAACACGTACGACGCGTTTCCGGTCAGATGAAAGAACGCCTCCGCTTTCACCTTCGCATCGAACCCGCTGCGCGCGAGCTTCGGCAGAATGTTGCGCGCGGTTTGCACCGAGCCCTTCGTCCAGCGATGCTGCTGCTCCTGAAATCCGCTTAACACGGCAGGCAGCTCGGCGGGAACTTCCACGTCGGGTAGAAACACGAACTTCCATCCCGCCAGCTGCGCGCGATACGACAGGTCGAGATCCTCAGTCAGCGTCGATGCCGACCAGCCGCCCGCATCTTCGATCGCTTCGCGCCGCCACACGCCCGCGGTTCCGTTGAAGTTGAAGAAGCGTCCGCCGAAATGACGCGCTGCGGATTCGATCGCGAAATGGCCGTCGAGGTAGAGCGCCTGCACGCGCGTGAGCATCGAGCTCGTGCGATTGAGATGCGTCCATCGGGCCTGCACCATGCCGATGCGCATGGAGCACGCCGGCATGGCCGGCGCGCAAACACCAGCGGCGGCATGGCCGCCGCACTCCAGATGCGGGACCATGCGCAGGAGCGTGTCGGGCGGCGGGACGAAGTCCGCATCGAACACCGCGAGCAGCTCCGCATTCGAAATGCGCAGACCGTGGGCGAGTGCGCCCGCTTTGTAGCCGTCGCGCGAATCGCGCCGGATGTGCGCGATCTGCACACCATGCGAGCGCCAGTGCTCGACACGCTCCGCAACAATCGACGGCGTGTCGTCCGTCGAGTCGTCGAGCACCTGCACGTCGAACGCGCCGGGATATTCGAGTTGCGCAACCGCATCGATCAATCGCGCGGCAACGTTCGGCTCGTTGAACAGCGGCAGTTGCACGGTGAGCGACGGCCAACGCTCGGGCGCGGGCGCGATCGGGTGCGTGTCCGCGTGGCGCCGGCGCAATCTGACAAGATAGAAACGATGGGCGCCGTAGACCGCGAGCACGCCGAGCGCGAGGTAGTAGATGCCGAGAACGAGCGCGTCGAGTGGGGACATCGAGCGGCGCTGATTGTACTCGCCGCATCCGTCGCCGCCGCCCCTTTCGCAAGCAATCGCTTCGGATTTTCGGGCTTCGTTGCGGCGTATGCGATCTCGGCGATCGCGTGGCTCGTCGCGCGACGTGCTCGCGTCCGCTTCTCGCATGCAGTCGCGATCGCGATCGTGCTCCGCGCGATGATGCTCATCCCGCAGCCGTTTCTGTCAGGCGATGTCTATCGCTACCTCTTCGACGGCCGCACGCTCGCCAGCGGACACAATCCGTACGCCGCGCTGCCCGACGATCCGCGCGTCAATCATCCGGAGATCCGCACGATCTATCCGCCGCACGCGGAGATCCTCTTCGCCGTCTTTCATCAACTCACGTTGTGGCGCATCGCCCTGATCCTCGCCGAGCTCGCAACACTGCGACTGCTGCGCGATCGGGGCGCACTCGCCTACGCAACGTTTCCGCCGTTGATCTTCGAAGGGATCTGGAGCGCGCACGTCGAAGTCATCGCGGCGCTGCTGCTCGCGATCGCGTACTTCCGGAGATCCGCGATTGCGGCAGCGTGCAGCGTCGGAACGAAGGTGATCCCGATCGCCGCCGTTCCATCCCTGCTGCTTCATGCACCAAAACGCGTGCGCTGGTTTGCGTTGTTCACGCTGGTGCTCATCGCGCCCGCGATCCCGTTCATCGCGGCCGGTCACTTCATGGAAGGCATGCGCGACTACGCCACGCGCTGGATCTTCAACTCGCCCGCCTACTCGCTGACATTCGCTGCGATCGATTCACTGCACGCCGCCGAACATCTGAAGAATTTCTGGACATCGATCAAAGACCCGCTGCACCTCGAATTCATCGCGCAATGGATCTATCGCCATCTCTACGCCGACTTCCTCACGCGCTGCATCCTCGGCGTGCTCGCGCTCATCGGTATCGCGCGCGCACGCACACCCCACGTGGCGGTCGCGATCCTCCTCCTCTGCTCGCCGGCGATTCATCCGTGGTACTGGCTCGTGCTCGTGCCGCTCGCGATCGCCCACGACTCGCGCTGGATCCTGGTCGCGCTATGCGCACCGTTCTCGTATCTGCTGTACGACGGCGCGTCGTCATGGACAGTGTTCGCGGCTTGCTACGCCATACCGCTTCTGCTCGGAGCGCGGACGTCTCGTCCGCAGCGATCGGGCGTCTCGCCCGATCGCGATTAGCCGCCCTGTCCACTACACCGCTTCCGCTTTCAACGTTCGCGTCATCAAACGTTGAATCGCGCTTCGCGCTGTTTCGTCCTCGTACAGCACGCGGTACATCTCCCACGTGATCGGCATCTCGATGCCGTGCCGCTCCGCGAGATCCTTCGCCGATTTCGACGTCTTCACACCCTCGGCCACCTCACGCGTTTCCGCAAGAATCGCGGGCAGCCGCTTGCCGCGTCCGAGCTGCACGCCGACGCGTCGATTGCGCGACAACGCGCCGGTGCACGTCAGCACGAGATCGCCCATGCCCGCCAGTCCCGCGAACGTTTCGAGCCTGCCGCCGAGCGCCATGCCGAGTCGCGTCATCTCGCGCAGACCGCGCGTGACCAGTGCGGCATTCGTATTCGATCCGAGACCGAGACCTTCGAGCACGCCGGCGGAGATCGCGATTACATTTTTCAGCGAGCCGCCGAGCTCGACGCCGATCACGTCGTCGGAGTGATAGAGCCGGAACGTCGATCCCGACATCGACTGCTGAACCGTCTTCGCGAACTCGACATCGTGCGATGCGATCACCGCCGCCGTTGGATCGCCCCGTGCTGCCTCGACGGCAAACGTCGGTCCGGAGAGCACCGCGAACGATTGCATCGCATCGCCGAGGACCGCGCGGGAGACTTCGGACATCCGCTCGAGCGATTCGTTCTCGATGCCTTTCGTGCCGCTGATGATGCTGATGCGGCCGCTCATGTGCGAGCGCAGTTGCGTGAGCACGCCGCGG
>Ga0063454_100000014_pt1 | contig 13457 bp, 9 predicted proteins | sample HopSoiMetagenom2_FD_57976 | JGI IMG/M metagenome (GOLD analysis project Ga0063454, IMG submission 57976) | Grasslands soil microbial communities from Hopland, California, USA - 2 (version 2) (version 2) | ecosystem: Environmental > Terrestrial > Soil > Grasslands | place: USA: Hopland...
GGGACCTGCGTGGGCGGGGGCGCGATTGGCGCGCCGCCCATGCCCCCGGGTCCCTCGACTTCGCTCGGGATGACGGCGCGATGCTACACAAAAAAATTTTGCGCCCTGCTGGAAAAACTCACGTCATGACCGGACTACCGACTCGCCCCCACAAACATAAGGAGAACGGTCATGACAGCTCTGGAAGTGCCTCGCCTCGAAAACGAAGTTCTTGGCAGTCTCGCCAACGCCGACCAGTCGGATCTCGACTCGGCGCGATATGGCTACGACCTGGTCTGCGCTACGACGCAGGACTCGATCAACGCCACGATGAAGGAGTACCTCGCCGGATTTCAGGGGACGGAATTCACCGCCTGCTACACGTTCGATCCGGCCACCGGGAAAAAGATCCTCACGCCGCTGAGCGACATCGTCGCAGCGATCGGCGGCGATCCCTTCTCCATTCCGAACAATTCCACCGACTCCAATCCGATGGTGCAGAAGCTCTACAACGCCTGCAAATTCGAGTTCGCGTTTCGCGCGAAAATGGGACTGCCGGCCGGCGTGGCTCCCGCCCAACAGCCCGACGTCGTGGTGCTGAACAAAGGCAACTCGAGCGTCTCGTATCAGCTCTACTGCTCCGAGTTCTCGGTGCTGATGCTGGAGCAGAACTTCGGCGCGCTGCAGTTCACCAATCTCCAGCAGCCGGCGAACGACCCGTGGCTGTTCCTGTTCGAAGTCAATCTCGACATGCGCGCGGGCGACATCAACGCGTTCAACAACCTCCCGCCCGCGGTACAGAACCGGGTGAAGAACCTGAATCCCGACTCGGCGTTCAGCGTCCAGCAGCTGCTGCTCGATCTCACCACCGCAGGGCTGCAGTCGATGCCGACGATCAAGGGCCTCGATCCGACCAGCGACGCATACGTCTATCTCACCCGCACGTTCATCAACGAGTACTGGGCGAACCTCGGCTCGTCGGGCATTCTGCTCGGCTACGCGGTCCTGCCGACAATTCCGAACGCCAATCCGTCCAGCCCCTCGGTCATCCCGACCGATCTCAACATCGAGGTCTCGCCCTACGTCGACGGGAATGGCAATCCGACCACGCAGTACGGCCTCTACACGCTGAATTACCTCGTGATGTCGCAGAACCGGCCGATGCCCGCGCCCGTGCCGTTCTCGTGGAACTGGGTCGAGGCGAGTGAAGAGGCGGACTTCGACGGCACGATGGCAGTGCGGCGCAGTGTATTCGCGACGTTTCTGCAGAACCTCATCCAGCCGTACTCGGCGACGCTCTCCATCGACACGACCGTCTCCATGACGCATGACGGCGAGGACTTCTACACGACCCTCAGCGCGCCGTGGAGCCCGAATCCCGCGCAGTGGGCGATCACCGCGCCCGGCACCGCCGCCGGCCCCGACGGCTTCACGCCGATCATGACCATCGGCTACTCGCACAACAGCTACGACTCGTCCGAGGATGCGCTGCATCTGTCGTCGATCAACGGCACGTTCAACTACGCCATGAACGGCGATGTCTCGGCCTCGGGCAACGTGCTTCGCCTGCAGCTGCACACCACTGCGTACATCGAGTTCAACGCGCACATCGTCGGCATCAACGCCGCGAACTTCAGCGGCAACATCGTCGATTACGCGACCGCGGTCACGTACACGCTCGGCGTCGATCAGAACGGCCAGCTGACGGTCACCGAGGGCAACGCGTCGATCACCGACAACTCGCAGGACATCGACGTCAGCACGTGGGACAGCATGATCGGCCTCGGCGACATCGCGTCGATGATCCGCTCCATGCGCACGCAGCTTTCCGCCGCTGTCGCCAGCTCGACGCAGAACTACGAGAGCACCATCGCTTACCTGCTCAACGGCTCCGGCGCGTGGGTCTATCCGGGCGGCAAGACGTTCGTGTTCAAGGAAGCGTCGTTCTCGGACAACCAGGATCTGCTGACGCACGTCACGTACGCCGATCCGACGCAGCACGCCGAAGCATTGGTTCGCGGCGCCGCACGCAAGGCGCGCCGCCGCGCGATCAAGGTGGTGCATTCATGAGCAGCACCACTCTCGATCTCGTTTCAACCATCACGTCTGACGCCGGCGCGTCGACTCCGATCGTCACTACCTCGACGGAGCTGATGCGCAATTACAAGCAGGTGTCGATCATGGCGCCCGACGAAAACTTCGCAGCGGTGCAGACCGCATCGGGCAATGCACTGCTCTTTTCGATCGGCACCGACAACGCGTTCTACGTCACGGCCGAGACTCCCGGCGTGGCGAGCGGCTGGCAGCGGACGACTCTCTCCGCGTCGCTGAACGCGCAAGCGAAGACGTTCGCGGTGGCGGAGAACGCCGCCGCCGCGACGCTCGACCTCGCGCTCGTGACGACCGACGGACAGAACGACACCCTCTATCTCAGCGTCGGCAACTCGGCGAGCGACACGAGCTGGATCGCGAACATCGCGTGGACGCAGGTCCCGTTCGACGACTCCGCGCATCCGCTCGCACGCGTGGTCGTGGCCGAGGTGTTCATCAACAACACGGCGAACGGGGAGTCGATCGTCGTCGATGTGCTGCGCGATCCCTCGAGCAGCGTGCCGTTCGTGTTCCGCTACTACATCGATCCGACGAAGCAGATCAGCGGCAATGCCTGGAATCCGCACGACATCGCCGGCGATCTCGATGCCTCGACGATCGTGAGCTGCCTCGGACGCAGGCCCGGCGATTTCGTCGACGGCATGTACACCGGCGGCTCGATCGCGGGACGCGCGCAACTCTTCTTCGCGCCGCTCTACAACGCGTTCAATCCGAAGGTACCGGCCTCGCCCGCGCGATTGAACCTGCCCGGCGGTGCGATCGCCGACGCGCTCGTTGCGGTCGACACCGGCGCCGCAACGACAGACCTCTTCGTCGCATCGGACCAGACGATCTACTACTTCGCCGCCGGGTCGCAGGAAGACGGCGCCACCGGCACCGCGCTGCTCACGAATCCGCTGTTCGAAGGGGTCCGCAGGTTCTTCGGTTCCGGCGACGCGAGCTCCGTGATCCTGTGGGGTCTGAATCGCGCGAACGAGATTTTTTACCTGCGCTGCGCGCGCGGGCAGATCACCAACCCGAGCGCGTGGAGCGTGCCGCTGCCGATCGTCCTCGGCGCGGAGCAGGTCTCGCCGTACGTCAACCGCGTGAACGACGGCAACACGTTCTTCGTGCAGACCGGTCCGAACGACGTGCAGCGCGCAACGCAGGCGCCCGACACCACGACGTGGCGCTACGAGCACATCCTCCTGCCCGCTCCCGCGAACGCGAAGGCGATGCAGGCCAGCTCGTACACCACGCGCATTCAGGTGACGGATTCGACGAAGAAGCCGCTGCCGAACGTGATGGTGGCGATCAGCGCGCAACATCGCGCCGGCGTCTACCTCAACGGCCTCTACACGATTCTCGACACGGCGCCGGTGTCGATTCCGACCGATGCCACAGGCGCCATCACGGTCGTCGAATGGATCGAGACGGTGCGCGGAACACCGATCACCGCGACGCTCGCCGGCGCCGCACCCGCGACGGTCAATCCGATGACGAAGGCGTTCGCGAAGGCGTCGTCCCTGACGAGCACCGACGCGTTGCGCGGCGCGCAAATCACCGCGCCGGACGGCACGACGCGGCCGCTCGTCTCGGCCGATGTCAGCGATGACGATCTCAAAGTCGCGGCGGGCGCGTTCGGCCAGATGCAGTCGATCTACAGCACGCTCCCCGCGGACGGCTCGGTTGCCAATCACACCTCCTCGCTTCGTTCGTTTCAGGCGGGACGCATCGTCTCGTTCGCCGTCTCGCCCGGACGTCCGCTGCGCGCCGACGCGCTCACCTCGTTCGAGAACACGATCGAGACCGCGGCGGGCGATCTTCTGAGCTGGCTGGAAGATGCGACCGATTACGTCGTGCACCTCGTCGAGGACACGGCGACCAACGTCTGGCACTTCGTCGCGTCGATCGGCAACAGCGTCTACAGCTTCGTGCTCGACGCCGCAGCGAAAGTGGTCGGCGCACTGGAAACGATTTATCGCGCGATCAAAACAGCGATCGAAGACCTGATCCTCTTCCTCGAGTTCCTGTTCGAGTTCCAGTCGTTCGTCCACACGCGCAACGTGGCGAAGAAGCTGTTCAAGATCGCGGTCGGCCGCATGCTCGACGAGGCCGGCACGATCAAGGGCGATTTCGACTCGGCGCTGCAGAGCGCGCGCACCGGCGTCGACAACTGGGCCGGCCTCGCGTCATCGGGCTGGCAGGACGGCGTTCCGGGCAGCGACCAGGGCCTCGGCGCGCTGCGTACCGGCGTGGAGATCGGCGAGTACCTCACCGCGCCCGCGATGTGGCTGTTCAACCACCTGCTCGACAACCTCGGCGGCTCGAACGTCAATCCGGCGCAAAGCGGCAACAACGGCCCGCTCGGCGCCGCGCTCGACGCGATCGAGAATCCCGCCGATCTGGCGATCGAGGCGATCAACGGGATCAAGTCGCAGCTGATCGACGGCTCCGTCTTCGACTCCGCATCGCTCGGCGACATCCTCAAGAAGATCGCCGCGATCGTCGTCGATGCCTTCCTCGACGGCACGCAGACGCTCATCGATCTGCTGCTCGACGCGCTCGTGGTGATTGCGCGGGAGGCGATCGCGCTGCTCGACACGCCGATCTGGATTCCCGTGCTCTCCGACATCCTTTCGGACTTCGGCATCTCGATCGATTTCTCGCTGCTCGACGTCTTCATGCTGATCGCGGCCGTGCCGGCGACCATCGTCTACAAGCTCGCCACCGGCAGCGCGCCGTTCGAAGGCGAGTTCGGAGACAAGGTGCTCGCCGCAAACACGTTCGCCGATCTGCAGGCGGCGTTCGGGAGCTCGAAAGCGTTCGTCGCGGACGCGGCGGACGACAATCACGAGAGCTGGGCGATCATCACGCTTTCGTCCGACGACGCGCTCGCCGTCTATCGCGTCGGTCATGTCATCGCTGGCGTCGGCGGGCTGACGCTCGCGGTGCTGATTCCGGCGAGCATCGCGTTCAACAGCATCGCGGAGTACGGCTACTTCCGCACGGCGGCGAACGTCGTCACCGCCACCTCGAACGCGATGGCGACGATCTTCGAGACGCCGCTGCCGATCAAGGACACCGACATGTATCGCATGGCCAAGATGACGTCCGCGCTCGCCACGCTCAATCAGGCGTGCTACGGCGGCTGGCGGCTCTTCGCGACGTCGTCGCCGGCGACGATCCAGCAGGCCTCGACCGTCTGCACCGCGCTCGATGCCGTGCTCGCGTTCCTGTCGATGACGCCGACCTGCTATCACTTCCAGGAGCTGGCCCAGGATCCGGCCGGCGCGCCGCGCAGCTCGGTGATCGTGAACGAGACCTCCAACCTGGTGAACGACCTCAATCGCATCGTCTCGTTCTTCATGACGGTGACCGAGGATCCGGAAGCGAAGGTGGCACTCGCCACGCTCTCGGCCACGCTGATGCTCGGATTCAGCGGCCTGCAGTTCGCGGAGTCCGCGATCGATCCGTTGTGATGTTGCCGAGGAGCGCGCGAGGCTCGCTTCGCGCGCTCCTCTTTTTGACCGATTCGTTCGCAGCACTCGCACTCTCCCCGTCGTACGATCGCGCACATGCGCAGAGCTCTTGCGGCGGCGGCCCTCTTCTTCGCGTTTTCGCTCGTGGCGCAGACGCCGCAGCAGCTGTATCAAACGGCCAAAGCGGCGTATGACAAAAAGGATTACCCCGCCTACCTCGCGGCGATGCAGACGCTCGTGCGGCTGCGGCCGCAGCATCCGCTGATCCGGCAGAACTACGCCGGTGCGCTCGCGCTGAATGGGCGGGCGGAGGAGTCGGTCGCCGAGATCCGGAAGCTGATCGCGATGAGCGTCGCGACCGACCTGTCCGATCACGATTTCGATGCGCTCCGTTCGCGTGACGACTTCCGCGATGTCGAGCGAATCAACGCGCAGGTGAAACGCGACCCGGTCTCGCACGCATCGATCCGCTTCCGTCTGCCGAACGATCTCCTCACCGAATCGATCGCCTTCGATCCGAGGACGAAGAGCTTCTTTGTCAGCGCGAATCATCCGCGCAAGATCATTCGCATCGATACACGCGGCCGCGTCAGCGATTTCGTGAAGCCGATGGACAACTTCTGGGGTGCGAACGGACTCGCCGTCGACGCCAAACGGCGCCTGCTCTGGGCGAGCAGCCGTGCGTTCATCCGCGGCGGCGAGATTGACAAGACGCACGAGCACGACACCGCCGTCTGGGCATTCGACCTCGACACCGGCGCGGTCGTGAAGCGGCTGATTCCGCCCCCCGGCGCCGACGCACTCGACGACCTCACGCTCGCTCCCGACGGCACGCTCTACGTCTCCGACTCGCAGGGTGCGGTGCTCACGCTTCCGCCCGGCGGCAACGAGCTGCAACTCTTCGTCCCGCGCGGAAAGATCCGCTCCTCGCAGGGCGAAACGGTGCACGGCAAGTACCTTTACGTCGCCGATTACGGCGGCGGAGTCGCAGTCATCGATCGCGAGACGCGCGACGTGACGCACATGCCGCTGCCGGATAACTTTCCGGCGTTCGGCATCGACGGACTTGCGTACGCGAACGGCTGGCTCTTCGGCGTGCAGAACGGCGTCGAGCCGAATCGCGTGATCAAGCTGCACCTCGCGCCGGGCGGCCTGAGCGCCGATCGGTGGGAGATCGTGGAGATGAATCATCCGTTGATGGATGAGCCGACGATCGGCACGATTGCGGGCGACGAATACGTCTTCCTCGCAGCGAGCCAGGGCAATAAATTCGACGAGAAGAAACTCGATCAGCTGCACGAATCGATCGTCATGCGGGTGAAGCTATGAATTTCAAGGAATTGCACGAAGGTCCCCACATCCTCATCCTCCCGAACGCGTGGGACGCAGTCAGCGCACGCATCGTCGTGAATGCCGGCGCGAAAGCAGTCGCGACGAGCAGCGCGGCGGTCGCGTGGGCGCACGGTTATGCGGACGGCAACGCGCTGCCGGTGCCGCTGCTCCTCGCGACGCTTCGCGACATCACCCGCGTCGTGAATGTGCCGGTCACCGCGGACATCGAAGCGGGCTACAGCGACGATCCGGACGATGTCGGCAAAACGGTTCGTGCGTTGCTCGATGCCGGAGTGGCGGGCATCAACCTCGAGGACGGCGGCGGCTCGCCCGATCTCCTCTGCGCGAAGATCGAAGCCGCGCGGCGCGCCGGTCCGATCTTCATCAACGCGCGCACCGACATGTTTCTGAGGAAGCAAGACAATGCGCTCGACGAATCGATCGCCCGCGCGAAGCGCTACACCGACGCAGGCGCCGACGGCATCTTCGTCCCCGGCGTCACCGACGCCGCGCAGATCGAGACGATCGTCCGCTCGATCGCGCTGCCGCTCAACGTGATGGCGCGTCCCGGCGTCCCGCCGGCGGCCGAGCTGCAACGCATCGGCGTGCGGCGATTGAGCGGCGCGGCGTGGCTCGCACGCGCGGCGCTGAAGTCATTGCACGACACCGCAGCGGAGTTCCTCGCGCACGGCGATTCCGACGCGCTCGCGGCGAAAGCCACGCCGATCGCTGACTACAACGGCATGTTCTCCGGGTGATACGATTCGGGGCGACTCGCAACCCCAACAATCCGGAGCGCTCATGAACGTCGATGATCTGTCGAACGTCTGCTGTCAGTCCTGCGAAATCTATGACGCGTCGCTTCGCTGCTCGTCGCATCCCTCGGTCATTTCGCTGATCGTCACCTCCAATCAGAGCTCGCACGTCGGCATCTTCTGCGCCCGCTGCCGGGCGATCGAGTCCGCAAAAGCGATGGCCATCTCGCTGCTCGCCGGCTGGTGGTCGTTGCAGGGACCGGCGCTGACCATCGCCGCGGTGCGCGCCAACGCGCAAGGGGGAGAGCAGAGCGCGTCCGCGAACGCGCAGCTGCTTCGCGGACTGGCGCGGCTCCAGTTCGACAAGGGCAATCCCGAATTCGCATCGATGTTCGCCCGCGCCGCCCATGCCGTGCAGCCGCAGCGCGAGAACACCCGGCTCCTCGACGAGCTGAATCGCAAAGGGCAGCGCGCGACGGCTCCCGAGTCGATGTGGCGCCTCGTGCCGTTCGCTCCACTCGTGCTGTTCGTCTTCCTCGTCGGCTTCATCGGCGTGCGTGTCGTGTCGCGCATCCACTCAGCGACTCCCGAAACTCCGGCGCAGCAGATCGCGGCGGCGGCGGTCCCGGCGGCTCACATGCCAACGCCGTCGCCCGCGTCCGCGCCGGTGCGCGAGGATCTCAACGGCACCGCCGACGATCTGGAGAAACGGCTGACGCCCGACTCCAGTCCCCGGCTGGCGAAGGCGTACATCCGCGCCCGGCTGAGCGAGATGCGCGGCCAGATCGCGCCGCGCGTCCGCCACGGCGACGACCTGCTGGCGATGGAAATGAAGATCCGGGCGATGAACGAGCAGCCTGCCACGGCGGCCGCGCTGGGACCGCCCGGAGCGCGCACGGCATACGACCATCTGACCGAGACCATGGCCGAAGCGACGCGCTACTACCACGGCGGCGCGGCGGTGGAGACGATCGAGCGGACTCTCGGCGAGTCGCTCGATACGACGGCGATCATCGCCTACGTCGCGATCGACAATGAGGTGCGCGGCAACACATCGAGAGCGGATGCGCTGGGCAATGTCGTCGATCAGCGGATGGAAGGGATGGTGGAGATGAAACGCGATCTGTACATTCGCGCAGCGGTCATTTCGACCACCACGAAAGCGATCGACGAATGCCTCAAGTCCGTGCGGGACTGACCGTGTGGCGCCGCCGACTCGGCGGCGGATGGTGTGGATGACGCCGGCGGGTCGCCGGCGCCACACAAAGCGGCGGAGGACGACGCCCACTCGGTCCGGATAGTGTGGCGCCGCCGACCCGGCGGCGGATGACGGATGACGACCACTCGGTCCCGGACCACGCCGGCGGGTCGCCGGCGCCACACACCAGAACCGGCGGATGAAACGCCGTGCGGCGCGCGTTGTCCCGCCAAATGGAACAGCCGCAACAGCAACAGATTCGCATCTCCATCGACGAGCAGACCGCCCTCGGCCGCTACGTCAATTTCGCGCACATCATCCATTCGCCGAGTGAGTTCATCCTCGACCTCGGACTGATCATGCCCGGCCAGCCGGACGTGAAAGTGATCAACCGCTCGATCATGACGCCGCTCCACGCGAAGCAGCTCCTCGAAGCGCTCGCCGCGAACGTGGCGATCTTCGAGCAGAAGTTCGGCGAGATCCGCCTCGAGCCGCACGCGTTCGACACGCCGAACGAACCCTCCAATTGATGGCGCGCATTAAAGTCATCGGCGCCGGCCTGGCCGGCTCGGAATGCGCGTTCTCGCTCGCGCGGCGCGGCCATTCCGTCGACCTGTTCGAGATGCGGCCCGTGAAATCGACGGCCGCGCATCAGACCGGAAATCTCGCGGAGCTGGTCTGCTCGAATTCATTCCGTTCATCGAACGTGACGAATGCCGTCGGTCTGCTCAAGCATGAGATGACGCTGATGCAGTCGCTCGTGATGCGTTGCGCGGATGAAGCGCGCGTGCCCGCGGGTGATGCATTCGCCGTCGATCGGGAGCGGTTCTCCGCAACCGTCACGAACGCGATCGCGAACGAAGCGAACATCACACTGCGACGCGAAGAAGTCGAGTCCCTCGATCGCGGCGATTACGACTTCCTCGTCGTCGCCACCGGCCCGCTCACCTCGCAGCCGCTCTTCCACGCCATCGACGAATTTCTCGGCCGCGACGGCTTGTACTTCTACGACGCGATCGCGCCGATCATCGCCGCCGATTCGCTCGATAACTCGAAGCTCTACTGGAAATCGCGCTACGGCAAAGGCTCCGGCACCGATTACCTCAATGCGGCGATGACGCAGGCGGAGTACGAAGCATTCATCGCCGCGCTGCTCGAAGCGGAGCTCTATCCGCTGCACGATTTCGAGCACGCCGTGCACTTCGAAGGCTGCCTGCCGGTCGAGGAGATCGCGAGCCGCGGCATCGACACGCTGCGCTTCGGTCCGATGAAGCCGGTCGGGCTCGAGCATCCGGTCACCGGCGAGCGACCGCATGCGGTCGTGCAGCTGCGCAAGGAAGATCTGTCCGACGAATACTTCAACCTGGTCGGTTTCCAGACGAAGATGAAAGTCGGCGCGCAGCAGCGCGTCATCCGCATGATCCCCGGCCTCGAGAACGCACAGTTTGCGCGCTTCGGCTCGATGCACCGCAACACGTTCATCAACGGCCCGCGCCACCTGCGCAACACGTTTCAGACGAAGAAGGATGACCGCATTTTCTTCGCCGGACAGATCACCGGCGTCGAGGGCTACATCGAATCAGCCGCGGTCGGACTGCTGGCCGCGCGCTACATCGACGAGCTCACCCGCCACGGTGACATTCGCCCGCTCCCGTATCACACCGCCCTCGGCGCCCTCGGCCGCCACGTCGCGGAGTCATCACCCGATCGCTATCAACCGTCGAACGTGACGTGGGCGCTGATCGAGGATGTCGTGGGCCGCGTGAAAAAGATCGAGAAGCGCGAGCGGCAGGTGGAGCGCGCGGTGGCCGAGATCACGCGGATCGCCGGGTAGGGAAAATCGATCCGCACACCTCTCCTCAACAGGGAGATGGGCGCTCCACTCGAAGAACTGCGCAAAGAACTGGCCGACGTGTCGGCGCGAACGACGCGCTTCGCGATCGGATCGCTCACCCTCATCGCGTTCTCATCGCTGACATTCGCGCGTGCGCTGCGTCGCGTCGACAGCAGTGAAATCAGCATGCTGATCGACAAAATCGGCGAGGCGATCTTCAGCCACGACACGTCGCCGGAGCGTGCGAGCCTCATTCACACCACGATCGCAAAACTGAGCGATGCGTTCACAGTCGAGCTGCCGATCACCGGCGCGCATCTGCAGGTCAACCTGCTCTACTGGTCGCCGCTGCTGCCGTTCCTGATCCTGGCCAGCCTCGCCTATCTCTCCATCGCCGCGGCGAAACAACAGGCGCTGCGCACGATCGCAGTGTCTCGGATGAAAGCGGGCGAGCCGGTGTCGCCACTCGACAGGCTTACGTTCGGCGGCGATGCGCCTTCGTCCTACTCGTCATATCCGGCGCGGCTCGGCACGCCGCTGTACGTCGGAATCATCGTTGCGCTTGCGATCAACATCATCGTGGCGCTGGTTACGACGACCGGAGACATGGCGCTCGCGTTTGTCGAAGAACTGCGGCACCTGGCGGTCTTCTCCTTTTACGTCTGGTGCATGACGCGCTTCGTGCGGCGGCGAATTCTTGCCGAGGCTGCGTCGGTCGCGGGAATCGAGCCGCCGCACTACCGCAAACGATTCGAGCGGCTTCGCGTCTGGCTCGCCGCCCGCGCACGGCGCTGGTGGCGCGCGCTGACGTTCGGCGGCAGCGGAATGATGCTCGCGTCGCTGTTCATGATCACCGCATCGCAATCGTCATGCGGCGGAAAGAAAACCGGCGCGCAGCTCTTTCTCGGCAAAGATGGTGCGATCTGGCCGCCGGTCGACGATTTCTTTTGCCGGCCGATGTTCCGGATCGATTCGGTCGGGCGCTGGGTCTATGTCGCCGGAATCGTGTTGGCCGCACTGGCAATCGTGTTCGCATCGATCCCACCTCTCGCAAGGCAGCAGTGGCTCCGCGATCTCTTCCGTGGCATCGCCGTCGTCATCTTCTTTTTCGTCGTTTGCTCGTTCGGCTTCGTCTGGGTCCTCTTCATCGGATGGCCTGCGTTGATTCCGCCGCTCTGGCAGCTGGTCTACTGGGTCATTCCATCGCTGCTCTACGTCTGGATGACAGTCATCCGAAAACGAAAATATGCGGAGACGTGGCAACGCGTCGGACCTGCGCTGCGAGTGCTTTACGCGCCGGCGTGGATCATCGCCCCACTCGCACTCTCCGAATATGAGGGCTCCCTGGTCTTTTTTGCCGGCGCGCTCTGCCTCGCCGGCGCCTTCGTCTACGCGCCCGCGCCGCTCGCAGCAACTGAAGAAGCGCCCGCACCGCTGGGCGCCGTCGTGCGAGTTGCCGGATAGCGGTAACGAAGTTGCATCCGGTTAATCGGCGCGCTCCTGCTCTCCGTGCTCGCCGCCTGCTCGATAACGCAGGCCTACTCGCAGATCACGGTCGAGGACGACGGCTCGCCGTACGTCGCGCCGGGCGAGTACACGGTGAAGATGAAGTACGGCGACTTCAAAGCGCAGACGAAGCTGACGGTCGAGGCACCGCCGGGCGTGCACGAAGGAGAGTTCGTCGCACCGTAAGCCCCCCGTCATCCCGAGCGTAGTCGAGGGACCTGGGGGGTGGGAGGCTCGCTCATCGTGCCACCACCCACCCAGGTCCCTCGACTACGCTCGGGATGACGGGGGTGCGGCCTCGCAACGCTCGCCCAGCGCCTGAAGCTGCCGAGCGGATGGACGTACGTCGTCACGGCCAGCGGCGGCACAGCGTACGTCCTGCAGGACGACCTGCGGGACACGTATCAGCGGCGAAGTGACGCACCGCTGCGTCTGGCACCTTCATTTCATTGATCAGACGGCGTGAAGCCATCGATCACGATTCTTTACGACGCCGACGAAGAGCGCGTTCGCGCCGAGGCGGTCGCGAAAGGCGAACAGTTCCCGCGGCTGGTGTGCGAGCAGTTGTGCGATACGTTGAGCGCGCGCGGCTACGCGATTCGATCCATCGCCGCGCAGCCGCCGGTCGATGCACTGATGCGGCGGCTCGCAGATGACGACTCCGATCTCATCTTCAACGTCTGCGAGTCGCTCGCCGGCGACGGCAGCGAAGAGCGCCGCGTCGCCTCGATGCTCGAGCTGCTCGACAAGCGCTTCACCGGCTCCGGCTCGCTCGCGCTGACGCTCGCCGGCGACAAGTCGCTGGCGAAGAAACTGTTCGCATTCCACGGCATCCGCTCGCCCGAGTTCACGATCATCGCGCCGGAACACATCGAAGGCGCGCCGAAGCTCGATCGCTTTCCGCTGATCGTGAAACCGATCGCGACCGACGCATCGATCGGCATCGACGCGCGCTCCGTCGTGCACAGCGTCGACGAAATGCTGGAGCGCGTCTTCGCGATTCACGGCGAGTTCCACACGCCCGCGCTCGTCGAAGAATTCATCGACGGCCGCGAAATCTACGCCGCACTCCTCGGCAATCCGTTCGAAGCGCTGCCGCCGATCGAATGGGATCTCTCGCAATGGGGTGGCATCGCCGGCACGGAAGCGAAGTGGAAGGACACCGACACGTCGAACGAATTCGTCGCCCAGGATCTGCTGCACGACGACGCGCTGCGCCGCGCGGCGATCGATGCCGCGCAGGCGCTGCTGATCCGCGATTACGCGCGCGTCGATCTGCG
>Ga0063454_100000015_pt1 | contig 13304 bp, 10 predicted proteins | sample HopSoiMetagenom2_FD_57976 | JGI IMG/M metagenome (GOLD analysis project Ga0063454, IMG submission 57976) | Grasslands soil microbial communities from Hopland, California, USA - 2 (version 2) (version 2) | ecosystem: Environmental > Terrestrial > Soil > Grasslands | place: USA: Hopland...
CTTATTGATCGCCTCCGACAGGTAATTCCGCACCGTCCCCTCGGACAGATTCAGCGTCGACGCAATGTCCGCGCTGGTCTCGCCCTCGCCCGCCATGCGCAGCACCTGCCGCTCGCGATCGGTCAGCGGATCGGGCTCGCTCCACGCTTCCGCCGCGAGCTCGGGATCGACGACCCGTCCGCCCTGTGCCACGCGCCGCACCGCATTCGCCAATTGCTCCGCCGGCGAATCCTTCAGTAAATATCCCGACGCTCCCGCTTCGAGCGCGCGCCGCAGATAACCGCCGCGCGCAAACGTCGTGAGGATGATGACGCGCGTCGTCTTGCGCACCGCGGTCGCGAGCTCGAGTCCCGTCATGCGCGGCATTTCGACATCGGTCAGCAGCACGTCCGGCTTTTCGCGCTGACAGATGGCCAGCGCTTCTTCGCCGTTCTGCGCCCGGCCGACGACCTGGATGTCTCCTTCGATTTCGAGCAGTGCCGCGAGCGCGCCGAGGACCATGGCCTGGTCTTCGGCAATGACGACGCGGATCATGCAGTGCGCTCCGCGATCATCAGCGGCCGCGGCATTGTGATGGTCACGGTCGTGCCGTTCGAGCCGTCGAGCGTCAAGGTGCCGCCGAGCGTTTCGATTCGTTCCCGCATGCCGCTGAGGCCACTGCCGAATTCGACGCTGCCGCCGCGGCCATTGTCGGTGATCGTCAGCGCGTACGTGTTGTCGAGCGGCGTCAGCGCGATGCGGCATTGCGTGGCGTGTGCGTGCCGCACGATGTTCGTCACCGCTTCACGAATCGCGAGCGCGATCACCGCTTCATGCGCGGGAGGTAATTGCAATTTCGCCAGATCGCGATCGAGCGTGACGTTCGCCGCGTCGAGCGCATCGCGCGCCGATTCGATCTCCGCCTGCAATCCGCCGGAACGATAGCCGCGCACGGCGGCGCGGACCTGCGTCAATGCATCGCGCGAGATCCGTTCGACGTCGCGGATCTCATCGCGCGCTTTCTCCGGATCGCGCTCCGCGAGCTTCGACGCGAGCTCGGACTTGAGGATGATGACGGAGAGTGTGTGCCCGAGGAGATCGTGCAGGTCGCGTGCGATGCGCTCGCGTTCCGCGACTTTCGCCAGGTGCTCGATCTCATCATGTGCGAGCCGCAATTTCGCCTGCGAGCGTCCGACCCCTTCGAAATGAATGTTAATCGCGCCGACGAGTGCGACGAACACGATCACCCACGCGAACGAGAGCGGGTGATAGTGACTGAGGAACACTTCGATGCCGACGGCGATTTCGATCCCCGCAATGGTCGCGATCGCGGCACGGTCATTGTCGAGCCGCGCGGCGAACGAAGCGGCGTAGATGAAGCAGACGCCCGCGGTCGAATTCATCGGATAGATCACGAGGCCGATCAGCGTGATGCCGGCGATGATCGGAATGATGCGCGCGCCGCGCACCCAGTAGCCGCGGAAATAGAGCGCCAGCAGCGCGAGCGTGCCGCCGATCGACACGAGCCAGTCGAACGGCGCCGCATTGCGCGCGAGTGCCGGCGAGATGGCGAAGAACGCCACGTAGACCGTCCACGCGTATGGCGTCCATCCGAGCTCGTCGTCTTTAGGGATGAGGCGCATATGCACAGCTTACCCGTACATCTTCCCTTCGTCGCGCCGATACCCACTGTACGCAACGAATAGAAAGATCGCAGTGGCAATCGTCATCGCGATCACGTGCACATACGCGGGCAGCCCGCGGCCGCCGCCGATCACGCGCAGTGCGAGCTGCGCGAAATGGAACGGCGGGAGGAAGAACGCGAGGCGCTGCAGTCCGCGCGGCAGTGCCCAGATCGGAACCCACAGTCCGGACAGAAACGACATCGGCAGATAAATGAGGTTGACGATCGGCGCGGCGGAATTCGGTCCAGCGAAATAGCCGATGGCCATGCCGAGCGCGCAGAACGTCAATGAGCCGGATACGAGCACGACCACCAGTCCGAGTGCGCGGGCGAATCCGATGTGCACGCCGCCGAACGTCGTGCCGAGGAACAGCAGGGCGAGGACGATGATCGTGCTGAAGACCAGCGACATCGCGACCTTCGCCACGATGTAGGCCGAGAACGGCATCGGCGTCGTGCGCTTCACCTGCAGCCATCCCTGCCCGCGCTCGATCGCCACTCCGACGCCGAATCCGAACAGCGAAGCGCCGATCACGCCGAACGCGCCATACGTCGCGAGCATGTACGTCGCGATCGACATCCCCGATCCGCTGCGTCCGTTGAAGACGAGCGCGAAGAAGATGTAGAAGACGACCGGAAAGAAAAGCGTCGGCAGCGAGTACTGCGGCATGCGCAGCATCTTGATGAATTCGTATTTGATTTCGAGCCAATGTATGCGAAGCATGTTCTTATCTCCTTTTAGAACGGAGAAACTGAGAGACAGAGAAACTGAGGGAGGCGTTACTCAGTCTCTTCGTCTCTTTGTCTCTCATCTCCCCAATAGCGCGAGAAATGCGTCTTCCAACGATCTCGCTCCGTGTTTGATCTCGCTCGGTGTTCCTTGCGCCGCAATGCGTCCCTGGTCGATCACGATCACGCGGTCGGCGAGGGCGTCGGCTTCGTCGAGGTAGTGCGTCGTCAGCAGCACCGACTTGCCGCGCGCGACGAAGGCGCGGATCTGTTTCCACAGTGCGCGGCGCGCTTCGACATCGAGGCCGACGGTCGGCTCGTCGAGCGCGATGAAGTCGGGATCGCCGCAGATCGCGAGGCCGAACAGGAGGCGTTGTTTCTGTCCGCCCGACAGATCGCCGAACTTCTTGTTCTCGATGCCGTGCAGTCCGGCGGCTTCGATCACCTCATCGAGCGGCATCGGGGTGGGGTAGTAGCTCGAGAAGAGGTCGAGGTGCTCGCGCACGCGGAGCGTCTCCGGCACGCGCGCGACCTGCAGCATCGCGCCGGTGCGGATGCGATTCGCGGCATCGCGCGGATTCGCGCCGAAGACGCGGGCGATGCCTGCCTCGGGCGAGCAGAGGCCGAGGAGGAGGCGGACGGCGGTCGTCTTGCCGGCGCCGTTCGGGCCGAGCAGCGCGACGAGCTCGCCCGGCTCGATGGAGAACGTGATGTTGTCGAGTGCGGTGGTGGTGCCGAAGCGCTTGGTGACATTCGCCAGTTGCGCGGGCGAGGGGTTGTTCAGTGCCTGAAGCAGTGTGCTCATGCCGCATACGATGCGGTTTCGCGGATGCTTTCGTTAATGGAGAAGGTCAGCAAATGTGCGTGACGTTTGTCAGAGTGCATCCCTGGCGAGCCATTCATGTCTGCGCGGCTGGAAGAGTTGAATCCATGGATGAAGTAAGCAGCCTTTGAAACGACATGCGCGAATCCATGGATTAATCGCTTGCGACGGTCGAGCGCATGTTCGCCATCTGCGAACCCAACAATGTGACGTTTTGTGAGATGCACGCCATCGCGCGTGGCGTGCATGGTCCGTCTGATGCCAATCGCTTCATCCATGGTTTCATGAATGTCATCACTCGTGCCATTCACTTCATCCATGGTTTCGATATCATGTCCGCATGCCGCGTTCACGTGTGATCAGCATGGATGCCGTGCGTTTCGGCGCCATCGTCGAGCGTCTGCGGCTCGCACGCGGCTGGACGCGAAAGAAACTCTCGCAGCGCGCGGGCCTGACGCCGCAATACCTGGCGATCGTGGAGCAGGGCGGCAACGTGCCGAGTCTCACCACGGTCCTCGAATTGATCGAAGTCCTCGGCGCCGATATCGCCGAGGTGATGCGCGAATTGATGGTCGCGCGGAACTCGCCTACCGGCGGCGGGGCGGTTTAGCAGGGAAGCGGCATTCGTTCGCCGTCCGGCCACGCGAGCACCTCCGCGAAGCCCGCAGATCCACTTCCCGATCTCGATCTCACCCGCCGCAATCGCGCCTGACATCTCGCCTCGGGACCACCCGAGGAGGACGGCCGCTTCGGTGATGGTGACGTGCGGACGCTGGTGTAGGAAGATGGTGCGGATGCGGTTGATGACGTCCTGTTCGAGCTTTCAGCCGGAGGGGAAGCTCTTCGGAAAGCGTGTTCGCGACGTGCGACTGAAGCGAGGCGTCACGATGCATCGCATCACAACGAATTCCCTGGACAACGAATGAACGGAACCTGGAAAGACATCGACAAACTCGAAAAAGATCTTTGGGAAGCAGCCGACAACCTCCGCGCGAATTCGAAACTCACCTCCAACGATTACTTCATGCCGGTCCTCGGCGTGATCTTTCTCCGTCACGCGGCGAATCGTTTCGCGGCCGCGCAGAAACAGATCGAGGAGGACCAGGCCGCGGGGCGAATGCCAAAGCGAAAGGTCATTCCGCAGGACTACGTCCGGCGCCGGTCGCTCTGGCTGCCGTCCGAGGCGCGGTACGACTGGATCATGGAGCAGGCGGCGACGCGAGCCGCCGATCTGCCGGCGCTCGTCACCGCGGCCATGCACGCCATCGAGGCCAGCTTCCAGCCGCTGCTGGGCGTACTGCCGAAGGATTACGGCATCTTCGCGCCGAAGGTGCTCGAAGACCTGATGCGCCTGTTCAACAGCGAACAGATTCGCAACGCCAGCGGCGACGTCTTCGGCCGCATTTACGAGTACTTCCTCGCCGAGTTCTCGATGCAGAAGGCGCACGACAACGGCGAGTTCTTCACGCCGTCGTCGATCGTGCAGACGATCGTGAACGTCATCGAGCCGGACCACGGGACCGTCTTCGATCCCGCCTGCGGCTCGGGCGGAATGTTCGTGCAGTCGAGCCACTTCATCGAGCACGAGGGCGCAGACACGGCGAAGCGCGTCGTCTTCTACGGGCAGGAGAAGAACCCCGACACGATTCGCATCGCCCGGATGAACCTCGCCGTGCATGGACTGGAAGGAAAGATCGCCGAGGCCATCACGTACTACCAGGACGAGCACACCCTCGCCGGCAAGTGTGACTTCGTCATGGCCAATCCGCCGTTCAACGTCGACCTCGTCGACGCGGAACGCGTGAAGAGCGATCCGCGCCTGCCGTTCGGGCTGCCCGGCGTGAACAACAAGAAGAAGGTCTCGAACGGGAACTATCTCTGGATCTCGTACTTCTGGAGCTATCTGAACGAGCAGGGGCGCGCCGGATTCGTGATGTCGTCGCAGGCCTCGAGCGCGGGACATGGCGAGAAACAAGTGCGGCGGAAGATTGTCGAAACCGGCGACGTCGACATGATGCTCGCCATCCGCGGCAACTTCTTCTACACGCGCGCAGTGCCGTGCGAGCTCTGGTTCTTCGACCGCGGCAAGCCCGCCGAGCGGAAGGACAAAGTCCTGATGCTCGATGCCCGTGGGATCTACCGGAAGGTGACGCGCAAGATCTACGACTTCTCGCCCGAGCAGATGAAGAACATTGCGGCGATCGTCTGGCTGCACCGCGGCCAGCGCGACCGCTTCCTGCGCCTCATCGACGACTACTTCTGGTCCCTCGGCGAGGAATGCGCGCTCGTCGGGCCGATGCTGGAGCGGTTCGAAGCGTCGCTCGAATCGATCGCCAATCGTCCCGATGTCGACAAAGAAAGCGACGCATTGGCAGTTGCCGCAACGGAACTTCAGGACGCGCGCGCGGCCTATGTCGGAGATCGCGCGCGTCTACTAGCCGCTATCGAATGTTTCAGGAACGTGCACGCGGAAGTGCGTGTGCGCACGAACGAGGCGCAGCATGCCGCGCGTGCGGAGTTCGATCCCATCGCCGAGTCGCTGCGCGGACTGATCAAGCAGGTCGACTTGCTCTACAAGCTCGCGTCGCGGCTCGTTGACCGGATAGGCGAGACGGCGGAAGGAAAGGTGCAGGCCGATCGTCGCGTGCTTTCACGCGGCATCCGGCAGCTCGACGACGACCGCAAGGCGGCGGTCGAGCAGCTCAAGGCTGCGGCGTATGTTCACCGGCACATCGTGTGGCTGCAGGAGCGGTTTCCACATGCTGAGCTGCGCGACGTTGCCGGCCTTGTGAAACTCGTAGATCGTCACGAAATCGAAGCCGCGGATTGGAGCCTTACTCCGGGGCGATTCGCCGGTGTCGCGCCGCCTGAGGAAGACGACGAAATCGATTTTGAGCAGGCGATGCGCGATATCCACTTAGAGCTTGGCGATCTGAACGACGAGGCCGCGCAGCTTGCGAATAAGATTCAGCACAATTTTGCGGAGCTCGGGGCATGAGCTACGCGCGACCTATCAAGGATTTCTGCATAGGAATCTTTGATGGACCACATGCCACACCAAAAGAATCTCTCAGCGGCCCGATCTTTCTGGGCATCAAGAACATCACAGAAGACGGCAGGCTTGACTTGTCGGAGATTCGCCACGTCACTGAAGAAGAGTTTCCGCGATGGACAAAGCGGGTGACTCCACGAGTTGGTGACGTCGTGTTCACATACGAGGCGACGCTGCACAGATACGCTGTCATTCCTGAAGATTTCCGTGGATGCCTTGGTAGACGCGTGGCTCTTGTGCGACCTGATCCTCGAAAGGCCGATAGTCGCTATCTCTTGTACTACTTTCTCAGCCGACGTTGGCGTGCGCTGATGCAGTCGAGCATCCTCACGGGCGCAACAGTCGATCGGATTCCAATCGCGAATTTCCCTAATTTCCCGATCACGCTACCGACCCTACAAGCGCAACGGCGGACCGCGCAAGTTCTCACGGCGTACGACGACCTGATCGAAAACAATCGACGGCGTTTGGCGCTTCTGGAAGAGTCAGCGCGGCAACTCTATCGTGAGTGGTTCGTTCGCTTGCGTTTCCCCGGTTACGAGCACACGCGGATCGTTGGAGAACTAGAGGGTTGGGAGCGCCGGAGCCTGAGCCGCTGCGCCACCTTTTTTTCGGGCGGCACTCCAAGCAAGGCACGCGAGGACTTTTGGGATGGTGATATCCCATGGGCCAGTTCCGGCGAGCTGACGGAATTGCGAATTGCCGACACAGCTCTGAAGATCACGGCCGAAGCGGCAGAAGCAGGAAGCCGGATGGTGCCGCATGAAACGATCCTCGCAGTCGTACGAGGAATGTCGCTCGCTAAAGAATGGCGGATCAGTCTCACATCGCGCGAGATGGCATTCAATCAGGATCTGAAGGCGATCATCGCGAACGATGATGTCGATCCGCTTTACCTGTTTCACGCGCTCGATGCACAACGCGATCAGGTACGTGACCGTGCGGGCGAGGCGTCCCACGGCACGAAAAAGCTGGAAACGGCCGTACTGTCCTCACTGCCGATCCTTGTTCCGCCTGCATCACTGCAGACGCTTTTCCGCGAGCACGTCGAGCCGATGCACGCACAGTGGGACAACCTGCATCGCCAAAACGAGAAACTCCGCGCCGCCCGCGATCTCCTCCTCCCGCGCCTCATGAGCGGTGAGCTGGTCGTATGACCGAACAGAAGAAGGTCATCATCATTGCCGGGCCGAATGGCGCCGGGAAGACGACCTTCGCGCGCGAGTTCCTTCCGGGCGAAGCGGGTCTGCCGGTGTTCGTCAACGCCGATCTGATCGCCGCCGGGATCTCACCCTTCAATCCTGAAGTGGCTGCCATTCGAGCCGGACGGCTCATGCTTCAGGAGATCGACGCGCATGCCGCTGCGGGGCGCAGCTTTGCCTTCGAGACCACGTTGGCGGGACTGACGTACCTGCGACGAATCGATGCATGGCGCGCGCAGGGCTACATCGTCGAGCTGCTCTTTCTCTCGCTGCCTTCGCCGGAGGAGGCGATCCGGCGCGTTGCCGAGCGAGTCACGCAGGGCGGGCACAATGTGGCTGAAGAGGTGATCCGGCGCCGATTCGCGGCAGGTATGCGACACTTTCAGGAGACATACCGGTACCGCGTCGACTATTGGATGTGGTTCGACAACAGCGGCCTCGAGCCGGTGCTGCTCGGCGAAGGCAAAAATTCGTGAACGACAAACTGCGATCGACGCTAGACAATCCCGACATGCAGGCCGCGCCGCAGGCATTGCAGCGGGCGGCACGCCGGGCGCGCGAGATCGCGCGCCGGACCGGGACGCGTCTCATCGTCGTCCATGACGGCGTTCTTTGCGCTCTCGATCCCGACGGTCCGGAATTGCAGGCCACAGCAGACGATTCGACCCCGAAAGGTGATTGATTGGTCCGCGGAACGGGGACTTCGCTTTGGCGCTGACCGGCATCAACAGCGAAGACCGGCTCGTCCAGCAGACGTTTGCCGAACATCTCCACGACGTCCTCGGCTGGGAGACGGTTTACGCCTTCAACAGCGAGACGTTCGGCCCCAGCGGCACGCTCGGACGAACCTCGGAACGCGACGCGGTGATCGAGCGCGAGTTGCGGCTGGCGCTCGAACGTCTCAATCCCGATATCCCGGTAGCCGCGCGCGAAGAAGCGATCGAGAAGCTGACGCGCATCGATCTCTCGCGATCGCTGGTCCAGCACAATCGCGATTTCTATACGTTCATCCGCGACGGCGTGCCGGTCGATTGGGTCGACGAAGGGGGTACACGCCAGTATCGCCGTGCGCGCGTCGTCGATTTTCGGGAGGCCGGCAACAATCGTTTTCTCGCCGTCCGCGAGCTGAAGATCCAGGGTCTGCAGGTTCCGCATTACAACCGCCGCGCGGACCTGGTCTGCTTCGTCAATGGCCTGCCATTCGTCTTCATCGAGCTGAAGGCCGTGTACAGGAATATCCGCGCGGGATTCGATGAGAATCTGACGGACTACATCCATCAGAGCATTCCGCACGCCTTTCACCACAATGCGTTTCTCGTGGTGAGCAATGGCGACCGCGCCCGCTACGGCTCGATTACGAGCAAATGGGAGCACTTCGCGGAATGGAAGCGCGAGCGCGAGTCGGACAAAGGAAGCCTCGATGCGATGACCCTGCTCGACGGCATGTTGCGGAAAGAGTCGCTGCTCGACATCGTCGAGAACTTCATCCTGTTCGACGAGAGCCGCGCCGGTGGAATCCGGAAAATCGTTGCTCGGAATCACCAGGTGCTCGGCGTCAACAACGCCGTTGCGTCCGTCGAGCGGCAGGAAGAACTCAAGATGGACTACCCGCGCGAGGCGCGCCTGCTGGAGTTTCGTCCATCCGACAGCGAACCGCGCATGATCACCGATCGTGTCGCCGATGAGCCTTTCGACAAGCTGCAGCGGCGTGAGTCCGCCGGTCTCATGCTGCGTCAACGCGCGCACCCCGATCTCGGACGACTGGGCGTCTTCTGGCATACGCAGGGAAGCGGCAAGTCGTATTCGATGGCTTTCTTCGCGGAGAAGGTGCGACGCGCGGTGCCGGGCAACTTCACCTTCGTCATTGTGACGGACCGCGAAGATCTCGACGACCAGATCTGGCGCACGTTCATCGGCTGCGGCATCACGGACGAAAAAACGCCGCGCGCCGGCTCCGGCAGGGATCTGAAAACGCTCCTTCTCGGCAATCACCGCTACGTCTTCAGCCTCATTCACAAATTCAATCAACCGGTGAAAGAGCCGTACAGCGAGAGGGACGACATCATCGTGATCTCCGACGAGGCGCATCGGACGCAGATGGGAAAGTTCGCTCGGAACATGCGCAAGGCACTGCCGTACGCCTCGTTTATCGGCTTCACCGGTACGCCGATCCTCAAACACGACGAGCTGACGAAGCGGATCTTCGGCGGGTACATCTCGCGCTACGACTTCAAGCGCTCCGAGGAGGATGGCTCGACCGTGCGGCTCATCTATGAGAACCGCGGAGAGAAGCTCGGCATCGAACGGCTGGACCTGAATGACCGCATCGCCGAGGCGGTGGAAAAAGCGGGCCTCGACGACGATCGGAGTGCGCTGCTGGAGAAGTTGCTCGGGAAGGACTACGAGGTCGTCACGGCCCCGGCGCGGCTCGACAAGCTGGCCGATGATTTCGTCGAGCACTGTTCCACGCGATGGGAGACGGGAAAGTCGATGCTCGTCTGCATCGACAAGATCACCTGCGCCCGGATGCTGCAGCGCATCGGTCCGCGCTGGGAAGCGAGACGCGTTCAGGTCGAGGCGGCCGCTGTCGCCGCCGAGGCGGATCTGGCAATGGCGATCGAGCCCGATCAGCGCGAGCGGCTCGGGCGGGAGGCGGCGTCATGGCGGGCACGTGCCGCGTGGATGAAGAGCACGATCATTGAGATCGTCATCAGCGAAGCGCAGAACGAGGTGCGCGACTTTCGGAAGGCGGACTTCGACATCGTTCCTCATCGGGAGCGGATGAAGCGCGGCTTCGAGACGCCGGATGGCAAGCGCGTGAGCGTCGAGGATGCGTTCAAGGATCCGGAGCATGCGTTCCGCGTGGCCGTTGTCTGCGCGATGTGGCTGACCGGCTTCGACGTCGAGTCACTGGCCACGCTCTATCTCGACAAACCGATGAAGGCGCACACGCTGATGCAGGCCATCGCGCGCGCGAACCGCATTTACCCGGGCAAGGAATGCGGTGTAATCGTCGACTACAACGGCATGCTCAAGAGCCTCCGCCAGGCGCTGGCCGACTATGCACTCGGTGATGACGATGATGGCGGTTCGGACGCTCCAGCGGCGCCGATCGAGGAGCTCGTCGCGGCGTTGGTCGAGGCGATCGAGGCCGCGGAGCAGCACCTGCTCCAGATCGGCTTCGATGTCGCGCGCCTGCGTGGCGCCACCGGATTCGTTCGCATCGAAGCGCTGCGCGATGCCGTCGACGCCTGCTACACCACGGACGAGTCGAAGCGCCGCTTCGAGATCATCGCGCGACAGGTCTTCAGTCGGATGAAGGCGCTTCTCGTTGAACCGGCGGCGTGGAACTACGCCGAGCGTCACGACAATATCGAGGCGATCTACAAGAAGCTTCAGGAGCGCCGCGACACAGCGGACGTGACCGACCTGCTGAAAGAGCTGCATCGGATCGTCAATGAGGCAATCCGCGCTCATGACGTCGGCGTCGACCACGCCGAGGGGTTGAAGGTCGATCTCAGCCGAATCGACTTCGAGCGGTTGCGGGAAGAATTCGCGAGCAAGGTCCGGCGAAAGCACGCTGCGATTCAGGACATCCGCGCGATGGTCGAGGCGAAGCTCGCGCGGATGCTCGCCTTCAACCCCCTGCGAATGGACTACTACCGCCGGTATCAGGAGATCATCGCCGACTACAACCGGGAGAAGGATCGCGCCACTGTCGAAGCGACGTTCGCCGCACTGATGGAGCTCGTCGGCTCACTCGACGGAGAGCAGCGGCGTGCGGCAGAGGAAGGACTGACGGAGACGGAGCTGGCGCTGTTCGATCTGATCCTCGGCGACGACATGACCCGCGCGGAGCGGGAGCGGGTGAAACAGGCCAGCAGACACCTTCTTGATTCGATTCGCCGTCTCGTGGAGACGATGCCGCGCTGGACCGAAACCGCGGCGACGCAGGCGGAGGTGCGGACGACGATTCTCGACGATCTCTGGAGCACGTTGCCGCAGCCGCCGTACAACGAGGAAAGCATCCACGAAGTGTCGGAGCGCGTGTATTCGTACATCTGGGGCCGTAGTGGCGATATATCCGCGCCGTTGGTGTGAACCTATCCGTGCGTGAGCATGTAACGCCCTCGCAGCGATCGCGATCATCTCGTTGCCATCGTTATCGGAGCAATTCGACCTGCCGAGGTAGGGAAAACCCGCTGGCGGTCACTCCCTAGCCAGAGCAGTCAGCGTTTCCAAAAAACAACCTGGGAGGACCATTGGGGCGCATCGCTTCCACGTGGGATGGCGCGGCTCTTTCGAAGAAGTCCCGCGACATCAACTACTGGCTCCGCATCATCTTCGTCATCGTCCTTGGGATGCTGGCCGCCCGATGGCTGTCCGGTTTCGACTGGTGGCGCGAGGTCACCTACCGGACGTACGGCATTCTGCTGCGCGCGTCGCAATCACCGCCGCGCTTCGTACAGAACACGGCACTCGTTCTGATCGACGACGACGATTACTGGACGGCGGACTCGGAATGGGAGCGCCGCACGCCGCTGCGGCGGGACACACTGGCGAAACTGATCGCTCAGGTCGCAAAGGCGTCACCGTCGGCGATCGCGATCGACATCGACCTCCGCGCGCAACGGCCGGACGGCCGCGTCCTCACACACAGCCGGTACGACGACGAGACGAAGGTCCTCTTCGACACGATCGTCGAGGTCTCGAAAAAGACGCCGATCGTTCTGCCGAGGACCGTGAGCCTCGACGAGCGGTCGAGTGAACCGGTCCTGGATGCCGATCTCTTCGACTCCATCCTCGGCGGCAAGGTCGGGGCCGGCTTCACCAGACTCCCGGCGGACGTGCGGAACCTCGCCTTGTCGACGGCTGTGGGCAAACGTCGTGTCGACTCGCTCGCCGCGGCGGCCGCGCGCTTCGTCACGCGCGAGTCGATTGAGGCCGCAGACGAACGCGATGGAGACGACCTGCCGTTCAGCATGTTCCTCGATCCCCGGCTCTTTGCGAAGCGAACCGCGTCAGCGCGCGACGTGCTCGCCGGAAAACCGCAGGCACTCGCGAAACTACTCGGCAAGGCGGTGGTGATCGGCGGCGCCTGGCATCGCGAGGCGTACGGACGGGGAGAGGTGGTCGACCGTCATCTGACGCCGGTCGGCATGATGCCGGGAGCGATGATTCATGCGAATTACATCGAGGCGCTGCTTGGGCAGCGTTCGTTTCGCCCCGCGTATCACTGGGTGCATTACGTCATCGACGTGCTGGTGGGCATCGCACTGGCGGCCATCTTCGTGGCGGCGCGTGGAGCGTGGACGATCGTTTACCTCGCCGTGCTCGGCGTCATCGTTGCCTTGCTCTCGGTGATCGCGTTCCAGAACCTCGGCACGTTCTTCGACGGCGTTCCCGCTCTGATTCTGCTCGGCGCTCACGCCGCGTTCGAAACCGTCTCGGAGTGGAAAGAGGCGTATGACGAGCACCGGCACTGTGTCCGAGAGGCGGAGGCATGACCAAGTCGTCGATCGTGATGGCGATTCTCACTGTGGGCGCGATCGTGTTTTTGGTGATGACGGGCGTCAGCCATTTCTTCGGAGAGGAGGCGCGAGTGACGTCTCTGGTGCCGCCGCCTGCCGCTCCGAAGCCTACGTCCGTAACTACTTCTTCCGCGCCGACCTCTGTGCAGCTTTCGCCGGGGCCTAATCCCCCCTCAACCGCGCACGGACCCGTAACGTCATCACGACCGCCGACGCACCTCGCCATCTCGTTCGACGACGAATCGACCGAACTGACATACGGCGACCGCTCCAAGCTCGTGCACGTGGTGAGAACTGCACGGGA
>Ga0063454_100000016_pt1 | contig 13171 bp, 15 predicted proteins | sample HopSoiMetagenom2_FD_57976 | JGI IMG/M metagenome (GOLD analysis project Ga0063454, IMG submission 57976) | Grasslands soil microbial communities from Hopland, California, USA - 2 (version 2) (version 2) | ecosystem: Environmental > Terrestrial > Soil > Grasslands | place: USA: Hopland...
CGCTCGCCGCCATCGACGAGACGCCCCGGCGTTGCGACTGATGACCGCCGTCGTCCGCGCATCCCTCTGTCGCACGGGCGCTCGGCAAATGGCCGCAGACGCGGACAGCGCCCTGCTCACGCTTCGGCGCAAGAGCGTCTGGCGGCCGACGGCGCTCTTGGTGCGTGGGTCTGCCGCGCTCCTCGCCGGCTCGGACGAAGAGGCCGACGTCGTGCTTCGCGACGCAGCCCGCGAGGCCGCTGCACTCGGGTGCAACGAGACGCAGATGATCGCGATCAGCCAGCGGTCGTTCATCGCGCGCCGGCGGGGCGAGCCCACCCTTGCAGACGAGCTCTCGGCCGACGCGCGCGCGGTATCGGTCGAGAACGACCTCGAGAACTACTCGACGTTCGCGGCGGCGTTGACGGCTTCGGCGCAGACCGCCCTTCGGCACGGCAAGTGGGCGGAGGCGCGCGATCTCCTTCGCGCCACGGAGCCCGGCAGAGCCTTCCTGACGGAGGCGACCCCCTGGTTGGCGGTGGGCGTTCGGCTCGAGATCGCGCGTTGTTACCTGACGCTGCGCGACCTGGACGCCGCGCGAGCACTCGCCGCGGAGATCGAGCTACTGCTCGCGCTCCGGCCCGACCTGGGCGTCCTCGGCGAACGGACGCGCGACCTGCAGCGGGACATCACGACCTTGACCGCGGTCGAGGAGAACGCGCGGCTGGGGCTCACACCTGCGGAGCTTCGCCTCATCCCGTTGCTCGCGACGCACCTCTCGTTCGGCGAGATCGCGGAGCAGCTGAGCATCTCGCGGAACACCGTCAAGACGCAGGCGATCTCGATCTACCGCAAGTTCGGCGTCTCCGGCCGCAGCGATGCGATCGCGGCGGCCGCGCGCCTCGACCCGACGCGGGCTGCCGCGTGAGCAAGGGCGACGGAACGTGAGCGCCGCGCCGGCCCGCCAGCCGAAGCGCACGACGACGAGGACGTTGCGACGGCCGGGCCACGTCGCACTTCCGTTCGATGTCGTCGCGTCGAAGCTCCACGCACCGGTCCTGCGCTCCGGAACAGTGGCGCGGACGGGCCTCGTCAACCGCCTCAGGGCGAGCCACGCACCGGTGATGACCGTGACGGCGCCGGCGGGATACGGCAAGACGACGCTCGTGGCGCAGTGGACCGCGCGGCATCCCGACCGTTTCGCCTGGATCTCCGTCGACGAGCGCGATGACGACGCGGTCGTGCTCTTGCGCGAGCTTGCCGCAGCGGTGCATGCCCTCGCACCGCTCGAGCGATCTGTGCTGGAGGCACTTGCGGCTCCCAGCCCGTCGATGTGGGCGTCGGCCCTTCCGAGACTGGGAGCGGCGCTGAGCGAATTCGAAGGCGGCCTCGTCGTCGTGCTCGACGACGCACACCGACTGCGGTCGCGCGAATCGCTCCAGGCGGTCATGACCCTCACCGATCACCTTTCGCCGGGATCGGTCCTCGTGCTCGCGGGCCGGGCCACGCCGGACCTGCCGATCGCGGAGCTCCGGGCGGCCGGGCGGCTCTTCGAAGTCGGCGCGGAGGACCTGGCGCTCACTCCGAGGGAGGCGAAACTGCTCCTCGGGGGCGCCGGCGCCAATCTGACGTTGGCGGAAACGACGGAGCTCGTCAGCCAGTGCGAGGGTTGGCCCGCTGCGCTCTACCTCGCTGCCCTTGCCGCCCGCGAAGACGAGCGGAGACCACCGCGGAAGCGGGCGCGCCGCCATCGCTACGCCGCCGACTACCTGCGGAAGGAGTATCTGTCGCGCCTCCAGCCGGAAGCGCTGCGGTTTCTCCGCCGGACCTCCGTGCTCGATGTGATGTGCGACGCGTTGTGCAGCGCGGTCCTTCAGGACGGCTCCGGCACCGAGCTCGCGACCATCGAGCGCTCGAATCTCTTTCTGATTCCGCTCGACCGCGAACGCGTCTGGTACCGCTATCACCATCTCTTCCGCGATCTGCTGCGGCGCGAGCTCGCCGACAAGGAACCCGAGCTCATGACGCCACTCCACCGTCGCGCAGCCGTGTGGTACGAGCGAAACGGCGATCTCGAGTCGGCACTCGGTCACGCACGCGCGGCGAATGACCTCGACCATGCTGCGCGGATCGTCACGACGATCGCGCTCCCGGTCTACTACAGCGGGCGCGTCGGCACGGTCGAACGCTGGATCGCCGACTTCGACGAACCGGAGCTCCTCGCGCGCTATCCGGATGTCGCGGTTCATGGAAGCCTCATCCACGCCCTGCGCGGCCGCCCCGACGAAGCCGAGCGTCTTCTCGAGTCCGCCGAGGCGGCTCCGGACAGGCGTGTTGCGGCTGCCCTTCAGCCCTGGATCGCGACGGTGCGCGCGACGATGGGCACACGCGGCGTCTACCAGATGATCGCCGACGCCGAGCGCGCGCTCGCAGGTCTCCCGCGCGAGAGCCAATTCCGTCCGTCGGCGCTGCTCGCGCTCGGGATGGGTTACGTGCTGCTCGGCCAGAACGAGCGCGCTGACGCGATCTTCGCCTCGGCGGCGTCCGAAGGAGGACGTCTCGGCGCCACCGCGACTCAGATCGTCGCGATCAGCGAACGGTCGTTGCTCGCGAGCGCTCGCGAGGACCACTCGGCGGCCGGGACGTTGGCCGTCGAGGCGCGTGAACTGGCCGAGGAGAGTCATCTGGATCGATACACGACCAGCTCGTTGGCGATCGCAGCCTCCGGGCGGGAGTCGTTGCGACACGGCCGATGGGAAGAAGCGCGCGTGCATCTTGCCAAGGCGCGCCGGCTCTGGCCGGCGCGAGCGCACTCGCTCCCGTGGCTCACGTTGCAGACGTTGATCGAGGAGACCCGTGGGTACCTGGCGTTGCGGGACACGGAGAAGGCAACGTCGTTGCTGAACGAGATCAGGGCGTTACTGCGCGAGCGCCCGTACGTCGGCGTTCTGGCCGACGAGGCGAGATGCTTGGAGCGGGAGGTCGAGAACATGCCGCATCGTGGCGACGCGGCGGACGCCGGCCTCACGGCCGCCGAGCTCCGCTTGTTGCCGTACCTGGCGACGCACCTGTCATTCCGCGAGATCGGCGACGAGCTTTTCGTGTCGCGCAACACTGTCAAGACACAGGCGATTTCGATCTATCGCAAGTTCGGTGTGTCGAGCCGAAGCGAGGCGATCGAGCGCGGCGTCGCGCTCGGCCTGGCGATGTCGGGGAGTGACGCTTTCATCCACGCCGGATGACGCGCTCGCTCACGCGGTCACCGAAGGTGGGCTGCGGATGGAACACCACCAGACGACGCTCGCGAAGCTCGCGATAGCCGACAACGTCTATTACAAGACGCTTCTGGCTCGCGAGAGCTCGAACGTCACCGAGTCGCATCTCAGCGAGAAGACGCACGCGCTTGTGCTCCTCGGCGCGCTCGTCGGAACCGACGCCGCGTCGCCCGGCTACATGTGGGCCGTCGAGAGCGCGCGACGCCAGGGCGCAACGGCGGACGAGATCGTGGGCTGCCTCGTCGCTGCGCTTCCCGCGGTCGGGGTCGCGCGCATCGTCTCGGCTGCGCCCAAGCTCGCGCTCGCACTCGGCTGGGACGTCTCCTCCGCGTTCGAAGACAACGCGGCGGAACCTCAGGACTGAGGGACGCCGAGGCCGGCCGGCGGTGCGTCGGCAGGCGAGGGGCTCGGGTCCAGCGCGAGGGCTGCTGCGGACCGCGCGCGGCCGAGATCTTTCGTGATGTGCACCGCCGCGGACAGCAGCGGCGCCGCAAGGATCAAGCCGAGGGTTCCGAAGATGCAGCCTGCCCCGATCGTCGCGATGAGGACCACGAGCGGGTTCAGGTCGAGCGCTGCCCCCATCGCGAAAGGCTGCACGATGTTTTGCAGCAGGCCGTTCGCGAGCAGCACGATCACGAGCATGATCAGCGCCGTCGTGGTTCCGCTCGCGCCGAGCGCGATGACGACGGCGAATCCACCGGCCACGAACGCGCCGATGAACGGGATGTAAGCGGTCACGAACGTCACGACGCCGATCGTCCCCGCCAGCGGAACGCCGAGGATCACTGCGCCGATCCCGACGACGACGCCGTTGAACGCGGCGACAAGCGTCACTCCGCGGAAGTAGCCGCGCAGCGACGTGATCACGCCACCGGTGATCGTGCGCGCGACGACGGGCGGCACCCCGAGATGGTGCTCGACCGCGGTGCGCATCTTCTGACCGTCCTTGAGCAGGAAGAACAGGCTGAGCGCAGCGAGCGAGAGGCCGAACACGAGCGACGCGAGCCCTCGGATCCCGTGGACGATCCCGGTCGTGAGCGTCGAGATGATCTTCGGCACGTCCGCCTCGACCGTCGTCTTCGCCGACTGCGCGCCGGACGAGTCGACGCCGAGGCTCCCGAGCCAGCCCTGCGCCTTGTCGGCCGCACTCGTGGAGTGTCTCGCGAGGTCGTCGTGCTGCCCGCTGATTCCCGCGATCACGAGGACGACGATGACGAGCGCGACCACGACCAGGCTCACAAGCGCGACCGCCGCCGCCGCCGCACGCGGGATGTGCCGCGCAAGCCTGCTCACCAGCGGCATGACCACGGTCGCAACGATCAGCGCGCCGACGACCGGCCCGACGATCGTTTCCGTCGCACCGAGCAACCAGACGACGCCGGCGACGAGAGCGAAGACGCCGACGAGCAGCCACGCCGAGCGCCCGAGGTCCTTCAGCCAGCGCGGAGCCGCGAACGTCGAATCGAGATCGCGCAGCGCAGCCGCGTCGATGTCGGCGCCCTCCCGTCCGTCGCCGTGCACGATCGGCTCGGTTCGCTGCGGTGTGTGGTGAATCACGCCCATCCAGCCCACCCTCGTTGAGCTCCGTCTTCGGACCCGCGCTCGATCGACTTCGAGCTGCTGCCCCGCCGCCGCGCTAGACGCCTCGCGACGGCGGGGCCGCCAGGCCCGACTGCAAGCAGCATCCCCATGACCGCTCGCATTTCGTCGCGCCCGCGTTCGCCCGTGAGCGGCCTACAACGCTTGCCGCAAGCGCTTGCCCCCGTATACGGCAAGCCCGTAGATGATCAGCAGGTCAACCGCGAACATCGCGATCGCCCAGAACGGGTATGCCGGGACGAACATCAGTTGGCCGATCGCATTCAGGCCGGCCGCGGAAATTCCGAACCAGCGTGCGAGCTCGCTACCGGTGAACAGCGTCAGCGCAGCGATCCCCTGGATGATCCCGAGGATCATCACGATCCAGCCCCAGGTGTTGAGGTCGCTGAAGACGAACGTCTCGTGCCCGACGTACACGCGCGACGTCGAGATAGCCAGGATCCCGTCGATGAAGTTCCAGGTCCCTGCCAGACCGAGCAGCACTGCGGAGAACATGACCCAACCGGCTCCTGCCGGGCCGTCACCGTCAATCGCCGAGGACGCGTAGCTGCTCTGGAGCTCGTAGTCCTGCGTCGTTCTCATTGCGCCGTCCCTCCTTCCTTCCCGAACGATCCGCGTCGCCCGCTCTCGAAAGCTCGTGCTGCCGGCCTTGGCTTTCGGCCGGACGACAAGACCTAAGAGAAACGCGCGCCCGCGTTCATCGTCCCGATGGGGTGACCGGCGGGATCACCGCGCTCGCGCCAGGCGTTCATCCCAACCGGACGATGCCCGCCGTCGCGGCGTGCGAGACGCTCGACACGCGAGACCTCCACGGGCCGTGTCGGCCTACGACCCGGTGAAGTTGAAAGGAGCGAGCGATGGCGGAACTCATTGCGATCGGGTATCCCGACGAGACGACAGCGCTCAAGGCCGAGAAGGAAGCACAGCGGCTCGCGCGAGAGCTGATCATTCAGCCGGACGCGATCGCGGCAATCGCTCGTGGCAAGGACGGGAAGTACAAGGTCACGACCAACCACCACATGGTGGGCGGCGGCGCGAGCTACGGGATGCTCTGGGGATTGCTGTTCGGAATGCTCTTCTTCGTTCCCGTGTTCGGCATGGCCGTCGGAGCCGGGCTCGGTGCGTTGATGGGCAAGCTCGAGACGTCCGGGATCGATCGCGAGTTCCAGGAACAGGTGCGTGACCTGGTCCAGCCCGGGACATCCGCCCTGTTCCTCGTCGTCGAGAAGGTCACGCCCGACGAGGCGATCGAGGCCCTCGGCAAATACGGCGGAACCGTCCTCAAGTCGTCGCTGACACGCGAAGCGGAGGCGGAGCTTCAGGAAGAGCTGCACGGAACGGCCGTCGGGCAGTTGGCATAAGTGAGAAACGAAAGGAGTCGATCATGTTCATGAGACGGCGGCGCCCGCTGATGCGAGCCGCGGTAGTCGGAGGCGTTGCGTATCACGCCGGCCGGAGGAATCAGGAAGGACGCCAGGAGGACGAGATGACCGAAGCGCGCCTGCAGCAGCTCGAAGCGCAGCAAGCGGCGCCGGCGGCGCCCGCCGGAGGCATGTCGGCCGAGACGATGGAGCAGCTCAAGCAGCTCGGTCAGCTGAAGGATCAGGGCATCCTCACGGACGCCGAGTTCGACCAGCAGAAGCAGAAGCTTCTGCAGGCGTCATGAGCGCCGTCGCGACAACCTTCGGCCCGGTCCAGATGCTCGTCCTCGAGTTCGACCGGACGCGCTTCGGGGGCGAGATCATGCCGGAGCTGGAGCGGTTGAAGGACGAAGGAACGATCCGCATCGTCGACCTGCTGTTCGTGGCAAAGCCGAAGGGCGGCGAGCTCGAAGTCGTCCAGCAGACCGACCTCGATACGGACGAGGCGAAGCAGCTCGGCGCGATTGCGGGTGCGCTCGTCGGCCTCGGGACGGGGAGCGAGGAGGAGACCATCCGCGCGGCGGAAGCCGGAGCGCAAGAGATGGCGGACGGCCATTTCCTCAGCGACACCGAGGTCTGGTACCTCGCCGACGCGATCCCGGAAGGGAGCAGTGCGGCGGTGGTCCTGATCGAGCATCGCTGGGCGATCCCGCTGCGCGACAAGATCGTCGAAGCGGGAGGGGTCGCACTTGCGGACGAATGGATCCACCCCGCCGACCTGATCGCCATCGGAGCCGCTTCTGCGCCGGACGGCGCCGAATCCCCCGCCTGACGGTCGCGTCGTATGACAGGCGCGGTCGTCGAGGGTCGTCGCCGCGTAATCCGCTCGCACATGAGCCGCTTGCGCGCGGCGCACAGCTACCGCATCGTGCTCGTGCTGATCCTGGTCGCATTCGCGTTTGCGTCGCTGGCCGGCGACGCAACGTGGACGGTCAGCACGTTGCTCACGATCCAAGCGGCGACCCTCGCGGCCGCGGTGTGGACGTCCGGCATCATCCGCACGGACTCGAACGGGCTCCTCCTCGTGCTCGTGGCGGCGATGGCGCTAGCCTTCGCAGTGCTCGTGGACGGGAGCGACGCGCTTGTCGGCGCGGCGGGCATCGTCTCCGGCGTGCTCCTCATCGGCACGGTCGTCGCGATTGCGACGGGCGTCGTCGACCAGGACGAGGTCAATGCGCAGTCGGTCACCGGCGCGATTTGCATCTACTTGCTGTTCGGGCTCGTGTTCCTCTTTTTCTACGGCGCAATTGCCGTCCTCGATTCGGGGACGTTCTTCGCGCAGGGAACCGACGGGACGCGCGCCCTGCGCGTCTACTTCAGCTACGTCACCCTCGCGACGCTCGGGTACGGCGACTACACGCCAGCGGGCGAGCTCGGACACCTGCTCGCAGTCCTCGAGGCGCTGATCGGCCAGCTCTACCTCGTGACCGTGATCGCACTGCTCGTGTCTCGCCTACGGCGCGGAGACGACTAGGAGGACAGGCCGGCGATGCCGTTTCGCGCCAGCGTCACGGCGAGCGCCGTCAGGATCACGGCCGCAATCGTCCGCGCGTGCAAATCCAGCCAGCCGCGCGCGGCTTCGAGCACGCGCCGTGTCCATGCGGGGACGGCAACGAGCAGCACGAGCGCAGCGGCGAGCGGCAAAAGGGAGGCCAACGAGAAGAACAGCCAGTCGACCGCGTACTCGGCTCTCGTCGGGTCGAGCTCGGAGATCTCCTTCAGCGCGAGCGGGATGAAGCCGCCGGGGTTCGCGAGCATCGCGCCGGCGCCGACAACCGCGATCGCGGGCGAGCTCGCGATCTTGCCCATCTTCTCCATCATCGCCGACGAGCGCTCGGGGTCGCGTGGGCGACGCAAGGCCCTGGCGATCCAGAGGAGCAGCAGCGCCGCCGCTACGACATCGACGACCGCGACCCATGTCTTCGGGCTCGACGGCTGCGCCGAGGCTGCAGCGTCGCGGAGCACGAACGCCGCGATGACGCCGATCGCAAGCGTGGAGACCAGCGCGCCGACGTAGAACCACCACCCCGTCCGCACCGGACGGTCGCTCAGGACGAGCGCGAGCGTCGAGAATGTCAACGTCGTCGGAGACAGCATCGCCGCGATCGTCACCAGCACGAGCTCGGCGTAGATCCAGCTCATCCGACCTGACCGGCCGCCTCCGCGTCCTTCTTCGCCTGCTTGCGTGCGCTCCGCGCCGCCTTCTGCTCCGCTGCCTTTTCCTTCGCCTGCGCATAGGAATCGCCGACGAGGGACTTCCCGCCGCTCCAGCCGAACGCCCAGACGACGAGGACGATCGCGAGGATGATGTTCCATGTCGTCGTCACGAGCTGCTGCGAGACCGAGTACGCAGTCGCTTCGGCCGGCGTCGCGATCCCGTTGAGCGAGGCGACGTTGAACGCCTGCGTGACGCCTGCTCCGCCCGGAGTGACCGACGTGACGTTCGCGATCGAGTTACCGCCGCTGATCCGCATCAGCGTGTGGAAGCTGACCGGGATCGAGTACGCCGCGAGGAACACCGCCATGACGCCGAGACTCGCGATCCACCCGACGAAGGACGGGAGAAACACCCGAAGGAAGTACGCGCGAGGACGCGTCAGGATGCCGCCGCCTTCCTTCGCGTCGTCCCACCAGGCGACGACTCGGCCCCAGATCCGGCGGATAAACAGGTAGACGAGCAAGCCCCCACCCACGACCGCGACACCCGTCGCCCACGGGTGCGTGTGCACGAATTCGAACTTGATGTCGAACGAGCCGCCGACGCTGAGGAAGAGATAGAGATAGACGAAGATGCCGACGAGCGTGAAGAAGATCTTTTGCACCGCGTATGCACCGAGGATCGCAGCGAACGTCGCGCCGGCGATGATCGTCGTGAACATCAGCAGCATCACGAGTGTCCCGATGTTCGCCGGCAGAATCCCGTTGAGCGCGACGGAGGCGGCATAACACGCGAGGATGTCGAGCCAGCGCACGTGTTGCGGATACGCGAAGCGCAGGATCGAGTACCACGCGAGCGCGGTCGCGGCCGTCTGAATCGTCTTGAGCGCGACCGCGCCGATCAGGTACCCGACCGAGATCTCGCTCATGGTGTCCCAGAGCTCCGAGAACCATCCCCTGATGTCCCAACCGAGCAGGTTCGCCACGGCGCCGATCACGACGAGCACCAGCGCGCCGACGAGGAGTCGTCGCCAGCGGAACCGCCGCTTCGCGGGAGCGGTCGCTACAGGCGCCGCGATCGTCATCGCGCCGCCGGCACGGTTCGGGGGCTCATAGCAGGATCACGCGCAACGATCAGCGTAAGCCCGTCGACCGATTCGACTTCGACTGTCTGCCCGGTGTCGGCGCCGCCTTCACACCGCGCCCGCCAGAGCTCACCTCGGAGGTGCACCATCCCGATCGGGTGGCACGGCTCGACCACCTCGCCGCGTTCACCCACCATCGCTTCGGTTCCAGTCGTGCGTGCGGTTTTGCGGTCAAGTCGCTTGGCCCAGCGGCGGAGAACCGTGACCTCACCGATCTCGAGAATGCAGGCGACGATGATCACGACGATGCTCCACGGCAGGGCGATGGGTACGAAGACGACGAGCACGATCGCGACCAGGAGGATCACGCGCTCATCGTGACGTGCTTTTCGCGGCCGCAATCACCCGCTTCGGGTGACCCTGGAACCAGACACCCGCCCTAGCGTCATCTGCATTCAGGCGAGCCACTTCGCCGCGAGACAGGAGGCACGACGATGGCCGATGCGAGCACGCAGTTTTTCGAGGGCCTCGGCAGTCGCGGCCACGAGGCTCACCTCGAGGGAGCCAACGGCACACTCCGGATCGAGCTGACGAACGGGAAGAAGACCGAGCGTTGGCTCGTGTCCGTCGACGACGGCGACGTCGCGGTCTCCCATCGCAACGACACGGCCGATTCGACGCTGCGAACGCGTAGAGACCTGTTCGACGGAATCGCCCGCGGTGAGGTCAACGCGATGGCGGCGGTCCTCCGCGGTGCGCTGGCGGTCGAGGGCGACTGGGAGCTGATCGTGCTTTTCCAGCGACTCTTCCCGGGGCCGCCGGTCGCGAACGGAGCCACCGCGCGATGAGCGGCGGGCTCGTCCAGATCCTCGACGGCAACACGTTCGTCGTCAGCGACGATCGCGGCGACATCGAAGCGTCGCTGACGGATCCAACCGGACTTTTCTCGTTCGATACGCGCTTCCTCTCGAAGTGGGTGCTGACGATCGACGGGGAGAGGCTGAACGCGCTCTCCACCGACGACCTGCACTACTTCGAGACGCGATTCTTCCTCGTGCCGGGGACGGGAACCGTGTACGTCGACTCGAAGGTGTTCGTGATCCGTCAGCGCGCGGTCGGCAACGGTTTCCACGAGGAGCTGACGATTCTGAACCACGACGACCAGCCGGTGGACATGACGGTCCGCATCGATGCCGCATCCGACTTCGCCGATCTGTTCGAGGTCAAGGACGCATTGGAGAAGAAGGGGACGTACAAGACGCGAATCGAAAACAACGAGCTCGTGCTCGGCTACGAGCGCGAGACGTTCGCGCGGGCGACCCGGATCGGCTCTTCGGCGACCGGGCGGATCGACAAGGCCGGGATCACGTTCAAGCTGCGGATCGAGCCGCACGGCGAGTGGAAGACCAGCCTCGACGTCGTCACGGCCCAGGTCGCGTCCGGGGTGACGCACAACCGCACGAAGCACGCGAAGAACGGTCGTCGCGGCGCGTCGAGCATGATGACGAACCTCGAGCGCTGGCTTGCCGCGGCGCCACGCGTCGAGTGCGACTGGGACTCGTTGAAGTCGACGTATCGGCGCAGCCTCGTCGACCTCGCGGCTCTTCGCTTCTCACCGCCGGTCGGAGGAGGGCGCAGCCTGCCGGCCGCCGGCCTGCCGTGGTTCATGACGATGTTCGGCCGAGACAGCATCTTCACGAGCCTGCAGGCGTTGCCTTTCACGCCCGAGCTCGCACGGACGACACTGGAGGTGCTGGGCGATTGGCAGGGCTCACGGGTCGACGACTTCCGCGACGAAGACCCGGGTCGGATCCTCCACGAGCTGCGGTACGGCGAGCTGCCTGCGTTCGAGCAGCGCCCGCATTCGCCGTACTACGGCAGCGCCGACGCGACACCGCTGTATGTCGTGCTGCTCGACGAGTACGAACGCTGGACCGGCGACACCAAACTCGTCCGCGAGCGAGAGCGCGAGGCGCGTGCGGCGCTGGACTGGATCGACGGGTACGCGGACCTGTGCGACAACGGTTACATCTCGTACAAGCGGCGCAACGAGGAAACGGGCCTCGAGAACCAGTGCTGGAAGGACTCCTGGGATTCGATCTCCTACCGTGACGGCCGGCTGCCAGGCTTCCCGCGCGCGACGTGCGAGCTGCAGGGATATGCCTACGACGCGAAGGTGCGCGGTGCGCGGCTCGCACGCTCGGTCTGGAAGGACGACGCGCTCGCAAAGCGCCTGGAAAGGGAGGCCGCCGACCTCAAGCGCCGTTTCAACCGCGACTTCTGGGTCGCGGACGAGGGCTATTTCGCACTCGCGCTCGACGCGGACGGAAACCAGGTGGACGCGCTGTCGTCGAACAACGGCCACCTGCTCTGGAGCGGAATCGTCGACGCATCGAAGGCGAAATCGGTGGCGCGTCACCTGATGGGCCCGCGCCTGTTCTCGGGCTGGGGAATCCGCACGCTCGCCGAGGGAGAGGGCCGGTACAACCCGATCGGCTACCACGTCGGAACGGTTTGGCCGTTCGACAGCTCGTTCGTCGCATGGGGCCTTCGCCGCTACGGCTTCAAGGACGAGGCGGCGCAGGTCGCAGCGGGTCTGCTCGACGCAGCCGAGTTCTTCGAGGGACGGCTGCCGGAGGCGTTCGGCGGCTACGAACGGTCGGTGACGCGGTACCCCGTCCAGTACCCGACCGCCTGCAGCCCGCAGGCATGGTCGACGGGTGCGCCGCTCCTGCTCCTCCGGACGATGCTGGGGCTCGAGCCGCTCGGCGAGCATCTGATCGTCGATCCGGTGCTCCCGGCCGGGATCGGGCACCTCGAGGTGCTCGACATCCCCGGACGGTGGGGGCGGATCGACGCCTTCGGCCGCGGCCGTGTCGACGTCGACGCACCGAAAGGCCTTCGCCGGCAGCTGGGCGCAGCTCGGGCGTGAGCAGACGCCCGCTGGCGATCCGCCCTCTGCGGCGCTCGCCGATGTTCACCCGCTCGGGATGATGCCCGCCGCCTCGGCGTAGCAGACGCTGGAGCCTCGAAGCGTGCACCCTGACCGTAAAGGAGCCCAGGCAATGTCCGTCCCGCCTTCCGCGCTAACTCGCTCCACCATCACTCCGTCGCGACATGGCGAATCGGCGATGGTGCAGGACGAGATCGAGCGAACGACGTGGTACGACTTCGCCGCGATCCTGCTGTTCTTCGTCGGGACCATGAACGTGATCGCCGGTATCGCAGCGGTCCGCGACTCGCGCGCGCTCAGTCACTCCGCGTTGTTCTCGAGCATCCACGCATGGGGCTGGTTCTTCCTCATCTGGGGAGCGATCCAGATCATCGCCGCATTCGCGGTGTACAAAGGCGCAAGCTGGGGGATCTGGGCGGCCGTCATCACGGCGTTCGCCAACGCAGTCGCGCAGCTCGCGGACGCACGGACGATGCCGATCTGGTCGATTACGATCGTCGTGCTCGACGTCGTGATCATCTACGGCCTGATCATCCACTCCGGCCGTCGTTCGCGCACGGTGACGTAGCGAGCCCGCCCGCCGGCGCGGGCGTCAATCGCCGTTGTTGACGTGATCCAGAAGACCGAGACGGTGACCGGCGACGACCGCTTCGAGGCGTGACTGGACGCGGAGCTGGGCGAGCACCGAGCGCACGTGGTTCC
>Ga0063454_100000017_pt1 | contig 12295 bp, 5 predicted proteins | sample HopSoiMetagenom2_FD_57976 | JGI IMG/M metagenome (GOLD analysis project Ga0063454, IMG submission 57976) | Grasslands soil microbial communities from Hopland, California, USA - 2 (version 2) (version 2) | ecosystem: Environmental > Terrestrial > Soil > Grasslands | place: USA: Hopland...
GCCGCCGATGCCGGCGCCCTGCACGACGTTCATGTGTCCGAACAGCCGGAAGTCGATCCAGCCGTTGTTTTTCTGCGGAGCGTCGGGATCGAAGAACCACGACTGCTTGATCGGATAGTCGGTCGCTTCCCATCGCCGGCCGCGCTCGAGGACGAGCACGCTGGCCCCCGATTGCGCGAGGCGGCACGCCGAGACCGAGCCGCCGAAACCGCTGCCGATGATGATGAAGTCGTGCACGTCTATCTCCTTCTCCCCCGCCGCGCGGGGGAGAAGGTGCCCGAAGGGCGGATGAGGGGGAAGCCCCTCACCCGGCGCTGCGCGCCACCCTCTCCCCGCACGCGGGGCGAGGGTCAAACCTGGTTTTAGTACGGTGTGCCGGCTGCGGCGGCCTGCGGCGGCTTCGGCAGCTTGGCGTCATCTCCCGGGGTGCGGCCGGTGAGCTCGGGATCGTCGGTCTTCAGGAACTCGATCACGGCCCACTTGTCCGCATCGGACAACGTGGTCCCGTACAAATGTCCGGAATTGTCGTTGCCCGCTTCGGCGGTGTTGTACAGCCAGCCTTCCTTCTGCGCGTCCGGTCCCTGCGACACGAAGCCGACGTTCACCGGATCGAGCAGGTTGTAGCCGCGATAGAACTGCTTCGGACGCTTGTCGGGCGACTGCAGCAGATCCCAGAGCGACGGCACCGCGCCGTGATGCAGGTACGGGCCGCGCGCCCAGATGCCGTCGAGCGGCACGTTCGCGTAGTTGTCCCACTTCGTGTAAGCGGGGAAGTAGAACGGCGCCTCGGCGATCTGATGGAACGCGTCGACCAGCTGCTGATCGAATGACGCCCAGCGATGGCGGTCGGTTCCGAGCTTCGCGTCGTCGCACGGCTCGCCGACGCCTTTGCCGTGCTGACCGTCGGTCGTCGACGGCACGCGCTTCGAGAACGAGTGGCACGTCGCGCAGTTCTGCTCGAACACCACCTTGCCCTGCGCCGCTTTCGCCGCGTCGATCGGGAGCGGGAACTTCGGCGGGTGGAGATACCAGAGGAAGTCGGTCGTGCGCTGGAACGCGGCCGGGATGACCGAGAACGGCGTCGCGCCGACCGCCATCGCGGCCGCGTAGTTGCGCTGCTCGATCTTGTTGTTGTTCGCGTCCCAGTGCAGCCACATGTCGCGGCGTACCGCCTGGTTCCAGGTCTGCGGAAGGTCGGTCGTGCCGATCGTGCCGTCGTCGGGGAACTTCAGCACGGCGAGCTTCGTGGTGTTGAATGTGTCGGTGCGGCCGCGGCCCTGCCACGGGCGGTTGTGCATCTGCCAGAGGTAATCGGAGCGCTGCTCGACCAGCGCCGCCTGCGCCGCGGGCATGATCACGTTGCGGTACATGAAGTCATCGAGGAAGCCGAGCGGATGCTTCTTCTCGACTGCGTCCATGACCCGCTCCGCGCTGAACTTCGGCGACGTCGCGCAGTTGTAGAGGAACCACTGGAAGCCTTCGAGGTCGAGCTCGTGCGCGGGCGCGCCCGGGACGACCACCGGGTCGCTGTTCGCCGCGAGCCGCACGGAGCCGGTGTGGCACATCGCGCAATTCGGCTCCACTGCCGCGTAGCCGATCTCGCGATATGCGAAGCCGACCGGCACCGAGTGTCCCTTCTCGAAGATCAGACCGAAGCCGGCGTAGCCCTTCTTCGGATCGGGCATTAATTCCGGGAACATGTCGGGAAGGACGTCGAAGAGGTAGTACGGAACGCGTGCGGCGCCGGAGAGGCCGACCGAGGCGTATTTGTAATGGTCGGCGTCATCGCCGTACTGCAGGTCGGGGACGGCGCGGATGAAGTAGTACCAGCTGATGCCGCCGATGGTCATGCCGATGACCACGAGCACCGCGGCGAACCCGCGCGCCCACTTCGAGCTGCCCTGCATCGAGATCTCGTTCGAGATGTTGGCGAAGACGCGGTCGATGTTCTCAGCGGAGATCCGCGCGTTGTCCGGCGCGCCTTTCTGCAGCAGGAAGAAGAGCACGATGCCGAACGTGCCGTCGCTGATCATGTAGAGCAGGAAGCCGCCGTGATACGGCTGGCGCCAGACGGTGAACCAGAAGACGGCGGCGACGGCGCGCGAGAGCACGATCAGCCAGTCGTAGGTGAAGTACTGCTGCGTCGCCGCGGCGGACGGCAGGTAGAGCAGCGTCACGCTGAAGAGCACGATCGCGGCGATACCGAGCCACGTGGTCGACTGGAAGAGCGCCTGCGTGCCGATCGGGAACTTGAGCGCCATCGGCGTGAACAGCGCCTGGAAGACCCAGACGAAGTTGAAGATCATGCCGGCCGCGGCGACCCAGCCGAACCATTTGAGATATTTGTTGAGGTTCTGCCGCGACGCTTTCCACTCCGCGAGCACGGCCTTGACGTTCTCGCCGCTGAAGCGGACTTCGGTCTCCGCGAAGAAGATCAGGATGATCGCCTGCGAGATGCCGATGGTCAGCCAGAGCGTGCCGAACGGCTTGAAGATCGCGTTGACCGAATTCTGGGCAACGCGATACCAGTAGATGCCCTGCAGCAGGCGGCCGAAGGTGATCAGCCAGCCGTAGACGCGATAGCGCTGCGGATCGCACATCACCGGCAGCGACATCAGCGTCAGCGGGATGATCAGCATCCCGAGATTGCCGAGCCAGACGTACGAGAACTCCATCCGCTCCAGCCCGATAACCAGCGCCAGCTGATCGGGCGAGAACATCGCGACCATGCCGAAGAGGAAATGCAGCCCGGCGCCGATGCCGAGCAGCCAGCAGAAGATGCGGGTGAACATTTTCATCGGATATCTCCCTCTGGTCATCCCGAGCGTAGTCGAGGGACCTGGGTGTGAGGTGGCGCGATTGGCGCGCCGCCACCCGCACAGGTCCCTCGACTACGCTCGGGATGACGTCGCCATTTACAGCGTCTTCTCCAGGTGGTCCAGAATCTTCGGGAACACGTCATTCACCGCGTTTTTGCCGAAAATGCAGTCGATGTGGCCGTAGCCGGGGATCACGTCGCGCGAGTACATCGGGCCGTTCACCTTCGTCAGCAGCTCGTACGTCTTCTCCGTGCTCGACGGCAGGTAGCACTCGTTGTTCTCGCCGGAGATGAACTTGATCGGGATCTTGATCCGGTCGGCGTGCGGCAGATAGACGTCCTGCCCTTCGAAGTTCACCGCCTTCTCCTTCTCCACGGTCAGCGCGAGGTGCTGGAACGACTTCATGTTCGAAACGCCGAACATCTCCGCCAGCGCGGTGTGCGTCGCATCGTTGAGCGTGGTGTGCTCGTACAGCGGGGCGTACATGAACGTGATGCGATGGCAGACCGCGCTGTTGCAGCGTCCCTGCGCCTGCACGAATGCATTGACCTTCAGCATCTGGTCGTAGACCTTCTCGTACCACTTCTCGTCGGTCGTGGCGATCGCGTCGAGATTGTTGAAGCCGAGGCGCTTGAGCCAGGTCGGCATGTGCAGGCCGCAACGGATCTTCTGCGGGAGCGAGGCGTCGACGTGCAGCGCGACCTGCGAGGCGACCGCGGAGCGCACGCCCTGCAGTCCCGACGCCATGGCCATGAAGAACGTGAACGAGCCGAAGCAGTGGACGACCGCCTGCACCGAATCCTTCCCCGTCAGCTTGCGCACCGTGTCGACGGCCGCCGGATAGTCTTTCGTCGCGATGTCGTCGCCGCTGAACTGCATGGCCGACGACGGCAGTTCGATCGACGCGCGGTAATCGAGCAGCCAGCAGTCGTAGCCGTGCGCGTAGAGGTACTCGAGCAGGTTGGTATCGATGGTGTCGATGGCGAAAATCAGGCTCGAGACGCCGAGGCCGTGCGACAGCAGCACCGGTCCCTTATCGCCCCCCTTGTACCGCTTCAAACGCAACTGCACTCCATCGCTCGTCTCGAAGTAATGCACCTCGGGTGCATCGGTACGCAGCGGACGCCGCTCGCGCTGCGGCTGATCGGGATCGACGAATTCGGGGCAGGCGAGCACGCCGCCGTAGTCGGGCCAGAGCGCGCCGGCGAAGTACGTCCCGAACTTCGTCAGCGCTTCCAGCTTCGCCTTCTGATCCGGCGCGTTGATGACGCGCATCGTGGTCATCTGCTTCGCGAAATCGGCCGGCTTGATGTGCATCACGCCCATGCCGAGGACCGGCGCCTGATCGTTCTCGCCGTCGTAGATCGTGATGTAGAGCGTCGACGTGTCGTGCCAGACGTAGAGCAGGTTGTGCTCGCGGACGACTTTGTAGCCGTAGAAGAAGTACGTCCGTCCTTCGATCGACTTCAGCTGCATCCGATAGGTCATGTGCTTCGTCTGCACCTGCTCCGGAAAATCGACGAACAGACCGAACTGGCCGTTGTTGACGCCGAGCGGACTCTGCGACAGCTGCGGCGCGATGACCGTGCCGACCATCTGCGCCGGGTGATCGGGCGAGGAGATGAGCTTGTCGAGATCCTCGCTGACGACGGTGAGCGTGAACTCGATCGGCGAGTCGGTCTTCTTGCCATCCGAGAAGCCGCTGTCGAAGTCCGACGCGCCGCGCTCGAAGTAGCCCTTCATCGTTTCGGTGAACTCGATGCCGACGGCGTACGTCGCATGCGGCTTCGTCGCCTTCGACGGCAGCGCGTAGTCGATGGTCCAGCCGTAGTCCTGGGCCAATAGATAGATGTTGCGCTCCGACGCCGCGGAGATGGTCAGCAGCGGATTGACGCCGAGCGGCCGCGGGATGATCGAGCCGTCGCAGACGTAGAGTCCTTTGTGCACTTCGCTGCCGCTGTTGCCGGCGAAGACCTGCCCCTTGTGATTGACCACGCCGTTCGCCGCATCCTCGGCCATGACGCAGCCGCCGAGGGGATGAACGCTGATCAGGTTGTTGCCGACAGCCTTCGCCCAGATCGGGTTCTCGATGTAGTTCGCGTCGATGCCGGCAGCGGCGCGGTCCATGTTCTGGTTGGCGAGGATGTAGTTCGGCTGGGTGCCGACGCCGGGCCACTTGACAACTGCCTTGTCATTTTCCAGGACGACCGTCCCGTTTCCTTCGTCCTGCGACATGATCAGCATCGTCTGCATGTTCTTCGTCGCGCCGTGATACGGGCCGTAGAGGAGCGCTTCGACTTTGCGCTTCTCCGCCTCGAGCGGATTGGTGACGTGCTTGACCGCGAGGACGTCGTCGAGCACGTTGAAGGTCGGCGGGCAGAGCGGACCGACCGCGCCCGGGATCGAGCCTTCCTCGATGACCATCGCGTCGGCCAGCGGGAACGGCTCGCCGCGCAGATCGATGATGCCGGTGATGCAGGGACCGACCGGCAGCATCTCGCGCTGCGGATTGATGCCGTAGCCGATGCCGTCGATCTCCTGGCCGGAGTTGTAGGCGAAGCCGAGGACATCGCCGTTGCCGCTGAAGTGCTGGCCGAGCTGTTCGGAGATGGCCAGGCCTTGCTCCTTCGAGCGGAGCAGGAGCTCGGTCGAGCCGAGAGTTCCGGCGCCGAGGACCACGATGTCGGCGGTGATGAACTGGAGCGGTGCGTCGAACGCTTCGCGTCCGGTGGCGAGCGGCTGGTAGTAGACCGCCCACTTGCCGTCGCCGGTCTTCTGCACGTAGCGCACGGGACACTGGCAGTAGATCTCCGCGCCGTGGTTCCACGCGTCGGGGACGTAGTTCATCAGCGTGGTGTTCTTCGCGCCGACGTTGCAGCCGCTGCAACAGTCGCCGCAGTTGTTGCACGGCGCCTGCGGCACGCCGACGTGATTGCCGGCGGTCTTGTCTTCGAAGTTGACGTTGATCGGCGGGAGATAGAACTTGTCGCCGTATCCCATCTTCTCGGCCGACTGCTTGAGCGCGTTCGTTTTCTTGAGGAACGGATAGTTCGGCGAGGAGCCCTGCGGATAGCTGTTCGGCTTCAGCATCTCTTCCGCGTGCTTGTAGCAATCCTGAAGGAGGCCGTTCGCGTCCGCTTTGAATGCGGCCGGCCAGCGCGGGTCGTCGAAGACGCGCTGCTCGGCACGGAGCGCGACGTTGGCGTTGACGAGAGAGGTACCACCGAGTCCGCATCCGACGAAGACCGACATGTCTTTGAACGCATGCAGATCGAACATTCCGGTGCGCGATCCGATCTGACAATCCTCGGTCTGCACCTGCATCTCGGCATCGGCCTTGAGCGGCGTGTTCGGATACTCGCCAGGCTGGAGCTCCTTACCGCGCTCGAGGATGCAGACTTTTCTGCCGGCCCGGGATAGACGAGATGCGGAGATGCCCGCACCGTACCCCGAACCGATCACCACCACGTCGTAATGCGATTTGATCTCTTCAATGGGAGACGAAAGTCGACGACCAGCCATAGGCCCTCCTGTGGACACGAGTTTCCTGAATTGGATTTCTTTCTTAGGAGTGTCGCACGAAAGAATTTCCCTACCGGACAAATTTACAAACCTGAAATCTGAAACCTGAAACCTGAAGAAAGCCGGCCGAGCTTGCTACTGCGCCGCTCGTGAAACCTGAAAAACCAGTCGAGCTCGCTCGCTGGTCGCGCTTGCGCTGCGCCGCCTTCTTCAGGTTTCAGGTTTCAGATTTCAGGTTTCAGCAAGTCGAGCTCGCTCGTGGAGTGCGGCGGCCATGCCGCCGCTGCTTCTCGCAAGGGGGTGGCCATGCCGCCCCCCTCGCGCGGCATGGCCGCGCGCCACCGAGCGGCGGCATGGCCGCCGCACTCCGAACGATCCCCCATCACGACGGCTACTTCGTCCTCTCGCTGGAACATCATCCCGTCGTCACTCGTCGCGCTGCGCCGCCTTCTTCAGGTTTCAGGTTTCAGGTTTCAGCTTTTACTTCAGCCTTCTCCGGCTGGTGCTGCGCGAACGTTTCGAGTAGATCGGAGTGGACCGTCGCGGCGGCGCTTTCTTTTTTTTCGGCTCGACCTCGTCCTCGGCATCGGCGTCGGGCGGTTCGAGCGATGCTTCCTGAATGATCGCTGCGAGCTCGAGTGCAACGGTGCCGGTCGGCAATCGCATGTCGATCCATTTAGAAAGCAGTCTGCGGACACGCGTGCCGCGCTGCGTGAGCGGCAGCTCGTCGAGCTCGTCGAGACCTTCCGTGACGGTCTCTCCGACGGGAAGACGATCGAGCGCCCACTCCGCGAGCTTCCGGAGCTTCGCCAGCATGCGCCGCGTCCAACGCGCTCTGTTCGAGAGCTCGACCGCGGTCATCAGCGATCCGGGAACGCGATCGGCGATGAACGCCGCGACGGCGAAGGCAACCGCCTCATTCGCGATCAGCTCCCCGATCGGCGTGTTGCGATAGAGCGTCATCAGCTCTTCTTCGTCGGCGTGCCGCGGCGCGGGCGAGATGTCGTTGCGGAGGGTCAGCAGGCGGACGGCAAACCGCAGCCGCACGACCGGCTCCGCGCTCGTGCGCGCGACCGCCGCGGCGCTCTCCAGCAACGCGACCGCACGCTCCGGCTGATTCGCGAGCTCCGCCATCTCCGCTCCCCGTTCGGCCAGTGCGAGAAACCGCACGGCACCGGCGGCACTCCGCATTGCCGGCAGCGCACTGACCACCACGCTCACCGCTTCGTCATACTGCTCGAGCGCCTGCAGCGCCTGCACTTCGAGGTCGTAGATAAGACTCGACTGCGACCGCTCTTTCCGCTCCCGCAGGACCGCGAGCGCCCGTTCCGGGTCGTCGAGGGAGAGCAGGTCCTGCGCTTTGGCGATTGCGGCGCGCTCCCACACGACCGTGTCGACGGCCTTCCGGGTCGCTTCATCGATCTCGTATCCGAGCTTGGTGGCGAGATACGCGCGGCTCGCGGGCGGCAGCTCCTCGTACGAATTCGCGAGGTAGCTCTGCAGCTCGTCGCGCCACCGCTTGTCGATCGTCTCCGCGCTCTGTTCGAGCATCAGGCGGTGATAAATCTCTTCCGCGCGCGCCCGTGTGCCGCGCTCGTTCCGATAGAACTCGACGGCATTGCCATGGATGGTCGCCACTTTGTCCGGCGTATCGGCGATCAGGAGCTTGAGCATGACGCGGCGCACGTCGCCGCGATGCCGCAATGCCTCTTCTCCATCCTTCTCGACCAGACTGACTTCCTTCTCCAGCTTTCGGAACAGCTCACGCGCCGCCTGCGCCGAATCGATCTTCAGTCCGCATGGCTCGGCCAGCACTTTCTGGATCACCGCAGGCGTGATGCGACGCACGACCAGGCCGGGATGTGCGAGCGCGCGCACGTCGGCATCCTGGATGTGGTTGAGGATGCGGCGATACAGCTGCCCCTGCACCACCTGGTCCTCGAGCCGGAGAAAAAGGAAGTTGCGTGTGGAGATCGAAGTCAGCGGGCCGTTCGTCTCGGCGTCGGAACGAACCACGTCGGCCGCCAGACGCAGCGTCAGCGGATTGCCGCCGAGCTGCGAGTAGATCGATTTCGCCAGCGCGTCGTCCGGAATGCCGCGATACCGCAGGAATCCGATCGCCGCCTTTTCGTCGAGTGCACTGAGCGCGATCTCCTGCGAACGGAACTGCGTGATCGGCGCGCGGCTGCCGATCACCGTCCGCGCCTTTCCGTACGCGGAACAGAGCTCGTTGACGAACAGGCCGATCGCGGAGACGAACTCGGAGCTGCGGTAGAGGATCTCTTCGAACGTATCGAGCACGAGCAGGAAAGGCCGTCCGATCCGCGTCAGGACCGCCGCGAGCTGCTGCACGCTCACCTTGCGGATGTCCGCCGCGCTCTTCGACGAGTGCTCGGAGTCGTCGAGCGATTGCAGCAGTTGTTGCTCATTCCGCATGTCGATGTGCGGAAACTGAATCGCCAGCTGGCGGATCGCCTCGGATGCGAGCGCGATCGGATCTTCGATCGGTACGGTCAGCCGGTCCGCATCGAGATACGCGAATGCGAGATCGCCTGCGGCCACGGTTTCGGCGTGATCGAGGATGAAGCGCGCAATCAGTGTCGACTTGCCGACGCCGCCGGGACCGACGACGCTCAGCACAGTTCCGCTCACGACGCGCAGCACGGCTGCAGTAAAGGACTTCGATGTCACGCCGACGAAGTTCGTCAGCCGATCGAGCTCGCTCTCCCGTCCGCGGAAGTGGGTGCCGACGAGATCGTGGAACGGCTGGAGCAGCTCGAGCAGCTCGAGCCGCTTCCGCAGCTCCTGCCGGACCTCCTCGCCCGAGCCGAGCCACTCGGACGCAGTCAGCGCGTTCTGCACATCGGTGAGGTCCTTGAGCTCTTCGCCCGCCGTGTGCCCGAGGACGACGGCGCGCATCGCGCTGGCGAATCGCTCGTCGGAGACCGGTCCGGTGGCGAGCGCCTGCTCGATCTCTTCCGAACCCATCTGACGGAGCACGAGACGCCGCACGTCGCTGCGCAGGCTCCAGGCGACGCCGCCGTCACCGAGCTCCATCGCGCAATCGCCGACCAGCGAGCGGAGCGCATCGCGCTTCGTCCCTTCCGCCGTTCCCACCGGCTCCAGCTCTCCCGGCGTGAACGACGGAAGCACCGCCGCAGCCTTGTAATACGGCCAGACCGACGGCGGAATGCGAAGCGGAGTGGCGTCTCCGAACGATTTCATCAGATTCGCCAGCCGGTCGGTCACCGCGCTGGACGTGAGCCTGCTCTTTCCCGGTGCCGGCATGGCTACATCACCATTTCCTTCACGGCAAGTCCGGTACGCCGGGCCAGCTCGCGCAACCGCTGCACCGGATCGTTCGGCAGCTGGTTCATCACGAGGTCGACGGTACGGGTGATGTCGTCGTTGGAGATCGTCCGCTTCGCGCGTGTACATGCGAGGCGAATGAATTTCTCGCTCTCGCTGCGGCCGGGAGTGGCGAGCGATTCGGCCGCCACCTTCGCGCCGCTCTTCTCGATCGCTTCATCGACGCAGCCGAGAAGCACGAGACGAAGCAGATCGGTGTTCTGCTCCGCCGCGGCGACGAGGCCGCCGATCAACTCACGAACGTCGGCGGCGATGTTGCCCTGCGACACTCCGTCGATGACCAGCCAGCACCGTTCGTTGCGATCGTTCAACGCGCCGATGAACCAGTCGCAGAGCTCCTGCACCCAAACTGCGTTTTGAGCCTGCTTGTCCGGATATCCGGTGGGATCGAGCCGCATGATGTTCTTGATCGCTCTCATCAGCGCATTGGCGTCGTAGAGCTTCCTGCCACTGGCCAGCAGATCGATGTAGATCGGACGAAACGGCGGCAAGGCGTTCGCGATATGCCGGATCAACTCCTTGGTGTGACTCTTTCCGGACGGCGACTGGCCGTCGAGCATCAGCGTGCGCAGCGCGTTCTGCGTCCGCAGCGCTGCGATCTGCAACCGGATCTGGTCACGATCGAGGAACGGCTCGTCGAGCGGAAACAACGCCTGACACGGATCCTTGTGCTCGTGTTTCTCGAACCAGGGGACGGGAGGCAGATCGGCGATGATTCCCTCCGCGATCCCGGCGAGATTCGCGTTCCTCGCCTGGGCCGCACATTTGCCGAGCAGCTTCGCCAGCAAGGCTCGGTTCGAATCGTATTTGGTGATCACGGCACGGATGATGTCTTCGAGCTTGCCTTGCGAAAATTCGTCGGTCGATTTGTGACCGAGGCCGATCAGAAGTCCGTTGAAATCGGCGACGGTCGGATACGCCGTTTGAATGGCATCGGCGAGTGCGAGACGGTGATCGGCAGTGAGCAGTTGAACCATGGTCCGTTCCTAAATGTTGATGTTGCGCTGCGCGAGCAGCGCGACGATGACGTCGATCGGAATGCCGGCGTTGTACTCCGGCGGATGGTCGTATTCAGGATCGCCCGCGTGATGCAGCGCGACGAGCTCCAGCTTCAGGTTGAAGCAGGGCGAGCCGGATGAGCCGTGCTCGGTGTTCGTGCGGTAGCGAACGCGCGTCTTGCCGTCGTTCAGGCGGATCACCGAATCGGTGTCGAACGCAATGCTCAGCGGATCGCCCGACGGATGCTGCACGATCACCAGCGGCGAGTCGGGCGCGAACGCCTCCCCCGTCGTCTTCAGTTTCATGAAGCCGCGCTTCGGCGGAGTCGCTCCCGCCGGCCATCCGCCGACCGCCTCGTCTCCTGCGCTGCGCGCCAGACGCAGAATCGCGTAGTCGAGCTCCTCTCCCTTCGGCTCCTCCGCACTCTCGTACGGACTCGAATCGACGAGCCACGGCTCCGCGAGCTCATACGTCACACCATCATTGACGGACTTCGCGGAGAGTTTCTTGTAGTCGAAACGTGCCCGCACGTCCGCCGGCTTGCCGGTCCACTCGTCGACTTCGTGGAGCAGCGGCTCGATAACGTGATAGTTCGTCATCACCAGATCGGGGCCGGTCAGAAAGCCGGTTCCGGTCATCAATGCTGTCTCGCCCGTCGCCTTCGTCACCGGCACTTCGATCCGGCAGACCTGAAATTCGATCTCGGTGAGCCGCGAGCGGAACAGGAAGAGATTGTTGAAGACATTTTTCGCGCGGATGGTGCGCTGCAGGTCGCTGCGACGTTGCGGCTCTGAACGTCCGAATGCGGTGAGACTGAGCTCGTCGGCGAGCTCGAGAAAGGCGTCATTCTTCGGACGCAGCTCGCGCGCCGCATTGACGAGCTCAGGAGTGAAATCCTGCGCGTTTGCCTGCACGATGAGATTCGTCGCCTGGATCGGCAACGCCAGGTAGATCGAGGTGTATGCAGATAGTCCGAGCGGATTGATCCGCGTGACGACGAGCTGATTCAGCGTGAACTGATCGAATGCCGACGACAACGCATCGCCCAGCCGCTCGATCTGATCTGGTCTCAAGCCCATCCCATACAGGAGAGACCAAAAATCAGAATTTCCCTACCGGGGGAAAGCTGAAATATGAAACATGAAACCTGAAACCTGAAAAAAGCAGTCGAGCTCGCTCGGGCGTCGCGCTTGCGCTGCGCCGCCTTCTTCAGGTTTCAGGTTTCACATTTCAGGTTTAATATCACTCCTTCAATAAATACACGGAGGATCTCCCCCATGCGTGACGTACGTGACGCCATTCGAGATGCCATCGACAAGACCACGGCCGAACTGCAGTCGAAGCCGCAACCGGTGAAGCAGGCCTTTGCCATGAAGTCGGCGCCGCACGCCGCGGCGGGAAGCGGCGGGATCGAGAAGATCCTCGCCGACGCGCGAGCCGCGATCGCGAACATCAAAGATGAAGACATCCATGACGGAATCATTCACGTCAGCGATCCGAATGCCGCGCTGCTGCTCAGCGTCCTCGAGTCCGACGCCGCCGCGACAAAGGACGTGCCGGACGTCATCACGTCGACCGGCGCGATC
>Ga0063454_100000019_pt1 | contig 12113 bp, 7 predicted proteins | sample HopSoiMetagenom2_FD_57976 | JGI IMG/M metagenome (GOLD analysis project Ga0063454, IMG submission 57976) | Grasslands soil microbial communities from Hopland, California, USA - 2 (version 2) (version 2) | ecosystem: Environmental > Terrestrial > Soil > Grasslands | place: USA: Hopland...
GTCCAGGACTGGCGATTCCCGTGGGGCAACGACGACACCGGCTTCGATCACGCGAATTTCGCCGATGCGTGCGGCCAGCAGGTGCAGTACACCGGCGTCGATGAAGACAAGAGCCGCTTCACGCTCCACCTGGTTTATCCGCACGGCGGAACGACACCGGTCGGCAGCTTCGGCAGAAACGGCTTCGGTCTGTTCGACATGTCGGGCAACGTCGCGGAATGGACCTCCAGCCGGATGGGCGACTACACCGACGCCGCGGTCACCGATCCGACCGGTCCCGAGACCGGCCGGGAATACGTTCTGCGCGGCGGCTCATGGGTGAGCACGAGCTGGGGCGGACGCGTGTCGATGCGGCACGAGTCGATGCCGACTATCACCGGCGGAGCGATGGGATTTCGCTGCGCCCGCGACGCGGGGTAGGGAAATCACGCAATCCGGCACTCCTCTAGTGAGCACTCACAATTCGGTAGAGGGGTGGAACAATGGAAAAGCGACTGTTCGTCCTTGCCATCGTGTTGTCGTCCGCGACGTCATTTGCGCAGACGTCGCTTCCGCAGAACTGGACCGCCTCGCGGCGCCAGCAGGTCTACATGACGGCGCAGGGCTCGAAGCTGATTCCGTACGAGTGGGCGCTCGCGCTGGAGCGGCCGGATGACGAGACGCTCTTCTTCGCCGACAACGGCAAGCGCTTCGGCTTCCTGCCGAACGGCAGTTCCACCGGCCTGCCGGTGGGCATCGTCGAAGATACGAACCTCGACGGCTCGAGCCACCTCGGGCTGACCTGCGCCGCGTGCCACACGCGCGACGTGCATTTCAACGGCACGACGTATCGCATCGACGGCGGCGGAGCCGATTCCGACCTCTTCGGCTTTCTCGCCGAGTTGAGCCGCGCAACCACTGCGACTTCGCAGAGCATCAGCAGTCCGAAATTCGTCCGCTTCGCGAAGCGCGTGCTCGGCGCGAAGGATGGTCCGAAGGCACGCGCCAAACTTTTCAGCCAGCTGAAAACCTTCGCCCAGGGCTATGCGACGATGATGGTTCACAGCACGCCGGCCACGCCGTGGGGACGCTCGCGCACCGACGCCTTCGGCATGATCTTCAATCGGGTCACCTCCATCGATCTGCAGGTTCCGACGAACTCGCGCAAGCCCGACGCGCCGGTGAGTTATCCGTTCCTCTGGGACACGTCGTGGCTGAACAAAGTGCAGTACGACGGCGGCATTCCGAACGAGACGATCATCGATCGCCTCGGCCGCAATGTCGGCGAAGTCCTCGGTGTGTTCGCGGAGGTCAGGATCCGGCGGTTGAAGCTGGTGCCGAAGCCGGTCCCGCCGATCATGAACTCCACTGCGAAGCGCATCGACCTTCTCGCGCTCGAAGACTGGTGGTCGGAGCTCCGCGCGCCGAAGTGGTCGGATGCGACGGCGCTTCCGCCGATCGATACGACGAAGCTCAAACGCGGACAAGAGCTCTACAACCAGAACTGTCTCAAGTGCCACGCGATGGTCACACCGGGGAAGCGCCAGAACGTGAAGCTGATCGCGCTGAACGATGTCGGCACCGATCCGGGCATGACCAAAACCGCCGCGACGCACAGCGGAAAGAGCGGCCAGCTGGAGGGGGTGTGGAAGAACCTCATCCCGTTCGGCAAGCGCTTCGGTCCGGACGCGCTGCTCGCGGAGTTGACGGGACATGTCGGCATCTCCGTCATCCTCACGCGGGAAATCTCGCCGTCGAATCCGTCGCCGAACGGACCGGGAAGCACGTCGCTGGAAGCCGCGACGGTGGCGACCCTTCCGGCCAGCCGCAGTGCCGAAGCAAGCGGGCAGGAAGCAGCGCCGCCGGAGACGAACAACGATCGCGATGATGCCGAGCGTAACCGCGTCCGCGCGCTGCTGGAGCAGAGCCGCGATCCCGAAAAAGCGACGAGCGCGAACGATGAGCTGGTCGTCACGCTCCGCTCCTTCGCCGCGCGCTCAGCACAGGAGAAAGCAGGCCTCGAATACCGCGCGCGGCCGCTCGATGGAATCTGGGCCACGGCGCCGTATCTTCACAACGGCTCCGTTCCGACGCTCGCCGATCTGCTCAAGCCTGCGGCACAGCGGCCGAAGACGTTCTTCGTCGGCGATTGCGAGATCGATCCGGTGAATGTCGGCTGTGTCGCCACGCAACGCCCCGGCGCGTTCCTGTTCGATACGTCGAAGGATGGCAACTTGAACAAGGGCCACGAATACGCCGGCGCGATCACCTCGGACGAGGACCGCGCAGCACTGCTCGAATATCTGAAATCGTTGTGAGGGGCGGCGTTTATCGCCGCCCGCACGACTTCGTTCCTATAGACTGAAGGCATCAATCCTAACTAATGCAGTCTGTCGCGGGCATGAGATCACCGCGGAAACGTGCACTAATAATCGCTGCAGGAGCGGCCATTGCCATCTCCGTGGCGCTGCTGTGGTCGATAAGAAGCCGCTTTCGCGAGGATCGGCTGGTGGATGCGACGGGGGCTCTGCTGGCCAGCGCGCACGAGCTTCCGTATCGAACCGTCGCCGCGCGCCTTTCGCTGCCGTTCGATTACCGGCCGATGACGATCCGCCGATCGAGCCGCCACGAATGGCACATGCCCGACATCGTGGCGGAGATCAAGCAAAGCGCCGATATTGCGCCGACGCCGAAGAACCTGCATCTGCTCGGCCTTTCATATCTGTTCGGCGGTAACTATGCGGAAGCCGTGCAGGTCCTGCAGCAGGCCCGTGCGATGGCGTCCGATCCCACGATCGTCAATGATCTCGCCGCCGCGCAATATGAGGCGGGCGTGAAAGATGGAATGGCCGTCGACATCGCGCAAAGCCTCGAGCTCAGCGACATGATCCTCGCCCGCTCACCCGGCGATCGCTCCGCTCTTTTCAATCGGGCTTTGGCGCTCGAGCGGCTCCAGAACCGTCCGTCCGCGCTCAAGGCGTGGCAGCAATACCTGAAATTTGATGTCTCGTCGGAATGGACGGCGGAAGTGCAGCAGCACGTCCGGCGCTCTCTGTACCGGCTCCTTCGTCTCAATGGGAGTCACTCAAACCGCAACTCATGCAATCCGATAAGGCCGGCTCCATACGTGATCGTGGGCGGTCACAAGGCGCTGGGTGGTGACTGGCCGTTGGATGATGCACTGAGGAAGCTTCTCGGAAATGGAACGAGCGTGGCCCAGGAGGCTTTGCGGCCGATCTGTTCGCGGGGTCTCGCTGACGATGAAGTGCTTCTCGGAGCGGTGCTTACACCTATGACTGGGAAAGGGATGTGACGCTCCGTGTGGAGCGTCGCTGGTCGACAGATCTTGTCGCCGACGATCCCAGCTCTACCTTCAACGGTCGCGCGTTCGCGTTCTTCGCTTCCGATCGATTCGAACCCCGAGAGTCAAAACGCAGCGGCTGGGTGACTGCCCGCAGCGGCGGAAGCGGGTATCTGAGCCGATCCTTGATCGATCCATTCCCATCGGAGCTGTGGTCGCGACTGAAGTGGTCTGCCCAACCATCGGATCCATTCCGATGGGTGCGGACGGATGGAACCGAAGTCGCGCGCTTCGAAGTTCTCCTTGGCCCGATGCGGAACAGCGCACCCGATGCGTTGTACCGACAGCCACTGCTTTCCCGTTGGGTTGGGACGAAAGATGCGCTACTTGAGATTGAACACCTCGTCGGCCGTGACACGCGCGAACATGCCGACCTGCAAATCGATCGCTTCAGGTCTGAATAGCCGTGACACATCTCGTCGTCACCATCAACGATTACTACACCGCGTAGAGTTTGGGTCTCAGGTTGCCGACTTCGTCGTGCATTTTGGTCGTAGACCGCGGCTTTTACTTTATCTCGCACGCGAAATCGGTGACGATTCTCTACGGACTGTGGACGCCATGCGTGATCGTGAATTAGACGAAGCCGTGCAGCTCGGCATCGCGAACAGGGAAGTCATCGACCTCGCGAAAAATTGGTGCGCGCATCTCGAAGTATTCGGCTCGGGCGCATTGCTTGCGGAGGCGACAGGCCTTCCGATCGGCCTCGGCACGTTTGGTTGTAAATACGCGAAACGCGGCAGTAGCTCCGCGATGGATTTGCGCTTCATCGCACTCGACTTCCACGACGATAATTGCGTCGGTTGCCCGCACCGGCAGCCGGTGCGCTTACCGAATCTTTCGCAGCTCGTTGGGAAGCGAGATCGCCTCCAGGAAGAGCGTCAGCAGGCAGTCGAGAGAGAGCTTGAACGTCAGGCAGCGCTCTTTGGCGAGCGTCTGACGCACCGAGCCGACGTGCGCCGTTTGGCGGACGCGCCGTGCGCCGGCATCGTTGATCTGATCGATGAACTGGATCGTGAGTACGATGTTTTAACTCATGAAAAGCTTGCGAAGCTCGCGGCAACCGTTCCCGAGCAGATCGACGCGGCAATTCGCAGCCTTCTGTACGACCTGATCTCATCGGGCGGCGATGGGCGTACACAAGCAGCGCTCGATGCGCTCATTTCGGTCGAAACCGACACGAAGAAGCTCACGGACGCAGCGTTGGCGGCCCTTGGCAGAAATGAGGCCGTACGTGTCGCTGCAGACATCGTCGCTTCGCATCTGGACGACACATTCGCCGACGGCATCGAAGCAGCACTCCCCGCGATCTTCGAGATCGCGAGCCCGATCCGCGAGCCGTTTGCGCCACAAGTCGAGCCGAGATTCGAAACGCTGGATCGGGCGTTCGCCATGTATCCAGCGCGATGCGAGCGGATGATTGACGTACTGCTGCGTTCCGAATCAGAGCGTGATCGCAAGATCGCCGCTGGGTGTATCGAGCACCTGGTGCACATCGATCCTGACCTCGGGCGACGTCTCGCGCTGGTCATGATCGACTCGCTTACGCTGCCGGACGGCGAGTTCGGTGAAATCGACGGAGCTCGGCGCGCGGCGCTACGGGCGCTGGCCGAGGCGTTCAAGGCGGCCCCCGAGGATCTCGATTCGATCTTACAGAAGGCATATTCGAATCGGACGGCACTCGCACCGATTCTCGACGTCTACGCTCACGTATGCAAAGACCCAACTCGCTATGGCGCTGGATCCGTCGCGTCCGCACCAACGATCCGCAAGGCATTCAGGCGCTTACTTGCAGCGATGACCGAGCCGGAGCTCGATCGCGAGCAGCTGTTTACTCTGATGTGTTTCGTCCGCGACGAAGCGAAGGCGCATCCGGATGTTCTGGTCGAGAATGCCGAAGCGCTCATCGGAACGGTTGCTTTGCTGATTGCCTCGAACCCCGACAAGTCACGGAGATCCCCTTTGCTTCAGGCGATCATTCGCGATCTGGCGGCGATCGTCAGAGTCGCTGCCGACGCGGCGCCGGACCGACTCCTTCCGCTTCTCGTCGATCTCTTCGAGAAAACGCCTCCTCAAGAGGACGAGTTGCGCGCGAGTCTCCTCGACATGCTCGTCGGTGCTGCGAAGAATCGACGTGTTGTCGCCGACATCCTCCCGCAGGTCTACCGTGCCTTGCTCGATTCGTCTGTGCGCGTGCGGGCGTGTGCGGCCCACGCCTACGGTGCGATCGCGGAGTTCGGTGTCGACGATCTCCCTCCACTCGTCCACGAATGCTTCACGAATCTCGCGGCAGATCAGTACATCGCCGTGCACTACGCCTTTGCCGACGTTCTGACGCGAGTGCATCTACCAGAAACGTTCCAGCCTCGAATCGTGTGGAGCCTCGGCGTTCTGATTTCAGGATATGCCGCAGCGAAACACGATTCTCGATATACGACTCGACTCATCGAGGCGTTCTGCGTCCAACACGAGGGCGAGTTCGGACCGGATGAAATCGCTGAGCTGTTGATGATCGCCGAGGCTCTGTCGCCTGAGGAAGCGGGGCAAAGTGTGCTGGCGATGCGCTGGAAATTGCGCACTAATGCGGACTGGATCGCGACAGTCGCGCGAGCTGCCGCGCGTGAGGGGTTATCCACGTATCGGCGGCGAGATCTTCTCGCGGAGGTGATGCGGCGCGAGCCGGTCGTCATTGTCAACCATATCGATGATCTTCGCCATGCCGTGCTCTTGCGAGTGCAGGAGATCCCGATGCCGCGGCTTCGCGACGACGAGGACTTCGTCGATCCGATCGTCGAGAAGCTGATGCAGGCAGGAGAATGGGCAGAGGCGGTTCGAGTCCTGACGGAAGTCGAAGCACTCTATGCGACGTCAACCTACATGATTCGACGACGCACTCTGACGGCGCGGCAGAAGGCTGTGGTCGATATAGAAGCCGCGACGGAATCCGATGTGCGGCTGCAACGTGCGAAGGAATGGCTGCAGGATGATGGGGAGATGAAGCTCGACCTCGACGACGTGATTCGTGTGCGACTCAACAGCATCGCTGCCTTCGGACAAGGCCTTGGATGCAGCCATGGTGAGTTTACGAAGCTTGCGGCTGCGTTGAACGCGATGAGCTCGGACATCGTCGATGCGGAGATTCGGCAGGAGTATTTCAACCTCACTCGGATAATGGATGCATTCGCGTTTCTGATCCGCTGGCGTGAAGCAACGCGCACGGCCTCGGAAGATGGCGAGCCGTATCGTCGAGCTGCAATCGAGGCTGCCAAGGACGTTGCGAAGACGGAGAGCCGTTTCAACGCCGCCGGACTGACGGACCGGATTCGTTCGATTCGAGATCTCGACGAGATACCTGCTCTCTTCCGTGAAGCGCTCGCGATCGCAATACCTGTTCCGTTCAGCAAGACGGTCCACCGTCCATTGACGCCGCCAATCGACGGGTATCCGGGCAGCAAAGCCGCAAAACATTCGGAAGTCACGATCGCTTTCGCTCGATTCGAACTGGAAAATAAGCCGGTGTCAGAGGCACAGGTGATTGCGCCGAACCGACTGCACGACTTGTATCTCGAGGTCACAGTCTCCGACTGGCCTGCGACCGCCGAACGGTTGGTCATCGACGTGCTGTCGAAGGAGCCGCATTCCACCTACGACTTACCGAGGTTCGAATTCTCACGCCCGGCGGGCGATGCTCCGTTCCGATTGACAGGCAAGGATCGTCTTGTCCTCCATGTCGCACATTCGCTTCTCGCCGCGCCGCTCGAGTTCACATATCGAGCGTATTTCGAGCCGGAGTCGAAAGATCTGCAGGTCTCCGTCGAGGGGCAGAGACGTTTGCAAGTGTATGCCTATGATCCGAAGGCGGAACCACTGACGGGGCATGAAGGCATTGATCGCAAGCTTTTCTACATCAGGGGCACCGTTCGCCGCATCTCCGGGTCTGACGCTGAAACCGAGAGTTTCATGCGCCTGATGGTATCCCTCGGCTCGATCGCGTGGCGCAACCTGTTCCCCGGTGCGAAGTGGTCCGAGAAGAGCTTTCAGTCCGAGATCGCGGACAAGATCCGCGCGGATCCGCGCGTAGCCAGCGAACTGGAAGAACATCCACACGCTGCGGGAGGCGTTACGGATCTGTCGTTCCGACGGATACGAGTCGAGTTGAAAATCGCAGGAAAGCAGGCGGTCGCTGTTTTGGATGCGCAGGCGTACGCGAATCAAATATCGCAGTACGTTGCTGGCAGCGACCGCAGGACCGGTATCATCTGCATTCTCGATAGCTCGCCGAAGCAAACAGCACCCGCTATTGTGGAGAACGATGTGGATCTCTTGCTCGTTCAGCCGCCGGGCGGCTCGGGCGTGCCGATCGCTCTCGGCGTTATTATTATTCGAGCGAACCTGAAGGCACCAAGCACATTCTCACGGTAGACAGTGATGGTCCTAATTATTCCTGCAAGGTCTTGGAACGCCGAGCGACGAGTGCTCACTGTCCGACGCTTCGATTGATCTTCGCCACGACCGAAGCTCTTCAAAAACCTGGATGATAGAAGTTATCTGAACCGCTGCTCGCATTTATTGAGCCGACGTCTTTGTGGAAAAGCGTGGACGTGAGCGTGCATACGACTTCCACATCATTCAGCGTTTTCTTGCCATCCACGAGGGTCACCGAGGAGCTCGATGACGAACTCGACGCAGTTGGACCCAGCCATGCCGGTCGCGAGCGTGGTGGTCGTGGCGCCGGCTTTAATCTTGGAGCGAATGTTCTCGTAGGCGGGAATGCGTTTTCTGCGAGTTTGAACTTAAAGCCATCGATCGGTTCTTCAACCGCCTTCGCTGTCACGATCCACGGTTGGGAATTCGTCAGGGACGCCTGCAGTGAGCCTTTGATTCGTGCTGCCGTGGTCGCAGGACGCCCGCTCCATCAAATCACCCAGAATCGCTGACGCCTCCTCAAGTGAGGAATCATCTATAGAAGCCAGACTGTCGAAGATATCGACGACGTCGCCTCGAACGGTTTGCGGCCAAGACGGCAAGTCCTCACCGACAAACAAAGTTCCGGCGTCCACGAGTGAACGTGCCGCGCGGACTGCAGTCCGTAGAATAAAACCTGAACTCGGCAGCAAGCGGCCGGCAAGCCACTCGCGATGATCGACCGGGTGAAGATAGAGCTCGCTAATGGGAAGATTCCGTGTTGCCGCATTAATTTCGACAATACTTGAGGCGTCAACAATGCGGATTCCGCCCGGCTGTACGATACCATTTTCCGGCTTAATGTCGGTATACAGAACGCCGGCGCCCAATCGCGCCTGGATGTCCAATGACAGATCAACAAATGCTTCTACAAAGGCGACAGCGAGGCGAGTAACGCAGCAGGATCGACCGATCCGTCGAAGTGCGCTGGCGCATGCATCAACACGCGCGCCAGGAAGATACTCCAGAGCCAGAAACCGTTCTTGCTCGCGCAGGAAGGGCGGCAACGCGGACGGGAAAAGCGGATTTATACCCTGCCACGATGCGATAAGACGTGGCAAGGCGGTCCGATCCAAGCGAGCGAGCGTTTCAGCTTCCCTAGCGAGGCGGTTTCGCCGGCGCCGCACTTGTTGGACGTCAATTCGTGCTAAATCGGTGAAGTCAATGAACGGCAGTTTGATAGCAACGAGGTTACCGCTGATGTCTTCACTCAGGAAAATCAAGCTTTCGCTACCAAAATCCAACAACCGAATTGTGCGATAGCTTTCGACGGCGAAACGCCCCATCCGTTGGAGATATGAAAAGAGATGCGGCCGCTTACGAGCCGATAGACGAAGAGCGAGTAATGGCTGCGTCGAGGCGCCACTTGCTTGTTTGCGGAGCCGGGCGAGGACACGCGCCAATTGGTCCGGCGATACCTCCTGACTCAGTGCATCTGGCAGGACAAGCCGTTCTCCCGGTTCACCGACAAAGGGATTGATTCGCCGAAGCTCATCCAAAAGCTCATCGTCGAGCCATTTGCGAGCGTGCTGATTCATCGTGGGATCGCTCATAGAACCCAAGCATGCGCGCAGACCGATGTGTGACCTGCAACGCGGCGTGCCGTGACGAGGTTAATCATCGGCAGGTCCGAGCACTACCGAGGTAGCTGTGCCGACATCAGCGTTCAGGTAACGTTGGTCGTCTTTAGAGAGCTCCGAGGGACTACCACCACGCCGTAGCACTTCCAACTGCCTTTCAAGGGCCTCGATGTGTTGCGGTGGTCGTCCTTCGCGTGAATATAGCTTAATCCGCGCTTGAAGCGCGGCGATCTGAGTATCTGAATCGCTTCGCACAAGTGCCCCAACGGAAGCAGCCATCTTTTGTACGAAGTCATTGACCTCGCCACTCTCCTGTGCGAACTGAGGTGATAATTCGATAGAAAGTTGAATAGGCTCAGTCGAATCCGAAGCTTCAAACGTCAAGGAACCCAGTGTTTGGCGAGCCTCCCATGGACGAAGCTCAAAAAGAAATATGTACGGACTCCCGTACCTCACGGCACGAACTTTGTAGCTAATTACAGGTGTCGTGACGTCATCGAATTTGCCTATGTGCCGTTCTTGCGGTCGACAGGCAAATACGTTGAAACAGGTGACACCAGGCGTGACCCGTAAGGTAATCGTCGCATCGCGAAGAACAATTCGTTGACTAGTTCGCGCCATGTGACCGAAATATTCCTCTAGCTCCGTTCCGATTGTGCGGACATAACGAACCGTCCCCTCACTTTCAGCGGCGAGTGCTTCCGCGCTTTCAGCGTCGAAGTCTTCGCCAAAGCCGAACAAGTTCAGCGAAACGCTTTGCTGTCCGATTTTGAGTGCTACAGGACGGCATGCCATATAGTCTTGGAGCTGGCCGTCTGTGAGGCAGAGAAGCCTCTCCACGCCGTCGAATCCGACGCTCTTGGCACGTTCGATTTCAGTGAGCGCCAGGCGTAGCGCCGGTGCCATATGCGTCGCGCCGAAACGAAATGGCCAAGTTGACAGCGCTCTTGCGGCCGAGAATGAATATTGGCGAAGCTGCGAAACTGCCAGCGACCGCACGAGGATTTCGGATTCGGTGGAGAAGGGTATGAGCGATACAAGATCATGTGGCGATAGGAGGCGAAGATATGCGTCGACCGCAGCCACGAGCAGAGGATACTTCTTCTCCTCATTCATTGACCGGGACATGTCCAGAACGAGAATGTGATGAACGGGCTTTCGCACCTGATTATCTCTGCCGGCTTCCGCGGGATCTTCGACCTGTATCGTAATCAGGGCACGGCAAAGGTCCGTTTCGGCCTGATACCCCTTACGATCCCACTCTACGTCTAAATTGACTTCCAGCGAGGGCCGTCTTTCAGTGCTGGAAGCAGCCGCCGGAGGCGGCGAGATACCCGCCGGTTTACGCCCAGAAATCTGCCAAGTCCGAGGCAGCGCGAACGTATAGGTGCCGTCATTGATATTTTCATATAGAAAATTGTCTGGTTTCCAAAACCCGCGAGCCTCACTGGAGTAGCGAAAAAGATGGACCGTAGCATGAGCACTAGAGATATCGAGCTGAACAAGCGCGACGCCGTGCGGAAATGTCGCCTCCTCCCAGAGGGCGCCCGCAGCGAGTTCAACGCAGCTAGCGTCGGGACTCTCTCGGCTCGCGATACGACTTTTGTGCAAGTGACCTCGGAGTAGAAAGTGTGCTCCTCCCGGTCCCATCAGGAGCGACCTGACGCGCTCTTGATCAAAACTGCGCAACCAGTCAAGCGGATGATGCATCAACACGATCTTCAACGCCGGGGGCTCGCGGTCAGCAATGCCAAGCGCATCCCGGACTTGAAATTCACCTAACAACAAACGTCCCTGGTCTTGATCGCCGCCCTCCGCTGACCAAGCGCTATTTAGGCCGGCAATCGCAATTTCGAGCCCGGCAACATTCCGCCGCTCAACCCTCCAGGGAGCTGCACTTGACCACGCGCGATCGGCTCCTAGGAATGTTGTTGTGAACTCAAAGAAAGCTGACTGTCGTTGCGCAAAGAGAGCAATGCTAGAACTGTCGCCCAAAACACCGCTCACTTGGTGAGTATCACGGAGTGCAGCTGCGGTGATTCGCGTTAGTGGCTTAACTAGGGCTCGATCGACGTCGTGGTTGCCGGGAACCAGAAACCATGACATTTTCGGGTCCGTTCGCGTAGCCTGTGCCAACTCTGCGAAAAATCTCTGTGCTTCTGTGTATTCAGCTGCGCGACCACTATTGGCGATGTCGCCTGTCACAAACACGAAATCGGGTTTCATGTTGTCTGTGAGAGGCAGTAAGACATCGCGTAAGAGCGCCTTCAAAACAATCGCCTGCTCCCAGCGTTGCCCCGACTGGAAATGGAGGTCGGAGATATGCAGCCAGGTAATCGTGTGCTTCTCCGGCACTAGAACCCCCTTCGTCGCTGACTACACGGTGCGACTTCAAGACCTGCGTCTTCGAGGTGACGGATCGTTAGCACTCTCATGGCATGGATTCACTAGTGATCATAAAAGATATCCGGATTACCTGCAGCAATTAATGATAGACGTGAATGCTGCCCTGGGATAGATGGCCACCAGCTCGTATCGTCCCCAGTCGGATTCCTGCGACTTAGCGCGCGTGCGTAGCCGACACGATCGGCTTCGGCGGTTGACGTTTTGGGTAAAGGCGTCAACTCCTGTTATTTGCAGCAATCTCGTCAGAGAGAAGCAGATCCTCATACTTTGCCTGCCGGCGTTTGTTCGTGACCGTGACGTAGACCATCGTCGAAGACTTGTGA
>Ga0063454_100000026_pt1 | contig 11496 bp, 10 predicted proteins | sample HopSoiMetagenom2_FD_57976 | JGI IMG/M metagenome (GOLD analysis project Ga0063454, IMG submission 57976) | Grasslands soil microbial communities from Hopland, California, USA - 2 (version 2) (version 2) | ecosystem: Environmental > Terrestrial > Soil > Grasslands | place: USA: Hopland...
GTCCAGGACGCCGCCCTCTCACGGCGGTAACACGGGTTCGAATCCCGTATGCGCTACCAAATATCCCTCGCCGTTCCAGTAGTTTAGCCCCTGCGGGAACTCCAGACTCTCAATTCCACTCTCAAAACGTTCGTCGATTTCTTCGCGCGCTGCGGGCGGATCAATGTCCACGCGGATCGCATCGAAGACCGCAACGGCCTCCCGAAGCGCCGTCTCGTACACACGCGTGTAGCTCCGGGTGACGTTCGTGCTCGGCGCGTGGAACGAGCCCGCGACCGGATCGAACGTCGACCGGTGCCCGAGCAGCAATGCGATCACGAGCTCGTCTACGCCCGCGTCGCGGAGCCACGTCGCGCCGGTGGTCCGGAGGTCGTGGCAACTGAACGGCCGCACGCCCGATGCATCGACGGCGTCCGCGAAGATTTCATGCACGCGCGTGAGCACACCGCCGGTTTGGCGCGACGGCCAGACGTAGCCCTGATCGTTCGGCGTGAGGTCACGAACCTGTTCAAGGGCCCACTGCGCGATCGGGACATGCAGCGCGTAGCGCCGCTTCGCGCGGCCCTTCTTCATCACCTCGGCCGGCACGTGCAGCCATGCTCCGTCGAAGTCCACCCACTCGTTCTTGAAGCTAAAAAGCGGCGTGCGGCGCAGCATGGTCGTGACGCCGAGGATCATCCGCCGCCGATCCATCGGGCTTACGACGGCGAGCACCTTCTTGAACTCCGCCCGAGTGAGCGCGACGCCATCCGACTCCCAATCGCCGACGTCCGGCACCTTGTGCAGGCGGATCCGCGCCATCCCGGTGATCGACTCCCACTCGAGGCCTTTCTTCAAGATGCCGAGGAGGAACACGAACTCGTTGAGGATGGTCCGCGGGCGCGCACCTTCGTCCTCGCGTATCTTGCGGTAGCGGAGCGCGATCGGCTCGTCGATTTTCTCCGGCAAGATGTTTTTGCCAATGATCCGCATGAGGTTGCGTGCGCTGATGCGATCGCGCTCGATCGTCGCCTCGGTCACTTTCCGCGGATTGAGTTCGAAGTAGGTCTCGATGAGGCCCTCGAACGTGAGAACCGACGGACGGCCCTGCGTCGCCATGAGATCGCGGAGCCGCTGCTCTTCTTGCGCGATGATTTCCCGCGCGTACGTCGCGGAGTCTTTCTTGCTGTCGGGATACTTGGACGTGCGACGAATGCGGAACGTGTGCGGAAGCGGGCGTTCGCCCTCCGGCAGGGCCGCGCACTTCGCGCACGGGCACCACGCCGGGTGCTCTATCGGCGCTTGGATCTCGAACGATCCGCGCTTGCCGGTGACGTAGGTGCTGCTGTTTCTCATCGGCTCTTTCTCTTCAATGCGTCGAGTTCGCACCGCTCTTCATCGAGCAACTTCCGCGCGAGGGTGAGCGGCACCCAAACACCATCGTAAATCTGGTCGACGCGAATCCCGGTTTTCCTCGTGCCGGGGATCGTCTCGAGCGTCAACGTCCCGCTCTCGATGCGGCGGCGAATCGTCTTCATGCTCACGCCGAGCACGCGCGCTGCGCCCTCGATGGAGAGGTGCGTCGGATCAGCGGTTTGCGCGACGAGAATGGGGAGGATGCGGAGCATCTGTTCGATCCGGTCGAGGCGTCCGTAGAGGTCACGGATGACCTGGGATGCCACGACCGCATCGGTCGACGCAGCGTGCGGCTGCGTCGACGACTCCACGATGTGTAGAGCGGCACGGTCGTCCGACAGCATCGCTGCCGGCTGCTCGTGCTTCGCGGTGGAGAGGGTTCGTACCACGGGTGCGGTCCTCGATTGCTACGACTCGGCCGGCGGCTCGGCCGATCCCGCCGGTGTGCGGTCCTGGCGCGCTGCACGCCGCCGCGGTTCGACGGCGTGTCCGTCGAGTTGCCGAACGAGCCATGTAATTGTGCGGAGCCGCTCAACCACCACGTCCGCGGGGTCCGTTGCGGCAAAGGAGAGCGTCAAGGCGTCGCCTCCATTTCCACTGATCGTCACGTCAATGCGCTGCATGGTTACTGTTCTCCTTCCTCGTCTAGGTGGGCTGCGCGGCGGTGGGCCGCGGGCGCGGCGGGATGAGCGATGCGAGCGTGTCGTCGCCGTCGCCCGGCATGTCGGACAGCGCCGGCGACTCCAACACTTCAGCGTCGAGCGGAACGTGCGGCGCAGCGAGCTGGATGACGCCAATGACCGCATCGACGGCGGTGATGCGCAGCTCCTCACCACGCACGAGCTGCTCTTTCTTGTCGACCGGAAGCCCGTCGAGCCAGTAGAGCGCGAGTCGCAGCTCCGTTTGCTGGCGCTTGTTCAACGCGCTGCGGACCTGCAGTCGCCACCTGTACGTGTTTGCCTTGAGCGCAGTTTTGGTATTCATGGAAGTCTCCTCGGTTGATCTCATTCGCTTCAGCTAGTCCGTGAAGATCGCCGGCGCCGTGAAGCGCTGCGAGGGGGCGCGAAACGCCACGATCCCCTCCACGCTCCGCCGGTCCTCGCGCGATCTGTTGATGAAGAAGATGTCGATGGTGCGCTCCTCCAGGTCCACGAGGGCGACCGCGGCGACGATGCCGACGCGCTGCGTGGCAACGTGCGCTGCCGCATCGAGCGCGGTTGCGCTCTGCACGCGGAACACATCTCCGGGGCTCGGCCGCACCACGAGCGGGTGCGCTCCCGAGGCCGTAAAGAAGGTCAGCGGCGATGCGATGGACGCATCCTCGTGCAGCGCCTGCTGGAAGTAGCGGGCCGTCACCTTCGTGGTCGCAAGGCGCATCGGATGCAGCAGCGCGGCGGACATCGGATCGCCTGCAGCCGTAAGCGCGCGGGACGATGCCGCTTCGGCAATCGTCGCGAAGCCGTCGAGGAGGAGCGCCGCCTCACGGGCGGTCGCCTCGGTCTGCACGATGCCGGAGAGCCCGAGCCGCGTCGCAGCGACCGCCGGACCAGGACCGCGCCCGACGAGCTGGAAGCAGAGCGCCTGCTGCGGCTGGCGGGTGCGCACCAGCGCGCGCGTCGCCTCGACGGTATCCACCGTCCCAATCACGACGGCTCGTTCGTCGAGGTCTGCGAGCGCGCTGCGTCCGTCGCCCTCGCGCGGGAGGGTGTGGATCGACGGGAAGCGCTGCTGTAATGCGGCGGCGAGGTCGGCCGCGCGTCCCGGTTTCGCATCAATCAAGGTCCAGGTGCGAACCATCTCCGCCGTGTCGGCAGGCACCGCAGCGACGAAGGCCCGCCCGCCGCGGTTCGTCCCGATCTGCGCCGTGTGCTTCGAGTCGTGCTTCTGAATTCGAGGGGGCATACCAGTTCCTCCAAAGGGTCCAAATGCCGTTGCATCGCACTCACTGCAGATGCGCTCGAGGCGAGCGTGCATCGCGCCGAACGCCTGGGTCCAAAGCTCGCGCACGAGCGCGCCCTGCCGCGCGGTGAAGGGCGGGTACGTGGGCGTGCCGCCGAAGTGCAGACCGCAGACGGAAACAGCGATCTCGCTGCAGTCCGGAAGCAAACGCTCCGTGGCGAGCCACTGCACGAATTCACGCGCGGCGGGCACGCGCCGGTCGAACGTCCACGGTCCCGATGTCTGGCGCAGGTCACTGAGCACGCGCAGCTCCTTCGCACCCTCGCGGCTCGCGAGATCCGTCACCGCAACCGTCACAGCCTCGGCGACAGCCGAGCCGGCGTGCGCCGGCAGGTGGTCGAAGAGCGCCACGAGTTCGTTGCGCGCGCCAAGGAGGTACGCAGCGCGTTCCGCAATCGGCAGCTCCGGCGTGTCGACCGCAACGACGCACGCCGCGGTCGTGATCGACGTCCCAACGATCCAGATGCGTAGCGTGGACCCGGCGGCGAGGGCGCCAGGTGTCCATTCGTCATACGCGTGCAGGAGCGAGTCGGCTGTGCAGCTCACGCCAGCCGCAGACGGCGACACATCACAGATGAACGCCGCGTGCGTCCGCTGCGACGACGCAACCCAGGTCCAGCGTACGCCGCGGCTGTCGAGCTCCGGCAGTGTCATGAGGTGTGGTGCGGGACCACTCACCACCGTGGCTGGGTTCACCGCTCCTCCGCTGCGCAGCGCCTGCGCGAGCTGCTGCCGGGCGGCAGCGACGAAGCGCTCGCGACGCGCCACGGCGTTCGGCGCACCCCACGACGGCGGAATGCCGGCCGCGAAGAGCAAGGCACCGCGCGTGCGGTCTGGCCCCGCTTGGAGCAGCCGGAAGGTTGCTCCGGATGTCCGGAGACTCTGCGCAAGCCAGGCGTCGAACTCTCCCGCCACGCGAGCACGCACCGATGCGGTGGGAGCGGTGGCGAGGAGCACCGCGAGGTCGTCGCCGCGCTGGCATGGCGGCGCGCACCCGAGCGCGAGGAGCAGGACGGCGACGAAGGTGACGCGGTTCACTGCGCCCTCCGCTTCCGCATCGCGACGAGCGTGGCGCCCTGCGGCGCCGTCGCGGCGGTCTCCGCAAGCAGGTGCGTGCGGTTCCATGCGCGCGCGTGATGCTCGAAATGCTTCCGATCCTGGGCGAGCGCCGCGCGGAGACTGTCCAGCCACTTGAGCACCACCGCGGTTTCGTGCCGGGCGATGTCGCGGACGGCCTGCTCGGCGCCGTGCATCTGCGCGTTCAGGAGCTGGATCGCGTTCACGATCTCGTCTCTGCGCGCGCGCAGGCGATCGCGCTCCGCGATGAGCGTCTCTTCGCGCGCAGTCCGCAGTTGCTGCGCGAGGTCCGCGGCGGACGGCGTGTCCGCGATGCGGAGCGCTTCGGCACGCTGCTCGATGAGTGTGTTGGTGTGAAGGTGCACGAGCGCGCCGCCGATGAGCGGCGCCGCGCCCATGAGGAAGTAGACGCACCAGGCCGCGACGCTCACGTGCCCGGCGGTGCCGAGCTGCGCGCGGAGATAGGCAATCGCGGCGACAACACAGGCATCGAAGATCAGGGCTGCGATGGCTGTAGTGAGCCGGAACGCGCGCGTCGGATCTTCCGGCTCTTGCATCGACGCCGCAATGCGCGCGAAGGCCCACTCCGCGATGACAAACAGGAGCGCCCCGATCGTCATCGCGGCGATCGCCCAGCCGACGATGGCGGGTGCCGCACCGCTCGCCCACTCGGTCGGGAGATTCGAGGGATCGAGGCCGGCGGCGTTGGCGAGCGCTGCGAACGCGTTCATCGACTCGCCGGCAACCGTCGCGAATTCGAAGGTGCGAAAACACACGATGTCCCAGAGTGACGGCGGGGCGAGCGGCGCGTCGATCTTGGCATCGCCTCTTTCGAGTGCATCCGTCCGGGTCTGTGCTGCCCGGGCGTTCGACGCCTGCACCTCTTCGAGCTCGTCCTCGCGCTCTCGGAGTTGGCGTTCAGTCGTGCGGCTATCCGATTCCTTCTCCTCGAGCTTTCGGGCCACCGCGACAGCGGCGGCCTGGCTCGCGTTGCGCTGGTATGCTGCTTCCGCCGCAATGGGGCCATGCAGCCCGGAGAGATCCGCGTCGGAATCAAAGATCGCATCGCTCGGGTGCTGCTCGCCGCCGACGAACCGCACGACGAGATCCCCCGCGCCGTCGATCTCGGTCTCGGGGATAGGAGCTGAGACATCGCGCGGCGCGGTCGCCCGGTAGAGGGCGTGCTGCGTGCGCAGGTAGGCTAGCTCCGGGATGTTCGCCCGTACGGCGCGCCGGCTGGCGAGCCACGCGACCAAGGCCAGGCGGCGGACGGTGACGGCCGGCGCGAGCTGGAGGCCCGTGATCGGGCGGACGGCAACCGGAATCTCCGCCGGCGCGTCTGCTGATTTGACAGGAGCCGGGTGGAATGCTTTGGTGAGTATGCTTCGAAGGAATTGCATCAGGTGTCTTCTCCACTTGATCGCGTTCTGGACGAGCCGGCGGTCGGGTTTCCGTCGCCGAAGCCCCCGCACTTGCGATGCGGGGGTTTGAACTTGGGCGGCGGAGCCGTGTGGTGCGCCGCTTACGGCCCGCGGGTCGCCCCCGAGGTGAAGCGCGCGCGGCTTTCTGGCGATCCGCTCGGGCACGCCCCGCTATACTCGGTCGATCCATGTACGAGCGCGCGACCGACTGTCGTCACCTTCGTGACCTGTGGGGGTGCGATGTTCAGAAACGCCTGCATTTGGACGGTTCCTCTAAGCGCGCCGCGCGCCACACGACCGTCTGTTGTTATGGGCGCGCCCGACGCTGTTATGAACGCGAAGCTCTGTTACGCGGCGAGTGCGGCATGTCGGTTCGGGAGGACGGTGCGATGCCTGGCGACGACACCTGCACGTTGAGGTGCGGGTGACGGTCTCGAAGAGCCCGTCCGCGGCAGCTGTCACCGGCGACATGCTGACGGCCGATGAGCGCACTCAGCTCGTCTCGATGCTCGAGATCGCACGCGACCACGCCTTCCCGCCAACGCTCGGCGCGCCCGGAAACCGCATCGGCGAGTCGCCGGCCCAAGACTTCTACTTCCGCCGCTTGCTCGATCAGCTGCTCTCGGCCGCGGGAACGTGTGGTGTTGCAGCAGCCATCGGCTCGATTGACGACGTGTGGCGCTTCGTCGATGACCGTTTCGACGCGGCGAAACGCGCCTGTGGACCGCAGACGCGCAGGTGCTCGCGCGAGACCGTGCGCCAGTTCCTCGCCTTCCAGTGGCGCCAGCACTTCCGGAAGACGCCGCGGACCTACACGTTCGACGAGCGCACGATGGACACCGACCCACCGACTGGCGCGACCGTGACCTTCCACTTCGCGTCAGCCGGTGAAGCACACCCAGTCGTATTGTCCGCGGACGTGCGCGGCTTCAAGCGCGCGGACGGAAGCCGCGTCGATCTGGTGTTGCCGGCGCTACTGCCGCTGCCCTGTTGGCTTCCTCCGCTCGAGGATCGTTCGCTGCCTCACGAAAAAGACCGGCTCCTTGAGCAATCCCGCGTCGTTGTTCGTGCGCTCTTGCGCCGTGTCGATCTTCCCACCGACATTGCCAAGGAACTCCGGACGATCGCCAAACGCACCGTCGCCGACGCCGACCGCAGCGAATCCTTTCAAGCCGTTTTACGCGATATCCGGCGCGGCACACCTACAGCTGCCGCAGTCACGCGCCTTCGCTCCATCCTCGCCGACCCAGACGCCGACATCCGTGAGATCCACCGGACGGCCGACGAACTCCGACACGCCGGTCCCGCTGAGCGCCGCGCGATCGTTGAGCGGTTTCGCACCATGGTCAAGGGTGCGATCGCTACGCTGTTCCTTATTTTCCTCGCTGCGTACTTCGTCCCGAGTCCCGTGCGTGCCGCCGTGCAGGAGCGCGTCCGACGAGCCTTTGACCGCATTGTGAGCACGAAACTGTTCTCAACGCTCATGCGGTCCGGCGTGGATACCGAGCACGGCGTCTTCGTCCAGCCCAATGGCGTCGAAGCCCCCGAGATCCGCACGCCGACTGGTTCCAGTATCCGGTTAAGCCCCGGACCGTCACAGAACCTCCTGAACGTGCGAGCGCGCTTCGCGGACCCAGACATTCCCGAGCTGCGGGACTACGTTGTCATTCTTGGCGGCCTCGATTCAGTGGGCGTGGGTGCCCTGCAGTACCGCACGGCTCCCCACGAGCCGCCGATCCCGTGGATCGCCGAGATTTCGGTTGTGCCATTACAGGATCGCAATCTTGCCGCGGAACTCGCATCGAAAAAGGCAACCATCGAGATCAGCTATACACCGCCTGTTGCAGGCGGTGGTATTACGCACAGCGCAACAGTCACCACGCAAGAGCGCAATGCGCAGGTTCGTCTTGCTGCGTTCTCTGACCTGCACGAATTCCCACATAGCGCACAGACGTACACGATTACCGCAACAGTCCGCCGAACATCAGGACAGCAGGAGCGCTATACCGGCGAGCTGCGCTTCAATGACGATGGTTTCGGCACCTTCATGCGCGAGCGCGGTGCACCGGTCGCACGCGTGCCATCCACGGTCCGCGCGGTGCCGCCCCGCTGCGTCACCGTCATGGACAAAGCCGCGGTGATGATGGACCCGCGGCAAGCGAACGCCGTTATGACGCAGGCGCTCGTGGAAAAAGAGCAAACCGTGATCTTCTCGATCGGCTACCCGACGCCGCCACCAGGAGAGCAGGTGCCTGCCGGGTGCACGATTGATTACGGCGACGGGAGTCCAGCGGAGTACGCCCGCGCCAACGGCGTGATGATGCTGGCGCGCCACTCCTATCGCGTCGGTGATCGGCCGTACACCATCACGGTGTACTTTGAGAACTCCTCCGTGACGTACCAGTTCGAGCTCTACGTCTTTTCCAATCGCATGCGCCCTGCAGCCGCTGGAACGCTTACGTATGCGACGCCCTATCCGCCCAATGCCGACGACGCAGCCATGATCGATGCAGCGAGCGAGAACAATCCGAACAGCTTGAAAATCAAGTACGTTTTTCGTGATCCTGCCGAGTACCATCTTGAGACGGCCGCTCCGACTCGTTAGCGATCCTCTGATGCCCACCCACCCACCCTTCGCAGTCCATCACTCCCGTTCCGAACTGAGAAGGCAGGGGTACTGACGCGAGCCAACCCACTGTGCCAAAGCGGGTTACGGCTCCGGCCATGTGGAATCGATTCCACGGGCCGATTCCACGCCGGCTCCGGGCTTGAGTTTCAGTGTCGCTCGACCCGGCGTATCCTCCGGCCGCAGGCATCCCTACAGTCGAGAAGCACAGCATCGGCACGCGCCCGATGTACGTCAGCTAACATTCCCCCCTTGAAGACCTTCCTCGAGTGGAATGACGCGATCTCGCGGCACTTCTTCCGGCCTGAGCACGCGGGCCGGAGCATCTACCTCTACGTCACGAAGGACCTCATCGAAGAGATCGGCGGCGAAGGAAGTGTCCCTTCTTTCGTCGAGTCGATGAGTGGTGGTCCCGAATGGGCGACGCGCCTAGGCCTCTGCCAGAAAGCTCTGCAAACGATGGAGGGCTGGCGTCAGCGAGGCCTTGAGTTTCCACCCTACATTGGATATCTCGCACTCTTCGTGCTGGCGGCTGGGTGGGAAGGCGACTTCGCAGTTCACGCATACTATCCGCGCCTCCGGACGCTCCTCGGAGAGGAGCCAGTAACAGGAACGTACCCGTCGTTCGGGCGGATGTACGAGCTGTGGGACGACCTAGAAAAGTGGCTCAACATCGAGCGTACTGGATCGCTCGGGATCTTCCGCGCCGACATTGCGGGTTCCTGGCCGCATGTTGGGCTTCCCACCGCGCAGACAATCCTGACGCAGGCCGAACGGGAGCGCCTGCACAGCATCTTCGCGGATGCTGGCGTAGATCCCGACTTCCCGCCACCGGACTTGGAGCTCGCACGCATGGTTCGTGCGCGCGGGGGCGGGCTACGGAATCGGACCCTGCATGCGCTTGAGGACAGCCGGTCCGAATACGGCTCTGTACTCATCGATCGAATTCTGGAAGAGCTGGAAAGCTGGCAGGAAACGTCCACGGCCGCAGAAGCCGCCGAGGAAGTCGGACCGGCGGAACATCGGGGCACGGCGATCCTGTGCCTGCCTATCGTTGACGAAGTAGCCCAGCGGATCACGATGGAGCTCCGTTGCCGGTTTCCGGAGCCATTCCCCGAAACCGTCGCGGTGGAGCACGACGGCGCGATCTTCACGTGTACCGAACGAGCTGCGGGCTACTCAACGGCGTTCTCGGGTCCCGCTGTGGGACGCCTGAATCCCGCCAACCTGAATTGGCAGCGCGGCGCGGTGCTACGGTCTCCGGACTCGCCGCTTGTCGTCCGGTGGCCAGCGAGCACCGTGCGCGTCTTCTCACCGGCACGGGAGCGCGGCCTGCCGGGATTCATCGAAGTGCCCGCCTTTGATCCCGCGCAGCCGTTCATCATTGCGGCGCCGACGGACCTCGCGACCGCGGTGCGATCCTGGGGCGAGCGGTCGTGCACGCGCTTCCGCGAGCTCGCCTCGCAGAACCTGCCAGCGGGCTGGGCGTTCTTTGCGGGTGACCGGGCCGAAGACGATAGTCTCATTCGGGACATTGCGCCGCGGCTCAGTTTCTCCGCCGACTTGCGGCGCATTCGCCTTGTCGGAGGAATCCACGTCCCGGGACTACAGAGCTACTTCCGCTTCGCACCTCCGGCGATCAGGTTGGACGGCGGGCATGCCGATGAGCGCATGACAGCGAATGGCACACACATATCCCGGGATGACGACGGTGCGTTTCGGATTCCCGACGAACTCCTCGCGGAGCACATCATCGTCATCGAGGCGGGTCACTTGAAGCGCCTGATCTACTTAGAGGATGGGGGGCTCCGCCCTGATTGGACGCAACGCCGCTACAACGCCGCTGGCGACATTGAGGAATTCGGAGAATTGCCCGGCGTGCTTCCCTGTGGACTTCCAGCCGCCGCACGCGAAACGTCCGCGGCTATCTATGCTTACCCTCCCGATCCGTTGAATGGCCGCGCGACAGCGGTGGGCCATCGGGCCGGCGAAGTGGCCGAATTCTCCACCGACCTTCCGTTCCAACCCGTGTGGCTTGTGTTTCACCGCGGCCGTGATCGGCAGACAGCCGAGTATGTCGCGGCCGATCTCCTCGAGCCGGTGGTTCCTAGCGGGATTCCTCGCGCCGCGCGACAGGCTTGGAAGGAAGTGCTCTGGCACCACCGGTTGCGAATCGACGCACCCCCATTCCCGCCCCTGCGCCAGCTCTGGTTGAGGTATCAGAAAGCCGCGAAAGATGCCTAAGGCCGCCGACAAACTCGCGTACGCGTTGTCCAGTGCGCGGAGAACGGCCCGCCAGCAATACAAGCGTCTCTTCGACCGCATCTACCTCGCGGATGCGGCAACTCTCGGGCTCCGCCTTGATGATGTTTCCCTTCTGCGGCGCGAGACCGCACGGAACCTCGAAGCGCTCGCGCTGTGCGATTTCGTTTACGGCGAGGACGACGGAATATACCCCTGCAAACCGCACCTCGCGATTCTCCCGCGAGCTGGCTTGCCAGCCGCAACGCTCACCGGCGCGCGGACACCAGCGCTCGTCGGCCGGATTCGAGCACTCGCCCGGGCGCGGCGGGCGACGATTGCGTTCGCAGCCGCGCCGCAGCCGGCCTTCGCGCTCCTTCCTTCACGCATCCTCATCCAAGCGACCACACTGGATGAGCTTCGAGCCTTCGCGGATGTGGCCGAAATCCCGCTGCTCGACTTCCCGGTTACGGGCCTCTTGCTTGCGCACGCGACCGACATCAACCGGTACGTCGAGGCCCGGGCATGGAGAGTACATCGCGAGGAGCCCACGTGGCACCGCCATGATTTTGATGTCCAAAGGCTCCAGTTCCGCGGCACCCTAGGCGGCGTGTTGCACCCGCTCCGCCTTACGCAGTACACGCACCCGCGGCTCGCGCACCGGCGCGAGCACCTTCTGGTCCGCGGAGAGAGCGCCGCGACGGTCGACCGAGACTGGGCGCAGGTTCAAGGGTGAACTGCAACGCTGACGGGCCCATTGTAGTGATAGTCGACTCA
>Ga0063454_100000027_pt1 | contig 11484 bp, 9 predicted proteins | sample HopSoiMetagenom2_FD_57976 | JGI IMG/M metagenome (GOLD analysis project Ga0063454, IMG submission 57976) | Grasslands soil microbial communities from Hopland, California, USA - 2 (version 2) (version 2) | ecosystem: Environmental > Terrestrial > Soil > Grasslands | place: USA: Hopland...
GTGCTGCCGACGATCCGCGTGCCGTCGCTGATCATCCATCGCAGCGGCGACCTCTGTCTGAAAGTGGAAGAGGGCCGCTATGTCGCGTCGCGCATTCCGAAGGCGAAGTACGTCGAGCTGCCGGGCAATGACCATCTGCCGTTCGTCGGCGATCAGGATGCGATCGTCGATGAAGTCGAGGAATTCCTCACCGGCGTGCGCCAGCACTCCGCACCCGATCGCGTGCTCGCGACGATCTTGCACGTGCAGTGCAGGGCAAGTTCTCAGCTTGCCTCTGCCTCCATTGACCGCGAGCTCGCCTGGTTCCGCGGACGCCTCATCGAACTCGACGCGAACACGCTGCAGGCCGCATTCGACGGACCCGCGCGCGCGGTGCGCTGTGCAAGCGCGATCTGCAAATTGATCGACGGCGCGGCCGCGGGCGTGCACACAGGCGAATGCGATCTCGTCGGCGACTCCTTTGGCGGACCGCCGCTCGAGACCGGCGCCGCGATCGCATCACGCGCGAATGCGGGCGAAGTGCTCGTGTCGCGCACCGTGCGCGATCTCGTCGCGGGCTCCGGCATCGCGTTCGAGGAAGACGGCGAGCTCGATGAATGGCGGCTCTACCGCGTATGTGACGATGGGCATACGATGCCGTAAGAGGAAATGACGTTAATGACATTGCTCATCGCCACATGGCTCGTAATTGCAGGTTTTTTCGGACAATCGGCCGAAAGCATGCAGCGCGATCTCGCCGGACATGCCGAACAGGTACGCGCACTCGCCTCGGACAAGATCCTGATCGATGCGATCAAGAGCCAGAACGCGAAAAAAACGCCGCTCGCGGAGATTCAGCGGCTGGACAAATTGTGGATCGACGACAAGGACGAACAACTCGTCCACACTGTGACTACAGGACGGTGCGCGGAACACCTCCGGCAGATCGCGACAGCCTCCGGATTCGGCGAAATGATGGTCATGGACGATCAGGGGGCGCTCGTCTGCTCCAATGCGCGGACGAGCGATTACTGGCAGGGCGACGAGGAGAAATGGACGCGCGCCTTCAATAACGGCAAGGGCGCGACATTCATCGATCGTCCCCGGCTGGACGAAAGCAGCAAGACCAATCTCGCGCAGATCTCCGTGCCGGTGACGGACGGCGGCCGCGCGATCGGCGTCATTACGGCCGGTATTCCGCTCCACCAGCTGGAGCATAAGTAGCGGGCCGCCACAGATACAGGTACCAGTAAATCGGTGCTGCGATCAGGCCTCCGAACAGCAGCACGATGACCCACAATACACGCCGGTCCTCAGGAATTCGGTCCGTGCGAAATGCATGGATCACATACATAGCGATTACGACGAACATCAGGATCATCGTGAGCAGGTGGATGGGGAAAATCAGCCAGAAGCCATTGAAGGGCTGATTCGCATGACCGGTGCTCATCGATGCAAACATGAAGAACATGAATCCGATGAACAGGAAGAAATAGATCACCGGCCAGACCGCGCCGATCCCCATGAGGATTACAGTGGGTCTCGAGGGTTGCCACGGACGAGAAGCCATTGTTCGATACGCTCCCGATTACCCACTCATATTCGGGCGGAAAATCGGGGAACGCAAGTCACTGCTGCTGATATTGCTGTGGTGCTGTTCTTTACGAAACGAGCACGAACACAAGCAGAACGAGCACGAATACGAAAAGCCACGTAGCGGCGGCCGTCTCCCGTGTCGAAAACTCCCGGCGCCATATTCCGATGCCTCCAGGCGTGATGTTGAGGAACAGCAGAAACAGCCTGCGGACGGCGGTTCTCACCGGCGGGCCGGCGTATCGCGCGACGATTATGGATGCCGCCGTTGCGATGACCGCTGCGGCGGGCAGGATGATCCAGTGGATCTGCATCTGCACATCATTGATCACGGGAACATTGCATTGAACAGATTCGCCAGCCGGTAGCCGCCTTTCGCCAGCGCCAGCTCGCAGGTATCGAACACCGTGGCCATATACGTCGCGCTCGCGGTTTGATTGCGCTGCAGCGTCGCGGGGTAGGCGATTTTCTTCGCCGTCTCGAAACCTTCCTTCGACCATTCCTCGAATTTCCCCGGCTTCAGGTCGCCAACCGAATTTTTCGGGTGGTCCTGCTCGATCTTGTGGCTGACGCGCGTCACATACGCGAGATCGCTCTCATTCGTATTACGCGGGACCGATTCGTCGATGATGTTGTCCCATAGACTGTGCAGGTTCGACGGATCGGTCGGCTTCTCCTTCTTGAGCAGAAAAAGATTCCCGCCCTGATCGCCGGTCTGTTCGTTCGGCTCGCTCGTTACCCGTCCCGCATTGTGCAGCGGCTGATGCGTGTCGCCGACCAGATGCTCGATCCAGGCGAGATAGAGCGCCTGCAGATGCGACGGACACGTCCCCGCGACGACCGGCTGCAGCAGCTCCATCTGGCCGACCTCATTCGGCAATTTGATCGGGATCGCCGGATCGTCTTTCGGCGCGTCGCTGCCGGTGCCGCCCGACACGCCGGTCCAGTAATGATCGAGAAAATGCCAGTCGGGCTGATGGAACTGGATGCACGGCCGTTTGTCGTCCGGCTTCTTGGTCTGCTGATTGATTTTCGGACGGACGACATCGGGCCACGTCGCCGCCATGATGAAGAACTCGCGCTGCCGCTCTTTCAGCGGACGGCTGTCGGTCGGAAACATCTCGTGCAGACAATCGCCCGCCTGCGACTCCAGCAGCTCCGCGACGGCGCGCTCCTGCGCCTTCGGCGTCATGTTGTCCCACGCGATCGCCGCGACGGTCTTGTGACCGGTGGCATTCCACGCAAGAGCGAGCGGGGAGAGAGCGAGAACGACAAGCACGAAGCAGACGTGGCGCATGGGTCGAGAGTACCTCCTGATACTCGAAGGAGTGTCGATTCCTAGGCGTTTCCCTACCCTCCGGACGGCGTAAAATCGACAAATGCCACTCCCCGATCTCTCCAGGCTCTATCAGGTCGACGACGACGGCGCGCTGTTCATCTCGCCGGTGATCAAGGACTGGTCGATTCTCGAATCGCACGGCATCGACACGGTGATCGACATGGAAGGTGGACTCGACGAGTGCATCCCGACCGTTCCCGGCCAATGCCTCTATGTCTATTTCCCGATCGAAGACGAAGAGCTGCCGGACATTCCGAAGCTCGAGGCGGTGACCGCGCTCGGTGCGCATCTCGTTGCAAGCGGACATCGCGTGCTGTCGCATTGCGGGATGGGCTTCAACCGCTCCGCACTCGTCGCCGGCCGCATTCTCCATCGCCTCGGCATGCCGGGCTCGCAGGTGGTGGAGCGGCTGCGCGAGCGGCGCGCGGGCGCGCTGTTCAATGAGGTGTTTGCGGCGCATCTGATGGAACTGCCGTGAGGCAGTCCTCTCCCTCCGGATGATCGCCATCAGGTGCACGGCAAAGGCTGCGAGCGCGCTGGGACTGCGATTAGGAAACGATCCACTGCCGTCCGGCACGAGTCCGCTCGGCGACTCGTATGTCAACCTGGTTGCCACAGCGGCAGGTGGTGTCTTCCTCTTCATGAACGAGCAGAGTCTTCTTGCGGTGGTGGTTCCTCGATGCGAGCCGGACATCCCCTGACATCCGTAAGGCTGGTAACATTCGCAGATCCCCCGAAATACGGAAATTAAGAACCGAAAGAGGAGACGATGCGTCAGCTCGCGATACTCATTCTTGCGCTCCCGCTGTTCGCTCAGACCACCGCCTCGCTCACCGGCACCGTCACGTCGCAAGGGGGTCAGCCGATCCCCGGCGTCACCGTCATCGCCACCTCGGCGTCGCTGCAGGGCATGCGCTCTGCGATCACCGGCGAGACCGGCATGTACACCTTCGATGCGCTCCCGCCCGGCTCGTATCGGCTGAAGTTCGAGCAGGGCGGGATGGTGGCGGAAGAGTCGGCGGTGCTGCGGCTCTCACAGACCTCACGCGTCGACGTGGTGCTGAAGGCGATGATGGAGATGCTGGTCCACGCGCACACGCCGCCCGCGCTCGAGCTGCCGCAGGTCTCGACGAATCTCACGCTCGCGCAGATGGAGCGGCTGCCGGTGCCGCGCAATCAGCTCGCCACCGCGCAATTCGCGCCCGGCGTGCAAAGCAACACGCTGACGAACGGCCAGCTGCAGATCTCCGGCGGTCCCGGCTATGACAACCTCGTGCTCGTGAACGGCGTCGTGGTGACGGAGAACGTGCGCGGCCAGATCCGGCCGATGTACGTCGAGGACGCGATCCAGGAGACGACCATCATCACCGGCGCGATCTCCGCGGAGTTCGGACGCTTCAGCGGCGGCGTGGTGAACACGATCACCAAGTCGGGCGGCAACGAATGGACCGGCTCGGCGCGCGACTCCTTGAGCAATCCATCGTGGTCCGCGCAGACGCCGTTCGGTGAAGGTCGCGAGGACTCGATCAGTCACGTCTGGGAAGCGACGTTCGGCGGTTACGCGCTGCGCGACCGTTTGTGGTTCTTCACCGCGGGACGCTGGGCGAAGAACGACACGGCGCGCACGACGCTGTCGATTCCGGCCGGCACCAACTCGCCCGCGTCGCCCGTGTTCAGCTACACCGAGGGGAACGATCAGAAGCGGTACGAAGGAAAAGTGACGGCGCAGATCACGCAGCAGATCACGGCCGTCGGCTCGTACTTCGGCATCAACACGAAAGGGACGAACGTCCGCTTCAACAACAACATCTACGACGCGGCGAGCCTCACCACGCGCAACGATCCGGAGTCGCTGATCGCGGTTCATCTGAACGGCATCGTGAACACGTCGCTGCTCGCGGAAGCGCATTATTCGCGGCGCAAATTCGCCGATCGCAGCGGTGCGTTCGCCACCGATCTGATCCACGGCACGGTGCTGCTCGATCGCGCCAATCAGAACGCCCGCTTCAATTCGCCGACGCTCTGCGGCGTCTGCGATGTCGAGCGCCGCAACAACGACGATGTGATCCTCGACGCGCGCGCGGCCCTCGGCACACACGATCTGGTCGGCGGCCTCGATCGATTCACGGAGAGCCGCTACGCGAACAACCATCAGTCGGGGAGCGACTTCTCGCTCTTCGTCACGCGCGTGCAGTGGAAGGACGGCGTGCTCTACCCGGTCATCACGCCGACGAACGGGCAGGGCGGCGGGACGTTCATCCGCTGGAATCCGATTCTCGTCGCGCCGCGCGAGGACGAGCTGCGCACCGACTCCGCCTTCGTCAACGACGTCTGGAGCCTCGGTCCGCACTGGACGATCAACCTCGGCGCGCGCTTCGACCGCAATCACGCCGCGGATGCGGACGGGGTGGTGAGCTCGAACGACAAGCGGCTCGCGCCGCGGCTCGGTGCGCAGTACGACCTGCGCGGCGATGGCCGGCATCGCATCAATCTGTCCGTCGCGGAGTACTCGTCGCGCATCGCGGACAGTATCGCGTCGGCGAATCAGGCGGCAGGCAATGCGGCGGCGATCGACTTCGCGTACAAGGGACCGCAGTTCAATAACAACGCGCTCAATACGCCGCTGGAGGACGTGATCCAGAAGGTGCTCGATTACTTCAACAGCACACAGGGCGGGACGAACAATCGCGCGGCGAACAATCTGCGCGCGAACGGCAGCCGCTCGATTCCCGGCTATTCGACGTATTTCGACGGGACGTTGTCGTCGCCGTACGTCCGCGAGATCACGGCCGGTTATGGATTCCAGATCGCGCACGACGGTTACGTGCGCGCCGATTACATCCACCGCGACTGGCGCGATTTCTATGCGGCGAGTGTGACGACGGCCACGCAGAAGGCGAACACGCCGCTCGGCATCCCGGTCGATCTGACGCTGATCCGCAACAGCAACAACATCAGGCGCAACTATCGCGGCGTGCAATTGCAGGCGCGCTGGTCGCCGTCCAAATTCGAGTCGGGGATCAACTACACGTATTCGAAATTGCGCGGGACGGATGAAGGGGAGAACGGCAATACCGGCGCGGTGGCGAACATCGATCCCACTCTGTTTTATCCCGAGTTTTTCAATTATTCGCGGGTGAACCCTGCCGGGTATCTGCAGGGCGATCAGCGCCATCGTCTTCGCGCCTGGGTGGGCTACGACTTCGGATTCCTGACCGCGTCGCTGATGCAGACATACGACTCGGGGCTGCCGTATTCGATCGTCGGGCCGATCAATCTGTCCGGTTTTGCCACGAATCCCGGTTATGCATCGATTCCGAACGGCCTGTACTACTTCAGCGGACGCGGTGCGCTGCGCACCGAGGCGGCGATCTCGACCGATCTCGCGTTGCGGTATGCGCTGCACGTGCATGCCGTGGAGCTCTTCGCGCAGGGCGATCTGCTCAATATCTTCAACAACGACGCGGTGGTCGATCCGCTGCGCATCGGCACGACGGTGAGCACCGCGGCGACATCGCCGGCATTCACGCCGTTCGATCCGCGCAGCGCGGCGCCGGTAGAGTGTCCGCAAGGCGCAGCTGCGTCGCAGTGCACCGCGATGAAGGCGAATTACCAACTCGCGCCGAATTTCGGCCAGCCGCTGAACGACCTCGCGTACCAGCGGCCCCGGACATATCGGATTTCCTTGGGAGTGAGGTTCTGAGGACCTGAAAGCTGAAACCTGAAACCTGAAACCTGAAGAAAGCCGCCCGGCGTGCCTTTTTCAGGTTTCAGGTTTCAGGTTTCAGGTTTCAGGTTTTCCCGAGGGATAATGTGCTCATGCGGCTGGTCACCGCGCTTCTCATCAGCCTGATCACATCGGCTCCCAAGCCGATGGAGTACATCTACCATCCGCCCGAGTCGGCGAACGACGTCCGCTACACCTATCACTGGGAGATCCTCCGCACCGCGCTCGAGCGCACGAAAGAGAAGTGGGGGCCGTACCGCATGGTGCCGTCGGAGTTCATGACCGAGCGGCGGCAGGCGTTCGAGCTGAAACACGCCACCGGCAAGCTCACCGTGATGTACCTCAGCACCACGCCTGACTTCGAGCGCACGCTGATTCCGATCCGCATCCCGGTCGACAAAAACCTCGGCGGCTACTGCGTCTTTCTGATCCGCAAGGAGGACAGAGCGCGATTCGCCGACATCCAGTCACTCGATGACCTTCGCAAGTTCCGCTTCGGCCTTGGACTCGGCTGGATCGACGTCGACATCCTCCGCGCCAGCAACTTCAAGGTCGTCACCGGCTCGAGCTACGAAGGCCTCTTCGAAATGCTCGCACAGAAACGCTTCGACATCTTTCTGCGCGCCGCCGTCGAAGTGCTCGACGAATACGACCAGCGCAAATCACGACTCCCCGGCCTGTACATCGAGGACGACATCACGTTCTATTACCCGCTGCCGATGTATTTCTGGTTCCCGAAGACGCCGGAAGGCAAACGCCTCGCCGCGCGGGCCGAAGAGGGCATGCGGATGATGATCGCGGACGGTACGTACGACCGCATCTTCGATAAGTACCAGCGCTGGAAGATCGAGCGCCTGCATCTGAAGCAGCGGAAGATTTTCCGCATCGGCAATCCGAACGTCGGACCGGAGACGCCGTTCAGCGACAAGCGCCTCTGGTTCGATCCGCAGACGTACAAATGAGCGAGCGCAGACCATCAGTGACGTTCATCGTGGCCGCGATTCTGGTCACGGTGACGACGCTCGTCCTCGGCGCGGGCGGCGCGGTGAATTATTTTCTGCGGCTCACCGAGGAGAGCGCGCGGCTGGAGCGCATCACGAATTCGCAGGCGGACGAGATCGCGGTCGCGCTCGCGCTGCCGGTGTGGAACATCGATCGCGCGCAGATCGACAAAATCCTCGACAGCCAGGAAGGCGCGCCATCGGTCGAAGCAGTCGTGGTCAATGCGGCGGGCGGCCGGCAGGCGCGCATGCGCGATGCGAATCGGCGGTTCGTGTCGACATCCGCGGCGATTCAGACCGAAGGACTGCTGGTCGAAGAGCGGCCGATCGTCTTCGGCAAAGAGCGCATCGGCACGGTGGTGCTCTACACGACGCCGCGCAGCATCGAAAAGCAGATGCGCCAGACGCTGCTCGCCACGCTCATCATGATCGTCGTCACCGATCTGCTGCTCGTGCTGTCGACGTACGCCGTTCTCTATCGCACGATGCTCCGTCCGCTGGTGAAGGTCGAGCGATTCGCGGCGGCGGTGAGCGCCGGGGGGGAAGCCGATGTGCCGTCGATCGAGCCAGCGAAAACCGCGGAGCTCGAACGATTGCGCTCATCGATCGACACGATGGTGCGCACCATCAAATCGGAGAAGGACTTCACCGAGACGGCGATCGACGTCGTCCGCGACATGTTCTTCGTCCAGGATCGCGAAGGTCATTTCGTCCGCTGGAACAAGGCGACGTCGGACCTGTTCGGCGCGGAGGCGCTGAAGAAGCCGGAGCCGTATTACATCCTCAACCACGTCGCGCATCCCGAAGACCGGCTGCTCGTGCGGCGCGCCATCGACGAAATCTTCGACGGTGTGGGATTCGCCGAAACGGAAGCGCGCTATTTCCTGCCGGAAGGAACGCGCAACATCCATCTGACCGGACGGCGGATGGAAATCGAAGGCACGCCGTACATCGTCGGCACGGCGGTCGATGTGACCGAGCGGCGCTCGGCCGATGCGGAGCGCCGCAAGTTGCGCGAAGCGATTCAACAGTCGGCGATCGAGTGGCGGCAGACGTTCGACTCGGTCACCACGCCGATCATCATCACCGACGGCGACGGACTCATTCAGCGGCTCAACCAGTCCGCGGCGGCGATGTCGGGATATGACGAGCGGGAGCTCGCCGGCCGCAATGTTTCGGAGCTGATTCATCAGACTCACGGACGGACGTGGGACATCAATATCAATCCCCTCTTTCCGGGCAGCGACGACCGCTCGCAGATCGTGGTGTTCTGGGACATCACGCGCATCGTCGCATTACAGGAATCGCTGCGGCGGCAGGAGACGATGACGGCAATGGGGAAGCTGGTGGGGGGCGTGGCGCACGAGGTGCGCAATCCGCTGTTCGGCATCTCCGCGACGCTCGATGCATACAGCGAGGAGATGAACACGGCCGAGCTGCGGGAGATGGCGGCGACGCTGCGCGACCAGGTGGGGCGTTTGTCGCGATTGATGCAGGAGCTGCTGGAATTCGGCAAGCCGGTCGCCGTGGCCCGCAAGCGCGGCGCATTGGATTCGCTCATTAATGAGGTGATCGCCAGCCGCTCACCGGCTGCGTCTGAAGCGCAGGTCACTGTGCAGAACGATGTCGATCGCGACGTGCCGCAAATCCCGATGGATCGCGAGCGATTGCGCCAGGTCTTCGAAAACGTGGTCGACAATGCCTTACAGCATTCGCCGCGCGGCACGATGGTGACGATCAACGGCAACATGCACCCGCACAACGGCAGCGAATGCGTGGAGCTCCGCATCGAGGACCAGGGCCGCGGCTTCCTTCCCGGCGAAATCCCGCACGTTTTCGAACCGTTCTTTACCCGCCGCGAGCGCGGCACCGGCCTCGGCCTCTCCATCGTGCAGAAGATTGTGGAGGAGCATGAGGGCGTTGTAAGAGCGTCCAACCGGGCGGAGGGCGGGGCACGGATCACGATCCGGTTGCCGGTGTGAGACTTCTTGTGATCGTCTCGCTCGGGATCGAGAGTCGACACGCGGATCAACGACCGTGAATCCCGTCGTCCGCGAGATCCGGCACGTCGGTCGTCGAAATGAATGCATGATCATTGAGACCGCACATCACGAAGCGTGTGAACGCACTCGAAATCATCAGCGTGCGTCTCGGCGTCGATGCAACCCGCATCGACGCTGATGCATGACCGGTCCCGATCGCTGCGAGCCGCATCGCGCGTCATTCGCCCGTCATCGCCATCGATACCAAGTTCATCGATCGTGATGACAACCGTCTCGCAGTCGATGCAGCCCGCATCGATTTCGACTGCAGCGGATTCACCATCGATGCGACCGTTCATCGATGCCGACACGACTGCTGTCGCGCGGAAACAATCTTTCTTCGTCTCCATAGCACTCGTCGATCCGGGCCTCGATGCTGGCGGAGGAGTATTCGCGCGCGATTTTCTTCACGAGAAAACTGATCTTCCGCGAAGAGACACGGCTCCATCGGGTGTTCCACAACGAAACGGCGAATGCCATCCAGCGGCGCTTAGAGTTAGAGGATTGCAGGCGAAAGCGGAGTTGGGCCGACCACGATTTTCGCAGCCGCACTTTTCCCCCGCCCGCCCCGCGTCTTCGCCTATTTTGCGCTGACGTTCACACCTTTTCTATCCTCTCTGCGTGCGCGCCGTAATGAGGATTAGGCATTGATCCTTGCAGCGGCCCGTTTCCGCCGCCCGCCCCGAATCTCTGCCGTTTCCTCCCTAATATGCACAAGACTAGTCCCGCGCTCGGTCGTGATCAGCAGTCAGGCCGGCAATTACGTGCTGACGCGCCTTCTAGCCCCAGCACGCATGAACGATGATGGGAGCAGCGACCGTCGTTCGTTTCCGGTACATCTGGCTTTGAATGCCACTCGTCACATTCCGCAAGCATTTGGACGAGCGTAGAATTGTCCGATGCTGAACGCATCCTCGACGTCGCTCTGGACGTGGACTGTGGTCGCGGCAATCGTAACGACCGTCGGCACACTGGTGGGTCATCTCCTGAAAGAGATTGTTCTGGCGCGATCATTCGAGGCGTGGAAACGCCGGCAGACTGCGGCTGATATCGAGAGAAAGTATCGCGACCCGATTGTTCTCGCCGCGCTAGAGCTGGCGAGCCGCCTTGCGGAGATTATCCAGGAGCATCCGACCGACTATCTTCATCGGTCCGCTCTGTCAACGGTCATTCAGCGCACGTTGGGATCTCACCGCGATGCGCACTTCAAGAAATACAAATGCCAGAGCACGATGTACAGAATCGCGGCATTCCTGGCATGGGTGGAGCTACACCGGCAGGAACTTGTGTTTCTCGAGAGTGAACATACTGGCGCCGCCAGACCTGCGCAGCAAAGCATTGACGCTATTCGCCAAGACTTCGCCGACGGACAAATCAATGAGTCCGACGACTGGGCCAGTTGGACCGACGCATTAATCTTCCGGGAAGAACAACGTGCAATTGGTGAAGCGATGATCGCCGGGCCTCCACCTGCCCGAACGGTGGTCGGTTACGGTTCGTTCATAACGATCGCGGAAACCGCGGCACATCCAAATCACAGGTGGGTTGAGTGTTTGGAGCATTTCTGTGTTGACCAACAGTCGAACAAGGAGTTCAGACTAGTTCGATATCGTCGATTATTGGTTCACCTGATTGATCTAGTTTGCGCGATCGATCCGCGACGCATCCCGGTTTGGCTCACTGAGGTGTCCGCGCAACAGCGCCTTCACCTCGCCAAAGTAAAACAAAGAGGTTTCGCTCAAACGGCGGCGCAGGTTCAAGGGTGAACTGCAACGCTGACGGGCCCATTGTAGTGATAGTCGA
>Ga0063454_100000030_pt1 | contig 11173 bp, 10 predicted proteins | sample HopSoiMetagenom2_FD_57976 | JGI IMG/M metagenome (GOLD analysis project Ga0063454, IMG submission 57976) | Grasslands soil microbial communities from Hopland, California, USA - 2 (version 2) (version 2) | ecosystem: Environmental > Terrestrial > Soil > Grasslands | place: USA: Hopland...
TAGAGCAGCTGATTCGTAATCAGCAGGTCAGCGGTTCAAATCCGCTCAACGGCTCCAGCAAAAATCCAAACCGAAGCCACTGTCCGCAGTGGCTTTATTTGTTTCTGGATGCTGCACTGCCTCTTCTGCGAAAGGGTATCCCCGCGGTGTCCATGGAGTCCGGCTTCGGTCCGATCGAGCGCGATCGCAGCCGCTGATGGACGGGAGTACCGCTGCACCATGTTCGTGCTGCCGTGCCCGAAGAACTCCTTCAGCATCAATTCAGACGCTCCCGCTGATGCCAAGACGCTACCGAACGAATGCCGCAGGCCGTGAACACGGACTCGAGGTGTGATCCCGGCGATTGCCGTCGCGATCCGGTGGTGTCGGTTGATGACACTGTCGGCGTAACGATCACGTCCGTGAACTCGTGCGCAGTGTGGCCTCTCGAAAATGGCATCGTCGGCACGTCGGACAGCATCTTGCGCTTCCGGGCGTTGTGAAGCACCTTGCGAAGCATGCGGAGCTCCGTCATTAGCATGCGCGCCGGTTCGTTAGGACTGAGGTTGGCGGCTGCCGAGCGGGAACTTGGATCTGTAAAGTCGCGGGGCCTGCAACTTCTCTCTCTCGATTCTTTATTCGGGGCGTATCTCGCCGTCCGTCGAAAGCAGCGTGCAGGCTGTGCCTCGGGGCTGCTACAAGGCGTCTCTCATAGCGGTTGCGCAGGATCGGGACGGCACTAAGGGTCATAACGATACGAGCCTCTGCGCGCTGCGGAACTGCGGCGGAGGCGGAACCGGAACCGGTTCATACTGCTATACGGAGCCGGAGACGGGAGTGCAGACCTGTAGTGGCGGCGTTGGTCCGGGAGGTGGCTGGAACAATCAGGACTGGGGCTATAACAATGTCGAACGGGTCAGACGTTAAGCTGCAAGCCGCATAACGCGCGAGCGGACGCCGTCCGTCTCGCGCTGAACGAGCCGGCTCGGCCAGCGGGCGCGGCATTCGGCGGCTTGTCGGCTTCTGCGGCGAGTTAGACGGACGTCAGGAGTTTTGCCGGATATCTCTCGATGACAGGATCAATCGTGACCAGCATGAGTTGCTCTTCAATCGCCTGGCACACAAGCATGCGATCGAATGGATCTTTGTGGTGACCAGGCAAATCACTAAGGCGGGACACCGCACGTTCACTTAGAGATAGAGACTCAATGCCGTGATGCTCTCGCTGTTCAAACAACCAAGGATTTGGCGGTTCCGGAAGTGGTAATTTCCCCAGCTGATACTTCACTGTGGCTTCCCACACCGAGACGACACTCAGGTAGGCAGCGTCCGCATTTTCAATTGCGTTCCGAAAGTGCTGCGAAAGCCGCTCGTCGCCCGTGATGAACCAAAGGAAAATGTGTGTGTCGAGCAATAGCCGCATTACTCGAAGTCTCTCAATACATCCTCTGGCAGCGGTGCATCGAAATCATCAGGGACGACGAATGTACCTCGAGCGAGGCCGAACGGACGCGGGCGCTTAACCTCTTCGATGGGCCTGATCTCCGCGATTGGGCGATCGCGTTCGGTGACCACGACCGTCTCACCCTCGACCACCCGATGGATGATGGCCTCTGGATTCTCTTTGATCTCCTCAACGGTGACGTTCATCGTTGATCATCTTACCAAACCGAGACCTTCGTTCAGTTCCGCGGGAGGCGAGCGGCGGAGTGCGCTCGATCTGAGTCGTCGTGACTGCACAACGCATGGCTGCGGAACATCGCACGCTGTGTTCGCTTGGTGGGTGGAGATGGATCGTTCATCTCGGCCTTTGGCCGCATCAATCGGTGCCGCGAAGCGGCCTCCTTTCGAGTTCCGGCTAACGGATCTGTGGTTAAGCTGCACGGCCGGGGCCCACGTGCCGAAGCCGATGCGGCACGGCACGCGCCTGCATGTGAGGCGCGCGATGCGCGTGGCGTGCCGCCGTGAGGATTTTGACTTCGCGAGGCAGCTCGGCTGCCGGGCCGAAGCCGGGCCGTGCCAGCTTCTACCGCGAGTTAGGCGGCGGCAAGATCGCTTCTGCATACGCCGTTTCCAGGTCTCCCCGACCTTCATTTTCGATGTCTCGACTACAGCCCGGTGAGCGTGGCGCCGAGACTCGCGATGCTCTGCAGTGGTCGATGTTGATACCATAAGGCAACTAGATCATAACGATGGAGAACGCAATGGCTTCTGACGGTCACGAGTCTCCCCAAACGCACGATATGCCATCCGATTTGATGGCGGCGAAGATGAAAATTCTTGAGCTCCAATTGCGCGCCGACTTGGCTACGCAAATCTCAACTGCGATCGACCGGGAAAGGGGTCAGTTAAAGGCGTATTGGACTTTGCTTTCCCGTGTAGTAGTGGTCGCCGCTGCGATTGTGGGCGCCGCGCTCGGGATCATTGGGTGGCAAGGTTGGAAGGATGTTGTGGGCCGTGTTGATCAAAAAGTAAATGACCGCCTGGACGCCCATCTTAAGGCTTCACCTCCAGCAAAATACGAGAAAGATGTTGAAAGGCTTTTCGATCGAGCGTTGATAACGAGCTATTCGGCTGAAATACCGCGGCGGGATCCTGCCGATGGTTTCTCCCGTTTTCCTGACGTTCCAACTATGGTCACGCAGGACTGGACAAGACTCATGACCATCATGTGCGCGCCCGATACGGCGGAGGAAACGAGTCGAAAGATATTAGGCATACTGACATACCACTGCGGCTTCGGACAGTTATCAAACGATGGAGTGTCGCAGGTCAGGCATCTGGCCTTGACGGAGCCCGTGCCAGAATGGCTAGCGAATGCTCCCAAACGACGAGCCGATTTGCTTCTCGCACTTGCTACATTGGATGACAATGACTCTGCATCCCTAGTGAGGGCCTTACTTCTCCAGAATAAGATACCCGAAGTGCAACTTGCGGCGCTATCCTACATACGACACCTGTTCGTGCTCGAGGCGAGCTCCGATGTAGAGCGTTTTGTCGCCGAATCAGGGTTGCGCGGTGATGTTGAGACGGCCGGACTCCAAACACTAGCGGTTATTGCGCCTGATTCGCCGTTCGTGAAAAAGTTTATCAACAAGCTCAACTCGGATGGCCCGCTTAGTCAGGTCGATTTAATTAGAGGCGTCATGGTGGTCGAGGGATTGAGTAAGCTGGGAATCGATCGCCACGTCGCGGCGTACGAGGACGTGACGCATCGAAAGCAGCTCGCCGTGAGCGTGCTTGCAAGCGTTCTCAAGCACGAATACCACTTAGAACAATGGAATTCGGAAGTCCGACTAGTGTTCAGGACAAGCGCATTGGAAAACGAGGGCATTCCGGTAGCTACGCTGACGTCGTTCGAACTGGACGAGGCGATCGGCAGCATCTTTAGCGACGCAGTGAAGAGGAAGGACATCGTAGCGATTAGCAAAATCGTAGGTCACTTTGACGTGGAAGATACGCTCGCTGATCAATGGCATTTCCTACCGCATGTTTTCTTCTTTGATGGCGCATTCCAAGTTATGCCAGGACGAAAGGTAGAGTTCAGCGGTACGGCTGACGGCATTTGGCTAACGGCCAAAAAGGATTTGGTGACCGTCCATTGGGTTGACTTAGGTGGCACGGAGCAATCCGGGCTACTGGAGGCAGTTGACGATGTGCATTTTGCACAAGGCGTGCGTATCGAAGGTGCTCCACCCTGGCTCGCCGGAATCGGGCAAATTCGTGGTGTCCGGCGCTAAGTTATAGCTTTGGGTTACGGGATCGCCGCAACGAGCGAGTATGGCGGCGTGCAAAGCGTAACGGCAGTCAACCTGCGTTGCGGGCAGGCAGGTCGGCTCCAAGCCATGGCTCCTTGTGACGTAGGCCGGGCGCGGGCCGGGGAAGGGTGCGATCGCCGGATTCGATGTCCGCCTAACACCAACTCGACGCGCACAGGATCACGCGCAGACGGCAGCCACGGAGTAACGCGGGCGAGGGGCGAGCGACTTACGCGAAAAGCGGCGTAGGTCGGGGCCGGGCGGGGGAAACGTGAGGCCGCCGGGATCATGTCCGCCTAACGGATCAGACGTTAAGCTGCACGGCCAGGGCCCACGTGCCGAAGCCAATGCGGCGCACGGCGTGCCTGCATGTGAGTCGCGCGATGCAGGCCGTGCGCCGCCGTGATAATTCTGAGTTTACGAGGCGGCTCGGCCGCCGGGCCGAAGCCGGGCCGTGCCAGCTTCTACGGGGAGTTAGGCCGCATAGGCTGCGCGAGCTTACCAGCCATCGATTTCGACGCTTACAAATGGTTCTGATATGGTAATCAAATTGAACGGCGTGACATTATCGATATCCAACTCGGCAAAACTGCACCCGCTCGCCTGGATAAGATCTACTATCGCTGCTAAGTTGCCCAGTGTTGCAACCTTTGTCTCAATCTGACGTCTGCGAGTCTGCAGATTGTGCTCCATCTGCGTACGTACACGAGACGAAAGATTTGGCTTTATGGATCCACGTCTGTGGTCAGGGATTTTTACATAGAGTACGGGGCCTTGACAACGATAGGACACCTTGAGGTTGCTTACCTCCGACCGTAGCTTGTGCACCAAACCGCGCATGATTTTCAGCCGGTCGTTAACAGCGCATATCGGCCGCATTCGCCAGGTATCAGCTAGTAGGCGAACGTCGTGCCGGCTCGCAAGGTCTGTCGCGTGCACGAGTTCATTCATGAAGTCCGTGGCGTCGGTCAACACCCGTGCGATTAGCGGAATGAGCGCGTCGTACCCGGATCGTCTTGCACCCCGCAAAATAGCCAACTCACGCCTGTTATCTACAAAATAGCGAACAGCTAAGTATTCCTGCAACGTCAGATGGGAAAATGAAAACTTACCCGGTGCTCGCTCTTGCAGAACGCCGAAATCCTGATAAAGACTCGTGAGCACATCGTCGAAAGGCGGCGCCGCGATTTTGTTCGCGGCCCAAAAATTTTTCAGCGCACCACTTCCGTCCATGTCCCGCGCCGTGAAGACAACCTTATCACGCTGACACATCTCTGCGGCAATCAATGAGACAAGGACAACGCGGCGGCGCACGCCAAGCGGTCTAAGTGGCGTCTGCCGTGCTACGTTCCGGAAGGCGTCCCACCGTCCGAGAAGTCCTTCGATCATTCGATCGTAGAGCTCATCGGGGTCAGCGGGTATCTCAAGGTCGTTGTAATAAAGCGCACATACGATCGACAGCAGCAAAGGATTTGATCCCAGATCTAACAAGCTAGGCGTCTGCGCACATTCGCGTAGCAAACGCTCGCCCTTGGGCGCATCCATGGCGCCGAACCATTTGCGGACTAACGTTACTCTTTCGGGGAAGGAAAACGGCAGAGTCTCCCACTTCTCAAACGCCGGCATCGCAACGTCTGCACTGTATGGGCGTGCGCTGACGCAAAACAGCGCTTCAGCGTATCGACCCGTCAATGTCTGCAATTCCTTCAGAATCTCGACCTGGTAGGTTTGATCGATCTCGTCTAACCCGTCGATCAGAAGCAAAATCCGGCCCTTGCTCAGCAAGGCAGCGAGAACATCCTCAGGTCGAGATAACTGCAGCCATTCTAGAAACTCGATCGCCGCCTGTGCTATCGACAGAGTTCGCGCTGACATATCACGTAAAGCCAAGAAAATGGGTAGCATTCGACGGCGTCGCAATGTATGGCCCTTCGCGACCTCGACAGCGACATAACGCAATGCCGTCGTCTTGCCTGATCCCGGGTTCCCAACCAGTGCTACGTTTGCCTTTCCACTGTCCAACACATCGAGAAGCGTCACAGCCTCAACGTGCCGCTCGGGTTCAGGTAATTTGCCATTTCTCTGCCGCTCAAGCGCCATCGTTATAGTCGATTCCGATCGGTATCGATACCTTTCGATATCACTAGACACCGCCGCACGAACATAAGAGGATTCGACACTCGCTGTTTTCGTGGTGCCGAAGAGTGGAAATACACCGACCGTTCGCAAGATGTGTTCCGCATAGCGATCTCGCGTAAGTTCTTCAAGCTTGAACCGCTGGTACCATGTCTCCGTCGAGCGATTAACGGCCTGAAAGACACTGGCAAAGGCGTCCCTAATTATCGATGATAGCGAGGTGGCTCCGGTGAGATCTGCGGGCAACATGGCGTGACGGAAGTATACCCAGGTTGTGATGGTTTAACGGGGTAGAGATTCACGTGCGCGACACATTCAACCGCACCGAGGCGGTAGCGCTTTGTCAGGCCGGACAAAGCGCTCCAGCAACGTGACCGGCTACCGCACCTCCACCGAAGGGATCGCACGATACTCGGGTGGGGGAAGGTGCGTCTGCGGGATTGTGGCCGGCCTAACTAGGCCGTTGCGCCTCGCCCATCGTTATCGATGTAGAGAACGGCTCTTATCCGATGTCCGGTCCGATGAACCCGGCGCAGTTCGATCTAAATGTAGACGGCCGCTGATGTCTCGACGTGGACTGCTGGCGGATCGTCGGTAGGGGTTCCTCGCGATCGATGGCAACCGCAACGGCAAGATCGACGATGTTCGGCAACCACACGCCTTTGGGCAATGGTCACCTCGCAGCGAATGGTTTCGAGGCGCTTGCGGTCTTCGACACAAACCGTGATGGCGTGATCGACCGCTGTTCATTCAATCAGTCTCGACTATCACACGCACATGCGGCGCGACGCGTTCGGCAATCTGTTCAGGTACGAAGGTGTGGTGCAACTGAGTAACAGCGCGTCACATTTAGGACGTGTTCTTCCTATTCGAGAGTGAGCCAACTTGAGTCGAGTGAGGCGGCGGAATAGCCGTCACCGCCGCATCACTGTCGGTTCTGTCGCTCGAGGACCAGAAGCGAAAGACCGAGGATGTGTTTGAGCGCTACTACCGATGAGACACTCGAGGCGTTACGATCCTCGCAGACCTTCATCGAATGGCACACCGCTCAATCGCCCTTCTGCTTCTCCTCTGCTCGGGAGCACTCCGCGGCGAGGTGTTGCGCGTGTTCCCGCCGCATCTTCTGGAGCTTCCGCCGATTTTGACGCTGCTGCCCGGCGCGCCGGTGCAGTGGTCACCGTTCGTGCGCTTCCCTGCGATTCCGGACGCGATGCCGCTCTTCACCGAGACGCCCAACGCGCCACCACTGGAACTGATGGCGCAATTGCCCGGTGGCCGGGATCTCCAGCCGTTTTCCGCCACGCCGTTCGCGAAGCAGTTCGAGCTCAACGGACCGGAGTCGCTACTCGCGGCGTCGGAGCAGCAGCACCAGCGGGCGTGGGCCGACCGCGACTCAGGCGATGCCGCGATGTATCCGACGCTGGCCACGCTGAATCCGCTGACGGAGATGCCGGAGCAACTGAGGGACAGGGCGGAGGCCTTCCTCCGTTCGCGCGAGCTCGCGTTGCAGGACGACACGGCATTCGCGGTCGATGAGCGGCCGCAGGTGCTGATGCGCGCGCGCGGCGACGAGACAGACGGCAAGTGGTCAGAAACGCCGCCGCAGAGCTATCTGGCTTACTTTGCCGCGCGTCGCTATGTGGCTGGCCAATGGTGGGTCGACGGCCCCGGCTCACGTGCAATCGTCGCGATCGGCCATGACAATGCGGTCGCGGGATTCCTGCGCGTCTGGAAACGGGCCAAACAGAGCGGGATGATTTCACGCCAAACGACGCTGGCGGAGGTGCGGGCGGCGATCGAAGCGCAGCTCCGGCCGGCCACGCGCGCCGGCGCAGTAACAGTGCTCGAGCTCGAGCTCGTGTATTACGACGGCAACGGCGCTTTCCTCCAGCCGGCGTATCGGTTCAGCGCGCGTATTCGCCACCGCGCGTATCCGGCAGACGTCGATGAGTACGTCGCCGGCTACGTGCCCTACGGCGCGGAGAAAGAGCCTCTGCCACGCCTCGACGCGATCGCCGAGGAAGCGGACACCGACGGAGAGCAACGGGAGGAGCCGGCGCCGGGCGATCCGTACGTCGGTCGTTACATTACCCGTGACGATGATCCGGGCTGGGCGAACGATGCGGCCGGATTCTGGCGTGCCGTGTCGGGTGGCGCGACCGGTGCTTCGTTCACGAACCGGCAACGCCAACCGGCGCGGCCGGAGATGTTCGTCACGGCGAAGAGAACCTATGTGAATGCCATGCACGTGGCGCTCGTCGAGGCGCACGGCGACTGGGGAGAGTTCTGGACGAACGGCTGCTGCGACGGGCTCGTCTTCCTTCCCAGCAACGGCAGGCCGGCCGGTTATGGCAGCGCGGCGGGCGGAGCGCTCGCGACCCTGATCCTGCACGGCTGCGAGATCATTCCGGCGCCGCCGGACGACTCAGACTGGGCGCTGCGATGGCGGAGCGTGTTCCGTGGTCTGCACAACATCGTTGGGTATCGCACGCCGATGGTGATCACGGACGGCGCGGGCGCAGCGTATGGCGCATCGCTCAGCCGCGGCGCGCCGGTGGTCTCGGCGTGGACGCAGGATGTCGCGTCTCTCGACCAGTATCACCGGCCGCGGAGTGTCACCACCCACGACCGGCGGCATCGCCTCGGACGCGCATCGGCAATCGCGGTATGCGGCCACGAGGACGATGCGGTTTTCTCACGCTCTCCGATTGTCGGGCCGCTCTGTCTCACCGGCTGGTGGATCAACGACTAGTGCGCATCCATCAATGACGGGATGCCCAGGAGCGATTTCGGCGTGGCTGTGGATTGACGTCCGGCGACGAAATCGGCCAGCAGCGCACGCGACTCCGGCGTCGACTGGAGTTGGTCGTTCATGATCAGGAAGCGCAGCTCGAAATTCGGATGGGTGTAGCCCTCGTCCAGAAAGAGACGTTGGTCGCGCAGAGCGTTGGCGGCGAAGTCGTCGATCGCTCGGCGGCTGCTCAGGTTCCACGAGATGTTCGCGACCGCGCGTACGAGATCGCCCGCCGCGAGGAAGCGCGGCATCGGCTGGCCGGGCGTGAATGCCTCCCGGATGGCGCGGATGGCATGCGCGTCGGCGCGAAGCTCGCGACTCTTGTCCACGTTCATCGTCGCGGTCACGTCGTCCAGCGCAAGCCGTGATGGTGGCGTGTAGCTGCCGCCGTCGTGGTTCGCCAGGTGACCGGTCTCGTGCAGGAGCATCAGCGCGAGCAGTTGTTCCGGCGGCACGGACAGCTCGCTGCCCGCGTGGCCGGAAAAAAGGTGCATGGCGCCATCGAATGCGGCGTCATTGACGAAGACGCACGATTCTCCCTGGGGGACGAAACAGTACTCGGTATCGCCGAGCTGCGCACCGCGGACGAGGTATACCGTGGCGCCGCGTCGCTCGCGATCGGTGGCCCGGAGTGTCACTACGGCCGAGGGGCCGAGGATGGTGTTGGTGATCGCGATGGCGCGCTGCAGTACCGCGCGATGCGTCGTGCCGATATGGAGGCCGTACTTTTCCGGTACTGGCCGCGGGCGCGCACAGCCGAACAGCAGCAGAGCCGCGCTAATCGGGATGAATGCACGTTTCGCGCAGCGACTCGAGTGCATTCTGCGCCTCCTGCTCGTTGATATTGGCACTCGTAAGTCGCGCGCGGGTCATCTCGAGCGCCTTCTGAATCGTTCCCACGCGAGCGTTATGCTGCTGTGCCTGGACCTCGAGCCGGCTCGCAGTCGCAGTCAGCACCGACGAAATTGCAGCAAAGAGCCCGATGAGCAGCACCAGCCGCGGGCGTCGCGACTCCGGGATCACTCCTCTTTGGATCTTCTCGATCAGCGCCGCCCGCTCCTCGGCCGTCGGCTCCGCGCCGGCGATTGGCTGGCCCTGCGCTCCGGCGATCAGCGTAATGACCGCTGTCAGCGCGAAGCTGATCCATCCGGCGATCTCCGCCCCGCGATGCCAAGCGTTCCTGGCGTCCACCTCTTTAAGCAGAGATGCGTGCCCCTCACGCATGGCTTCGTTGATCTGCTCTCCTGTGACGTGACCGATCGCGGTGAAGCCCGAGCCGATCCCGAGGAGCTCCGGACCCGCCATGCGATCGAGCGTGAAGGCGACAGCGATCCACGCGACAAGTATGAGAAGCAGCAGGATGCCTATGATTCTGAAAATGCGCATTGATTCAGTATGCGCCATGTGCCCATATATGTGCCGTGCGTCATCAACGATGTGTCACCAGTGCGCAATCATGTGCTGTGAGCAATCAAACACGCGATCTCATGATCGAAACGGGCTCACTCGTTATCGAACGCGAGTCGCGCGCGATCGAAATATATAAGGCGCGTCATCCAATGATCAGCATCAGCGATCAGCTGATGAATCAGTGCAGCGGAACAATCAGCATGCGTAATCGAATAACTACGGTAACCAGACAAGACGATGGAAACGATATCGACTGTCATAGGGACCGCATTCTTCAATACCGGCTGGAGATCCATAACGAAACGCAAGTCGTTGAGTACAGGCCGGATTTGCACATGACAGCCGGGCTGTTTCCATTTGAACGGTAAAGATGTAACTGCCGGCCGCTTGACAAACTCGAGGCACCAGCCGATGTTGAATGCGATCATCGGATCGGGCTTGCCAGTATTGGCGCCGCCGGTGAAGGGAGTTGAGCCGGGCTCCTCCCAACCTGTCACGAAGAGTGTGTTCCCGCTTCTCTTCGTGACGTTCGGCGTCCGAGATTCTAGGCCTCGGGCAATTACCAATCCGTCGGGCGGCGTGTGGCCGTCTGACATAGCCGGTCCCTTTATGGGAGAAAGGAAGAAAATCGTGGAAAACCAAACCCCAAGCCCGGCACCGGCGATGCTCTCGCCGGAGGAAGTCGTGCAGCAGCTGCGCGCATTGCGCGAGCAGATTCCGCTGCCCGATGCGCTGCCGGCAATGCCCACTCAACGCCGCCGGCGGCTTGCGCACGTCAACGCGCAATTCGTCGTCGCCGCGATCAATGCCGCCGGAGCCTCGCCCGCCATACAGACGGCACTTGGCCGCAATGATGAGGATTTGCGTCTTGAAACGGACGTCAGCGAACGCTGGACTGCGGTCATTGACGAAGTCCGCTCGCTATTGCAGACCCTCGTCGATGCCAACACCCTGCGTCGTCAGAGTATCGGCCTTGCTGCACTACAGACGTACAAAATCTGCCAGCAGCTCGCGCGCGACGACGGCCACGCGACACGGCTCGCCACGCACATCGGCGAGATGAAGAAGCTGAACAAGTTCGGACGCCCGCGCCGTC
>Ga0063454_100000032_pt1 | contig 10953 bp, 8 predicted proteins | sample HopSoiMetagenom2_FD_57976 | JGI IMG/M metagenome (GOLD analysis project Ga0063454, IMG submission 57976) | Grasslands soil microbial communities from Hopland, California, USA - 2 (version 2) (version 2) | ecosystem: Environmental > Terrestrial > Soil > Grasslands | place: USA: Hopland...
GCGGCGCGAGCGTTGAAGCGCCTGTAACTTCTTGCGATCCATCACGGAGCGCGGGCATCCGTGCCCGCAGTCGTCGGGCGTCTCGCCCGGCGACCAATTCGGTGCCCGGGCGAGGACGCCCGCGCTCCGTGGAACGACAAGGAGAAGATCGCGAAGGCGAAGACGCTCGCGGCGCGAGCATTGAAGCGACTGTGACTTTCGGCGAGCTTGTGATTGAACGCTTCGAGCAAACGTCATCCCGAGCGTAGTCGAGGGACCTGGGGGCACGGGCGGCGCGCCACCACCCGCCCAGGTCCCTCGACTACGCTCGGGATGACGAGGGGGCGCGGTTATCGCAGCCGCATCGCGGCAAACCCAATCAGCATCGCCGCGAGCGCGGCCAGCATCCACGCGCTCAGCGTCGGCGCGTTCGTCGCGGGAGCGAGCGTCGCGAAGGCCTGGCCGCGAATCTCGCCCGTGTCATACGCCGCCGAGTGCACGTTCACGTACAGGAACCCCGCTTCGTAATCCGCCACGAGGCGCGGCGTGAGCGGCACGTTGCCGGAGAACGGGTTCGAGCCGGGGAAATCGAACACCACCGGTCCGTCGAATCCCGGCGGTGCATCGTGCAGATGCGACGCAGTCGGCACGGCGACCGTGTGATTGCACTGCACGAAGAGCGACGCCGCGTCATCCGACAGATTCGTGTTGCACGTGCCCGAGGCCGATGAATCGGTCGGCGGCACTTCATTCGCGCCGTTGAGATAGAACGACGTCACATCGACCGCGCGCGGCACGATCTGTCCGCGGATCGCGCCTCCCGGACGTCCCGCGGTGTGGATGTTCACGTACAGATTGCCGGCGAACAGATCGGCGACATTGCCCGCCGACATGTTGCTCCACGTCGCTTCGACGGGACTCTCCGGATTGCCGAGGTCGAAGGCGACGGTGCCGGTGGTGCCGGCGGCGCCGTGATGGATGTGCATCACCGTCGGTTCGACGACGTCGTGCGTGCAGACCATCGACAGTGTGGAGGTCGCGCTGTCGAACTGCGCGAAGCATCCGCCGCGCGCGCTCTCGTTCGTCTGCGGCACCTCGAGATCGCCGCCGAGGCGGAAGGCGAAGATCGAAGTCGGCGCGACGGAGCGGAGATTCGTGAACGTGCACGTCACCGTCTCCGCCGCCTGCAGCTGCACGGTCGCGGTCCGCGTGAACGGATTCGCGGTGCCGCCCGCGCTGCAGGTGAGATCGGTCAGCGTGTAGCCGGACGGATTGCTCTCCGTGATCGCGTACGTGCCGGGCGGCACGTTGCTGAACGTCTGCACGCCGCCGTCGTTCAGCGTGAAGCTGCCGCTCGTCGCCGGGATGTCGTCGGTGAACGCGAAGTTCGTTCCGCCTGCGGGAGACGTGTTCTTAACGATGCGGATCGTGCCGGTCGACGGCGGCTGCGGCGGCAAGCCGATCTGTCCGCGGACCTGCGGACCGGCGGTGTTTTCGTCCGCGTTCGGGCCGTGGATCTCGAGGTAGAGGAATGTCGCTTCGAAATCGGCGACGAGCTGCGGCGTCATCGGGACGCTTTCGGAGATCGGGCTGTTCGGACTGGCGAACGTGTGCACGATCGGGCCGTTCGTGCCGAACGCGCCTTCGTGCATTTCCGCGCTTTGCGGCGTCGGCACGTTGTGCGTGCACTGGATCGCGAGCGAGGTCGCGGAGTTGTCGAGATCGGCGGTGCACGAGGCGGTCGCGCTGCCCGATCCCGGCGGCACGAACTGCTGTTCGTTCGCGGTGAATGCGACGTTGTCGATCGTGCGCGACAGGATCTGTCCGCGGATGTCGCCCGTCGGCCGTCCCGACGAATGGATGTTGACGTAGAGATTGCCGGCGAGCAGATCGGCGATGTCGGCGGGCGACATGCCGGTCCAGGCTGCGGTGACCGGATTCGCGGCGGGCGACCCGAGGTCGAAGACGACCGGGCCGGTGGTGCCGGCGGCGCCGCGATGGATGTGCATCATCGTCGCGTTGATCACGTCGTGGACGCAGGTGATCGAGAAGTCCGATCCGCTCAGCGTGCCCATGCATCCGCCGGTGGCGGTGCTGGTCGTGACCGGCACTTCGTGACTGCCGCGCAGGTCGAAGACGAACGTCTGCGCGAGCACAGGCATGGCTGCAGAGAGCGAGAGGATAACGATCAGTTTTTTCATCAGCGGGAACCGGGCGAGCGGAGAAATTAGAGCACAGGTCTTGCTCTCTGTTTTCGATACGAAGGAGACCGTTATGCCCGGGAAACGAACGATCGAGGCGGCGCGGCGCGATAAGCGTCAGGGCAAGGCGCCCTCGACGCAGGCGGGCGAGTTCGTCCGCGAAGAAATGGATCACATCCGGCACGGCAAGCATGGCGCGCGCTCGACGAAACAGGCGATCGCCATCGGTTTGTCGAAAGCACGCCGCGCCGGCGTCAAGCTTTCCGCACCGGCGAAAGGCGAAGCCACGGAGAGCACGCGCCGCAGCGCCAAAAGCGCGCTGAAGCACGCGGGACAAAAGCCGTCGCGCAAGCGCTCGCAGGCGACCGAAAAGGCGCTGAAGCACGAAGGACATTCGGCGGCGTCGCACGCGGCGCTCTCGCGTCAGGCGAAGACGGCGGCGAAGAAAGCGGCGCGCACCCGCGCGCGGAATCGAAAGGCGGCATGATGAGCGACATCCCTCCCGAGACTCCGCATCCCGACCCGACCCGCCACCCGGCGCCGAAGCCGGGACCGAGCGAGCCGGAGCATCCCCATCCGCAGCCGCCGAATCCGCACGACGTGCCGCATCCCGACCCGGGGCGCGGGCCGGAAATGATCGTGTAGCGCTGGACAGCGCGCCGTCGTCATCCCGAGCGTAGTCGAGGGACCTGGGGGGAGGTGGCGCGCCGCCCACGCCCCCAGGTCCCTCGACTACGCTCGGGATGACGGGGTGTAATTACTGAATGCCGTTGACCCTGAAACCCGATCGTTCTACCGTGAAACGCAACGACGGGAATGATCGTGCCACGCGGTTCGCGGCATGTTGCCGCTGCTCTTTTTCTGCTCCTCGCTGCAGCGGGTGAGCTGTCTGCGTTGCCCGCGGATCGGACGGTTGCGCAATACGTCCGCCGTGCGTGGACGGTCGAGCAGGGATTGCCGCACGGCACCGTGCGAGGAGTCGCGCAGACCGCCGACGGCTACCTCTGGATCGCCACCTATGAAGGACTGGTTCGCTTCAATGGCGAGCGTTTCCGCATCCTCGACCGCGCCACCAACCCCGAGCTGCTGAGCAACAGCATCATTACTCTATGCCGCACGCCGGACGACACGCTCTGGCTCGGCACCGCATCGGGCCTGGTCCGCTATCGCCAGGGCATCTTCCAGACCATCTCGCTGCCCGGCGGACCGACACTCGTCAACGCGATCACCGTTGCACGCGACGGCTCGATCTGGGTCGGCACCGCGAACGGCGGATTGATTCACGTTTCGACTGGACGCACCGAGGCCGTGCCGCTGCCGCCGCCGAACATCCCGATCACCGCGCTCGCCATGGCCGGCGACACGCTCTGGATCGGCACCGCGCGCGGCTTGGCGAGCTATCGCAACGACAAGCTCGACATGGTGGCGGACGACACCGTCATCTCGCTCCTTCCCGACGGCGCGGACACGCTGTACGTCGGAACGGCAACGGGCGTCGATCGCGTGCGCAACGGCGCCGTCGAGCACATCCCCGGACTTCCCCCCGATCAGGTCACCGCGATGCATCGCGATCGCGACGGCAACCTCTGGCTCGGCACGTACAGCGGCGGCGTCTTCCGCATGAGCGGCGACCGCATCTCCGCGTACGGCGTCGCCGACGGCCTGCTCAATCCGACCATCCGCTCGATCTATGAAGACGATGAGGGGAGCATCTGGATCGGCTCGAACGGCGGACTGGAGCAGCTGCGCGCCGGCGCGTTCGTCAACTGGAACGAGCGCTACGGACTGGTCGACGACTTTGTCCGCGCGATCTTCGAGGATCGCGACGGCACGCTCTGGGCCGGCAGCGCGAAAGGCCTCAGCCGCTTCGCGAACGGGCGGTGGGAAAAAGTCGACAGTCCCCGGATCGCGCGCATTCTCGCCATCGCGCAAACGCGTGACGGTACGTACTGGTTCGGCACTTCGAACGGTCTGTATCGCATCGCGAACGGCGCGACGACGCTCTTCACCACCGCGCAGGGTTTGTCGAACAACACCGTGCGCGACGTGCACGAAGACCGCCGCGGCGATATCTGGGTCGCCACTGATTTCGGCGTGAATCGCATCACGCACGACGGCAAAGTGGAGAGCTTCGCCGGGCGCGACGGACTGATGACCGTGTACGTGCTGGGCATCGCCGAGACGCCCGACGGCCGTCTCTGGTTCGCGACGGAGGGCGGGCTCGCGGAGTACGACGGCAAGTCGCTCAAGCTGCACGCCGCGCCGCGCGAGCTGCCGTCGAATCATCTTTTCGCGATCGCCGCCGATACCGATGGCACGGTCTGGGTCACCACCGAGGCCGATGGCCTGATCCGCTTCCGCAACGGCAAGGCGAGCGTGATCACCACCCGCGACGGTCTCGCCGCGGACAAGAACGTCTCGATTGCCAGCGACCAGCGCGGCAACCTCTGGCTCGGCACCGTGCGCGGTGCGTTTCGCGCTCCGAAAGCGGAGTTGAACGCGATCGCCGACGGCCGCCGCGACACGCACCTCAACGCCCAGCTCTTCGACGAAAACGACGGCCTCGGCAGCCGCCAGTGCAACGGCGCGGCGAATCCGACGGTGCTCCGCACGCGCGACGGCCGCATGTGGATCGTCACCGCGAACGGCGTCTCCGCGACGGCCAACAATGTCGCGACGCCGGCGCCGCGCGTGCCGGTGATCGAGCGCGTGCTGATCGACGGCAAGCAGACCGATCGCGGCACGCTGCCGAAAGTCCACCCCGGCGCGGAGCGCATCGAGTTCGAGTTCAGCGGCCTCTCGTTCATCACGCCGGAGCGTCTTCGCTTCCGTTACCGCCTCGACGGCTACGATCGCGACTGGCTCGACGCCGGCACGAATCGCGTCGCGTCGTACACGAACCTGCCGGCCGGCGACTATCGCTTCATCCTCGAGTCATCGCGCGACGGCGTCACGTGGCGCGCCACGAACGTGCCGCTCGGCCTGCAGCCGCACTTCTACGAGACGCGCTGGTTCATCGCGCTCTGCGCCATTGCGGTGCTCGCGCTCTTCCTCGCCATTCACACCGTCCGCCTGCACTTCTCGCACGAGCGCGCGCGGCTGCTGGAGAAACTGGTCGAGGAGCGCACGCATCAGATCAGCGAAGAAAAAGAGCGGACCGAGATCGCGCTGCGCGCGGCGGAAGCGGCGAAGCGCGAAGCGGAACGGCACGAGCGATTGACCGAGCAGGCGCTGGCGCAGGCGGAGGAGGCGAATCGCGCGAAGAGCATCTTCCTCGCCGCCACCAGCCACGAGCTCCGCACGCCGCTCAACGCCATCATCGGCTTCTCCGACATCCTGATCTCGCACATCGCGGGCAAGCTCGACGACCGCTACGGCCGCTTCCTGCAGAACATCCACGACTCCGGCCAGTACCTCCTCGGCATCATCAACAACATCCTCGATCTGTCGAAGGTCGAGGCGGGCAAGATGGATCTGCAGCCGGAGACGATCCTGCTGCGCGAAGTGGTCGTCGGCATCTCCGCGGTGATGAAAGGCGTGACCACGTTGCGCAAGATCACCATCGAGACCGACATCCCCGACGATCTGCCGTACATCGAAGCGGATCAGACGCTGGTCAAGCAGATCCTCTACAACCTGATGTCGAACGCGGTGAAGTTTTCACCCGAGCGCTCCACCGTGACCATCGCCGCGCGTCATCTCGTCACGCCCGAATGGCCGGATGACGGCGCGGTGGAGATCCGGGTCATCGATCGCGGCATCGGCATCGACGCGAAGGACCACGAGGTGATCTTCCAGGAGTTCCGCCAGGCGCACGGAGCGAGAGGACGTCCCGAGGGAACGGGACTCGGACTGGCGCTGGTGAAGCGCTTCGTCGAGATGCACAGCGGCACGATCGCGGTCGAGAGCGAGCGCGGACGCGGCAGCATGTTCATCGTCATTCTTCCGTGTCATTATTCGCCGGCCATCGAGGAAGAGTTGCAGACCGCGTGATCGACAAACAGAAGCAGATCGAACAGCAGGCGAGAGCGCTGCACGCCGAATGGGTGCAGTCGATCGGCGCCGGGCCGGTGTCCGCGGACTCGGCGGCGGTGGTGTTGCGCGACATTGCCGCGCGCTGCGCGGAGCTCGCGGATGCCCTGACGCGGCAGGCGATCTCCGTCGAACAGCACAACGACGCCCGGCAGGCGATGGTGCTGGCGATGCGCCGCCTGATGGACAGCGGCACCGACGAGCGCGCGTCGCGCATGCTCGCCCGCGAGATGCACGATCTCTTCGCCGACGCGCCGCCGCTGCCGCATCCGAAATACCGCTTCACCTTCGACTGGGTCGCGCCGCACGCGGAGGCACTGGAGCGCGATCTCGCGCGCTTCCGCAATGCGCCCGGCGTGCGCGCGCTGGAGATCGGCTGCTTCGAAGGACAGTCGGCGTGCTGGTACCTCGACAACATCCTCACGCATCCGACCAGCCGCCTCGTCTGCGTCGACCCGTTCGCCATTCCGATGGGGAGCGTGCTCGTGCGCTACTTCGAGCGCCTGTTCGATTACAACATCGCGGCGAGCGGCTCCGGCGATCGGGTGACGAAGCTGGTCGGGCGCTCGCAGGACGTGCTGCCGGTGCTGCCGCAATCGCAATTCGACTTCATCTACGTCGACGGCTCGCACAAGGTCGGCGACGTGCTGCAGGACGCCGTGCTCACGTGGCCGCTCCTCCGCGCCGGCGGCCTGATGATCTTCGACGACTACGATCTCTGCGACGACGCTGCGCCCGGATTGCTGGCCCGCGCCCCGGGCCGCGCAATCGACGCGTTCGCCGCACTGCTCGGCAGTAGTGCCGCGACTATCAGGAAAGACTGGCAATTTGTGTTGCAAAAAGTCTGAAACGATTTAATATTTGCCGTCCCGGTCGGTCGGTCGGTATTTCCATACCGACGGTTTTCCTCGCATCCCCCCGTACGTTCCCGCTGACAAAGAGAGAGAGAAGGCAGTATGCATCGGATGAAAGCGCTTCCAGTGCGCCGTCTGTCCGCGATCATCACGCAGGTCGCCCAGACACTCCACGAGAAATTCGGACTCGAAAAATTGTTCATCGGAGGCGGCAGTGCGCCGGCGCTCCTCGATCACATCTACGCCGGCACCGCGCTGCGCATGCGCGACCTCGATCTGATCTGCGTCGCCAACCGGATCGTCGACGAGCGTCTCGCCCGAAAAGCGGGCGAAGCGTGCGACACCCCGGACCTGCGCTTTCTCCCGCGCTACGTCTACCCGCGGCGCCGCTCGCGCAACGAGCACGACATGATGATCGCGGGCTGGGGCGCGATCTGGGACGCGAACGGCCTGGAGATCGATCTCTCCATCTTTCACGATGACGCCACGCTGCGCCTCAACGGCCTGCTGAACGTCGATCGCATTCTCATTCCGCTGACACCCGGCACGTCATTCACCGAGCTCGCCGCGCGCATGATGCTCGCCGGCTCACCCGAGGCGGCGCTCGCCGAACGACTGTTCGTCGATCCCCATCACGGCTATGCCAGCTGGCACAACCGTCATCCACGCATCATCGCGTGGACTGCGGTGCACGCGTCGCCGATCGAGAGCGCGATCCGCATCGTCCGCTGCTGCACGAACAAGCTGCACGTGCATCACCTTCACAGCGACCTCGCCGATCCGCTGCGCGACGCGATCATGCGCGGAAACAATCGCGGCGATCGCTTCCTCCGCGTCCGCACGCTGATCAAGCTGCTGCACGACGATCGCGCCGGTGCGGAGCTGGAGATGCTGCACGACCTCGGCGTTTTCCAGGAGTGGCTCCCCGAAGTCGGCGAAGTGGTCGGCCGCCTCGGACACGGCGCGCTCCTCGGACTGCTCACCGAAGCCGATCGCGAAGGACGCAGAGACGCCGAGCATCACGCCGCATTCGCCGCCGCCGGCGAGCAGGGCGGCACCGAGATCAGCGCGATGCGCCTCGAAGCGCTGCTGCTCAACATGCGCAGCGAGCATCGCAACAAAGTGCTGGAGGAGATCGCGCTCGCCGAGCCGATGTTCGCCGCGCTCGTGCGCGCGCAGATGCCGCACGTCGAGCACCGTCCGCGCATGCCGCGCACGCGGCGCGCGGTGCGGGCCGTCACTCGTTCCGTGCGAAAAATGCTCCCGTCGATTTCGTGATGTGCACCGCGCCGTCGCGCGCGATGCGGGACTCGATGTACGCGCGGTAATCGCGCTTCGTGATCGAGGCAATGTACGCGATCAGCGGCTCCGCCTCGGTCACATGCAGCGCGTCGACATAATCCTCGCGTTGCACGTTCGGAAACACCCGCTCGACCTGCTCGCCGCCGTTCTCCAGCGTGAATCCCGCCGACACCGCGGCTGACTCGGGCACCAGCTCCTTGACCTCCCGCATGTGATCGCGCCCATTCGTCGCCGCGAAGAACAACCCGCCGCGGCGCAGCACGCGCTTGATCTCGCGCAGCGCCCGTTCGCGATCGTCGACGTGATACAGCATGTGATTCGCGATCGCGACGTCGAACGCGCCGCTCGCGAACGGCAGCTCGGGCAGCGCGCAAACGAGGTGCGGCCGCATCGCGATCGACGCATCGGTGAGCATCAATCGCAGCTTCGGCATCCGCTCTTCGTTCTCGATCCAGAGGCTGCGCGTTCCGCATCCGGCTTCCAGCACGCGCTGCCCGCCGGCGAGCTGCAGCCGGTCGAACACCCATCGCTGAAAGCCGTACGCGTTCGTGCTGAAACGCTGATGCAGCGCGATGCGCGCGTCGAGATTCTTCGTCGTGTCGTATTGCGGGATGGCCATCGTTCAGCGCATCCTAATCTCATGCTTGCATTGGTGCTGCTTTCGCTTTTCTTTGCGAACTCCGATCAGACGAAGATGGTGGAGCGGCTGACGAAGCAGCTCAAGAGCCACGACGTGCACGAGCGCATCGAAGCGGCGCGATTGCTGTGGGATGTCGCGGCCATCGCCAAGCCCGCCGCGATTCCCGCGCTCCGCGATGCGCTCAACGATTCCGAGCCCTCGGTGGTCGTGCACGCGGCCGGCGCGCTGATCGCGATGGATGTGCCGGAGCGCGAGCTCGCCGATCCGCTGCGCCGCGTGCTGCACGACGGCGACCAGTCCGACCGGTTCCTCGCCGCGCGTGCGTTGATCGGCATCGATCCCGTCGATCAGCTCACGCCTCCGATCCTCGACTACCTCCGCCGCGAAGCGCCCAAAGGAAAGAACTACGGCATCGCGCGCAAAGCGGTGCGCAAGCTCGCCTCGACGCATGACCGCGCGATCATCGCGCCGCTCCTGTCGGAGCTGACGAAGTCGCCGCAGTCCGCGCAGCCGATCCTCGAAGCGCTCGGCGATTTCAATCCGCCGCCGCCGAACTGGATCGAAACGCTCATCGGCCAGCTCGAGCACTCCGATCCGCATGTCCGCAGCACCGCCGTCGATCTCCTCGGCAAACAGAAAGCGCGCGCGGGCGACGTGAAGATGTGGGCCGTGCCGGTGTCGCGGCTCTGCACCGATCCCGATGCGAGCGTGCGGATGCAGGCGGTCTTCGCGCTGCAGTACGCGGGCGGACTCGCGCTCGAAGGACTGCCCGGCGTCCTGCAGGCGCTCGCCTCGGACAGCGATGCCGATGTGCGCGCGCGTGCGGCCGAGGCGGCGGGGGAGATGGCCAACGCGCAGTTCGCGATCGATACGCCGCTGAAAGTCGCGGCGGCGAAAAACGCGCTGCCGGTGCTCACCGCCGCCGCGGACAAGGACGCGTCGCATGAAGTGCGTCGCAACGCGGTGCGGGCGATCAATCAGCTGCAGCTCGACAACGCGGTCGTCGTGCCGCTGCTCGCGCAGATCGCGGTCGAACAGAAAGACACGCAGGACGTGCGCTGGGCCGCGCTGCTGGCGCTGCGCAATCGCGGCAAAGATGCGGCGTCCGCAGCGGATGCGATCCGTCCGCTCGCCAGCGATGCGGATGCCGACGTTCGCAAGGACGCGCAGGCGGCACTCGATTCGTTCAAGTCCGAATATCGCGGCGGATCGAAGGCGGTCGTGCAGTTGCGGACCGGCGATCCCGATGCGCGCGAGCACGCACTCGCGTATCTGCGCGAGCACAAGCTCGAGCTCTCCGAGGATTCGTTGTTCCGTGCGTTGACGCAGTCGGATGTCGAGCAGGTGAAGAACCTGCTCGATGCCGGCATCTCGCCGAATGTCCGCTTCGCGAATTCGTTCGGCGATCCGGCGCTGCGCGCGGCGATCGGGCCTCAGTGCGAGGCCGATGCGAAGACGATCGTGCGCATGCTCCTCGCGCGCGGTGCCGATCCGAAGCTCGCCGACGATCGCGGCAACACCGCGCTCATGGAAGCCGCGCAGAAATGCGACGCCGAAACGGTGAAGATGCTGCTCAAGGCGGGCGCGGACATGAGCGCGAAGAACAAGCAGGGCGTGACCGCATTCGAGTTCGGGATGTGGGACGCGACCGAGGGAGCCGCGGCGCTGGTCGCGGCCGGTTATCGATTGCCGGCGGAGAAGGCGAAGCAATATCGCGAGGCGTACAAGGGAAACGCGAAGGTGCTGGCACTGCTCGACAAGGCATCCGCGCCGAAGAAATGAAACGCGTGCTGCGCGAGTGCGCCGCCGCGCACGACGTGGATCGTCAATCAACGGCGCGATGAAAGGACGCATCACGCGAACCGAAAATCCGACGGCGGTTCGCGGAGCGCGGGCGTCCTCGCCCGCAGTCGCCGGCCGTCCCGGCCGGCGACACTTGGTCGTC
>Ga0063454_100000034_pt1 | contig 10701 bp, 10 predicted proteins | sample HopSoiMetagenom2_FD_57976 | JGI IMG/M metagenome (GOLD analysis project Ga0063454, IMG submission 57976) | Grasslands soil microbial communities from Hopland, California, USA - 2 (version 2) (version 2) | ecosystem: Environmental > Terrestrial > Soil > Grasslands | place: USA: Hopland...
CCGATGGCGTATTGCACCATCGGACCCATCTTGTCTTTCACTTGCGAGAACTTCGCGGGGGGAAATCGTTGATCAAACCAGCCGTGGTATGTTTCAAAATCGAAATCGGGAATTCCAACGAGAAAATTCGACGGTCCGAAACCGTCGAAAGGGGAGAGCCAGCTGTCCGCTCGCTCCAGGTTGCGCTCGAAAACATCGACGTTCGGAGACTTCGGCGCGACCAGCCCCCAACCGAAAATCCCGATGCGTTTGCGGTCCGGCATAGGTGCCGCATTGTAGCGAAGTCCTGTCAGGGAAATTGCATGACGACCCGCGTGAGAAACAGCGTCCTGATCCTCAGTTTGATTGTGATTCTGTTCGCCGCGTGCCACCGCCGTGAGGGCCGCGGAGCGAACGCCCAGCAACAGCCGGCGACGCAGACCATTGCCCCCGCCGATGCGCGTCCTGCACCGACCGGAACCGATGCGATGACGCAGACGGTCGAGGTGGAAGACAGCCGTTCCGAAGAGGACGGCGGCGTGACCGCGTCGACTGCCCCGCCTCCCAAACCTGCACCGAAGCCTGCTCCGAAAAAGAAACATTGACGCCGCTTTACGAAGCTCTGCTCGAACGCGATGAGCCGGCGACGCGCCGCGCGATCGAAGAGTTTGCCGGCGATCACGAGCTGTTTCTCGCCGTCGCACGTTTCGCGGTGCTGGCCTACGCGCCGTCGCAACACGCGAAGCATGCATTCCTCGCGTGCCTTGCCGCATACGACCTCCGCGACGAGCTCGGTGCGTCGTATCGCGAGATGCTCACCGAGTGCGCGATCTACACGGGCGGTTCGCGTTTGCCGTGGAGCGAGCCGCCGATCCTCGAGCCGCCGCATGTCGATGAAGAACCGGATCTCGATGCCGCGATTCGCGACGGCGATCGTTTGGCCGCCGAGCACTGGCTCGCATATCACCTCGACGATCCCGATCTCGAGCGTCTCTACTTCGATGCCGCCTCGCGCGACTTCGAAGACCTCGGCCACAAACTGATCATCTCCCGCGCGGCGTGGAGACTGATCCCGATCCTCGGCGACAAAGGTCGCTTCGCTCTTCTTCGGTGCGGCGTGTGGGAGTGGACCGCATATCGCGGCGAGACATTCATCGAGCGCGGAGCGCATGTCGATCGCGATGTATTGATCGATCGCCTCGTGCATTCGGACGGCTCGCTCATCAGCACACACGACGTTTTCCTGCTCGACGCCGCGCTCGGCACGCATGTCGAACATCGCGTCCTCGAATACCTCAGCAACTCAGCAACTCAGTCACTCAGCAACGCCGCACCTCAGCCACTCCGTCCGTATCGATTGGCCCGCGACTACGCCCAGACCCTTATCGCCCACGCCGTCGCGCAACGCATCCCCGCGGTGAACACGATGCTTCCCGCCGTCCACGAAAACCTCGATCATTCGCAAGGTTTCGAAGAATGGTCCTTCGCCTGACGCTGATCCTTCTCCTCGCCGGGTGTGCGTCGACGACGCCGTACGCCCGCATCGATCAACTGACGTCGACGCGCGCCGTGTGGGCCATCGACGTCGAAGACGATTCCGGCCGCGTGCTCTACGCGCAGAACGCGCACAAGCTCATGGTCCCGGCGTCGAACCGCAAGCTCTTCTCCACTGCGCTCGCGTCCGAATGCCTCGGGCTCGATCATCGATTCACCACGGAGCTCTGGCGCGACGGCGACGATCTCGTGTTGCGCGGCGGCGGCGATCCGTCGTTCGGCGGGCGTTACTACGCGTCGCCCGGCGATGCCTTCGCGCCGATGCTCGGCGCCGTGCACGCGCGCGGCATCACGCACGTGCACGACGTCGTCGCCGATCCCTCTGCATTCGATCGGCAGACCATTCCGCCGAGCTGGAAGATCGGCAATCTCCCATACGACTACTCCGCGCCCGTCGACGCACTCGCGTATCACGAAAACGCAATCGACGACGACTTCGCCATTCCCGATCCTGCGCTGCACGCCGCGCGCGCGTTGCGCGACCTGCTCGTGTTCGACGGCATCACCATCGAGGGCGACGTGCGCATCGGCGTCGCGAAGGGGGAGCGCATCGCGGCCGTCGATTCGCCGCCGCTGTCGGAGCTGCTCGCAACGACGCTGAAGGTGAGCCAGAACCTCTACGCGGAGATGCTGTTCAAGAATGCCGGCGGCGGCTACTACGTCGCGGCAGTCGATCGGGAGCGGCGATTCGTCCGCGAGCTCGGCATCGACCCGAACGACATCCGCTTCGTCGACGGCTCCGGCCTCTCGCCGGACGACCTCGCCGCGCCCGCCGCCATCGTGAGACTGATGCGCTGGATGAATGCGCCCGAGCGTCGCGGCGCATGGTGGTCGATCCTCGCCACGCCGAACGAAGAAGGGACGCTGCACCGCCGCCTCACGGAACTGCAATCACGTCTGCGCGGAAAGACAGGCACGCTGGAAGGCGTCAGCGCGCTGAGCGGCATCATCGCCATGCCGCGCGGCGGCTACCGGTACTTCTCGATCATCGTCGATCACAACACCACGCCGAATGTGAATCGGACGATCGACGAGATCGCGCGCCTGATCGCCGAGTAGCGAGCAAAGGTGTAGGGCAACCTCTCAGGTTGCCGGGGGGCAAGCTGAGAGCTTGCCCTACACCCTTCGCGCCGTAGTCGAGGCATCCCCTGCCGATGCACGGAATGACACCTTTTCATCGCCGAGTAGGTGTCATGCCGAGCGTAGTCGAGGCATCCCCTGCCGATGCACGCGATGCGCTCCGCCGGCAGGGGATTCCTGGACCGTCTTCGCGGCTCGGAATGACACCTTTTCATCGCCGAGTAAACGTTTCCCCGAACATCGTCAACATCTTGACCTCTCCGCTTGCGTCCAGCCGGAACTCCACCTGCTCGTCCACATCGTCCGGCTCCGAGAACGCGCTGAACGTGTCGTAGTTGAAATGCGTCAGCGGCAGCGTGAGCCGGCGCCAGCGCAGCACGAGCGCGCCGTTCTCCAACGTCACGGCTAACGGTCCGTAGCCCGCGTTCTCGTACGTCGCCGCGTAGGCCGCGAGCTCGCGCGACGGATGCGTATCGCGATGCCGCTTCGCTTCGCGCTCGACTTTCTTCGCCGCCGCCTCGTCATCTATCTTCTTGTCGAGCGCGAGGTAGTACGCGTTCCAGTCGCGCGGCGTGCGATTCAGCAGCAGATCGGTGAGCATCATCCGCAGCGCCAGGAGCGACGTCCCGCGGCCCACGTTCGTCATCAGCACGAAACCCGCGTGCTCCTTCGGCAGCAGCACCGCCTGCGTGCGCATGCTGTTCAGCGCGCCGGCGTGCGAGATCACCTTCGAGCCGAAGTAATCCGAGATGTTCCAGCCCATTCCGTACGCGAGCAGGTTCGTCTCGGGATTCAGCTCGCGCGTCGGGCCGTCGAGGCGCAGCGTCATCTGCGGCGTCTTCGTCTCGTTCAGCGCATCGGCCGACACGAGACGCTTCGCGTCGATCGTGCCGTCCGCGAGCTGGAAGCGCAGCCACTGCGCCATGTCGCGCGCACACGACGCGATTGTGCCGGCGGGCCCGAGGTTATCTTCATCGATGGCTTTGATGATGGAGACCGTGCCGGTTTTCGCGTCGTAGCGATGCGCGCTCGCATGATCGGCCGACGCGTTCCACTGCGCGAAGGTGGTGATGCTGCGCGTCATGCCGAGCGGGATGAAGATGCGCGTGCGGACGAAGTCGTCCCACGCCATCCCGCTCGCGTGCGCCACCGCTTCGCCCGCGGTCATGAACATGATGTTGTTGTACTGATAGGCGCTGCGGTACGGCTTCGTCAGCGCGACGCTGCCGATGGCGCGGATCACTTCCTCGCGCGACAGTCCGGAGTTGTCCCAAAGCTCGTCGTGGCGGCTCAGGCCCGTGCGGTGCGAGACGATGTCGCGCAGCGTGACCAGCGAGTCGGCGCATCCGTCGTTCAGATGGAAGTAGACAACATGTTGACGAACCGGATCGTCCCACGCGAGCTTCTTTTCATCCACGAGCATGGCCATCGCGGTCGTGGTGAACGCCTTCGACGTCGATGCGATCTGGAACAGCGTTTCGTCCGTGATCGGCGCGGTGCCGCCGATTTCTTTCACGCCGTAGCCCTTCGTCAGCACGACCTTGTCGTCTTTCACGATCGCGATGGCGAGACCGGGGAGCTTCCACTGCTTCATCGCGTCGAGCGCGAGCTTGTCGACGGGCGTCTCGGCCCGCGCGATGGATGCAAGAAGGAGAAGGACGAACGAGATCACTCTTCGCATCCGGTAATCTTATGTACGACAAGCTCTCAGCTTGTCGGTCATCTATCCGACAAGCTGAGAGCTTGTCGTACACCACCAAAAGCGAATGAAACGTCTTTGCGTCTTCTGCGGGTCCAATGCGGGTGCGCGTCCGGAGTATGCGAACGCTGCGCGCGACATGGCGGCATCACTCGCCGCGCGCAACATCGGCCTGGTCTACGGCGGCGGCCGCGTCGGCCTCATGGGCATCCTCGCTGACGAAATGCTCCGCCTCGGCGGCAACGTCGCCGGCGTGATTCCGCGCATGCTGTCGGACCGCGAAGTCGGACATGTAGGGCTGTCCGAATTACACGTCGTCGAGACGATGCACGAGCGCAAAGCAAAGATGGCCGACCTCGCGGACGGCTTCATCGCCCTCCCCGGCGGTCTCGGCACGCTCGAAGAGATCTTCGAGATCTGGACCTGGGCGCAGCTCGGCTCGCATCGCAAACCGTGCGGCTTCCTCGACGTCGGCGGCTTCTACGAGCCGCTGTTCGAGTTCCTCGATCGCGCTGTGACCGAGCGCTTCATCGCGCCGCGGTTCCGCGCCATCGCCATCGTTGACGCGGATCCGGAGCGCTTGCTCGACCGGTTCGAAGAGTACGAGCCGCCGGATGTAGCGCGGTGGCTCGATCACGCGAAGACGTGATCGCGCCCCCGTGTCATCCTGAGCCGCGAAGACGGCGAAGGACCCGTAAGCTGAAACCGCGGCGCCTGAAGCTACGGGTCCTTCGTCGTCTTCGCGACTCAGGATGACATCGTGGACGCGGCGCGCTTCGTCAGCCATTCGCGCAGCACGAAGAACAACACGCCCGCGCTCATCACGTACAGTCCGCCGACCTTGAGCCCTTTTTCCGGCGAGATGACGATGTAGGCCCATAAGCCGACGGCGATGATCGCCGGCAGCGGATAGAGCCACATGCGGAACGGACGCGGACGCTCCGGCTCGCGCACGCGCAGGATCACCGCGCCGATGATCTGCGCGATGAACGGGATCACCGCGCGAATGGAGAGGATCGCCTGCAGCACGCTCTTGAGGGGAAACCAGCAGAAGATCGCGGCGATGCTTCCGAGGAACAACAGCGACACGATCGGATACGCCTCGGTCGCATGCAGCTTCCCGAAGATCGAGAAGAAGTTCTGGTCGCGGGCGGCGGCGTAGAGGATGCGCGAGTAGCCGAGCATCAGCGAGAAGATTGATGCGAACGCGGTCCAGAGAATGAGGATCGACAGCACCTGCGCGGCGCGATGTCCCATCAGCACTTCGATGTAATCGCCGACCACCGACTTCGACGTCATCGCTTTTTGAATCGGCAGTACCGAGATGAGGCACGCGTTCATCACCAGATAGATCGCGGCGATGGCGAGGATCGAGATCACGATCACGCGCGGAATCGTCTTCGACGGCTCCTGCACTTCGTCGCCGAGGTAGCAGATGTTGTAGTAGCCGAGGTAGTCGTAGACGGCGTAGATCAGCGCGGCACCGAGGCCGGCGAATCCGAGCTTGTTGTCGAGTCGCGGCGCCGACCAGAACGCGAACGCGCTCAGTTTCAGGTGCGGCAGACCGGCACCGATCACGATCACGAGCGTGAGCAGCACGCCGGCCCAGAGCAGGATGGAGAACTTGCCGATCGCCTCGATGCGGCGGAGGAGCAGGAGCACGGTGCCGATGCAGACGATCATCGCGGTCAGTCCGATGTGCTGCTCGACCGGCGGCAGCAGCACCTTCAGATAGTTCGCGAAGCCGATGCACCCCGAAGCCATCGAGAGCGGCGCCGAAAAGAGGATCTGGAAAAGAAAGAGGAAGGAGACGAGGCGTCCCCATTTTCCGTACGCGCTGCGCAGGAAGTGATACGAGCCGCCGGATGAAGGGAGCTCGGACGCGAGCTCCGCGGTGACCAGGCCGTCGCAGATGGCGAGGAGGCCGCCGAGGACCCAGGCGAGCATCCCGCGCGTGCCGCCCATCTCCGAGAGGATCAACGGGATCGTGATGAACGGCCCGATCCCCACCATGTCGATCATGTTCAGCGCGATTCCGCGCCAGAGGCCGATGTCGCGGCGAAGCTCGGACATGGGGGGAGTGTACTTGGGGTTGCGGGGTTGGTGGGATGGGTTGGTGGGTTGTTGAGTTGTTGAGTTGTTGGGATGTTGGGTTGTTGGGTTTCTGGGTTGCTCGGTTGCTCGTTCGCCGACTCAGCAACTCAGCAACTCAGCAACCCAACAACCCAACAACTCAACAACCCGCCAACTCACTCACTCCTCAACACCACCGTCACCGCCGCCACCACCTTCATCGACTTCTTCCCCGTCTCGATCGGGTTGCGGCGGTCGTCGACGAGTCCCTTCTGGCCGTTCTTCGACCACCAGCGTCCGACCCACACGTTCTTGCCGGCGCGGGCGATCACCAGTTCGGCGTTGTTCGCGCGGCCGCGGGGGCGGTTCTCGGCGACGAGGAGGTCGCCGTCGCGGATGCCGACGGGGCTGATGTCGCCGTTCGCGCGGAAGACGAGCTCGTCTTTCTCCATCGACTCGGCCGGGATCACCACCACCTCGCGGCGCATCTCGTCAACAGGTTGACCTTGTTGCAGCTCGCCGGACGTGCGGATCTCCATCCAGTCCTGGCCTTCGCGCATCGCGCGCGGGCCGAGGATCCAGAGCGGGGTGCCGGGGAGATGGCTGGAGACCGGGTGCGTCGGCGCGTCGGCGACGATCATCGGCGACGGTTCCCCGCCCGAGAGGAGCGACTCGGCGCGGTCGATCATCATCTCCGCGCGGACGGCGCCGATGCGGGCCTCGCGGAGCGTGTCGGTGAGTAATGGAATGTTCACGACCGCGTCGCCGCCGGCGCGGACGGAGAGGCCGCCGCCGAGCTGGATCTCGGTCAGCTCGAGCACGGCCGCGACCTTCTTCAGGACGCTGATCGAGACGTTGGCCCCCTTCTCGAGGGCGGCGAGGTGACGGCGGCTGACGCCGGCCATGCGGGCCAGGCGGGCCTGCGTCAATCCCTTGCGGATGCGAGCTTCGCGTACGGTTTCGCCGAGCATCTAAGTAACTTAAAGGTTACTGACAACGAGTGATGTAAGCAACTCACGACATTGCAAGTGGTCATGGATCAGAGAGATGCGAGAGTGCGGATGCTCAGCGCCTGACGGGAGCGCGCGGAATGCGAGCACGGCGGAAGGGAGGTGCCGAGTGCCTCCCTTCCGCCGGCCGCGGCCGAGCGGGACCTCGTCTCTTTTCTCTGCGGGACGACCACGTCATGACGAACACTCTCGCACAGGAGTGACGGCAAACGCGCAATCTACCCCCTGTAGGATCGGTCAGGAAGCGTGTTCGGGACGGAACCGTCGATTTGGTAGAAGTCCTGATATCAGTATGGGTTGCGCAGCATCATGCACATCTTTGCGCAAAAAAGCGTCTCGGGATTGACACCTATACTGCCTTAATGTAAAGTGCAAAATATTGCACATGACCACTCGTCTCGAGAAGTACCTGAAGAGCCGGGGGATCAAGCCGGCGCACCTCGCGCGGGAGTCGGGCTACAGCCGTCAGCATCTGTTGCGGATTCGGATGGGACGGATGGAGCCGACCCGGCGCTGTATCGCAGCGATCACGGCGGCATGCCGCCGGCTCGCGCACGAACAGGTGCGAGCGACCGACCTGTTCGACCTGGAAGGGGAGGAGCGATAACGCACATCGCGTCGGTCCGGAATCCGATGCAGCATAGCGCCGACTCGCCGCTCTTCACAACGCGCATCGTCGTGGTGGAGAGCGACCCATCAACTGCGGAAATGCTGCACACATTTTTCCGCCTGATGGACTTCGAAGTCACTCTCGCGGAGCCCGATTCGCCGGTCGTCGATACGATCCGTAGAGTCGCTCCGCCCGTCGTCCTGCTCGATCTCGACCTCCCCGATCTACGTGCGTTGGAGTTCGCCCGCGAAATCACCCAATCGTGCGAAGGCGTCGCAGTGATCTTCATGACCGCCTGCGGTGCGACGGCGGCGGGAGAGACGGTGGTGAGAAAGCCGGGTCACAATTTCGAGGAGCTGTTGGGGTTGCTGGAGATTGTGTTGGAAAGATGCTGAGAGACTGGGTTGCTGGGGAGACGGAGAGACGGAGAGACGGAGAGACGGAGAGACTGGGTTGCTGGGTTGCTTGGTTCTACTCAGCAACTCAGTCTCTCAGCAACTCAGCAACTCAGCAACTCAGTCTCTCAGCAACTCCGTTCTCTGGCACTCCTGTTGTAGTCTCTCGCGCTGCAATGAAACGCACACTATTCATCGCAGCCCTCCTCCTTGCCGCCTGTGCTACCAACCCTCCCGCGCAACCGACGACACAACCGGCCGCACAACAGAAACCGCTCTTCGGCGAGCACGGCTTCGATGTCGCGCAGATCGACCGCTCGGTCGAGCCGTGCGACGACTTCTACCGGTTCGCGGTCGGCAAATGGCGCGAAGCGCATCCGCTGCCGCCGCAGTACTCGCGCTTCGGCCGCTTCGAAGAGCTCGCCGAGCGCAACCGCGAGACGCTGCGCGACATCCTTCAGGAAGACGCGAAGCTCAACGGGCCGCTGGGGTCGAACGAACAGAAGATCGGCGACTTCTGGAAGTCGTGCATGAACGAGCCCGCGATCGAGGCCGAAGGTTGGTCGCCGATCGCGCCGGAACTGAAGCGCATCGACGCAGTCAGCAATCTCACCGAGCTGCAGAACGAGATCGCGCGCCTGCAGTCGATGGGATACGCGCCGGTGTTCCGCGTCAGCGGCCAGCAGGACTACAAGAACAGCAAGAGCGTGATCGCCTTCCTCTCCCAGGGCGGCCTCGGGCTGCCCGACCGCGATTACTACCTGCGCGACGACAAACGCTTCGCCGACACACGTAGTCAATACGTTGACCACATGGCGAAGATGTTCCAGCTCACCGGCGAGGACGCCGCGAGAGCAACGGAAGACGCGAAGCAGGTCCTCGATTTCGAGACGAAGCTCGCCAGGTCATCGATGAGCCGCATCGAGACACGGAGCCCCGAGGCGACGTACCACATCACGCCGGTGGCGGAGCTCGTGTCGATGACGCCGAATCTCGACTTCGCGCAGTTCCTCAAAGCGGTCGGCATCAACCAGCAGTCGGTCAACGTCGCACATCCGAAGTTCTTCCAGAACGTCAGCGAGATGATCAAGACGACGCCGCTCGACGCATGGAAGGCGTACCTCCGCTGGCGCGTGGTCGATACCGCGGCGCCGACGCTGTCGAAGGCGTTCGTCGATGAAGACTTCGCGTTCGGCAGCGTGATCTCGGGACAGAAAGAGATCCAGCCGCGTTGGCAGCGCTGCGTCCGCGCCGCCGACTCATCGATCGGCCAGCTCCTCGGACAGGAGTACGTCAAGCGCCGCTTCACTCCTGAAGCGAAAGCGAAGATGAATGCGCTGATCGACAACCTCGTCGGCGCGTTGCGCTCCGACATCCCGACGCTGTCGTGGATGGGGCCGGAGACGAAGCAGGCGGCGCTGACGAAGCTGGCTGCGTTCGCGCGCCGCATCGGCTATCCCGATCAGTGGCGCGATTACTCCGCGCTGCAGATGACGCCGAATTCGTACGCGCAGAACCTGATCAATGCGCGCGAGTTCGCGTTCCAGCGCGGCATCGCGCGGATCGGAAAACCGGATGATCCGAACGAGTGGGGCTTCTTCACACCCGCGACGGTGAACGCGAGCTATCAGCCGTCGCGCAATGACATCACGTTCCCGGCGGGCATCCTCCAGCCGCCGTTCTACGATCCGAATGCGGACGATGCGTACAACTACGGTGGCATCGGCGTGGTGATCGGACACGAGATGACGCACGGCTTCGACGATCAGGGCGCGAAGTTCGATCCGAACGGCAATCTGCGCAACTGGTGGACCGAGGCGGATCTGAAGAACTTCGAATCGCGCGCGGAATGCATCGCCAACGAGTATTCGGAATTCAATGTGGTGCCCGGCGTGAACATCCAGGGCAAGCTCGTGCTCGGCGAAGCGATCGCAGACCTCGGCGGTGCGACGATCGCGCTCGCTGCGTACGAGCACTCGCTGGCCGGAAAACAGCGCCAGACCATCGACGGCTTCACGCCCGAGCAGCGCTTCTTCCTCGGATTCGCGCAGGTGTGGGGCGAGAACATCGCGCCGCAGGAAGCGACGCGCCGCGCGCTGAGCGACCCGCACGCGCAGGGACCGTTCCGCGTAAACGGCACGGTGTCGAACATGCCCGCGTTCCAGAAAGCGTTCGGTTGCAACACGGGGACGAAGATGGTGCGCGCGGAAGACAAGAGGTGCGCGATCTGGTAGCGCATCCTCTCGAACCATCAGCTGATGAGATGCGCCGCCTCGTCGACGAGGCGATGCGGCACATCGT
>Ga0063454_100000035_pt1 | contig 10689 bp, 8 predicted proteins | sample HopSoiMetagenom2_FD_57976 | JGI IMG/M metagenome (GOLD analysis project Ga0063454, IMG submission 57976) | Grasslands soil microbial communities from Hopland, California, USA - 2 (version 2) (version 2) | ecosystem: Environmental > Terrestrial > Soil > Grasslands | place: USA: Hopland...
GCGACAGCGATTATCGCCTGATCGTGCGGCGGCGATCCTGACGCACGCTCGTCTTCCAGAGGCTGTAGTCGCGTCCGAGGCCGTAGAGCGCGGAGCCGTCGCGATCGAATGCGAGCGGCGTGATTGATGTGCTCGACGGCTCGATCGTCCACGTTGCGCCGCCATCGCTCGAATGCGCGTTGCCGATCCAGAGCGAGCGCTCGTTGAGCGGATCGATGACGATCGGCGGCGAGAAATCGTGCTCGCCCGGCCAATGCAGTGCGGTCCACGTCGTGCCGCCGTCGTCGCTGCGGAAGAGGCCCGACAGCAGCAGACCGGCGGCGGTATTCGTCAGGCGATAGATCGTGTCCGGCCGCGACGGTGCGATGGCGATCGACTTCGTCACCAGGCGGCCGGTCGGCAGAGCGCGCCATGTCACGCCGCCGTCGCTGCTGGCGAATGCGCCGTCGTTGTTTCCGCCGGCGAGATCGGATCCGTTGGGCGCGATGGACAGCGACCAGAAGCCGCTCGACACGTTGATTCGCGTCCACGTGCGGCCGCCGTCGATGGAGTAGCCGGCCCAACCCGGGTTCGCGGCGTACAGCCAGCCGGGGCGCTGGGGATTGGCGAGGAAGACCGCCGGCTCGCCGAGCTCGGGCACCGTCCACGTTTCCCAGCTCTGCGTCGCCTTATCGAAGCGCCACATCGTGTGCGTGTCGGTTGCGTAGAGATCGCCGATCGCATCGACCGCGATTGCGAATCGCCGCTTGATGTCGTCCTCGGCGGTGATGCGTTGCCAGGTCGCGCCGGAGTCGGTGCTGCGGAAGACGCGATACGCGTTCAGGATGCCGCTGCCTTCGAGCGCCGTCGCATAAAGCGTCGATGCATCATTCGGATCGAGTGCGATGCGATAGACGACGACCGGCAACGGTGCGGCATCGCCGAGATGAATGATCGCCGGTGAATCGGGATCGGACATCGGGACGCGATAGAGCCCGCGCGCGGTGGCGATGTAGATCGAGTCGTCCGCTGCGGCCATCGTGAGCGGCGTCGCGGGCACGGCCGGCACTGCATCGATGTGGCGCCAATGCAGACCGAGGTCGTCGCTCACAGAGAGGCCGAAAGACTGGCTGAGGATGAAGAGGCGGTGCGTGGTGCGATCGATGACGATTTGTTGTGCGCCCTGGGGCAGACCTTCGGCCGGAACGCGCGACCAGCTCGCGCCGGAGTCGCTGCTGACGAGGAAATGCAGGTAGCCGGTGCTCGCCGGACCGCGGCCGAGGCCGTAGTGATGCGATGAATCGGCGACAACATCAAATACCGGGAGCTCGCCGGAGACGCTGCGCCATGAGCGGCCGGCGTCATCGGTGCGGTGGTCCGTTCCTTTCGACGTGGCGGCAAAGAGGCGTTGCGGTGTGGCGGGATCGAGCGCGAGGAAATCGACGCAGGTCACCGAAGAGCTGAGCATTGACCAGGTCTCGCCGCGGTTCGCCGACTTGAGCACGCCGCCGCCGGAGGGGATCGGGTAGGTGTCGCATCTCGCGCCGAGGTAGAGCGTCGACGGATTCTGCGGATCGATGCGCAGATTCGAAGCGGACACGTTTCCGAGGGGCGGGTGGAGATCGTTCCATGTTGCGCCGCTGTCGTCGGAGCGATAGAGGTGTCGTTGTGCGATGAAGTAGACGATCGCGCTGTCGGTCGGATCGACGGCGAGCTGTTCGATGCTGGAGGCCGGGACGATGAGCGGCGTCCACATTGCGCCCGCATCCGAGGATCGGAACAGATGCCCTCCCGCCGCCGCATAAATCGTTGACGACGAGACCGCTACGGCCTTGACCGGCGGATATGCGGGCTGCCCGATTGGATTCGCGGGCGACCATTGCAGGGCGTGGGCGGCGGGAACGAAGGCGAGCAGCAGGGCGAGTGCAACCAGGGGCATCCGGGACATGACCGAGATACGGGAACGCGGGTCGATGCGTTTAGATTTTCACCGTGCCGTCATCCCGAGCGTAGTCGAGGGACCTGGGTGGGGAGGGCGGCGCGCCACCGCCCGCCCAGGTCCCTCGACTACGCTCGGGATGACGGGGGGGCTTACTTCTCGATCTCCGCGAGCTTCGCCAGCGCGTTCTCGTTCGCCGGATCGAGCTCGAGCGACTTGCGGTAATAGATCGCCGCGATGCGCGGTTTGCCCGCGGCTGCGTAGGCTTCGGCGAGGCCGTCCCAGGAGCCGGCGGATTGCGGGTATTCCGTCGTCGACAGGTGATAAATCGCGATCGCCTCGTCCGGTTTCTTCTGCTCGAGCAGCTCGCGGCCCATCGAGTTGAGCGCGCGGTCGCTGAAGTCGTAGCCGCCCTTGCCGTAGTACTTCTCGCGCAGCTCGTGATAGCGGGCGATCGCGGCGTTGATGCCCGACTTCAGATACGCGTCGCGCATTTCTTCATCGAGCGACGTCGGCCGCGGTTTGCCCATGTGGCAGGTGTGGCACCACATGTTCACGCGCTTCTCGCTGCTGGCGGGGAAGGTCTTGAGCTGATCGTTGATCGAGCCGAGCATGCGCAGCATCGCCCGCGCGCGATCCTTGTTCGGATTCGCATCCGACACGAAGTCATACGCCGACAGCGGCTTCCCTTCCTCGCCGACGTGACAGTAGGTGCAGCGGACGCCGAGGGCGCGAGTGAAGCCGCGCATCACGGGGCCGAGTTGCCTGCCGGTGAAGCCTTTCATCACCTGCAGATTCTTCGGCGTTTCGGGCCAGTTCCATTGCTGCGCGGAGAGGCGGGCGGCGGTGAGCACGAGCGCGACGATGATGAGTTTTCGCATGGCTGCATCATCGAAAGTGCGCGGCGCGGCAAGGCTGGCGCCCGGTCATCGAACTGTCAGGGTTTCGTCAGGAGCATTGCGCGCGCGGCGGCGATGATCGAATCTTGCGGCGATGCTCGACCTCGATCGCGGCGGCACACGCGCCACATTCATCGCCGCGCTCCTCGGCGCCGTCTTCCTGCTGACGCTGTTCCTCGCGCTGCGCGCGCAGATGGCGTGGACGTATCACCGCGTCGCTGCACAAAGAGTGGTGCACGACTGGAGCGCGGTGGCGGCGGACGAGCTGCTGCGCCGGATCGACAATCAGATCGGCTACTACGGCGTCTACCCCGCACTGCAGGCAATCTCCTCGGAACCGTCTCTGCCTGATCGGACGCGCCTCGCGGTGCACACGTTCCGGTGCACATCGGATGGACGCATCGAAGTCTCGCCGGGAACGCCGCCATCGATCCGAGACTGGCTTGCGCAACATTTCCGCGCCGGGGATGGCAAGCCGATCGTGGCGACGATCGATGGCCGCGAGCATGTGTTCGTGTATCTCGCCGCCCAGCAAACGGCTGTGGGCATGGAGCTCGACCGCAGCGCGATCGCCGCATTCATTCCGCAGGCGCTGGAGCGGCCGCTCCTTCCGAAGTCGCTCGCGGACGGACGGATCACCAACGATGCGATCCAGTTGCGCGTACGCGATGCCGACGGACGCGAGGTGTTCCACGCGGGCGGACCGTTCACGCCGTCGACGCGGCGCGAAGCCGATGCCGGAGTCCTGCATGGATTCGTCGTCGAGACCGCGGTGGCGCCGCGGTTCGCGCCGCTGCTCGTGTTCGGCGGTGTGCCGCGCTCGCCGCTGCCGATGTACATCGCGGTACTGGCGCTGACGGCGCTGCTGCTGATCACGGCCGCGCTGCAGGTGCGGCGGGAGCGCGCGCTGGCGCGGATGCGCTCGGAGTTCGTGGCGAGCGTGTCGCATGAGCTGCGAACGCCGCTGACGCAGATCCGCATGTTCGCGGAGACGCTGATGCTCGATCGCGTTCGTTCGGAGGAGGAGCGGACGCGCGCGCTGGCGGTGATCGATCAGGAGACGCGGCGCCTGTCGAACGTCGTGGAGAACGTGCTGCAGTTCTCGCGCGGTGAGCGCGGCACGCTGCGCGTCGTGCGGCATCCGTGCGATGTGGCGTCGGTGGCGCGCGAGACGATCGCGTTGTTCGCGCCGATCGCCGCGCGGCAGAACGTGAATGTCGTGCTCGAAGCGGATGAACCGATCGAAGCGAATGTCGATGAAAGCGCCGTGCGGCAGATCGTGCTCAATCTGCTCGACAACGCGGTGAAGTACGGTCCCGCGGGACAGACGGTCACGGTGCGCATCGAAGACCATCGGATCATCGTCGATGATGAAGGGCCGGGCATTCCGCCGCGCGAACGGCGCCGCGTCTGGAGCCGCTACTACCGGCTGCCACGCGAGAGCGAGCGCGCGATCGCCGGCGCGGGGATCGGACTCTCCGTCGTGCGCGAGCTGGCGGCGTTACACGGTGGACGCGCGCGCATCGAGGAGAGTCCGCGCGGTGGGGCGCGCGTGATCGTGGAGCTTCCGGCATGACGCGCATTCTCCTGGTCGAAGACAACGCCGATCTCGCATACGGGCTGCGCAACAACCTGGAGATCGAGGGATACGAAGTCGGCGTCGCGGCGGACGGGGAGGAAGGACTGCAGCGTGCGCGCGAGGGTCCCGACCTGGTGATCCTCGATCTGATGCTGCCGCGCCTCGACGGCTTTCGCGTGCTGCGCGCGCTGCGTGCGGAACGGTTCTCGATGCCGGTGCTGATCCTCACCGCGCGCGGCGAAGAGGCGGACAAAGTGCGCGGCCTCAAGCTCGGCGCGGACGATTACGTGACCAAGCCGTTCGGCGTGCTCGAGCTGCTGGCGCGCGTCGAAGCACTGCTGCGCCGGAACGCCGGCGCGGCGGCGATGGAACGGATCGGCGAGATCGAGATCGATCGCACGACGCGCGTCGTGACGCGCCGCGGAACGCGCGTCGAGCTCGCGCCGAAGGAATTCGATCTGCTCATCGCGCTCGCCGATCGCCGCGGCGCAATCGCCACCCGCCTCGAGCTGATGCGGAATGTGTGGGGATGGTCCGATGCGGTGATCACGCGCACCATCGACACGCATATCGCGGAGCTGCGCCGTAAGTTGGAGGACGATCCCGCACGGCCGAGGCTGATTCTGACTGTGCGCAAGGTGGGGTATCGATTGGCGCGGTGAGGTGGTACTTTCGCAATCGTGATCCGCGCCTACATTCGCAAGCTGCGCAACACCTCGGGAGCATGGCTCGATCGCGCCCTCAGCGTGATGCCGGCGGGACGATCGATCGTCTCGCTGGCGGAGACGTACGGACTCGTCGCGACCGACGGTCATCACCGCGCGATGCTTGCGGCAGTTGCGCGTTACGTCGCTGCGGCACGGCGACAGTTCCGGCAATGGCTCGACGGACGCGGCGGCGGTTTGTACAACGCACTCCTTGGCGGCGCCGAGCGGCTCGACCGCACCCGCCGCATCTGGCACACCGATCAGCAATTCCGCTCGTACGTCGACGTGTCGCTGCAGGTGAAGCTCGTGCACCTCGCCATCGACGATCTCGTCGCGCGCGATCCGACGCTGCTCATCGATCGTCTGCAGCTCGCCGACTTCTTGCTCGAGCACGATCCCGATTCGCGCGTTGCGCTGCTCGTTCGCGCGGAGTTGCTACTCGAAGCAGGCGACGCCGAGGCTGCGATCGAAACGATTCACCATGCGTTGCGCGTGCAGGCGGTGTGTACCACCGCACAGCAGTTGCTCTTCCGCGCGCAGCCCGAGCTCGACTACGACCTCTCCGACAGATTCTGCCCGATGCCGTTCACGCAGTTTTCGACCGGCTTCCGCGGCAGCGTCTTCGCATGCTCATGTCCGGCGTGGGTGCCGTTCCCGATCGGCAACATCGCCGAGGCCGAGTCGGCGGATGAGATCTGGAACTCGGACGTGGCGCAGGAGATCCGCCGGTCGATTCTCGACGGCGATTTTCGTCATTGCAGCCGCACGCAATGCTCCTACATCACGTCGCGGACACTGCCGCGCAGGGATGAAGTGCGGACGCCGAAGCTGCGCAGGTTCATGGATGAACGCATCACGCGGATCGAGGAGCAGCCGGACATGGTCGAGCTCAATCACGACCCGACCTGCAATCTGGCCTGTCCGTCGTGCCGCACCGAGATCATCGCCGCGAAAGACGACGAGATCGACATCTACGCGAGCGCGGCGGACAAAGTCATCCTGCCATTGTTGCGACGCGTCGATGGGCAGGCGTACATCACCGGCGGCGGCGAAGCGTTCGCCAGCAAACACTTCCGATCGGTGCTCCGCCGGCTGAATCGCGAGGAGTTTCCGGGCCTGCGGGTTTTCCTGCTGACGAACGGCCAGATCATGACGCCGCATCGCTGGAGCGAGTTCCCGCAGCTGCCGGAGATGCTGTCGATCCTCAGCGTGTCGATCGACGCAGCGCGCGCGGAGACGTACGAGGTGGTACGGCGTCCCGGCAAATGGGCGACGCTGATGAAGAATCTCCCGTACCTCGCCGAGATGCGCCGCTCCGGCCGCATCCGCCGCCTCGGCTGCAACTTCGTCGTACAGAAAGCGAACTTCCGCGAGATGCTCGAGTTCGTGGAGATGGCGGAGAGCTTCGCCGCGGATCAAATCTGGTTTCAGCGCGTGGTGAATTACGGTGCGTATGACCAGGCGACGCTGGCGGAGATCGATGTGGCCAATCCGAGTCATCCGGATCACGCGGAGCTGCTCGAGATCCTGCGCCATCCGAGCATGAGCAAGCCGAGCATTCAGCGCGACATGCTGCAGTTCCTCACGCCCGAGGCCGACGTGCGGTACGAGTATTTGTATTGAGCTCCCGTCACGGCTTTACGGCGATGCGGCCCGTGTAATCGATTCGATGCAGCAGCGGACGTGATTGCAGCGTGGCGAGATATTCGTCAGTCGCCTGCCGCGCGCCGCGCCAGTAGCCGTAGTCGTCGATGATCAGCACGCCGCCGCGCACGAGGCGAGGGTAGAGATGCTCGAGCTCATGCCGTGTCGACGCGTACCAATCCGTATCGAGTCGCAACAGCGCGATCTGTTCCGGCGCGGACGCAGGCAGTGTAGCGGTCACGTCGCCTTCGACGAATCGAAAATGCTCATAGCCGGTGCGGCGCAGGTTTTCTTCAACGATCGCGCGCGGTGCAACGCCCCAGAACGGATCGTCGGTCGTGCGCTCGCGATCGCGCAGGATGTCGGCAGCGGCGCGTCCGCTCATCGCCTGCACGTCGCAATCGGACGGCGTGGTCATGCCGCGGAAGGTGTCGTAGAGCCAGAGGTCGCGAGTCGTATCGCCGTGTCGCAGCAGAGTGAGCGCCATCAACATCACCGAGCCGCCGCGCCAGACGCCGCATTCGACAAAATCGCCGGGTAATGCGCGTTCCGCGATGTGCCGCGTTGCCGCGTAGAGCGCGTACATGCGCTCGAGCGACGTCATCGTCTGCTCGCGGCACCGCTCGTACAGCTCGAGGAACTCCGGCTCGAGATCGAACTGGTGACTCACGACGCCGTCGTTCCGAGGAAGTGCTCTTTGGCTGCGGCGAGGAGCTCGCGCTTTTTCCCGTCGAAGCGCGACGCTGCACGATCCATCAGTGCGCAGCGCTCGTCGACGCTCAGACTTTCGACGCTGTTGCGCCGCAACACCTCCGCCGGAATCTCCTTCGTGTACAAAAACACCGCCGAATTGACGTCGGTGTCGCACACGTACTCGAAGTAATCGGCGTACAGCTCCATCGTCACGTGCAGCCACGCCACCCACTGGTGGTAGAGGTAATCCTGCTGCACGACGAGCGAGCGCCCGGGGACGAGATGAGGGAAGAAGTTCCACGTCATCCAGTCGCAGACGGTCCAGTGCTTGGCCACATCGATGAAGAGGATTTCGATCGGACCGCCGGTCCAGGGATGTGCGCAGATGTCGCCCTCATGAACTTCGATCAGATCGGCGTACGGTGCAATGTTCTGCTCGAACGTTGCGCGGAAGCTCGAGCCGGCCGGCGTGGTTTCCGGAAGGTAAATCCCGCGCGTCCAGTCCTCGGTCTCGAAGCGATCGTACGAGTGGATCGGTTTGGCTTGCGCGGATTTCATCCAGTGTCGATTGCGCCGCAATCCTTCGGCGAATGCGACGGCCGATCCGCCGAGGAATGCGCCGGCGTCGACGATTGCACCGATGCCGCGATAGAAGTCCTGCGCCAGAAAATTGAGCAGCCGCAGCTCGTCGGGCACGAGCATCGTCGGCACTTTCGTGCACGCGATGGGCAGTGGTTGCTGCCGCCACTTCGTGGTGATCGCGGCCTCGTTGTTGTGCGGGACGCGAAAGACCGCCTGCACGGTGTTCGCGTTGTGCAGCACGTTCGGATCGGCGCGCTTCCATATGTGCGTGATGAGGAACGCGAACAGCCACGCCGCGAGCTTGCGCAGCGCGCCGCCTTTTTCGCGCGCGTACTCCCAGGTGATCCACCCGATCGTCTGCGCCAGCGAGTGCACTGGCCGCAGCTCGACGACTTCCAGTCCTGCGTTGCGTCCAAGCTGCGCGAGTCCGTCCGCGGTGTAGCGGCGGTAGTCGCCCGGACAGCCGTGAAACGGTTGCAGAAACGGCACGGTGACGATGAGGTGTCCGCCCTTGCGCACGACGCGTGCGAGCTCCGCGATGCCGCGCTCGGCGTCGACGACATGCTCGAGCACCGCGTTGCAGAGCACGGAATCGAAGCTCCGATCCTCGAACGGCATCGACTCGATCGGTCCGACGATGACCTCCGGATCGTCCGATGCGATGTCGTATCGCGTCAGGCTGGTGACGCCGTTCGTGCGGAGGAAGGCGGTGATGTCGCGCGTTCCGCAGCCGGCGTTGAGCATGCGGCCGGCGAGGTAGTGCGCCACCGGCGCGAGCTCGTCCTCGAGCGATTGAAAGCGAACCGGATGGGGGTGCGGCAGCCTCAGGGCAGATCCTCCGCCAGTTGCCGCGAATGCAGCCGCTGGATGCCGCCATCGTGCGACGTGGCCGCGGCCGCGCGCGTGCGGGCCAGTCGTCCCAGCGCGCGGCGCCGTTCCGGATCCGCAGCGAGCGACAGGAGCGCTTCGCGGATCAACGCCGGATTGCGCGGCGGCAGCACGATGCCCGCCTCGCCGACCAGCCGGCCGTTGCCGCCGACGTCGGTGACCACGCAGGGGAGACCGCACAACATCGCCTCGCCGAGGGCGAGCGAAGTCCCTTCGCCGAATGCGGAGGCGAGCAGGAAGATGTCGGCGGCGCTGAGGATGCTGACCACGTCGTCGCGCCAGCCGAGCGGGATGACTCCGGGCTGCGGCGGGAGCGATTCGGTCCCGTTCCCCACGGCGACCGTCACGACGCCGGGCAATTCGCGGACGGCGGCGCAGACGGTGGGCCAGTCCTTCTGCGGATCGACGCGCGCCACCGTCACCACCATGACGTCGTGCGGCGCGATTCCGAGCTCCTCGCGAATCGTTTTCCGCGCCTCGGGGTCGTAGCGGAAGACCGCGGCGTCGATGGCATTCGAGATCACGACCGATCGCGGCGCGCGGAAGCCGATCGCGAGGTGATAGTCGCGGACCTCCGTGCCGTTGTAGATCATCCCTTCGATGCGCCGCGACAGCAGCGCGTTGAGCCGGACCACCGCGCGAAACCGCAGCTTGAGCTTGCGCGGACCGAAGTCGGTGCCGAATGCGCCCCAGAAGATCCGCGCTTTGCTGCGCGCCAGGATGCGCGCGGCGAACGTGAGGAGATTCGCGAAGTAGTCCCAGCCATGCACGACGTCGGGCTGATGCTTTCGAATCAGGCGGGCCAGGCGGAGCACGCCGGGGAGCGCGTCGTGATAGTGCTTCATGCCGAGGTCGATGACTTCGACGCCTGCGTCCTCGATCGCCGGCCGGAAGACGCCGCCCGGTCGCAGCGTGACGACGCGAAGCGTGTGCGGTGCGTCGTGCTGCAGGATCAGGTTCGTCAGCAGCCGCTCCGCCCCGCCCCCGTCGAGGGTGTCGGTCACGTACATGATCCGGGGAGCCGGCGCATTCATCGGCGCATCCACCGGTGAAGCTTACGACGTCCCCACGATGCTGCGCGCACCGCGAATCCGAAACCGGCATCGATGGCCACCAGCGACAGCCGCCGCATGCGTCCCGCCGGCCGCCGGATCGCGGCGTCGTAGCCCGCCGCAAGGAGGTAGTAACGATCGTTCGCGGAGACCTCGGCGTACGCGCCGACGCGCGCAGGGAGCGAGCTGTGTGCATCGATTGCGCACGATTCGCTCCGCTCGACGGCTGTTTCGGGATAGGGCCAGATGCGATCGCTGCGCGTGACGCAGAAGTCGGCGAGGCCGAGGAGCGGCGCGTCGAGGACGGGCGTGCGCTCGTGCAACGAGCGGATCAACATCGCGCGGCTGACGAGCACCGCGCCGCCGGTTGTGACGCCGTTGAGCAGGCTGACCGTGACGTTGCCGCCGAGCGGCGGAATCACGCGCTCGCCGAGCTTGCCTGTCGTCCGCGCGCCGGGGATGAGGCCGTCGAGCGCGGTGCGGTCGAGCGCATCGAGCATTCGATCGAGTGCGTCCGGGATGACCGCCACGCCGGAGTGAATCAGCAGCACGGCGTCTTCGCGGATCGTGCCGAGCTCGGTCGTGATCGTCTCGATGTCCGCCGCGAGAAGATCGATGTTGGCGTGCGGCAGGGACTCGCCGTCGCGATTGAGGATGAGGATGCGCTGGATGCGCGGAGAGGCCCAGATCGACTCGAGCGTCTGCGCGAGCGGCGCGCCGGCGGGAT
>Ga0063454_100000036_pt1 | contig 10670 bp, 9 predicted proteins | sample HopSoiMetagenom2_FD_57976 | JGI IMG/M metagenome (GOLD analysis project Ga0063454, IMG submission 57976) | Grasslands soil microbial communities from Hopland, California, USA - 2 (version 2) (version 2) | ecosystem: Environmental > Terrestrial > Soil > Grasslands | place: USA: Hopland...
AAGACCGGGAGTCCCTTCTTCGGCACGATCGAGAAGATCGTGCGCGCCGCCGACATCACCTGGGGCGAGTTGTTCGACGAGCCGCAGGTGTGGCTCGCCGATCTGGATGTGCACACTGCCGTCGGGTTCCGCGAACTGCTCGATCGCATCATCGAGAAGGACGCGAAACTGAAGCAGCTCAGAGGGCGCGGCGTGCGGCCGGATGCGCGCCGCTTCTCCGTCGTTCGCGAAGCGCCGGTTCGCATCCACGATGACGTGGAGGAGGTTGCCGATGAGCAAATCCCGGACGCATTTCAGCGTCTCGATGCCAATCGCGTCTATCGCGTGCTCACGGACGCCATGAACATCCTCGAAGGGTCGCGGATCTTCGCCCGCGCTACGCAGGACCAGGATGCAGCGGACGGCAAGACCGTCGTCTGCCGCCTCAACGACAAGTTGTACCTGCGCCGTCTCGATCGACGCGGCGGCAGAACGATGCTGGAAGCCGCCAACCCGCGCTACGAGTCGATCCGCGTCGATCCGAAGACCGATCGCTTCGCGCTGGTGGCCGTGATTTGCGAGGCGTGAAACACGCGGAGCAGCGCCGCGGCAAGTCCCACAAGCCCTGCCGCGGCGCGCCGGCGTGAATCGATCAATCGCCGATGATCACGTCGAGATCCCGATCCGCGTTCTCCGCAAATGCGACAGCCCCCGTGAAGCCGAGACAGCGAACACCTGCCTCCGATCGGTCGACGCGCTGTTCCTCGTGTTTCTTGCCGGGATCGAGCGAGCCGGTGCTCGGCTGCTGATGGTGGACGGACAGCATCCACTCCACCGGTGTCTTCGCCGTCTTGTTGAACCAGGTGATCTTCGCCATGTGTTTCTCCTTTCAGGGAGACATGGACTGACGAGCGAGTTGGTTTTTCCAACGATTCAATGCGGACGCGCCATCCGGTCGAGCAGCCGGTAATAGACCGAGGGCAGCAGCGCCTTGAACACGCGCAGCAAACGCCCTTCCGCGTTGCAGTACACCTCGAAATTGCCGCGCACCATGCCGCGGACGAATGCCTGCGCCACGGCGGCGGCGGACAATTTCTGCGCACCCGCCGTGATCGCGCGCGTTTCGGCGGGGGCGTGCATTCGTTCGTACTCGAGCATCGGCGTTTCGGTGTCGGGCGGGAAGACGACCGTGACGCGGATGCCGTGCGCGATGCCTTCCATGCGCAGGCATTCGGCGAGGGCGGTGATTGCAAATTTCGTCGGGGCGTAGGCGGTGTAGCCGTAGATGCCGGTGTAGCCGGCGACGGAGGAGACGAGTCCGAGGCGTGATTCGCCGGCCGCCTTGAGATAAGGCCACGCGGCGAGGATCGGGTCGAGTGCGCCGAGGTAGTTCGTGCGGAGGGTGGCGTCGAAATCGTCACGGGAGAGCTCGTCGAATCGGCCGACGCGCATGATGCCCGCGTTGCAGACGAGAGCGGAGATGCCCTCCGCGTCGCCGATCGCGCGAATCACGGCAGTGACCGCGGCCGGATCCGAAACATCGACTGCGTGCAACTGCACCGATCCGTTCAACGATGCGCGCGCGGGATTGCGCGCGAGGATGTGCACGCGCGCGCCGAGACGCACGAGCTCGCGCGCGATCTCCAGGCCGATGCCGGAAGAGCCGCCGGTGACGATGACCGGTTTCCCGCTGAAAGAAAGGCGCTTCACTTTCTGCTTTTTGCAAACACTCGATGCGATTGAATCGGGAGACGCGGAAAGAGGATGCCACGCAGCGCGCGCAGAAGGCGGTGCATGATCGGGCCTGATGCCTTGAAGTAGAGAAACTCCTGTTCCGGCTCGCCGCCGATCTGTTGCTTGCCCCAGTACGCGGTTTGTCCGAGGTTCAGGCGGGTGCAGCGTTGGCGGATCGACTGATCGACGATGGCGTAGAGGAGATTGAAATAGACGTCGCGCGGTGTGCGGATCGTGGGCGGCAGTCCGACGAGCATGAAGTTCATGATCGTGCCGCTCTTTACCAGCAGCGCCGCGCCGAGCGCTTCGTCGCCGTCGAGCGCTGCGATGATCTGCAAATCGCTGCCGAGCTCCGACCAGAGCCGCTCGAAGAACGCCTGATTGAGCGTCTCGAGCTTCGTCTCCGCGCGCTCCATCACATTCTGATAAAGCGCGTCGAATCGTGCGGGACTCATCACCTCGATGCCGCCATGCATTAGCCGCGGCTTCTTCTTCAGCGAGCGAAGCATGTGTCGGCGATACGAGTGCCGCAGGCTGCCGAGGTATTCGTCGAAGCTGGACCAGCGGATGTCCATCGACATGTACGGGATGCTGTAGCCGCGAAAGAAACCGAGACGTTCCAGTTGCTCGACGCGCGGCAGCTCGTGCGTCTTGAATTCCTTGACGCAGAGATAGCGTAGTCCCTCGCCTCGCGCGACGAGCTCCATTTCGCGGACCAGCAGCGCGAGCACTTGCGATTCGGGCGCGTCATCCGACAGCACGAGATTGCTTTGACCGAACGACGCCGGCAATCCGCAGACGAGAAGCTCGACACGCAGAAACGACGGAAGCCATCGGCGCATGAGCGCGGAGAAACGCTGCATCGCGCGGCCGAGAAAGAGATCGAGCGAAACGGCGAACGCGGACAACACGGCGGATGCGACGACGCGCTCGCCATCGTAAAAAAGCAGGAGCCAGAAGCGAGCGTTCTCGACGCGCGCGTCCTCCACCGCGCGGATCAGGCGGTGCGTGTGGTACGGATGCTCGTCGCTCAGCAGACCGTCCCAGAGACTCTCCGGAATCTCGTGGATCGACGAATACCTGCGAACCTCAACGCGCGTAGTCTGCAAACGCCGCCGCCGCCTCTTCGAGCATTGCGCGATCCTGCGCCGCGGTGGCGCAGAGCCGCAGACGCGCCGAGCCGGGAGCGACGGCCGGGAAGACCACCGCGGAGGCGATGAATCCGTGATCGAACAGATGCCGCGCGAGGCGGCTGGCCGCTTCATCGCTGCCGGCGATCACCGGGATGACCGGGCTCGCGCTCGTGCCGAGGTCGTAGCCGAGGGCGCGCAGGGAGGTCTGCAGGTACGCGACGTTGTCCCACAGCCTGCGCAGCCGTTCGGGCTCGCGCTCGATCACGTCGAGCGACGCCAGCGCCGCGCCGGCGGCCGCGGGGCACAACGCCGCGGAGAACATGAACGGCGCCGCCCCGTGCTGCAGATAGAGGATGAGCTGGCGGCTGGCGGCGAGATAGCCGCCGTTCGCCGGAATCGTTTTCGACAGCGATCCGGTCCAGAGGTCGACCGCTCCGGCGGGGACATCGAACTGCTCGTCGAGACCGCGGCCGGTGGGTCCGAGCACGCCCAGTGCGTGCGCTTCGTCGACCAGCAGAAACGCGCCGTACTTTTCCTTGAGCCGGACGATCTCCGGCAGCGGACAGATGTCTCCATCCATTGAATACACGCCTTCGACGGCAATAAGGATGCGTGAGCCGCGGCGCTTCGACTTCGCGCGCAGCACTTCTTCGAGCGACTCCGGATCGTTGTGCCGGAACGTCCACGCCTTCACGCCCGCCATGCGGAGCGCGTCGATGATGCTGCGATGGATGCGCTCGTCGACGATCGCGCGATCGCGCGGACCGAGGAGCGCCGCGAAGACCGCGAGATTCGCGGCGTAACCGGAGGTGAACGTGATCGCCGCTTCGGTGCGCTTGAACGCGGCGAGCCGCTCCTCGAGCCGGCGATGCAAACGGTTCGTGCCGGTGAGCAGCCGCACGCCGCCGGTGCCGGTGCCGAACTGGCGCACCGCGGCGATGGCCGCCGCTTCGATGCCGGGATGGCCGATCAGGCCGAGGTAGTCGTAGGAGGAGAGCATGGAAAAGGACTGGCCGCGGACTTCGACATGCGGCCCCGACTTCCCTTCGAGCGCCTGCTGAAACGTGTAGAGCTCTTCGCGCGCGGCCCAGGCGATCTCGTCGAGCCAGCGACGCGCCGGATGATGATCGAGCAATCCGCGGTACTCCTCGTTCCACGGCGTGCCGGCATCGAAGAAGCCTTCGAACGGCCCGTCGAGCTGCCGCGCGGCGGGAAGCTCGTTGATCGGAGCGGTGCTCGTGCGTCGCATCAGGAGCCCGCCGCGGCCGGCAGCTCCGGTCCGCGGTCCATGGCGCGGCGAAGCTGCCGCGGCGAGTGGTGGCGATGAGCGGAGCGGAGCTGGAAGAGGATCTTCATCGCGCCGAGCCAGAGGCGCAGATAGCGATACGTCCAGACCGGCGGCCGCGTGCGCAGCATCAGGCGATCGGCGCGGCGGATGTCGAGCACCGCGCGGCTGTAGGTCCGAAGCAGGAAGCGATAGAACTGCTTGAGCGGCAGGCGCGTCGGCAGCACGGTGTGCGAGAGGTCCCACAAGCCGTGCGCGCGCCGCGGCACGGTGAGCTTGTCCTGATACTCCTCCCAGATCACCGTGCCGGGGAGCGGCGTGAGCGGCGAGATGTTGAGGTAGTAGAGGCCGTTGTCCTCGATGAACTGCATCAGCCGGTTCCATTCCTTCTCCGTGTACTCCGGATTCGGAATGAGCGAGCCGTACGTGTCGACGCCGTGGCGGCGCAGCACTTCGATCGCCTTGACGTTGTAGTCGACCGTGTTCTCTTTGAACATCGAGTCGAGCTCGGAGTCGGTGGAGGCCTCGAGTCCGATCAGCACCGCGGAGAGCCCGAGCTCGGCCCATTCGGCGATCACGTCCTCGTTCTCGGCGATGAAATCGGAACGGCCGTAGACGAGATATTTCTTACGGATGCCGCGCTCGCGCAGCAGGTGCGCGATGGCGCTCAGGCGGCGGCGGTTGATGAGGAAGATGTCGTCGACGATGTAGACGTCGGGCGAATCGATCTGCGCCAGCTCTTCGACGATGCTCTCCGGACTGCGGGAATACTGCGCGCCGTCGGTGACGCGCCAGGTGAAGCAGAAGTTGCACTTGTACCAGCAGCCCCACGTCGTCTTCATCGTGGCGACCGGCTGATGGAAGATGTAGTAGTAGCGGTTCGCGAGATGGGCGACGAGCTCGCGGCGCGGGAACGGCAGCGAATCGGGCTCCGGCATGTAGTGGCGCTCGGCGGTGCGCGTCACTCGCGTGTCGCCGTCCGGAATGGCGAGACCGGAGATCTCCGTCAGCGGCCGTCCCGATTCGAATGCGGCGAGGAGCTCGCCGATGATGGTCGTGCCGTCGCCGAGAACGATGCAGTCCACTCCCCGATCGGCGAAATCCTCCGGCACGCGCGACGCGTGCACGCCGCCGACGATCGTCCGGATCTTCGGATTGAAGAGCTTCGCGATGCGGCAGATCCGGATCACCTCGTTGACGCCGCTGATGTAGCAGCTGGTGCCGATGACATCGGGCCGGAAGCGCTTCAGCCGCTTCGGCAGGTTCCTCTCCACGATCATGTCGAAGATCTCGACCTCGTGTCCCGCCGGAATGCCGGCGGCCACGTACTCGAGCTCGAGCGGCTCGCAGATCATGACGTTCTTCAGACCGATGGTGTGCTCGGGGACTGGCGGACGAATGAGAAGGATGCGCATCGCGGCTCCTCCTACACGATTCCCGGCGTGATCCGGTTGCGGATGTGGTTTCGGTAATGGACGTTCGCCCCCACGACGAACGCCCGCATGAACGGGTTGAGGCGGGCCGGATTGCGGCCCAGACGCTTGAGCAGCGCGCCGGGAGCGAAGAGGCGCTCGTAAAGCCGCCAGTAGCCGCTCTGCAGCTGGTCCGGATCGAGAAGGCGCGGCTTGTACACGACCTGGCCGCCGCTGAAACGCCCGAAGTCCTGCGAGAGCAACCGGTCCTGGCTCTCCATCTCGTCATACAGCGGCGTGCCGGGAACCGGCGTCATGATGTGCACGCGCGGCAGCGAGATGCGGTTCTCCATGATGAAAGCGAAGGTCTCGTCGAAGACCGCATCGTCGTCGTGATCCAGCCCGATGATCATCTCCGTACTGACATCAATGCCGTGCTTTCGAATCGTCGCCACCGCCTCGGCGTACCTCTCGGGGCGGTTCCACTCCTTGTCGACCGTCTTCAGGCTCTCCGCGTTGGTGCTCTCGATGCCGAAGGAGAGCATGCGGCAGCCGCTGCGGCGGGCGAGCTTGAGCATGTCGGGACGGTCGGCGATGTGCAGGCTGCACTGGCTCATCCAGATGATCTTTTCGGGGATGAGCGCTTCCCACAGCTCGGCGGCGTAGCTCCAGTCGACGCCGATGTTGTCGTCGATGAAGGTGATGTAGCGCGTGCCGTGCTTTTTCGCGGCGCGCACGTCGCGGATGACCTGGTCGACCGGACGCTTGCGATAGCCCTGCTCGAAGAACGCGGTGATCGAACAGTAGCTGCAGGTGAACGGACAGCCGCGCGTCGCCTGCACGGGGCGCCAGCGGCCGAGCTTGCGCGCGTCCATCAGATCGTAGCGCGGCAGCGGCAGCGTCTCGATCGGCGGACGGCGCTGCATGCGGTAGATCTGCTGCAGGCGGCCCGCCTCGAAATCGGCGAGGAGCTGCGGCCAGACTTCTTCCGCTTCACCGAGGACGAGGGCGTCGGCGTGGGCGAGCGACCATTCGGGCTTGGCCAGACTGGCGGCGATGCCGCCTTGCACGACGGTGACGCCGCGCCGGCGGAACTCATCGCCGATCTGCCACGCGCGGACGATTCCGGAGCCCATGCCGGTGATGCCGACGAGGTCCCAGTGCTCGTCGAACGGGATGTCTTCGACGGTCTCCGACAGCAGGCGCACCTCGATGTGCGGCGGCGTAACGGCCGCCAGCATCGGCAGCGTGAGCCCCGGCAGATGGAGGCGCGACTGCTTGATCGGCGTCCCTCTCCAATCGAGAGCCGTCGGCCCCACGAGGAGTACTCTTGGGGTATCTTTCATGGAATAAGTACATTTTAACATTGATCCATCTAGAACGCATTCAGGCACCGGGGGAGCTGAACCGTTTCATCGACGTTCCGTGGCACGTCGACCGGGCGCTGGGAGGCGATCCGCACTGGGTGCCGCCGCTGCGCGTCGCGGTGAAAGCGGCGCTCGATCCAAAGCATCCGTTCTGGAACGAAAACCGCCGCGAGCTCTGGATCGCGTATCAGGACGGCAGGCCGGCGGGACGCATCGCCGCAATCCTCAATCGCGAGCATCTCGCGCACTGGAACGACGGCGCGGGCTTCTGGGGATTTTTCGAGACGATCGACTCACCGGAGGTTTCGGGCGCGCTCTTATCGGCGGCCGAGGACTGGCTGCGCGGCCAGGGATGCCGGGTGAGCGTGGGGCCGGTCAGTCCCAGTCCGCATTATGAGATGGGGATTCTGACCGCGGGCTTCGACACGCCGCCGCATCTGATGCTCACCCACAATCCGCCGTATTACCCGTCATTGATCGCGGCGGCCGGTTATGAAAAAGCGGTGGATCTTTACGCCTACCTGATCCCGATGAACGCGGTGCATCTCGAGGGCAAGATCGCGCGGGTCAGCCAGGTGCTCGCCGATCGCTGGGGCATTACGATCCGCGCCACGGAGCGAAAACAGTTCGCCCGCGACGCCGCGATCATCCGCCACCTCTACAACAGCTCCATGCAGGGCCAGTGGGGCTTCACTCCCCTCGGCGAAACCGAGTTCGCCGCCTTCGCCGCCGATCTGCAGCGCATTGTGGACCCCGACCTCGCGCTGATCGCCGAGCGTCAGGGCGAGCCGGTCGGCTTCGTGCTCGCGCTGCCGAATCTTAATGAGGTGTTGATCCGCATCCGCAATGGCCGCCTGTTCCCCTTCGGCCTGTTTCGCCTCCTATGGCATCGGCGCCCGCGCAGCGTGCGGGTAATCCTCGCCGGCCTGCTCCCCGAGTGGCAACAACGCGGCGCCGGCAGCCTTCTGTACAGCGAGATCACGCGCCGCATCCAGGCGAAGGGATACGCGACTGCGGAGATGTCGTGGGTGCTGGAAGACAACCTGCTCATGAACCGGGCCGCGCGGTTGCTCGGAGGAAACGTGCATAAGACGTATCGGGTTTATAGGAGGGGGTGGGGCCGTGACGGCTGAGTTATGGCGGCCGAAATCCTTGTTAGGCGCACTGGCGAAGGTCCTAACGCGTTGCTATTCCATACGCATCACCCGCGGAGAGTGTGATTCTGCGGTCCGCGCTTGAGAAGGTCTGTACTGAATACTGCTGATTGGCCGTAACGGTGATGACGCCTTCACCCATTGCATGGTTTACGATCAATCTGCCGTCCGGTAGGTACGCAGTCTCGATCGCCTGAGCCCTCCACTTGTGTTTTCCCTCTTTCGGCAAACGTAGGGTCGTGCTGTCCTCCCGGTCATTTCGCGACACATGCAGGCGCCCTTGGTATCGATCGTCGATTACTACATATACGTCTTCCGTATATTGCCTGGGAGATGCCTTGTCAAACAATATGACGGTCACTCCATCATATGTTCCATGGATGACTCGCTGCGAACGACGCGGCGGCACATCAAACATTTCTCGACGCTCGCTCAAAGTTTCACTTCTATATTCGCGCGAGTAACTCAACTCGTGCCTCAGCGCCGTTACCTCACGCGTCCCATATCTATGGCCAACGTATGCGCCCGCGAGCGCTGCCAGGAAACTGACGCACGCTGCGAGCCACGGACTCAAAAGACGTCGGCCAATGATGGCAGTCTGCTCAGTGAGCAGTGGAGCGTCGCTCGACGCGGTTGAAATGGGGTCGCGCCCAGCCCAACCGAGCAATGTTGTGATTGGTTCAAAATATAGCTTCCAAGCATCGGCGGCGGAAGCGGCGACGAACGAGGCGACTCCTACGTTTACTCGTTCCATGAATGAATTAGACGGCGGCCGGTTCTCCACGCCGTTTTGACAATAAATAGGACAAATAAAATCAAGTCCGCTGTGAACATCGTTTGTTCTGCGGTACCTAATCCAAAAGCAACGTATTCCGTTGGCGGATCAAGCCATTTTGTAAAGTGATGTAAGCCGACGACCGCGAGCGCGATCGTCGCGAATATCAATGTCCCCACGATCACGTGAGTCGCAAACTCGACGATCGGATGCCACCATGGCGACACCTCATCCCGATGCTGTTCATCGGCGCGAACTGGCATATAAAAAGATGTGTGTCCGGAAGTATACGCCAAACAGCGCCTGTCAATAGTGCGAAACTCTTCACCAAGATGCGGCGCCTAACTCGCCGTAGAAGCTGGCGCGGCCCGGCTTCGGCCCGGCGGCTGAGCCGCCTTGTGAAGTCAAAAACTGCACGGCGGCGCGCGGCCTGCATCGCGCGACTCACACGCGTGCACGCGGTGCGCCGCTCTGCCGTACCCACGTGGGCCCTGGCCGCGCTCCGCCGGAATCACGCCTTCTGATTCTGCAGGCGCGATGGAACCGCCCAGATTGCCATCGCTTCTCGAACATCTGGACGTGAGCGCATGTTGGACGTTCGTGAGCGATCGAACCAGCGATAGACCCGCGAGCCCATCACACGTTAAAATCGCGCAAGTGGTTTATTGGCAGCACTTTGAAGCGTCTGAATGGGACATCGAGTATGACCTCGGGAAACTTGCGTCACATGGGATTTCCGACTGGGAGGCCGAAGAGGTAATCTTTAATATGTTCGTGGCACGGCCGAACAAGAAGGTGCATGGTCCGGATCGCTATCAGTTGGTGGGACGAACAGATGCAGGAAGGGCGTTACTCTTGATCGTCCACGTTTTTGGGGAACGTCAGATGCGCGTGCTAAACGGGTGGCCTCTATGACAGATCAAGCGAAGCAGCAACTTACGGACGAACAAATGAATGAGCTTGCTATAGCGGATGTGAATGATCCGTCAGCGTGGGGCGAGCCTGTTGTTGTCGGTCCTTCTAAGGGCCCGCGGCGCATCAGACGCGCGAAGCATTTGGAACTCGCGTCAAAGTTCTACGTTCTGTCTGTACTTCACCGCCTTGGCGCCGACGCTTCGTTTACGTTTTCGCAAACAGACAACGTTGATATCACTGTCGTTCTTGAGTCCGGCAGTGCCCTGACCGTCGATATTAAGACGCTTACGGGGCCGATGGAATGGCACGTGGCGGACTTCAGCGCACGCGTCAATCACTTCATCGCGTTCGTGTGGTATCCCGACTCTGTAGAACCGAACGTGCCACCCACTGTCTACATTGTCTCTTCTGAGCAGCTCAGGAGTTTCATCGCCGAGCATGGAAGCGCAAGCGTCTCGTTACTCCGATTAGACGAGGAAATTCAGGCTCGTAACGCCTGGCAGCGGCTCGCTATCCCTGCCGCGGCCTAACTCGAGGTAGCGCCACGCGGCCCGGCTTCAGTCGGGCGGCCGAGCCGGCTCGCTCAGCGGTACGTGGGCGCTGGCCGCGCAGCTTTAACGTCTGATCCGTTGGGTCAACATCGATCCTTGCAAACGCACGTTTCCCCTCCCGCACGCGCCCATTGAATAATCAGCGTTAGCTTATCGGTCACTATCAACGCGCGTGGCCAAGCCCATCACTTCCGAGATAGAATGCTCGTTAATATGACGAACTGGACCGCTGTCTACGTTGCCGTTCCCGAGGGCTACATTGCTTTCGTGGAAGAGTTACCCGGCGCTAACACTCAGGGTGCCACACTCGACGAGGCTCGCGAAAATCTGCAAGAAGCGATCGAGCTTGTACTTGAAGCAAATCG
>Ga0063454_100000037_pt1 | contig 10592 bp, 8 predicted proteins | sample HopSoiMetagenom2_FD_57976 | JGI IMG/M metagenome (GOLD analysis project Ga0063454, IMG submission 57976) | Grasslands soil microbial communities from Hopland, California, USA - 2 (version 2) (version 2) | ecosystem: Environmental > Terrestrial > Soil > Grasslands | place: USA: Hopland...
TCCGTCAGGAGGGGCTGATCTCCGGCCAGCACGACCGGCGTTCCTGCCATCGTTCCGGAGCTGGCGGTCCAGATCACGCCGTCGAGATCGACGCCTTCGCTGATCGGATTCGTGCGATCGATGAGGAAGGGGCCGGCGTGTGCGATGCCGGTGGGGGCGGTGATGAGCTCGAGGGACCAATTGGCGGTTGTGGGGTGATCGGTGATGGTGTAGGGCAACCTCTCAGGTTGCCGGGACAAGCTGAGAGCTTGTCCTACACCAACACCAACACCTGTGAGCAGCGCGCGGCCGGTGGCGGTCACGGCGCGCTCGACATCGCGGCGAAGCAGGGCGTCTTTCACGTCGACCGTCACCAGGACCGGCGGCTTGCGCTCGGGCAGCAGGGTGACGTGATTGTCGAACGCGGCGTCGTCGTCGCTCAGCTGCGCTTCGACGACTTTCGCGCCGGGCGGCAGCTCGAACGAGAAGCGGCCGGTGCGGCGGCCGGTGAAGAGCGTGCGGCCGTCCGCGGCGATCGTCATCGACGCCGGCTCGCCCGCGATCTCGAGCAGCACGCGATCGCGTCCCGCGCGCGAGCGTGCCGCCGCGATGAACGCCGCGTTCTTCGCCGGCTCGCCGAACGCATGCCACTGCACGCGCGGACCGGCGCTGTGCGGCGGCGCGTGATCTGTGACGACGAGCACGAGCGCGTTCGGACCGGCGAGCTGCGTGGCGAATGCCAGCGCGGCGTCGATGTCGGACGACGGCGCGTTGCACGACCATTGTTGGAGTGATGCGACTTGCGGCGTCGCGCCGGCGAGGATGTAGCGGATCGGATCGAAGTGGCTGCCGAGTTGGGAAACGTACTCGCGGGCACGCTGCTGCGCGCCGGCCTGCATCGAGAGCGAGTCGTCGAGGATCACGATCAGCGGACGGGTGCCGGTGAGGCGCGGCAGCATCGGGCCGGCGGCCGCGAGCACGAGCAGGAGCAGCGCGAGCGCTTCGAGCCAGAACGTGAGCGGCAGGCGGAGAAACTCGCGCTTGCGGCCTGCGGTGGCGGGACGGCGCAGCGCGGCCCACAATATCAGGCTGGAGACCTGCCGCGTCTGCGGGCGGCGATGAAACAGGTAAATCACCGCGAGCAGCGGAATGGAGATCAGTCCGAACAATGCGGCGAGCGACGTCAGCACGCGATGATCTCCGCCTGCGCGAGCGCATCGAACATCAGATCTGGTCCGACATCCTCGGCGACACACCGCAGCAGCAGCACGCGGCTGTCGCGCGCGGCGTCGTCCCAAAGCTGGCGATGACGAATCAGCGCATCGCGAAACGTGGCGAGCGCCGCGTCGTCGATGACGATGTCCTGCTCCTCGTTCGTCTCGATGTCGATGAGCTTCAGATCGCCGCGCAGGTCGCGGCATTCATCCGCGGCGGCTATGACTTCGATCACGATCGCCGCCGATGCGCCGCCCGCCAGCGCGTGCAACAGCGGCGCGGGATCGGAGGGCCAGAGCAGATCGCTGAGCAGCACGCGGATGCTGAACGGCCGCAGCATCGACGCGCCGCGCACGATTGCCGGCGCAGGATCGCCTGGATGTTCGAGCTCGACGCCGTTCCACTGCGATGCGCGCTCGTTACCGTGCGCCACGCGATGCAGCGATTCGCGCGCCATCCAGAGCGCGTACGGAAACCCGCCGTTGCGCGCAGCCGTCGCGAGCATCGCCGCCAACGACAGCGTGACCTCGGCCTTGCGCGGCTCGAGCGCCATCGAGCGCGAGCCGTCGACGATCAGATCGACGAACGGACTGACTTCCTCGTTGAAGCGCTTCACCGCGAGCTTGTCGCTGCGCGCGAAAAGGCTCCAGTCGAGATGGCGAAGATCGTCGCCCGGCTCGTAGTCGCGGTAATCGCGGAACTCGAGCGAGCCGCCCGCGCGGCGACCCTCGCGCGTGCCGCCCGCGAGCAGTTGCAACTTGCGCGGAGGCACGAGCGTGCGCGAGAGGCCGGCGCGCTCGCCGTCGATGAGCGCCTGGCGGTACGTCATCCCGAGGGTAGTCGAGGGACCTGTGCGGGCGGGCGGCACGTTCACCGCGCCTCCAGCCACCCAGGTCCCTCGACTACGCTCGGGATGACGGCCGCGTCGCGCGGCATAAATCTCCCAAACAGCGCCATCATCCACGGCAGATTCGCGGCCATCACCACCGCCGCCCACGATGCGAGGATCAACGTTCGCATCGTCCACAACTGCGGGGGCGAGGTGACGGGAAACGGATCGGCGAGCGTGGTCAGGCGGATCACGGTCGAGAAGTTCGCACCGTCGCTGTCGGCGGCGAGTGCGACGAGCGGCGGCACGACCGCGAGCACGATGAACAGGGCGAGAACCAAGGCCCACGTGTTGCGGATCGGGACGCGTCCGGCGAGCACGGTGCGCCGCAGCCAGAGCGCGGAGCCTGCGTAGCCGATCACGCACGCGCAGCCGTCGAAGAGCCACGTCGCGGCCTCATTCACATTCATGCCGGTGGTGTAGTGCGTTGCGACGAAACGGTAGATCGTCACCGTCGCGAGCATCATGGCGATCGCCCATAGCGTGCCGCCGCCGCCGCTGTAAAACACGAACGCGAGCAATCGCTTCGGCAGTGCGCGCGGAATCGTGCGCGTGATGCGCGGCCCCCACTCCTCGCGCTCGCCGATCGCGCTGAAAAGTACGAGCGTCTGCAGTGACGCCGACAGAATCGCCCACACCAGCAGGACGTCGGACGACGCGGTGCTGATCATCACCCAGACGGTCAGCACGAGGGTGAGCGCCCACAGCGCGGTGAGAAGCGCGCGCAGCGGCAACGCGCGATTCGCGCTCGGCGGCGAGATCAGCGCGATGCTCAGGAAGATGAGGAGCACGTCGAACGCGGCGATGACCACGAGCACGGACAGCAGCTCGCGCCACGGCGAGCCGGTGCCGAAGCGCATGCTGACGCGCGTCGCGCGGATCAGAATCCCGCTCACGAAAATCGCATCGGCGATGGTGAAGAAAAAAACGACCAGCGCGAGGAGGATCTTGAACGGACGGCTGGCCGGAATCGCGCCGATGAAAATGGCCAGGATCGATTGCGACACGACGAGGAAGAAGCCTGCGGTGGTGACGTAGATGATGGCGATGAAGTCGATGCCGCGCAGCACGTAGCTGAACATCAGGAACGGCACCGCGGCGCTGAAGATGAGCGCGGTCAGCGCGGCCGCGGAGACGATCTTGCCGAGGATCACGTTGCGCGGGCGGATGGTGGTGATGAAGAGGAGATCGACGTTGGAGTCGGAGCGCTCCGACATCATCCGCACGCCGGTGTAGATCGGGATCAGGATCATCGAGCCGAAGATCAGGACGTTGTAGATCAGCATGAAGAGCGTGCCGCCGACCGCCATCCGCTCGACCGTCGTGCTCTCGATGCGCTGCCCGATCATCGCGCCGATGACGGTGATCATCTGCGCGATGAGGCTGAGCACGAGGAGGGTGACGACGAAGCGTCCGCGGACCGCCTGGCGGAGCTCTTTGACCACGATTGGATTTAGAAAATCTGAAACCGGAAACCTGAAACCTGAAAAAGGCAGGCGGCCGGTCCGTTCTGCGCTTTTTTCAGGTTTCAGGTTTCCGGTTTCAGGTTTTCTCACTGCACGCCTCCGGTCGTCACGTCCATGAACAACTGCTCGAGATTCGCGCGCTGCTGGCGGAACTCGGCGATGCGATGGCCGCGGCGGATCAGCTCCGCGAGCAGCTCGCTCGCCTCGGTATCCGAGCCCGTGTAGTCGACCGTCACCTCGTCATCGTCGACGCGCACTTCGCGCGTGCCGGGCATCTCCAGGAGCGAGCGATGCAGCGCATCGATCGCGGTCAGTGCGCGGATCACGATCGTGCGCGTTGCTTCATCGCGCACCAGCAGGTCGTCGAGCTTCCCCGCTTTCAGCACGCGGCCGCGCTCGATGATCACCGCGCCGGTGCAGATCTCGGAGAGCTCGGTGAGGATGTGCGAGCTCATGAGGATCGCCTTCCCCTGCGACGAGAACACGCGGATCAATTCGCGCAGCTCGATGCGGGCGCGGGGATCGAGTCCCGCCGCCGGCTCGTCGAGGATCAGCACCTTCGGATCGTGCAGCAGCGCACGGGCGAGGCAGACGCGCTGATTCATCCCCTTCGACAGCGACTTGAGCGTCTTGTGGCGGATGCCGATGAGGTTCGTGAACTCCTCGATGCTGTCCAGCGTCTTCTTCCGCCGCGCCGATTCGATGCGATATGCGCGGGCGAAGAAGTCGAGGTACTCGTGCACGGTGATGTCGTGATGGGTCGGCAATGCGTCGGGCACGAAGCCGAGCAGCCGCCGCGCTTCCTCCGGCTCCTGCACGACCGACACGCCGTCGATGAACGCATCGCCGCTGGTCGGCTCGTCGAGGGTGGCGAGCATGCGCATGGTGGTCGTCTTGCCCGCGCCGTTCGGTCCGACGAATCCGATCACTTCGCCCGAGGCGAAGGAGAACGAGATGCCGTCGACGGCGACCATCTTGCCGAACGTCTTGCGCAGATTCGCGGCCTCAAAACGCATCGCGCGTGCTCCATTTCGCAATGCCGAGGACGACGCCCGGCGTGCTCTGCGCGAGCGGTTTTTCCAGCGCGTTCTCGACGAACGGCGACGACTGCAGCACCGCGATGTACATGCCGGGCCGCAGCATCTGATGCGGATCGGTGCGCAGCCGCTCGCCCCAGGTCGCCCATGATTCCGGCGGGCCCGCGAGCAGGTCGACGTCCGGCCTCGTGGTTTGTGACGCCGTCTGTTTCAGCGTGACGTGCGCGCCCGGCTCGACGATGCCGGCCTCGTAGATTTTCCCGGCCGCGTCGGCGACCCACAGCTGCACGATGCGCGAGCCGAAGCCGTTGACGGCGCCGATCGCGCCGCGCTCCTGCGTCAGCGACAACCGCTCGCGCCGGTGCTCGTTCTTGCGCAGCGCGAAGTAGGTCGAGACGCGGCTGTCGACCCATCCCGACAACAACCGCTGGCCATCATTCGCATCGAGCTCCTGCACGCGCTCGGAGTGATCGTATGGAAGGATCTGCGTCTCGGAGGAAAAGCGGATGTCGCCATCAGGCGGAAGTGTGCAATACACCCCGCAAATCCCGAGCGTCGTCGCCTCGGCGCTGTTCTCGTCGAGGTACGTGATCGACGCGGCGCGATAGATGCGCTGCCATCCTTCGCCGAAGAGACTGGTCGCGATCAGGATGCCGCTGGTGATCGTCGCAAATGCGGGCAGTGTCCAGAAAATCCAGAGCCGGCGATCGCGCTTTGCGAGCCAGAAGAGTGTGACCGGGCCGCCGACGAGCGCGAATGTCAGGAGCAGCGCGAACATCACGCCGACCGGCACTTTCGACTGGCCGAGGAGCGGCATCGCGTTGATCGGCGATTCCTCGGTGCGAATCAGACCGTTGTGGCGTTCGCAGGAGACGATGATCTGGTTGAACAGCGTCTCCGGCGCGGCGTCGAGCGAGCCCGGCACGTTGATGATCGTGCCGAATCCTTCGCCCGATTTCGTGAAGTGCTCCGTCGCCTGGAGCAGCTGCGCGTCGGTGGGCGTGATCGATCCGCCGGTGACGAGCAGCAGTCCGCCGGCGCGCACCCAGCGCAGCACCGCGATCTGCGCCGCGGCAGGCATTTCGTTCCAATCGGTGGGCGTCATGCCGATCGCGCTGTACGCGGTGTAGGCGAGCCAGTTCGTGCTCCACTGCTGCGGCGGCACGTCGGTGCGCGTGAACTCGAACATGTTCGGCTGATAGCCGCGCGCCGTGATGTCGGCGCGCAGCTTGGTGTCGACGAACGAGCGGCTGAAAAGGATCTGCGTCGCGGGACGGCCGCTGCCGCCGCCGGGGAGGGTCAGCTTTCCTTCGCGCGTGCGGCCGTCGACGCTGATTCGCACTTCGCGCGGCGGCGCCCAGCCGATGATCGGCTCGTCGACCGCGACCTCGATCGTCGACCGCGCCGGCGATACGAACTTCCGATTCACATGCACCTCGGAGCGCACTCCGTATCCCGGCGCAGTGATCGACAACGCGACTTCGTGCGAGTCGGAGGTGGGATTGACGATCTCGAACCGCCGCTCGTTGTAGCCCCAGGTGCCGCCGCTGTTGAGGGACGGGAGGGAGGTGACTTGCACGGGGCCGAATTGCTCGGCATGCGCACGGCCGGACAGCAGGAGGATTAGTGCGAAACCGACGCCCCTCATCCGGCCGTCGGCCACCTTCTCCCCGCGCGGCGGGGCGAAGGTCAACGCGTCTCGCGCAGCGCAAGCTCCATTGACCTTCGCCCCGCTTGCGGGGAGAAGGTGGCCGAAGGCCGGATGAGGGGCCGGATGAGGGGAACGATCACGCAATCGTCACATCCTCAGGCAGCCGCACACCTGTCTCATCGATCGACTTCAACAGATCATCGACCACCTGCCGCGTGCCGATGCCGTCGAGCCGTCCGCGATATCCGAGCATGAGGCGATGACCGAGGACGGCATGCGTGACGCGGCGTACGTCGTCGAAACCGACGGTCGGCCGTCCCGACAACAGCGCCTCCGCCCTCCCCGCCTCGGCCAGCGCAATCGCAGCACGGGGCGATGCACCGAGGCTCACGTACTTCGCGACCGACTCGGTGTGCTCCGGACCTTCGGGATGCGTCGCGGCGACGAGTCGCGCGATGTAACGCGACACGGCTTTCGGCAGAAAGATGCGATCGACCGCGGCGAACAGCTCGCGCAGCTCGTCCTGCGTGACGCGCGATTGCGGCGCAGGCGGCTCGCCGCGGCGGCGCGTCGAGATGATGTCGTCGAGCACGTCGACATCGACATTCGTCACGTTCAGCTTGAACAGAAACCGGTCGATCTGCGCCTCGGGCAGCGGATACGTTCCCTCGAATTCGATCGGATTCTGCGACGCCATCACGAAAAACGGATCGGGCAGCGGACGCGTGACGCCGAGCAGCGTCACCGCGCGCTCCTGCATCGCTTCGAGCAGCGCCGACTGCGTTTTCGGCGATGCGCGATTGATCTCGTCCGCGAGCAGGATGTTCGCGAAGATCGGCCCCGGCTGAAACGCGAGCCGGCGCGGACCGCCGCCGTCGCTCTCCTGCAGGATGTTTGTGCCGAGGATGTCGCCCGGCATGAGGTCGGGCGTGAACTGCACGCGCTTTAGCTCGAGGCTGAGCACGTCGCCGAGCGCTTTGGCCAGCATCGTTTTGCCGAGGCCGGGGACGCCTTCGAGCAGGATGTGGCCGCGCGAGAGGATGCCGATGACGACGAGCCGGTGCAGCGCTGTGCGTCCGAGGAGGATGCGATCGAGCTCGTCGATGATCGAGGTCGCGCGGCGCGTGTGCGGGAGCAGCTCGTCGGGTTGGATCAAACTCATTTCGGTGTCCTCTCGAAAAAGCGTCCGACGGTGCCGCGATGGCGCGGCAGCACGGTCGTGGTGTAAGCGGAGCCGGCGCCGCCGCTCGCGGTGAGCGCGCCGCCGGCGGATGCGCGCATCTGCGTCTGTTGCGGAGCGGTGGCGCTCATGCCGACGAGCTGACTGTCCTCGAGCGACGCGGCAGTCGCGGGCGGAAGCGCGTGATCTTTGAACTTCTCATTTGCGGTCTGGGTCTCTTCGCCGAAGAAGAGCGGTGCGTCGCCGCGTCCGCGATCGACACCGCCGCGTCCCGGCCGCCCCGTCGGACCGGCCATGGAGCCGCTGCGATGCTCGCGCAGGTAACGGGCGAGCTCCGAGCTCTCCGGGTTGTCGAATTTGCGCAGCGACTTCGGATCGATCATCCCCTTCGCCGCGAGCTTCGCCAGACGATTGCGCAGACCGGCCTTGCTCTGACGCGCGGCCGCGCCGATCTTGCCCGGATCTGTCGTCCCGAGGTGTGGCGCCGCCGACTCGGCGGCGCGCAGCAAGTCGGCCAACGCCGCCGGGTCGGCGGCGGCCACACTGGCCATCGCTTCGAGCTGCGACAGCGTTTCGCCTTTGCGAATCGCATCTTCCGCGGCAGTCCCGGCGGCTTTCGTCACCGCGTCATCGACTGCATCGAGCGTCTCCCACGCCTTCGCCGGATCGTCGCCCGCGGCATTCGTCTTCAACTCTTCGACCGTCTGCTGCAGCGCGTCGGCGCGCTCCGGCGGGATGATTTTTTCTTCCTGCAGCAGCTCGATCTTCTCTTCGAGCCGCTTCGCGTCGGCGCCGAGCTGCAGCGTGTGATGCGATGACGCGCCGCCGATCGGAATCAGCATTGCGCCGATCACGAACGCCGCACATCCGGCGAGGTAGAGCAATTTCTTTCGTGCGTTCCATCGAATGGCAGGGACGTCGACGTTCGGCAGCGACCAGCCGCCGAGCGGCACGTCGGCCGATGCGGCCGCGAGTCCGCCGCAGTGCTGCCGCGCGTCGAGAAAAGAGAGGAGTGCGCGATCTCCCGGCGCCGACCGGATGCCGCGTCCGGCCGCGAGCACGGCAACGATCGCCGTCCCGGCAAGACCGGCTGCGAGCACGACATCTGCAGGCGCACCGAGGACTCGGGCGATCAACGCGCCGATGCCCCAGAGGAGGAACCAGCCGCCGGCGGCCATGAGCAACGCGCGCAATGCAAGCGCCGTTGCCACTCTCCGGCGGAGAACGCGAACCGCTGATTCGACGTCTCTCATTTGGGCTGTCCTTCGAGTATACGGAGAGAATCGCGCACCCGTTACGATAGACACCCGCATGGCACAAATCGAAACTCATCGCGTGGCGGTGATCGGCGCCGGTCCGATCGGCATCGAGCTCGCCGTCGCGCTCAAGCAGGCAGGCATCGACTACGTCCACATCGACGGCGGTCCGGTCGGCACGACGATGACCTGGTATCCGCTGCAGATGCAGTTTCATTCGAACGCGGAACGGCTGGCCATCAGCGGCGTGCCGATTCAGACCGCGGATCAGCAGAAGGTGACGCGCGAGGAGTTCCTCGCGTATCTGCGCGCGGTGGTGCTGCAGTTCGGCTTGGAGATTCGGACGTACGAGCGCGTCGAATCGGTCGCGCGCGTCGACGGCGTCTTCGAATTGCGAACGAACCGCGCGACCTTGCGCGCCGAGAACGTCGTCCTCGCCATCGGCGCAATGCACCGCCCCCGCCTCCTCGGCATCCCCGGCGAAAACCTCCCGCACGTCGACCACTACTTTCACGAGCCGCACATGTACTTCGGTCAGCGGATGGTCATCATCGGCGGCAAGAACTCCGCGATTGAAGCGGCGATCCGCTGCCAGCGTGCCGGCGCGCACGTCACACTCTGCTACCGCGGCGATGACTTCGATCCGTCGCGCGTGAAGTTCTGGCTGCTGCCGGAGATCCGCTCGATGCTGCGCGACAACCGCGTGCACGCGATCCTCTCCGCGACGCCGCTCGAGATCCGCGAGAAATCGATCGTGCTGCAGACGCCCACCGGCATCCGCGAAGAGCCGTGCGATTTCGTGCTGTCGCTGACCGGCTACGAGCAGGACACGACGCTGTTCGAGCAGGCCGGCATCGGCACATTCGGCGAAGAGCGGAAGCCGGGCTACAACGAAGCGACGATGGAGACGAACGTGCCCGGCATCTTCCTCGCCGGCACGGCGATCGCCGGCTCACCGGTCGGACACGTGCGGATCATCGTCGAGGATTGCCACGTGCACGTGCCGCGGATCGTGACCGCAATCAGCGCTCGAACGACACGTCGCTCGTCTGCTGTGTAACGAGCTGCTCGCCTCTCGACACCGTCGCAACTGCGGCCGCGCGAAGGCCGTTCGCCGCGATCTTCGACTGGAACCGGATCTTGTACCTCCCCGCCTCCTCGGTGCGCGCGATGGTCTGACCCGGCTGCAGGTCGAGGCCGACGGTGCCGATGACTTTGCTCGTTCCCGCCTCGAGCACGGTCGCGGTGGCGTGATACGGCATCGTCCGCACCGGAATGATGCCGCGCGACATCCGCGGTTTGATGTCGATCCGCACGGCGAGCGCTTCATTCGGCGGAGCCGGAACGAGCGGCAAGGTTGCTACGAGCAGGATGACCGCCAGTGACAGGTTCTTCATGCTCTCTTGGACGAACGGGCGCGCCCGAGGTTAGCGCTGCACGACGTTGCTGACGAGCTCCGGCAGTGCCGCGACTTCGAACGGTTTCCGCAACACGCCCGCAATGGCGTTCTGATCGATGAACTGCAGCGATTCGTCCGTTGCCGCGGTCATGACGACCGTCGCCTTCAGCAGCTCCGGCTTGCGCAGGATGAGGTGGCGCAACACGTCGAATCCGCTCAGGTGCGGGAGCATGAGATCGAGCAGGATGCAGTCGTAGTGACCGGTCAGCAGGTGCTCGATCGCGCTCCCGCCCTCCGCGATGGTCGTCATCGCGAAATTGTTGCCGAGGACGCCTTCGATGCGCGATGCGATCACCGGCTCGTCTTCGATCAGGAGGATGCGCGGCTTCGACGTGTCGCCGACCATCACCGGTTTCGCAGCCGGCGTTGCGGTGGTCTTCGTGACGAATCGCGTGACCGCGGCGATGAGCTTGTCGCGCGTCAACGGCTTGCAGATCCAGCCATCCGCATCCGACGCCTC
>Ga0063454_100000038_pt1 | contig 10504 bp, 7 predicted proteins | sample HopSoiMetagenom2_FD_57976 | JGI IMG/M metagenome (GOLD analysis project Ga0063454, IMG submission 57976) | Grasslands soil microbial communities from Hopland, California, USA - 2 (version 2) (version 2) | ecosystem: Environmental > Terrestrial > Soil > Grasslands | place: USA: Hopland...
TGCCGATGACCATCGTCACGGCCATCGTTTCGCCGAGGGCGCGGCCGAAGCCGAGCATGATCGCGCCGATGATTCCGGTGCGGCCGAATCCGATCGCGACCTTGATCGCTTCCCAGCGCGTGGCACCGAGCGCGTATGCAGCTTCGCGCTGCGTCGACGGGACGTTCTTGAGGATCTCGCGCGCGACCGACGACGTCAGCGGCACGACCATGATCGCGAGGATCACCGCCGCGCTCAGCATGCCGACGCCGAGCGGCGGGCCCTTGAACAGCGGGAGCTTCTTCAGCGCATCCGGCGTGATCAGCTCGAGCTTCCGGATGATCGGCACCAGCACGAAGACGCCCCACAGTCCGTAGACGATCGACGGAATCGCGGCGAGCAATTCGGTCAGATACGTCAGCGGCTGGCGCAGCACGCGCGGCGAGAGCTCGGAGATGAAGATTGCGATGCCGAGCGCGATCGGCGTCGAGAGCAGCAGCGCGAGCAGCGCGGAGTAGAGCGTGCCCCAGATGAACGGCAGCGCGCCGAAGTCGCCCGACACCGGATCCCAGGTCGTTCCCTTCCAGAATCCGAAGCCGAACTTTTCGATCGACAGCATCGACTGCCGCGTCAGCTCGAAGCCGATGCCGACCACGACGAGCAGGACGAGCGCGGCGATCGCGCCCGTCCCCAGCCGGAACCATCTGTCGTCAGAGCGCTTCATCTCGCGATCACAATTGGATCTTCGCGATCGCCTGCAGCTCTTTGTCGACGACGGCTTTCGGCAGCGGCGCGTAGTGCAGCGCGGAGGCGTCCTTCTGTCCGTCCGTCAGTGCCCACTTCAGGAAATCGACCATGATCTTCGCGCGCGCTTTGTCCTTCGGCTGCTCGTAGAGGAGCAGCCAGGTGAACGACGCGATCGGGTACGCCTCCTTGTCCTCGGCGTTCGTGATCGAGATGCGGAAGTCGTCCGGCATCGTCACGCTCGCGGCCGCGGCGGTGACGCTGTCGAGTGTCGCGGTGACGAACTCACCTGCCTTGTTCTGCACCGCGGCGAACGGAATCTTGTTCTGCAGCGCGTAGATCAACTCGACGTAGCCGATTGCGCCCGGCGTCTGCTGCACGAGTCCGGAGACGCCTTCGTTTCCTTTCGCGCCGATGCCGGCGGGCCAGCTGACCGAGGTGTTCACGCCGACCTTCGACTTGTAGTCAGGCGAGACCTTCGAAAGGAAGTCGCACCAGATGTACGTCGTGCCGGAGCCGTCGGAGCGATGCACGACCGCGATGTCGGTGGCGGGCAGGTTGACGCCCGGATTCTCCTTCGCGATCGCGGCGTCGTTCCACTTCGTGATGCCGCCGAGGTAGATGTTGGCGAGCGTCGTGCCGCTGAAACGGAGCTGCGACGTGGTGCCGGGGACGTTGTAAATCGGAACGACGCCGCCGAGGACGGTGGGGAAGTGGAGGATCGCACCGGGCGCGTTCCTGCGCTGCTCGTCGTTCATCGGGCCGTCGGTCGCGCCGAAGAACACCGTCTCCGCGGTGAGCTGTTTGATGCCGCCGCCGGAGCCGATCGACTGATAGTTGATCTGCACGTTCGGATGCGCCGTGTGGTACTCGTCGAACCACTTCGAGTAGATCGGATAAGGGAAGGTGGCGCCGGCGCCGTTGATCTGAATCGCGGCGCCGGTCGCCGGGGGAGCGTTTGTTTCAGCCGGCTTGCATGCGAACGCTGCAAGGAGCGCGGCGAGGATCGTCAATTTCTTCATGCGAGTGATTGTCGGGATCGCGCATGAAGGCTGCTGCCAGCGTGTGTAAATTCGGTGTGAAGTCGGACGAAGGGTCGCGAAGACCGTAACATTCGCATCGATTGACGAAGCGTTACTGGTTCCTGGTCTGCGCGATCGTGCTCCTCACCCTGGCGCGCATCGCGACGACGTACCTGACGTTCGCGCAGATCATGGACGAGCCGGTGCACATCACGGCCGGCCACGAGTGGCTGACGCAGGGGCATTACTACCTCGACTTCGAGCATCCGCCGCTGCCGCGCGCGATCTTCGCGCTGCCGTTCATCCACGACCGCGCGACGCACATCGACGACAACCTCGAATACGGCAACGACCTCCTCGCGCTGCACGACCGCTACATCCACAACCTCGCCAGCGCGCGCCGCGGCAATCTGCTGTTCGTCGCAATCGCAGCATTCGCACTCGCGGCCTGTGCGCGCAGGTTGTTCGATGAAAAAACAGCGATCGTCGCGCTGCTGCTGTTCGTGATGCTGCCGGTGATCCTGGCGCATGGCGGACTGGCGACGACGGACATGGCAGGCGTGGCCGGATTCGCACTCGCACTCTGGGCCTTGCTCGTCTGGATCGACGACCCCTCGCGGTGGCACTCGACACTCCTCGGCGTCACGATCGCGTTCGGCGTCTGCTGCAAGTACTCGTTCCCGATCTTCTTTCCGGCGGCCGCATTGATCGTGCTGATCGCGCGACGCCGTTTCGCGCCCGCGAAGCTGCTCGCGGCGATCGCAATCGCGTGCGTCGTCACCTGGGGTGCATTCGGATTTCGATTCACGACGATGGCGGACGTGAATCCGCACGCCGTGGAGCGCGCACGCGCCGCGCATGTTCCGGAGAGCTGGACACATATCCGTGTCCCCGCCCCCGATCTGCTCCTCGGGTTCCTCACTGTCCGCGCGCACAACATCGCCGGCCATCCCGCGTTTTTGCTCGGACAGGCCGGCAGCACCGGCTGGTGGTACTACTTTCCGATCGCGCTCGCGGTAAAGACGCCGATCCCGTTCCTGCTGCTCGCGCTCGCAGGAATGAGGCGGAAGCACTGGTTCCTGATCGCGATGGCGGCCGTGATCCTGGCCATCTCGATGTGCTCACGAATCAACATCGGCGTGCGGCACATCGCCGTGATCTACATCCCGCTGTCGATACTCGCCGCGTATGCATGCGTCGAGTTGTGGCGCAGCAAACGCGCGATCGTCGCGGTGGCGATGCTCTGGCTGATCGCATCGAGCGCGCTCGCGCATCCCGACTACCTCCCGTGGATGAACGCATTCGCCGGCCCACGTCCGTATCACGTCCTGCTCGACAGCAACTTCGAATGGGGCCAGGACATCTGGCGTCTCGCCCGCATCTGCCGCAAGCGCGGCATCACCTATCTCGGCTACGCGGTGGTGACGAGCATTCGTCCCACGAGCATCGGCATCACCGGCGGCGAGCTCCTGCGCGAAGACACGCCGGCGCGCGGCTGGCTCGTGCTCAGCGAGCAGAATCGCGAGCTGGCGCGGGCGAAGAATCCGCATGCATTCGAGTGGCTCGACCGCTATCCGTTCGAGCGGGTCGGCAAGACTTTGCGGCTCTATCATGTCGGCGGATGATTCAGGCCGGCACGCGTCTCGGTCCTTATGAAATCGTCGCGCCGGTTGGTGCGGGTGGGATGGGCGAAGTCTGGCGCGCGCACGATCGGCGGCTGCGGCGCGATGTCGCCATCAAAGTCATTCCCGACGTAATGGCGAAGGAGCCGGAGGCGCTCGCGCGATTCGAGCGCGAGGCGCGATCGGTCGCCGCGCTCTCCCATCCGAACATCCTTTCGATTCACGACTTCGGCAATACGGACGGCGTGACGTACGCAGTGATGGAACTGCTCGAAGGCGCCACGCTGCGCGAGCGCCTGAATCAATCGAGCCTCACGGTGAGCCGCGCGCTGGAGTGGGCGCATCAGATCGCGCAGGGACTCGCGGCGGCGCACGAGCGCGGCATCGTGCATCGCGATCTGAAGCCCGACAACGTCTTCATCACGCGCGACGGACTGGTGAAGATCCTCGACTTCGGACTGGCGCGGCTCGAAGCGGGCGAATCGTCGGCGTTCCCCGAGGACAAAACGCTCGTGCTGAAGACGAAGCCGGGCGTGATTGTCGGGACCCTCGGCTATCTCTCGCCGGAGCAGGCGCGCGGCGAAGAAGCGGATCCGCGCTCCGACATTTTCGCGTTCGGCTGCGTGCTGTACGAGATGCTCGCGGGCCAGCCGGCGTTCGTGCGCAACACCAGCGCCGACACCATCGTCGCGATCCTGCGCGAAGAGCCGAAGCGCGTCCCCGACGCAGTGCCGGTGGAGATCGAAGACATCGTCGCGCACTGTCTGGAAAAGAGTCGCGACGATCGATTCCGCTCGGCGCGCGATCTCGCGTTCGCGTTGCGGCTCGCGTTGCGCGCGGGTGCCTCTGGCGAAGTCGTCGCGCGCTCGACGACGACGCCGCGTCCGAGCGATGCGTCGGCTCGCGCGCATGCCATCTCCATCGCCGTGCTGCCGTTCCGCAACATCAGCGCGGCGGCGGAGACGGAGTACTTCAGCGACGGCATGACCGAGGAGATCATCAACTCGATTTCGAACATCGCGACGCTGCAGGTGGCGGCGAGAACGTCGTCGTTCGCATTCAAAGGACGCGATGACGACGTGCGCCGGATCGGACGCGAGCTCGGCGTCGATATGGTCGTCGAAGGAAGTGTGCGGCAAAGCGGATCGCGGCTCCGCGTTTCGGCGCAGTTGATCAACGTCGAGAGCGGATACCAGGTCTGGGCCGAGCGCTGGGACCGCGAAGTCGCGGACGTGTTCGCGGTGCAGGACGAGATCGCGCAGGCGATCGCATCGACGTTCAAAGTGCGGCTCGCGCAGAGCGACGGGAGCGGCGGACTGCCGGGCAAGACGCAGAACGTGGAGGCGTACGACCGTTTCCTGCGCGGCAAGCATCTGCTCTCCGCGCGCCGGGCAAAGCAGGCGATCGACGAATTCGAAGCGGCGATCGAGAGCGATCCCGATTTCGGCGATGCGCACACGGCGCTCGCGGACGGCTGGGCCATTCGCGGTTACTACGGCAGCGTGCCGACGTGGGAAGCGTGGGCGCGCGCGGCGGCGGCGATCGATGAAGCGGAGCGCATCGCGCCCGATTCGGCGAGCAGTCCGTTATCGCGCGCGATCATCGAGCACTACTACGGCTGGAACACGTCGCGCCAGGAGGAGCTGTGCAAGCTCGCTATCGAGCGCAATCCGAAATCGGCGGATGGCTGGAACTGGCTGGGACTCTGTCTCGGATTTCTTGGACGGACCAAAGAGGCGCTCGCCGCGACCGATCGCGGCATCGAGCTCGAGCCGTATCACGATCACGTGCGGACATCCGCCGCATGGGCACTGCTCGCCGCGGGCGATGCGGAGACGGCGGAGCGCCTGTCCGCAAAAGCGATCGAGCTGAATCCGAATGCGATGTACGCGCGGTGGACGCACGGGATCGCGCTGCAATGGCTGGGACGTTTCGGCGAAGCGATCGCGGCATTCGAGCAGCTCGTCGAGATCTCCGATCGCACGCCGTACTACGTGTCGTTGCTCGGTGGCGCATGTGCGGCGGCGGGCGAGCGTTCGAAGGCGGAAGAGATTCTCGCGGAGCTGATGGGACGAAGCGACTTCGTTCCGTCGATCGATCTGGCCACGGTGCATGCCGGACTCGGCGATGACGATGCGGCGATGAATGCGCTCGAACGAGCGCGCGAAGAGCGCAATGCGCTGCTGTGGGGTCGTGTTTATTTTCCGGAGTACAAGCGGTTGCGTGATGGGGCGCGATGGAGCGCACTCGCGCGCAGGCTGAGCCGTACGGCGCCGGTGCTCCAACGTCCGACATGATCGTGATTCTGCAGACTTTTTTTCTCGCGGCGGCGGGGTATGCGCTCTTCCGGTTGTGGCGAAAGGTGCATGGCGAGCTGTTCAGGTTGCCGGGGCGACAAGCTGAGAGCTTGTCGTACATCATCGGCGCTGGATTTGTTGGGCGGGCGATTCTTGGGCAGGTTCTGTTCTGGATCTCGTGGGCGCAGGTGCCGATCGGACGCTCGCTGCAGATGGGCAACGGCTTGTGGGTGTTCGCATCCGACGCCACGTTCTACATGCCGGTGGCGACGACTGCGGCGGCGCGCGGGTGGCTGGCGATTCTGTTTCTCGATCGCGGGGTGGCGTCGGTCACATATCTGCAGCTGCTGGCGTCCGCGTTGAAGTTGTTCGGATCGCCGGTCTCGATCGCCATCCTCATCAATCTCTTCTGTTACCTCGCCACCATCGCACTGCTCGTTCGCTGGAGTGAGGGGGGCGTGGCGGTTGCGATCGCGATTACCGCAATCAGTCTCTCGCCTGCGCTCGTGCTCTGGTCGCTGCAGCCGCTGAAAGATGCGTTGTTTCAGTTGCTGTTCGTCGCGTTCGTCGCGGCATGTGCGGCGTGGCAGCGCGCGTGGACCGCATCGCGCACGTGGAGCGCGCGCATCGGCGCGGGCGCGCTCGTCATCGCGCTGCTGTATCTGATCGCGGGCATTCGCTGGTACTTCGCCGCGGTGCTGATCGCGACGACGGCGTTGTTCATGCTCGGCGTCGTGTTTCAGTCCGCGCTGCGAAAAGGGATCTCGATCGCTGCAGTGGCGATGATGGTCGTGTTGCTCACACAGACGTTGGTGCTGAGCTCCGGGCCGTATCTGCCGCCGCATGCGATGTCGATGCTGACGCCGCGCATCGTGCTCGCCGTGCTCGAGGAGACGCGGCACGGATTCGATCGCACCGCGGCGAGCACGATGATCCGGCCGGGCGCGCGGTTGATCGCTGCTCCCAAATCGGTCGCTCCGAAGCCCGTGGCGCCTCCTCCACCGCCTCCACCTTCTCTTCCTCCTCCTCGCGTTTCTGCAGACACGATCGTCCCTGTCCCGGCGGCCGATGCCGTAGCCGTTCGCGCTGCATTCGTTCGTCAGATCGAGGCGTGGAACCAGCACGATCTGCAGCGATTCTTCGACGGTTGCTGGAGCTCGCCCCACTTCGAATTCGTGAACGGCAGCAAGGTGATCCACGGCTCGGCCGCGGGATCGGCGCTGCTCCGGCAGCTGCCGTTCGAACCGGTGCATATCACCGGCATCGACGTCCTCGGCACGGGCAACGGCGATGTCGACGCCACAGCGTCGTTCGCGAAGGGCGAGATCAAAATGCGGATGCACGAATTTCCCGGCGAGGGATGGAAAACAACGCGCCTGACCTGGGCGCCGCCGTCCGCCGTGCCCGCGCGGCCGCGATTCACCGACGCCGATGCCGCGAAGATCCGCGTGTTGCTCGACGTCAAATCCGCCGAATGGGTCCGCGAAAACTTCGCGAACCAGCGCGACCCGAATCGCAACAGCCGCATCAGCGAGCTGCACATCGATGGAGTCGGTGATACCGCAACCGCGCGCGGCCGGCTGGAGATCCCGTTGCGCGACGAACTGCTCGAGAGGAACGACTTCACGGTCTCGATGAAACGTGCTGCCGGAGAGTGGACGATCGTCACTCAATCGCACGCTCCGATCACCGTACGGCAGCCGCCGAAAGCCGCGGAGCCGCCGCGCATGCAGCGAATCCTCGCCGGCAGTGCGGTGCTTCTCGTACCGCGGGTCATCGGCGAGCCGCTCGGACTCTTCCACGTCGGCGGCGGCCGCGGCTTTCTCTGGCTCGCCGATCTCGACACGCTGATGTTCGACGTGATCCTCGGCTTCGCCATCGCGATGCTGGTGAAGCGCGCTTCGTGGCGCAATCCGCTGACGTGGTTCATGCTCCTCACCACGCTGCTGATCTTCGGGCCGCTCGCTTATTCGATCAGCAACTTCGGCACGCTTTTCCGTCTGCGCGAGATGATCTACATCGGGCTGCTGCTCATCCCGCTCACGATTGCGTCGCGGCGGGACGAGCAGCAGCAAGCGACGGACTAGAAGCGCCAGCGGAGGCCGGCGGCGAATGTCGTCGGATCGAGCTTCACTTTCGGATCGGCCGGATCGTCGCTCACGCTCGTTTTGTACGGTGCGTACTTCGCGCTCAGCGTGATCGATGCTTTCGGCGTGATGCGGAAGTCGACGCCGCCGTCGACGACGTACGAGAACTTGTCGTCGAGCGACAACTGCTCATCGACGCCGCTGTCGGTCAGCTCGCCCGGCACCGTCACCTTGCCGCCCTGCGTGCGCATCACGCCGAGGCCGGCGTACGGACGCACGCGGGCATTGCGGCCGAAGTAGTAGTGCAGCGCGATGTCGTACTGCTTCAGATCGATCGAGCCGGCCGGCGCGCTGAACGTCACGCCGGTCGTCTCGTCGGTGATGCTGATCTTCGAATTGCCGCGCACCGACTGCGCCAGCAATTGCACCGACATGTTCGGTGCGATGAAGTGATCGAAGCTGATGCCGTAGCCGGTCTTCGGATCGATCTTGAATTTCGCGGTGATGCCGACGTCGAGATCGCTTTCGGTCGTAGTGTGGAAGGTTGCGCGATTGATGAAGACACCCAATTCGTTGGCGTTGGACTGGGCGAACAGAACGACGGGGAAGAGTAGAGACACCAGTAGCAAAGAAACGCGAATACGCATGGAACCGCTCTCCTTTTTTGTGCCGGCCTCGCTTTTATGGGCGTTGGATGAGACCGTCTGCGCGGCGTCATTGCGAGCGGGCTGCCATCGATTTCGCCCGCTTTCCGCATCATTTTGCCGGTGCGTTGTCATGTGCCAGAGACAGTGCGCATCGTGAGGAGGACAGTCCTACAATGGACGTCATGCCCGCTCCCCAGTTCGGCGAGATCCTGCGCAGGATTCGCACGGATCGTAGGCTGTCGCTGACAAAAGTCGCGACCGAGGTGGGGATCAGTCCCGCGACGCTATCCCGCATCGAGACCAACAAGCAGAATCTCGACGTCACGATGCTGTACGCGCTCGCGCAGATCCTCGCGGTGTCGCCGGCGCGGATCGTGGGTGATGGACGCGAGCACGACGACCTCGATGCGCTCGCCAGCAGGCTCGCGATGCTCTCCGCCTCGGACCGTGCGAAGGTTTTCATCGAATCGTCGCATCGCCGCAACGGCGGATACGATCTGCACGCCGCATTCGATGACCTGCTCTCGACCCTGCAACTGCTTCGCGATGACGCAATGCGCGTGAGCACCGAGGTCAAACGCCGGCGTCGCGATCGCTAGAATGACGCGCGTTTGAAATACATCAACATTGCCGATCTGAGACTCGCCGCGAAGCAGCGTCTGCCGCGCGCGGTGTTCGACTACATCGATGGCGGCGCGGACGCGGAGTGGACGATGCGCGAGAACTCGCGCGCGTTCGACGACGTGATCTTCCGGCCGCGCTCCGCGGTGGCCACACCGTCATGCGATCTGCGTACGACGGTCCTCGGCGAAACGATCGACGTGCCGTTCATCCTCGCGCCGGTCGGCAGCTCGCGGATGTTCTGGCCGCGCGGCGAAGAAGCCGCAGCGCGCGCGGCGGGTGAGGCGGGGACGATCTACACGCTGTCGACGCTGTCGGGCTGCGCGGTGCGCGATGTGAAAGCGGCGACGCGCGGACCGGTCTGGTATCAGCTGTACATCATCGGCGGACGCGACGTCGCGCTGGCAGCAATCGAGCGCGCGAAGAGCTGCGGCTGTTCGGCGCTCGTCGTCACGATCGACACGCCGGTCGCCGGCATGCGCGAGCGCGATCTGCGCAACGGCGTGAAGGAGCTCGTCACCGGTGCGCCCTTCGCGATGTTCCCGTACCTCTTTCAATTCCTCGCCCGGCCGCGCTGGCTGTACAGCTACCTGCGCGACGGCGGCCTGATGAAGTTTCCGAACATCGTGCTGAAAGACGGGCCGATGCCGTACGCGGATGTCGGCGCGGCGCTCGAACAGGCGATGGTCTGCTGGGATGATTTCAAATGGATCCGCGAGGCGTGGAAGGGTCCGATCATCGCGAAGGGCGTGCACACCGCGGACGATGCGCGCCAGGCGATCGATCGCGGTGTGAATGCCGTCGTCGTATCGAATCACGGCGGCCGCCAGCTCGACGGCGTCGCCGCGACGATCTCCGTTTTGCCCGAGGTGGTCGAAGCGGTGAACGGCCAGATCGAAGTGCTGCTCGACGGCGGCATCCGCCGCGGCAGCGACATCGTCAAAGCCCTCGCCCTCGGCGCCCGCGCCGTCCTGATCGGCCGCGCCTACGCCTACGCCCTCGCCGCCGCCGGCGGTCCAGGCGTAACCCGCGCCCTCGACATCCTCCGCACCGACGTGACCCGCACGATGAAGCTCCTCGGAGTGCGGCAGCTTGCTGCCGCCGTCCTCAAAAATCATCCTCAACACTAACGTCCTTCAACGTCGCCCCCTCCACCGCCCTCACCAACCCCCTGCTCGCGTGCTCCGCAAACCAAGTCGCCGAGCACCACCTGTAATTCATCGCGTTGAGGATCACCCCATGATGCACCGCGTTCTCCTGCACGTATTTCAACCGCGCGAAATACGACTTCTCGTTGTTAATCTCCGACTCGAAATACTGAAACCACACCTTCCGTCCCGGCGTGTTGTGCCGCTTGTTCAAGCTGATGGCTGCAGTCGAATGGAGGTGCCCCATTCGTGTCATCCCGAGCGCAGTCGAGGGATCCCCCTCATCTTGCACGCCGATCGTCCACGGCACGGGATGCCTCGACTTCGCTCGGCATGA
>Ga0063454_100000039_pt1 | contig 10483 bp, 6 predicted proteins | sample HopSoiMetagenom2_FD_57976 | JGI IMG/M metagenome (GOLD analysis project Ga0063454, IMG submission 57976) | Grasslands soil microbial communities from Hopland, California, USA - 2 (version 2) (version 2) | ecosystem: Environmental > Terrestrial > Soil > Grasslands | place: USA: Hopland...
CAGCGTGCGCGTCTGAATCCGTCCCGCGTAATTCCCCCCGGCGGTGGCGTGCTTGTACGCGAGGATCGTGTTGCCGTTGATCGCGATCGCGTCGAATCAACGGCTGTTCCGCGGCGAGCACGCGCGGGGATATCGCCAGCGCGAGTGCGAGAAGGAAGCTCATGCGCGTTGATACGCGCGCGCTCGGCTTGCGTCGCTTCCTCTCCTGCATCGATCAGTCTTCTAACCGAGACGGTGATTTCAGGGACTGCGAGGGTGACCTCGTGGAGCGCGGGCGTCCCGCCCGCAGTGATCGGGCGTCCCGCCCGGTCACGATTGGTCGCCGGCCGGGACGGCCGCCGGCTGCGGGCAAGGATGCCCGCGCTCCTAGTGCGGTCCGGGACGGACGCGCATCCGCGACGTGATCGTGCGCGTGAAGATGCGCGCGGAGTTTGTCGCGTCGGGATCGATGTGCTGATAGGCGACGAATGCCGCGCCGTTCGCGTACACCGCATCGCTGCTCGTCTGCGCGCCGAAAGAGAAGGGGAAGATCGGATGCTCCACGCCGCGCGGACCGACGGACGCCATCTGGATGAAATGACTGATGTCCCAGGTGACGACGAATTCGTCGCCGTCCCATGCGAGGCTCGGCCGCGATTTCTCGTCCGCAACGCCGAGGATGAACGATTCGCCCGATGGCGTACCGTCGCGATCGAGATACCGGCCGTACATCAGCGAGCCGTCCTGATACGCGAGGAGCCAGCGCTCGCCATTGCCGGCGATCGACACGAAATACGGCGAGCTCGCCAGCGGAATGGTGATCTCGTTCGAGCCGGGCATCGTGAGCGCGGGAAAGTCGAAGCTTTCGAGGCTCCGTTGCTTGCGTGCGTTGCCCTCGGCGTCAACTCGTGGAACGTCGTCGGTGCCGGCGGTTGCGCCTGTTCGGTCGCGACGAAGCCGCCGTCGTTCGTGCGCGTGATGCTGGCGACGTTCTTCGCAGCGTACGTTTTTCGCGGAGTGAGCGCGCCGGCCGGTTGCACATCGAACACGTGCACCGTTCCGGCTGCGCCGTATGCGACGAGAGCTTCCGAGGTGGCGAGCGTCACGTTCGCGTCGTTGAGTGTTGCGATCTGGGCCGGGAATCCGACCGCACCGTTTTCAGCCACGCGCTGCGCGATGATCGTTGCGGAGTTGTTTGTCGCATCGAGCTGCGTCCAGATCGCAACCATCGCATTGCCGCTGCGCACGAGCCGGCAATTCGTCGCGGAACGATCGAGGGCGAATCTGTTCGTCACGCGAAGGTCATCGTCGATTGCGCGCAGCGTGAGCGCTCCGCCGTCGACCGACAGCATCAACGTCCCGCCGTCCGGCCTGGCAATCAGATCGAGCCCGTCAGGCGCCGCTACGATCTGGCCCAGGTGGTGATCCAGCGTCGAAAGATAGAGCAAGCCTTCGCGGCTCCACGCGACGAGAAAACGATGACCGTCCCAGATGACGCGATAGACCTTCGCGTCGTCGCCGGCACCGATGACGATGCCGTTCGGATCGAGCGCGTCGCCGGTTTCGGAGAGCCGACCCTGAAACCTGAAACCTGAAACCTGAAGAAAGGCGCGCAAGTTGTGCTTTTTCAGGTTTCAGGTTTCAGATTTCAGGTTTATTTTTGCCCCCATGTTTCTCACTGACGGTTCTCCCAAATCCAAACTCACTCTGATTCTCGCGCACGGCGCGGGGGGCGCGATGGATACGCCGTGGATGACGAAGATGGCGCGCGCGATCGCGGCGCATGACATCCGCGTGCTGCGCTTCGAGTTCCCGTACATGGCCGCGCGCCGCGAAGGGAAAAAATCGGGCGCGCCTGATCGCGAGCCGGTGCTGCTCGATGCATGGCGGAGCGTCGTCGGCGAGACCGGCAACGATGTCTTCGTCGGCGGCAAATCGATGGGCGGCCGCATGGCTTCGATGGTCGCCGACGAGCTCGAAGTCGCCGGCCTGGTCTGCCTCGGATACCCCTTCCATCCGCCCGGCGCTCCGGAAAAATTGCGGACGAAGCATCTCGAGAAGCTGAAGACGCGCACGCTGATCGTGCAGGGCGAGCGCGATCCGTTCGGCACGCGCGACGACGTCGCGCAGTACAAGCTGTCGAAATCAATCCGCATCGAATGGCTCGAAGACGGCGATCACTCGTTCAAGCCGCGCAAGTCGTCCGGCTTCAGCGAGGCCGCGCATCTGCAACGCGCCGCCGACGCCGTCGCCGAATTCATTCGGACAGCGTCGCCGTCGGTGGTGGTGGTGTAGGACAAGCTCTCAGCTTGTCCGGGACAAGCTAAGAGCTTGTCCTACACCCAAGAAAGCAGAAGGCAGAAAGCAGAAGGCAGAAAGCAGAAAGCGGGCAGCACACAGCAGACACCCGACAGTAGGAGCGCGAGGAGAACACATGCACCGATACCTGATCCTGATTCTTGCTTTGACTCCGGTCGCGTTCGCGCAGCGCCTGCCGGCGAACGTCGTTCCCGAGCACTACACCATCCGCGTAGAGCCCGATCTCGAGCACGACTCGTTCCGCGGCGAGGAGACGATCCGGGTGAAGCTGCGGGAGCGCGTGCAGTCGATCACCATGAACGCCGTCACGCTCGAGCTGCATGACGTGCGGGTGAACGATGTCGCCGCAACGGTCACCCCGATTCCGAACGACGAGCAGGTGCGGCTCGAGCTCGCATCGCCGATCGACCCCGGCACCGCGACGATTCACATCGCATTCGACGGCACGCTCAAGCAGCAGTTGCGCGGCTTCTATCTCAGCACGTCACCGCGCCGGAAGTACGCGGTCACGCAATTCGAGGCGACCGATGCACGCCGCGCGTTCCCATGCTTCGACGAGCCGGCGATGAAGGCGACGTTCGACATCACCATCGTCGCGCCGAAGGGCGACAACGCGATCTCGAACATGCCGGTGCTCACCGATCGCGAGCTGCCCGACGGCCGCCACGAATTCAACTTCGCCACGACGCCGCGCATCTCGACGTATCTCGTCGCCATGCTCGCCGGCGATTTCCAGTGCACGAGCGGCTCCGCCGACAACGTACCGATCCGCGTCTGCTCGACGCCCGAGAACGCGGCGCTGACGCAGTGGGCGGTGAAGTCGGCGGAGGACGAGATCCGCTATTACGATTCGTACTACCGCATCCATTTCCCGTTCGCGAAGCTCGACAACATCGGCATTCCCGATTTCCAGGCGGGCGCGATGGAGAACGCGGGCGCGATCGTCTATCGCGAGACATCGCTGCTCGCGAATCCGACGGCGTCGGCCGCGCGCCGGCAGCGCATCGCGAACACCGTCGGACATGAGATCGCGCATCAGTGGTTCGGCGACCTCGTCACGATGAAGTGGTGGAACGACATCTGGCTGAACGAAGGGTTCGCCACGTTCATGACGCCGAAAGCGGTGGCGGCGGCGCATCCGGAGTGGGACACGCCGGCGGCGACGGCGCGCGCCACGCGTATATCGGTCGCGACGGATGCGCAGCGCGCGACGCGCGCCATCCGCACCGATGCGAATCGCCCTGAGGAGATCAATCAGCTGTTCGATGGGATCGCGTACGGGAAGACGGCGGCGGTGCTGCGCATGATCGAGCACTGGGTCGGCGACGAGACGTTCCGCGACGGCATCGGTGCGTATCTGAAGAAGTACTCGTGGAGCAACGCGAGCGGCGAGGATTTCTGGAACACGATGACCGAGTCGGCGAAGCGGCCGGTCGATCGCGTGATGACGTCGTTCGCGATGCAGCCCGGCGTGCCGGTGCTCACCGCGAAGCAGTCGTGCGCGAACGGCGAGCGGATCGTCGACGTGACGCAGCGGCGGTTCATTGTTGCGGATGGAGCGCAGGCGGGCGTCTCGCGCGACGAGAAAAAGAACAGCGACCGGGCGGGACGCCCGATCGCTGCGGGCGAGGACGCCCGCGCTCCACAGAAATGGGAAATTCCGGTGTGCGCGCGCGGGACGGGCGAAAAATCCGAACAGTGTGTCGTCGTCAGCAATCCGTCGCAGCGGGTGACGTTCCACGGATGTTCCGCGCCGTTGCTGCTCAATGCGAGCGGGCACGGGTTTTACGTCACGCAATACGCGGCGGACGATCTCGCTGCGCTGCGCGGGCATCTCGAGCAGCTGTCGGCGCCGGAGCGGGTCACGCTGCTCGATGACGACTGGATGCTCGTGCGCGCGCGGCGTCGCGACATCGCCGACGATCTGCCGCTGATCGATGCACTGCCGCGAAATGTATCGCGATACGAATTGCTGTCGGTCAGCCGCCGGATCGAGGACATCACGGACGATGTGATCGCCGACGCCGATCGCGCGGCATGGCGCAAGTGGGTGAGCGCGACGCTGCGCCGCTGGTATCCGGAAGGCGGCTGGACGCCGAAGAGCAACGAATCGGACGAGCAGCTCGAGCTGCGCGCCACGGTCCTCGAAACGCTCGGCTACGGCGCGGATGATCCGGAGGTGCTCGCAGGCGCGCGCGAGCTGACATCGAAGATGCTCGCCGATCCGCAATCCGTCGATGCAACCCTCGGCGATGCCGCGATTCATCTCGCGGCCGAGCACGGCGACGCGGCGCTGTTCGATCGCATGCTCGCCGCGTGGAAGAGCGCGAAGACGCCGGAGCAGCGCAGTCGCTGGTCCACCGCGCTGCTCGATTTCCGCGATCCCGCGCTCGTGCAGCGCGCGCTGGAATTCGCGACCGGCGATCAGGTGAAGTCGCAGGACACGCTGCGCTTTGTGCGCGGACTGTTCGACAACCCCGCCGCGCGCGCCGCGACGTGGCAGTGGATGCGGACGCACTGGGACCAGGTGTCGAAGTACCCGTACTGGGCCCTCGACGCCGCCGTCTCCGGCCTCGGCTCCACGTGCGATCCCGCGATGCAGAAGGAGATCAACGATTTCTTCGCGACGCACGAGGTGCGCGGCGCCGACCGAAGACTGCGCGCGGCGAAGGAGCGGATGGAGACATGCGTCGCGTTCCGGGACGCGGCAGGGCCGGCGCTGGCGAAATTTCTTGCCGGAAAGTGATAGCTGGGGAAAAATGGACATCTCCCATGAATGCCTGCGTCCGTGTGTCGCTCGTCTTCGCGCTGATCGTGTGCGGCCTCGGCGCCGCAGCCGAGGAGCCGGCGATCGTGAAGCCGGTCTTCGGGCTCACGTACACGCTCGGCGCGGTGCCGAACAGCGGCGGATGGGTGGCGGCGCGCATTCCGATCACGATCGAGAAAGACGCGAAGAAAATCATCGCCATCGAGCTGACGAACGTCACGACGACGACGCCCCCCGTGTCATCGTGGGCGCAATGCGTGCGCGCGGGTTTCAGTCAATTGCCCGGCACCGGCCTGGCGATTCTGATCACTTCGACCTGCGCGAAGCTCGCGCCGTCGGTCTACGAAGTCAACGTCGCCGTCACCTCTGAAAAGCAGGTACAGCGGCTCATTTTTCAGCTGACGCGGCCCGCGGGCGAGCTGCGTCCGCTGGCGACGCAAGTCGTCAATCGGACCGACTCGCTGTTCTCCACGGAGACCGCGCCGAAGGAGTTGATCGTCGTCGAGACGAGCGCGCGCACGCCGCTGACCGGCGTCTCCGCGTCACGCATCGAGAACCTTGCGATCGGCACCGATTCGATCGGCGGCGATGTGCACTTCGGCCCGGCGAACGCCGATGAACGCGGGGTCGCGCGGCTGCCGCTGACGCTCAGCGGACGTTTTCCGAAAGGCGTGGCGAAGACGACGGTCATGATTGGCGCGAACGAGCTCGCGACGCCGGTCTACGTGGCGTACGAGATCCACACCCGCTTCCATTCGTGGCTCCTCTTCCTCGCGATCTTCATCGGTCTCGCCCTCGGATACGCGACGCGCACGCTGCTCGTGCGATTCGTCGAAAGCCGGACCGCGTACATCACAGCGCTCGACCTGCGCGAGAAAATCGGGACGGAGAAGACGTCGCATCCCGATGCTGCGTTCGCCGCCGCGGTCGATCCGCTGCTCGTTCAGCTGAACGATGCGATCGCGAAACGGCCCGCGGATTTACCTGCTGTCGTGAAAGACATCGGCGACAAATTCACGGCCGCATCCAGTGCGTTGCAGGAGAGGATCAAGACCGCGCGTCAGGCGTTCGAGACCTCGGCGAGCCTGCCGTCGCCCGACGGTTTCCCTCCCGCGATAGCAGAGGTGTTGAAGAAAGCGCAGCAGGCGATCGACGACGCGCGCGCGCTCGTCGACAGCAATCCGGCCGAGGCGCAGAAAGCACTCGCGCAAGCGACGACGCAGCTGCAACGCGACCTCGATGACAGCGCCGGCACGTGGCGCGCGAACGTGCTGGCTGCGCTCGACAACGCGATCCAGAATCCGCTGCCGGCGAAGTTTGACGAGCCGTTCAAGCCGGCGATCAGCGCGCTGAAAACCGCGCTGGATCAGCTGCCGCTCGGACAATCGAAAGACGCGGCAACGGTCCTCAGCGCGATTTACAAAGTGCAGTTCGATCTGCGCCACAACCTGGTGGAACGCGTGCTCGTGCCGATCGAGGACTACGCGCAATCAGTGATCAAGGTGTTGAAGAACAAAGGCGAGCCGGTCGCGACGTCCGAGGGTGCGCTGCAGGCGTACATAACAGCGGAAGGGATCGCGCGTTTGGCGCAGCTCGATGCGCTGCTCGGCGCGCTCGCTGCGGACATCAAAGCCGCGGCGGACAAGAACGGCGTCAACGTCGCAGCCGATCTGGCGGCAGGGAGATATCTCGAAGCGGCGCGCACGGCGTTGAAGATGCCGCCAAATGCGGTGATCGGTGGTGCACACGAGGTGTTCCCGGCATCGCTCAAGACGATAGGGGAGGCGCTCATCGCTCCGCCACTCCAATTGATGCAAAAGACTTTTCCGCATCTGAGCTTCACGCTGCCGTCGATGGAAACGATGGCGCGAGCGCGATCGCTGTGGGAGATCGGGGCGGCGAAATTCGCGAGCTTCGTCATGTCGGCGATCGGCATCGCATTCGCCGGCCTGCTCGTGCTGCTTCCCACGTTCGACGGCACCTGGCGCGGCCTGCTCACGGCGCTCTTCTGGGGTTACGCGGGCGACATCAGCGTCGATGCGCTGACCGCGGCCGCGAAGAAATATCGGACGTGAGCGCTACTCGAGCGGCGTGATTCCCTGCGCGCGCAGGTCGCTCAGCGCGAGACGGCGGAAGTACTCCGGATTGCCCTGCGCGCTCGCCTGCCAGTCGGCCGCTTTCTTCTCTCCCTCGGTGCACGCGTCGTCGAACTCCGACGTGGCGAGCATCGTCGTCTCGACGTACTTCCATTGATCGCTGCCGCCGTCCGCATCGCGCCAGGTTTCCCATGCGAGGAACGCGTGACCGGGGATCAGCACGATCGCCGGATTGAGCGAGATCGCTTCGAGCAGACTGGCCATCAGCAGCGTGCCGTCGATGCAGTTCGCGTTCTTTTCCTTCAGCGTTTCGGCCGGCCGGCGCACGCGCTGATTCGCTGTGCCGCTCTCGCGCGTGAACTCGATCACCGACTGCACGTAGCGGATGCCGAGCTGCTTCAGCGCATCGAACACCGCCTTCACCTGCGGCTGCACTTTGACTTCCCCGACCTGATAACCGACCAACTGCTTCTTCGGATGCGCGTCGGTCGCATTGCGCACGAACTCCATCACCGCGGGCGCGTTCGGCGTGACGAATGCACCGAGGTACGTCGTCAGATCGCGCCATTGTCCGGTCGACGGATCGAGCACCGACAGGGGAGCGGTCGTGCGCGGCACGAGCCATACCGGCATCGTCCTGTGCAGCTCCGACTTCGCATCGAGATCGCGCACCTCGACATTCACCGTCGCGCGCGTCAGCTCGTTGACCGACTCGATCTGGCGCGGAAAAAATGTCGGCAGCTGTCTGCTCGTCTTCGTCTGTCCGTTCACGAGCTCGAATGTCTCGATCGCTTTCGCGGAGTAGCCTTCGACGTACGAGATCACCTCGATCCGTTTCGTGTCCGGTTTACGGTTGGTGACCGCGACCTCGACGAGCGGATGCGTCTGCGAATCGAAGAGGTGCACGAGCGCCGTCGGCACGTATTCGAGACGCAGCTCGGCCTTCGCCTCGAGTCCGGTCGTGGCGGCGCCGAGGAGCTTCATGCCGGCGAGCGAGACGTCGGCGGCGACACTCTGTTTCTCCCCCTTCCCGCGCTCGTCACTCAGCCCGGTCAGCAGCGCCTCGGCTTTGATCAGCTCATCGATGCGCGCGCTGGCGCCCTGCTCGAAGACGGCGCGGCGCAACGCCATCACCGCGAGCCGCGCGTCGTACTGCTTCCGCTTGATGTCCTTCAGATCGACGGCCATCAGTGCACCACGCGGTAGACGATGTCGGGTGGTCCGTAGAGGGAGTAGAAGAGATACGACGGATCGGCCACATTCGCGACGAAGCCCTTCTTCGTCTTCAGCAGCGCATCACCGATGCCGAGCTGTTTCGCGGGATCGAGCAGATTGCCGTAGAACGCCGTGGCGAAATCGACGGAGGTCTTCTGCGTGATCGGCGCGAGCGTGCCGATGAAATTCAGCGCGCCTTTGATCATGAAGATCGCGCCGAAGCCGTGCAGCGCGCCGTTGCCGCCTGCCGCGGTCGAGCACGCGTTGCCGAAGACGAGCGAGCGCTGGAGCTTGAGCGTCGTCAGGTTCTCGGCCGTGATCCGGTAGTTGAAGTACAGCGGCGCGAGCGGATCGAGCGACCAGTAATACGGTGCGTTCTCGTTCTCGCGCAGTCCGCCGTGGCAGGTGACGTGGATGATGTCGGCGGCCGCGGCGTTGTTGAATTCATCGAGTGTGGCGAACTGGCCGTTGCCGTTCGGACAGCGCGTCTCCCAGCCGCCGCCGTTGTTGAAGGTGGCGAACGTTTTCTCCCAGTCGGGGATGATCGCCGCGTCGAGCGCGCCGTTGCCGAGGAGGTTGTAGACGGAGTGCACTTCGCGCTGCGTCGGACCGGGGATGCGCGCGGGCTGCGTCATGACCGGCAGGCGGACCATCGGCATCCGCAGGCCGAGAAATCCTTCGCCGTCGTGCAGGAGCTCCCACGGGATCCATTCCGCGCTCGGATGGAGATGGATCTTCAGCAGCGACGGCTCCTGCTTCGCGAGCATTGCGGCGATCGCGTCGCGCACTTCGATCGGCATCAGCTCCAGGTACAGCGGCGCAAATTGGCTGGAGAAGCCGTGGGTCATCGCGTTGACCTGCTGGCCGAGCGCGACCTGCTGCATGGCGATGGTCAGCACCTGCTCGACCTTCTTGCGGAACTCCTTCGCGCTGAATGGGTCGCCCGCGGCCGGCGTGACGTTGCGCCAGATGCCGTCGGCGCTGAGCAGCATCTGCGGCCGCGCATCGGGCGTGCTTGGTGGCAGGACGATGATCTCGACCGGCATCAGACGATCACCTTTCCCGCAGCCAGCGGCGCGAGCTGAGCGAGACGGCGCAGATGCTCCGGTTGAATGATGTCGCTGCCGTAGTCGGTGGTGAAGCGGTCGGCGAGTGCGAGCGTAGCGCTGAGCGAGGCGGAGACGAGGAAGCGGTCCGGCTTCTCCTTCGCCATCTCGGTCTTGAGCGTGTCGATCTGTTGATGCAGGTAGTTTTTGAGTGGCTCGTCGATCCGGAAGTCGTTGCTCTGGTCCTGATGCGCGTTGAGGATGTCGTCGCGGATCAGGCTCACGACCTGAATCACCGCAGGCTTCACCTCCGGCAGCGACCACATCTTCTCTTCGAGCACGGACATCTGTTTTTTCTGATAGACGATCTGCTCCTGCACGTCGGGCGGACGCGAACCGGCGGCCGCGCTCTGCTCGAGTGTGTAGAGCACGTTTTGCGCGCGGCGGATCTCGCCCTGCAGGGTGTCGGCGAGCGGCTGGTCGGGCGATGCAGTGCCGGGTTGCGCGAGCCGCAGCAACCGGAGTGAAAGCTGCGCGAAGAAGATCGCCGGATTGCCGAATGAACCGGTGAGCTCGTGCCACTCCTGCGCCCACGATGTCACGACCTGCGGATCGTCGGGCGGCTTCGGCGCGACCCACCAGACTTCGCGGCTCGAGCCGTGCGAGAGCCAGCGGTTGATCGCGTCGTCGCCGAAGCTGAAGCCGACCATGATCAGATCGCCGCGCAGCTCGGATTTCACGAACTGCCGGCTGGATTGGAGTGCGCCGTCGACGGCTTCGGGAGTGAAGTGGATGACCTTCCGCGCCAGATCGCCGTGCAGTTTGACGATGTGAACCAGCTCGCTGCCGCCGCCGGTGCTGGTGGAGATCGGCGTGCCGCCGTCGAAGGTGGTGACGCGATAGTCGAAGGCGCGGAAGCCGACGGAGTCGAGCGCCTGCTCGAGCAGCGTGTCGTAGTTCGTGGTGATGATCAGCGGAAAGAATCGCTCGCGAATGAGCTGCGCGAGCTGCTGATAGAAGGAGGGGACGGGAATCGACGCGAAGATGCTCTGCAGCATCCG
>Ga0063454_100000042_pt1 | contig 10298 bp, 11 predicted proteins | sample HopSoiMetagenom2_FD_57976 | JGI IMG/M metagenome (GOLD analysis project Ga0063454, IMG submission 57976) | Grasslands soil microbial communities from Hopland, California, USA - 2 (version 2) (version 2) | ecosystem: Environmental > Terrestrial > Soil > Grasslands | place: USA: Hopland...
GCTGCTCCTCGTTCGATGCATGCCGCGACTCGTCGTTCACGATCACCCGCGCCGTCTCGCCGTTCCGCTCGACCTTCATCGACGACGGACGCTGAAACAGCGCGCGCTCGTTCAGGTCCGGCTTGTACTTCGCGACGTACTCGTCCGGCGTGAGGCCGTCGATCTTCGCGTTCGGCGCGAAGAGCTCCTTGAAGCGATCCCAATCGCGGCGTCCGGCGGGACCGGAGATCACGTTGTACTCGGCGATCACCGTCGCGCGGATGTCGATGTCAGCCGGATCTTGCGGAGCAGGCGCGGGTGCAGTCGCGCACGCGGCGAGCAGGAGCAGCAGCGGAATCAGTTTCTTCACGAAGGAAGAATAGCGTCGCCGTCAACCGCCATCGTCTGTTTCACTTTCCACGCGACGAGGCCGAGCGGCACGCCGATCTGGATCAGGCGGCGCAGCGGTTTCGGGAAGCCGAAGCCGATGAGCAGGCCGAGCACCGCGCCGCCGGCGACGATCTGCGTCGCATGCTCGGCGGCGAACTGCTTGAGGTCGTACTGCGTGCGGATGCGCTGATCGAGCTCGTCGATGCGCACGCTGATACCGTCGCGCGCGCGCTCGATCGCCTGCTCGACGCTGGCCTTCTCTTCCTGGATGTCCGGCATTAACGGCTCCTGATGCGGGCGATGTCCGATTTGATCGACTCGACATCGCTCTTGATCTGCTGGATCGATTCGTTCGGCACGAACTCCACCGCGGCGAACTTCTTCTTCCCCATGATCGCCAGCACCGCGGCGGCGGCGAACAGCACCACCGTCACGATGAGCGTCGAGAGCCACGCCGCCACGCCGAGCGCGACCAGTCCGAGGACGATCGTGACGAAGAGGAAGGCGAGACCGAACAGGCCGAGAAAGACCGCACCGGCGAACATCGCGGTGCCGCCGCCGAGCTTCGTGACGGTGTCTTTGATCTCGATCTTGAGGAGTGCGATCTCACTGCGGAACAGCGTGGAAATGTCGGCGCTGAGATCTTTGAAAATCGTTCCCAGCGATCGGTAGTCGTCATTCATCGGTGCTGCGCTCATACTTTCATCGACGGGAGCAAAAGAGCTGCCCACTGCGTTGTGCGACGCCGATGCAATCACATTTCGTGGAACTGGTGAAGGACTTTCGATTCGAGGCGGCGCATTGGCTGCCGAACGTGCCGGACGGCCACAAGTGCCGCCGCATGCACGGCCATTCGTTCCGCGGAGAGGTCGCCGTGCGCGGCGAAGTCGACCCGAAAACCGGCTGGCTGATCGACTTCGCCGATCTCAAGAAATCGGTCGATCCGATCATTCACGAGCTCGACCACTACTGCCTCAATGAAATCGCAGGCCTCGACAACCCGACTTCGGAAATGGTTGCCGTGTGGCTCTGGAATCGCCTCGCGCCGCAGATTGCGATCCTGCATCGCGTGACGATCGAAGAGACGTGCACGTCGCGCTGCCACTACTTCGGTCCGGATCGCTAGAAACGCCGCCGCCGCACGGCCGGCGCGCAGAGCCGCTCGATCACCATGTCGCCGCCGCGCTTCAGCACGTAGATCCCGTCATCGCCCGCGGCAATCAACGACACCAGTCCGGTCTCCGAATGCCACTCCGAGCCGTCCGCATACTCGCCGATCAGTTCGCCGAATACCGAGAACGCACCCGACTGGCCGCCGACGACCACGAACGTGCGTTGATCCGCCGTGATGATTGCGCCCGCCGTCGCCAGACGCAGCGAGCGATTCACCGTCTTCGTCGTCGTGCGCAGCGGATCGAATTGCACGAGCTCGATGACCGTGCTCCGCCCGGTGTCGCGCACGGTCACGGCGCCGATCGTGCCGTCGGCATTGCGCACGAACGAGCGCAGATCGGGCGATGCGAAGAGCAGCGGCGTGAGCTCGCCGCCGGTTTTCGCGGCGCGTGCCACCTCGCCGTTGCCGAGCAGATACACCGCATCGGACGTCAACGCGAGATCCGACCACGAGCCCGCCGCGACATCCTCGATCGCGCCTCCGTCGATGCGCATCCGCTGCACCCGCCCATCCGCGATCCAGTAAACATATTGACCATCGGACCGCGGCCGCGTCCCGTTCGCCACGAAGCGGCTCGCGCCGCCGTTCACCGGCACCGCGCGAATCTGGCCCTGCGTGACGAGCCAGACCGTCGTGCCGTCGGAGCTCAGCTCGCCGATCGGCACCGGCTCGAACGCGATCGGCACGTTCCCGCCCGATGCGCGATCGATGCGCCAGAGCACGCCGTCGAATCCCGTGACGAACACGTACTGATCGTCGGCGCCAGTGACCAGCGGAGTCGTCGCGTGGAACAACTCCGCGGGGCTGCAGAGTGCGATGAGGAGCAGCAGTGAGGAGAGCACGAATGTAGTACGAGCATTTCCGCCCGCGCGTCTACGTCCGTAATGGCACGAACCGCACCGCATCGAGCGCCGTCCGCACCACGCGTCCGTTCTTCCGCTCGATAAGCCACAAGTTCTGCGACTCGCGCTGGCCGACCGGAATGATGCACCTCCCGCCATCCGCAAGCTGGTCGATCAATTCTTCCGGAAGGGTGACCGGCGCGGCCGCGGACAAAATTGCATCGAACGGACCGCGCTCGCGGAAGATCTCCACGCCGTTGCCCGTCGCGAGCGTGACGTTGTCGATGCCGAGCTGCGTGAGCCGGTCGGCAACCGTCCGCGCGAGATCCGCCTCGAGCTCCGCGCTGTACACGTGGCGCACGAGCCGCGCCAGGATCGCGGTCTGGTAACCCGATCCGCTTCCGATCTCCAACACCACTTCGTGTCCACGCAGCTGCAGCAGCTCGGTCATCATCGCGACGATGAACGGCTGCGAGATCGTCTGCCCGCGATCGAGCGGCAGCGGCGTGTCGTCATACGCCGATGCGCGGTGTTGCTGCGGAACGAAGAGCTCGCGAGGAACGGAGCGGAACGCGTCGAGCACGCGCTGGTCGGTAATCCCGCGCGCGACGATCTGCTGCCGGATCATCCGCTCGTTGTCATCGAGATGCCAGGCTTGCTGCATGCGTCACCTTCAGAGAGTGATAGAGGGAAGGAGTGATAGAGGGAAAGAGTGAGACTTTTTTCCCTCTATCACTTTTTCCCTCTATCACTCTTCTCTGCTCTATCACTCTTCTCCCCTCTATCACTCTCAATTTCATGATGCGATCTTCGTTCCGTCCGAGGGAGGGAAGCGAGATCAGGCATGAAGCATCGTCCGGCTCGCCGTGCAACTTCGCGCCCCGCCGCATGATCAGATCGCCCGCCAGCTTCACCTCGCGCACCTCCGGCGGCAGCCAGATCTTCACAGTCGGATTCGCGATCGGCAACGTACCGCGATTGGTCATGCGGATGGAGAAGAGGTGGCGGTCGTCGAGGCGATCGACGCTGAACGCAAACCGTTCCTGGCGCGCCCTCCTTCGCCCCTCGGCCGTCAGCGGACCGACCGCACCGTCCGATACCGGCTGTCCCGCCACCCAGCGAAACGCCGTGCGCAGCAACAGCAGCAACCGGCCGTCATCGGGAGTGGTGAGCGCATCGGGATCGAAACCGAACCAGACGCTGCGCACGCCCGCATCCTCACAATGCATCACCGCGGCGCGGGCGTTCGTCTTCCAGCGCGCATCGATGACCATCCGCGGCGTCTCGCGCAACAACGCGACCGGCGTGCGCATCGACGCGAATTCGAGTCCGGGCAGCAGCCGCGCGAGCAGCGGCGACACACCCTCGGACAATTCCATCGCGTCATCACACGTGCCGGCATCGGAGGGAAGCGCATTGCCAATGTAGACGACAGGACGTGCTCGCTTCGTCTTGATCGCATCGCACAATACGATCACGCCCTCGGCCGATTCGATTTTGTCCGGCGTAATGACCGTCGGCGTGAATTGCGCCTTCGTCAGCAGGCGGACCCACGCCGCCGCAATGCGCGAGCGCGGATCCGTCGTGACGATCGTGACCTTCGGCAGCGGCTCGGTGACGACGACGAGCGATTGCCGCTCAATGAATGACCAGATCGCCAGCGCACCGACAATGACGACGAGCGCGACGACCAGTCCATAAACCGCGAGGTGTTTGTGCCGCCTCACTCACCCGCGTCCGCCGATTCGGGCTTGTACTGCTCAAAGAACGCCTTCCCCTGCCCGTCCTGACGCAATTCCGACGCGCTCTTCGGACGCCGCGCTTCGCGGACCTTGTATGCGAAATACGACGCGACGGCGAGAATCAGCGTGACGACGATGGAAACGAAAATCACGGTTGCAAGAATGTTCACCCAGTCGAGATGCATGGTTTTGTCCCCTTAGTTCGAGTCCCCTCATCCGCCCTTCGGGCATCCTTTCCCCAAGCTCTTCGGTGTGGCGCCGCCGACCCGGCGGCGATCCGCCGGCGAGGTCGCCGGCGCCACACTGAAGAGCTTGCCGGGTGAGGGGCCATCCCCTAAATCCGGCCCCTTCTGGCCAATTTCCCCCACGACATATCGAGTCCGAACAGCTCCTCGAGCGTGGCAAAGAGTTTCGTGACATCGATGATCAGAATGTAGAAAAAGCGGTACAGCACCGCATACGGCACGAGTCGGAGCGACTCCTTTTCCATCAGCGTGGCGTGCACTGCGATCAACAGATCGAGCACAGTCAATAAGAGCCACCACAGCACGAGCAGCTTGGTCATGCCGTACAAGAGCGCGATCCACACGAAGAACAGGTTGGCGAAGATGTTCATCGCCGGCCACACCAGTCCTTCGAAAATCATGTACCAGAGCGACAGCGGCGTGGTGATCGCGCCGCTGCTGCGGGTCAGCAGGTGCCGCTGTTTGCGCAATGCCTGCAGAATTCCGCGCGACCACCGATAGCGCTGCTGGATGATGTCGAGCAGCTCCTCCGGCGCCTCGGTGTACGCGATCGCCTTCGGCTCGTAATTGATCTTCCACCCGTCCGCGAGGATCTTGACGGTCATGTCGAAATCCTCGGCAAACGTGTCGCTGTCGTATCCGCCGGTCGCTTCGATCGCCTTGCGGCGGAAAATCCCGATCGGGCCCGGAATGACGTTCACGGAGCGGAAAAACGCCTGAGCATTGCGGACGATGTTCAGGCCCTCGATGTATTCGAGCGCCTGCAATTTCGTCCAGATGTTGTGGCGATTGATGACCTTCACGTTGCCGGCGACCGCGCCCACATGCGGATCGCGGAAATGGAACATCGCGTAACGGAGCGCGTCCGCGGTGAGGCGCGAATCGCTGTCCATGCAGACCACGATCGGTGCCTTCGAGCGGCGGATGCCGTAATTGAGCGTGTCCGCCTTGCCGGAGTTCTCCTTGCGATAGACCGACACCCGCACGCCGTAATGATTTCCCTCGAATTCCTTCATTTTTTCGAAGGTGCCGTCGGTCGAGCCGTCGTCCACGGCGATGATCTCGTAGTACGGATAGCGCAGCTCGAGCAGCGATGAGAGCGACGACTGGATCACCTCCCCCTCGTTGTAGGCGGGGACGATCACCGAGACGAACGGGTAATTCTCATACGCCTCGCCCGACGCCAGCTCGCGCTGATGCAGGTAGCTGAACCAGATCACCAGGAAATGCCGCAGGATCAGCAGCAGCAGGAAGCTGGCGAGCGTGATGACCAGGGCGGCAATGAAGACCGGACCGAGTTTCTGCGGATAACGGAAGAGAAAGAATGTGAGGAGCACTACACCCGCGATCACTGCAATCGACAGCAGCAATTGCAGCTTCGGGTTCATCGGTTTTCTTATGGTGGCCATCAGTGGACCTCCGGCAGCACAGGCGAGCCGGTCAGGGAACCGTTATCGAAGTAATAGGGATTGCGGCTCCGCTGGTCGTCACGGGCGAACAATCGCTTGAGCCGTATGCCGACGTAGAAGTGCCGCTGCCAGTAATTCGTGAAGTCGTTGCCGTTGTTGAAGAGAAAATCGAGCCGCCCGCTCTTGCCGTAGCCGAAATTGCCGACCGCATCGATCGCATCGTTGATCGGAACCGTCGCGCTGAGGTCATACGAGCGCAGGTCGGAGCTGAAACCGCTCTCCCACGCCTTGCCGTACTTCACCTCCGCGCTCCAGATGAAGCGGTCGCGCATGTTCATGCCCACCTGGGCGACGCCGGCGAGCGAACGGTAATTGTCGGGCGACCAGTACCGGCCGCTGCGGAAGTCATAAGACAGCCAGCGCCCGTCCGCTTTCAATGCGACGAACGGCGCCTTGAGAATGCGGAAGCTCACCAGGCCGTGCGCCGCCATGCGCGTGTTGGAGTCCGAAATGCGGCCGTATGAGGCGTCGGCGAGATAGCCGAGGAGACCGCCGGTGTTGTAGTCGTAATGCCCGCGCACGTCGTTGATCGACATCGGCAGCGACTGCAGGGTGAACACGTCGTACACCAGGTCGTAATGGTTGTAGTCGATCGCCGCGCGGGTCTGCAGATTCGGGAGCCACTCCGCGCCGACGCCCCAGAACGGCCGCGTGCCGAAGCCTTCATCGTAGAAATTCGCGCCGACCCGGCCCCGGAACAGCGTGTTGTCGTTCATGCGATACAGCCCGCCGCCGCTGATCGCATTCGCATACACGTCGTCGCCGAAGTGCTCGAATTCGTGGCGTCCCACGCCGACATCGAATGCCGTTCTGCGCGAAGTCCACTTCGCCGCGTCGGCGTCGAGACGCTTCATCGTGAAGTCGTTCGAATCGGTGGCGTACGTGTACCGCGCGTCGAGCGTCGACGTCGGCCGGGTATGCCGCGCCAGATCGAGCTCCTTCTGCGCGTCGAGATAATTGTTGTCGAGCGACAGCGCATGGTTCTGATCGAGCACGTCGTGGTCGGTCCAGCCGTACCAGCGATAGATCTGCCCCATGTTGAAGTACGCGCGCTGCGGCACGTCCGGGTACAGCTCCTTGCGCGGATTGTCGGACAGATCGGTGAGCGAGCTGAACATGTGAATCGCCGGCGCGAACTGCGCGTCATACGACAGGTTCTGCGCATATTCGAGCTTCAGATCGGCCCGGTCGGGATTCTGCTCGATCAACTGTTCGTACTGCCGCTCCGCATCGCTGTACCGCCGGTCCCAGCTCAACACCCGCGCGTACTGAATCCGCGCCTCGGTGTCATTGGGCCGCGCTTGCAAATATTGCTGATAGAGGGCGATGGCATTGTCGTAATCGGCCAGGCCGACGAACGCCTTCGCCAGCGACAGCACTTCATCCGGATTCTGCGGGTTCGCCGCCTTCAATGAGGCGAGCCGCGGCGTGAGCTTGTCCAGCTCCGCCTTGCGTTGGGTCTTCGCCTCTTTCCCGATTGGGTCGAGTCCATCGATTTTTTTCTTACTGTGCTCGCGGACGAATTGCACGTCGTTGATCGCTTCGTTGTAATGACCGCGATCGAGGTTCATTCGGGCGCGCTCCTGACGCAGCGCGAGGTTGTACGGCTCGCGCTCGATCAGATGATTGACGTGCTCGATGCGCAATTCGGGCGACGCGCGCATGTCGCGCAGGAGCGCCTGCGCCTGTACGGCATCGCCATGCTTCGACGTGAAATCGCTCAGCAGCCGGATCGCCTCTTCGCGATTTCCGGAAGCGGCCTCGGCGTTCGCCAGCGCAATCGCCGTGTCCTCGCTCCCCACCTGCTGATCGAGCGTGCGCAAGTGCGCAACCGCCGGCTTGCTCGCCCCCATCCACGTCAGCAAGCGCCCGTATTCGAGCTGCAGATCGGGCGTCGATTGCTCCTTGATTAACTCCGAATACGCGCGCTCCGCCGGATCGAACCGCCCGGACCACGCCATGGCGCGCGCTTCGCGCAGACGCACGTCGCGATCGCGCTGCGATGCGGGCAATTTCGAGTACAGATCGAGCGCCGCATCGAATCGGCCGGCGTCGAAGTACGCATTGGCGAGCGCGAGCTGATCGCCGCTCTTTTCCGCATCCGCTACGCGCTGATTCGCCACCTGCCGCAGGCCCGCCGAGGCCTGATCGCGGAGGGCAATGGCATCGGAATCGTTCGGGTCGATGGCGAGCAGACGCGTCGCGATCTGCGATGCCTCGTAATAACGTCCTGATTGAATGTATTGGTGACCGGTTTGGACCTGCTGATCGTGTTCGCTCTGCGCAAGAATCGGTACCGCGAGTGTTAGCAGCAGCAGAGCGGAAAGAAGCTTTCCCGACCTCATCGCGCAACCCTTCCTTTATGTGGCTGGGAGAGTTGATGCCTTGCAGCTGAAGCGTTACTGTCTCTCCGCCGCGCGATTGTGCAAGGGCGATTCCAGAACGGGCTCGCATGCCGCGAAATCGCTGCGATGGATGATCGCGATGTGATTTCCGACATTACGCTCCACGCCATCGCTCAATCGATTGACGATGTGATCGCCGACCCATAAGGCCGCCGATCCGCCGCCGTCGAGATTCATTGCGGCGCAGGCGTTCAGCTCGTCATGCATGAACGTCGCGAGCTGGGGCAATGTCAGTCCCGGCACCCCGGTCCGCCGCCCCTCGGCCACGACGAAATAGAGCGTCTGATGATCCTGCGATAGTCCGACCGCCGTTCGCGGATGGGGCGAGCCCGTAAAGGCCTTGCTGCCGGGTAAAGGCGTGACGACCTCACAATTGATGATCAATGCCGGCCATCCCGAAATTGCTTCCGCCACCCACGTTTCGGGCGGGTCCATGACTTCCGCCTGGCGCCGGATCGAAGCCTTGTGCTCGCCGATGGCCAGGACCCCTTCGCGACTCGTGTCGCGCGAGCCGGCCCACGGACCGCACGGACTGATGGTCAATCCGACCGGCACCATCTTGTCGTCGAAATAATCGCCGTTCATCGCCACGATCGCTTTGTTTTTTTTCGCGAAATCGCTGACCTTGAGGCCGCGCTCGCTTTCGCGCGAGACCACGACTTGTAATGAGTCGTTGCTCAAATCGATCCTCGTGACGTGAATATCGGCGCCCTCACCGATGAATTCCTGGTAATCGACGCCCGGCGTGACGTTCGTCCATTCGCCGGCGTACGCGGCGAACGCGAGCAACAGCATTCCTGCAGCGAGTGGGAGTGTACGTTTCATGCAAAGCGGGGGACTTCAAAACAGATGCCGCGATATACGCGCTACCGCCGATTGAATCCCGATGGCTCGGAACCATACGTCCGTCCCCCGGGCGTCGAACCGAAAGCGACCCGTTCCCAGCACGTGCTGGAATGGGTGCTGTTCAGCGTCTTCGGGATTCTCGTGGCGCTCGCCGCGATCGCGCTCTATTACGCGTATTCGCCCGCGCATAGTCGCGTGCCGAATCATTTCGACGCCGGACTGAAGCAGGACCGCATCAACATTCTGCTGGTCGGCGTGGGCGGCGATTCGCATCCGGGCGGCGGCAAGGACCTCGCCGATTCGATCCTGTTCGTAAGTCTGAAGCCGTCGACGAAGCAGGCCGCGGTGATCTCCATCCCGCGCGACTTATGGGTTCGGATCGGCACGCACGGAGCGCATCGCATCAATGCGGCGCATGCGATCGGCAATGACGGCGGCTATCCGGGAAAGGGTCCGGGCCTGCTGTGCGACACGGTCTCCAAGATCCTCAATCAGCCGATCCACGCCTTCATCCGCATCGATTTTGCCGCCTTCGAAAAACTGATCGACGACCTCGGCGGCATCGATGTCTTTGTCGAGCGCGGCTTTTACGATTACCTGTTCCAGGACGGCTTTCCGCGCGGCCCGCAGCACTTCGACGGTCATCGCGCACTTGCGTACACGCGCTATCGCTACGTGCTCGGACCGGAGGGCGACAATTTCGCGCGCGAGCTGCGACAGCAACAAGTCATCAATGCCGTACGCGACCGGATTGCGAACCGTAATGCGGCGGACATGCTCAAGCTCATCAATGCCGCACACGCTCTATCGAATAAGACCGATACGAATCTCACCGTGCCCCAGCTCGTGACGCTGTACCGGCGCTATCACGACATTTCCCGCGATTCGATCCGCCACGTGTCGCTCAAACCGTTCAGCGAGATTTTCGAAGTGACCCGGCTCGCCGATCCGGGTCAGGCGGTGCGCCCGCGGACGGGCGATTATCGCGAGTACCAGCAGGTCGCGCAGACGGTGTTCAACAGCGAGCATGAGATCGCGACCAGCGACCAGATACAGGTGAAGTGACGGCGACGCTACGACCGCGCCGGGCAGCGCAGGCCGCTTCTGCCGCATCGGAGTGCGGCGGCCATGCCGCCGCTGCTGTTTCCCAGGGCGGCCATGCCGCCCGCCCCCTCGCGCGGCATGGCCGCGCGTGCCCGTAGCGGC